>Ga0154362_130_pt1 | contig 83881 bp, 66 predicted proteins | sample RifGroA2_FD_115890 | JGI IMG/M metagenome (GOLD analysis project Ga0154362, IMG submission 115890) | Deltaproteobacteria bacterium GWA2_45_12
CGGGAGCAGATGAAAACGGTTTTTATTAAACAACAAAAAATAGCAGCGTGATGGTTATCAAACAATTTCAACTAAGAATGGGATTGACCCAAGGGGTAGAGAAAAGTTGACCCCACAAGTATTTGGTGTTTAAAGCATAAAAAATGTTGCAGCCCTTTATTCAACTTGGCCGTTATGTTTTGGTTCAAAAAATAGCCAGCGGAGGCATGGCGGATGTTTATCGAGCCAAGCTTTTGGGGGTGGAAGGGTTTGAAAAAATAGTGGCCATCAAAAAAATTCTTCCCCATTGGGCGGCCAATCGCGATTTTATCAACATGCTGGTGGATGAAGCCAAGGTTCTTCTTCATTTAAATCACACAAACATTGTCCAGGTTTTTGAGTTGAACAAACAGGAAGACACCTATTTTATTGTCATGGAATATGTGGATGGGGTGGATGTGCGTACTTTTGCCAGGGCCCTTGCCAGGAAAAAAATAATTTTTCCCATTTCATTGGTGGTGCATATGGCCAAAAAAATATGCCAGGGGCTTCAATACGCGCATGAAAAAACAGATGAATCCAAAAAACATCTCGGCATTGTGCATCGGGATATTTCTCCGCAAAACATTTTATTAAGTCATGAAGGAGAAGTTAAAATCACTGATTTTGGCATTGCCCGGGTGGTGGGAAAAACAACGGAGACCATCACGGGCACTTTAAAAGGCAAGTTTGCCTATATGTCTCCCGAACAGGCTTTGGGTCAAAAGGTGGATGCGCGGACTGATATTTTTGCCTTGGGCGTGATTCTTTTCGAATTGGCCACCGGGGAGCGTGCTTTCAAGGGGGAAAACGACCTTGAGACTCTTGAAGCTGTAAAAAATACGACTCTTTCTTTTGATTTGGTCAGGCATCAGCCTATTCCCCAAAAATTCAAAGAAATTGTGATGCTGGCCACAAAAAAGAAAAAAGAAGATCGCTATTCCCATATCGCGGCCATGAAATCGGATATCATGGCCCTTGACTTTGAACTAAACCGCAAGGATGCCGCTAGTGAACTTAAAAATCTGATTCGCCTGTGTTTTGAGGAGAAAGATACTTCTATTGAAGGTTCCCACAAAACAATTTCTACACAGATGGCTCAAGTGACATATACCGACAGCCATAAAAAGACAAAAATCCTTGTGGGAAGACCTTTATTTGAAACAACCCTGCCGCTGATCTCACAAGGGGATGAGTTTAAAACGGTACTTCTTCCGAAAACAGTTTTGGATGTGCCTGACAGTTCCAGGGATAAGTCTTTTCAAGTTTTTCAGGCACCTTCTTTGTATGGAAAATTAAAGACGCAATTAATTCCAATCTCTTATTCTTTTTTTGTTCTGATTTCCATGTTGTTGGCTGTGGGAATGGCTTCGCAGAAATCAGTTGTTTCTGAAAGTGAAAATCCTCCCTTGCAGAAAATTATTTCTGCTCCAGGCTTGTCTTTGGTGAAATCAGATAAACCATCTCCCACTTTGGTGGTGACGATTCCGAAGGTAGATGAAAAAGGGCCTGTTGAAACCGTGCCCGTTGAAGCAAAGAAAGAAACACCTTTGCCTGATGAAAAAAAGGGGCCACCATCCGGTTTTGGCGGGGTGATGGTTTCGGCTCGTCCATGGGGTTTGGTTTATCTTGAAGATAGTAAAGGGTTTGAAGCTCCCTGGTCTTTTAGACAAGTCCCTGCAGGAGAATACCCCCTTAAAGTTGTTTTTCCGCCTTTAAACAAAACTGTTTCGACAACAATCCGTGTTGCCGCCCATGCAACGGTAAAGTGCCAGGCCGTGTTTGGTGAAAAGCAGAGTTTGGTGTGTAAGTAAGGGCAATTCATGAATTGCCCTTACGGTTTTTTTCTATCTGGTCCAATTTTTTCAAAAGGACGGCGTTCATCTGATCCACCTTTTCGTGCAAATAACCTATTTCCATTTCCGCTTTCAGGTTGACTTCGTATTCAATGTCGGCACGCACCCTGTCTTTGGTTGCCTGCAGGTTTTGGGACAATAAGACAACAATGCTTAAAAAAATGGCTTCAAGGGAAACTCCCGTGGTTAAAAGGCCAAAGGGGTAGGGGTCAAAGGGGATTAATTTTGGGATCAGGCCTAAATTCACAACAATCCACACAAGAAAAATAATCAGGTTTGCGAGCAAGAAGGACATGCTTCCGGCAAGTTCGGTAATGCGATCGGCCATTTTTTGGGTCCAACCCAACTCACCAGCAATTTCTTCATTGGCATTTTTAGCCACCCGCGCCCGGACCAGATTATTGGTTTGCCTGATCTGGTTACCCAGGGCACTTAATAAATGGATGGAGGCTTCGGGTTTTTGTTTTAAAAAATGGATCAAATCCTCCCGGCCCAAACAAGCAAGCTGGGAAGTTTCCAGGGCGATGGCCGTGGCTGTACGTGGACCATGATCCAGAAGAGAAAGTTCCCCGAAAATTTCTCCGGGTTCGGCCACCTTCAAAATGATTTTTTGCCCCGTGTGGTCGCGTATCGAAAGCTCTACATGGCCACTGACCACAAGATAAAGGCAGTTGCCGCTATCTCCAAAATCAAAAATGGTTTCCCCTTCGGCAAAGGACATGTTTTCAAAATTTTTTAAAAGCTCTTTGGCCTCGTTGGGTTCCAGAAATTTAAAGAGAGGTGTTTGGTTGAGCCAGGTTTCATTAAAAAAAGTCATGGGGTTTTTTAGCATGAAAGAATTTTGATGGCGATGACAAAAAACCTGAGGCTTTTTGAAGCTTTCGCTTTTCATTTTCAAGGGAATCCTATAAATTAAATTTCTTCATTTATGAATTGGAAGCAAAATAGTTTTATCCCCTACGCTCGTTGGCTTCGGGGACGCGCCTTGCTGGGTCAAAACCCCGTGGCTTGCCACGGAATCTTGGGTCCAGGGCTTGCCCTGGGGTTCATACCATTGATTGTCATTTTTCTTATTTTTTTAGGTGTTTTATCGGGAGCATGCCGTTTTTTTTCATCGGGCCATAAAATCCCTGTCAAAAAAATTGTCCTTGAAAACGGATTCACGGCTCTTTTGGTTTCGCGACCGGGGGCTCCTGTTTTTTCGGCCTATCTCCGTATTAAAGTCGGAAATGTTGAAGAATCACCGGGATATTCCGGCCTGGCCCATTTTTTTGAACACATGGCTTTTAAAGGGACCGATAAAATTGGCACCAAAGATTATAAACAAGAAGAGATTATTCTAGACCGGATTCATGACGTAGGAACCAGGCTTACAAAGGCGCGGCAAGAAGGAAAGCCAGAGCAAGAGTTAAAACCCCTTATCCAAGAACTGAACAGATTGCAGAAGGAGCAGCAAACTCTTTTGGAGTCCAATGAATTTGCCCGCATTTATCAACGTAATGGCGGGGCGGACATGAATGCCACGACCACCAACGATTACACCAGCTATTTTGTTTCACTACCTTCCAACAAACTTGAATTGTGGGCCTATCTTGAAAGTGAGCGTTTGCTGCATTCCGTTTTTCGTGAATTTTATAAAGAGCGCGATGTGGTGGCTGAAGAGCGGCGCATGCGTTATGACAATGATCCCGATGGCCACTTGTATGAGGAACTCATGCTTTTTGCCTTTGACAAGAGCCCTTATCGCGTTCCCGTTATCGGCTTTGCCAATGAAATCCATGGCTACACGGTCGATGCTGCCAGAAAATTCAGGGAAACCTATTATGTCCCTTCCCGCATGGTGTTAAGTATTGTGGGCAGTTATGACTTGAAAGAAGCCGAAAAATGGATACGTCAGTATTTTGGGAAATTGTCCGACAAGAAATCACCGGATCAGGTTTTTGAAAAGGAGGATTTTTCAAAAAATTTTCCCAGGGAAAAAGTTCTGGAAAGTCCTGATGAACCACGTTTTTACATGGTGTTTCATCGACCGGCCAACCCGCATCCTGATGACGAGGTTTTTGATGTGCTTGAAAACTTGTTGTGTGATGGCCGGACTTCGCGACTCTATCGTGTTTTGGTGACCGAGAAAAAACTGGCTTCCCAAGTGGGTTGCTATGCCTCGTTACCCGGTTCAAGGTTGGATGGTGTTTTTACTTTCTATGCGCTTCCATTTCCCAATGTGAGCAACAGGCAGGTGTGGCAGGAAATTCTTGATCAACTTGAGTTGATGAAGACGGAGTTGGTCACCAAAGAAGATCTGGGGAAAGTGATCAACCAGATCGACGCGGGTTTATTATGGGCGCTTAACGAAAATATAGGGTTGGCCAGCATGCTTACCTTTTTTGAGAGTTTGGCCGGAGACTGGCACTATGTTTACCGTTTAAGAGAAAGGGTCCGTCGCATGACGCCCGAAGATGTGCAGAGGGTGGCTAAAACCTATTTTGTGCCCAACCGAAGGGCCAGTGTCTTCATGGAAAAGAAATGATTGCGTAAGGGCAATTCATGAATTGCCCTTACAAAGTACATGGTAAGCCCCGTCGTGTTTGACAACACGATAGGTCAAATCATGAAAGGATAATACGTGCCTATCAGGCGATTATATTTGGGAATTCTTTTTTTGTTTTTTTGCTTGAATCCAGGGAGTATTTTTTCTTTTGATTCCGCCGTCCCCCCCTTAGAGGCAAAACCCCTGCCCCAATTTAAAACGCCCGAGATAAAGACCCATGTTTTTTCCAATGGTCTCAGGCTTTATTTCCTTCCCAACGATGATCTGCCCCTGTTTCAGGCCAATGCCATGATTCAATTTTCTTCTCTGGACGAATCCCGGGAAAAAAGGGGGTTGGTTCAAATGTTGATGAGTGCCATGGAAACGGGAGGGACAAAAAAACAGTCGGGGGATGAAATTGATAAAATTCTTGAGTATCGCGCGGCTTCCATTGATGCCCAGCACTCTCATGAATGGTGCAGTCTTTCGGCCAAATCCCTTTCAAAAGACCATCCGCTTATTTTACAGCTTCTTTTTGACATGATGACCCAACCTGCTTTTGAAGAAAATAAGGTCGAACTTGTCCGTAAACGCATGTTGGATAGCATTACAAGACGCAATGAAGACCCGGGAAATATTGCCGATCGTGAGTTTGCCCAAAGCATGTATGGGGAGTCTAGCCCCTTGGCCCGTCTCTTTAACCAAGAGACGGTAAAAAACCTGTCACGGGAGAACCTGTTTTCATTCCTGGATGCTAATCTCGACCCGGCCCGTGTCTGGATTGCCGTTTCAGGGGATGTGAGTTGGGAGAAGCTGGTGGCCCTTGTTGAAAAACTCAATGAAAATTTCGTTTCAAGGAAAATTTCGCGTCCATCCCGTGATCCTGTTTTAAAGGAATGGAAACCCGGGGTTGAATTTGTTTCCAAGGAGACAAATCAGGCTTCCATTATTGTGGGGCATTTTGGGGAAAAAAGATTTAACCCTGACAAATATGCCCTGATGTTGGCCAATTATGTTTTGGGGGGAACCACCTTTGGATCACGTTTGGGAGATACCATCCGGACCAAGCTGGGATTGGCTTATGCCATTAATTCCAATTTTGGTTTTGAAACGGATTATGGTCTTTTTAAAATGAAAGCCCAAACCAAGTCGGCTTCAACAGCCACGGTCATCGGTGAAATGAAGCATATTTTGGGGGAGATGATCCTGGATTACCCCGTCACTCAAGCCGAGCTTGATGAAGCCAAAAAAGCGATCTTAAATAATCTCATTTTCCAGTATTCAGACCCCTTTGAAATTGTTATGGCCCGCATGCATTATGATTATTACGGGTATCCACCCGACTATTTTGAGGTTTTTCAGAGGGAAATCGCCCGGGTGACGGTTGATGAGGTGAATGCTGTTCTCAAGAAATATTTTTATCCTGACAAGCTCAAAATTCTTGTTGTGGGGGATAAAAAAGCGGTTGGAAATCTGTCAGAGTTTGGTCCTGTTGTGGATCGCCCCTTAGATAATCAATGATATGAAAGAAAAACTTGAAATCCTTTTGTTACAGGCTGTCCTGAAAGCCTATCCCAATTCCATAAGCTCCTTGCAGGTGGAAGTGCCCGCCGATTCCAAACACGGGGACTTTGCCAGCAATGTGGCCATGGTGCTGACCAAGGCCCTTAAAAAAAATCCGCGAGAAATTGCCCAGACCATCAAGGACAATATTGATTTGTCCGATGGAATGATCGGGTCCGTTGTTATTGAAGGCCCTGGTTTTTTAAATTTTAAGTTAACCCAGGGTTTTTGGATTCGTGCCCTCAAAATCATTGATGAACAAAAAAAAATGTTTGGTGTGTGCCAGGCCTATAAAGGAAAAAAAGCCATGGTGGAGTTTGTCAGTGCCAATCCCACCGGTCCCCTGCATATCGGACATGGCCGTAATGCCGTTGTGGGAGATACCATTGCGCGCCTGCTTTCAGCGGTTGGGTATGAAGTGACGCGTGAATATTATGTCAACGATGGGGGAATTCAAATTTCAACCCTCGGGCGCTCGGTCTATGCCCGTTATCTTCAAAAACAAGGGGTCGAGGTTCCCTTTCCCGAAGATGGCTATCAGGGGGATTACATTGCCGATATCGCCGCTGAACTTTTGCCCCGAAGTGCTGAATTTGAAAGGATGCCCAGGGATCAGATTATTGAAACCTTTGGACGTTATGCGGGGGATAAAATCCTTGGTGAAATTTTGGAAGATTTGCGTCGTGTGGGAGTGCAGTTTGATTCCATTTTTCAGGAATCTTCCTTGTACAAGCAGGATAAAGTTCGTCAAACCATAGATGAACTCAAGGCAAAAAATCTGGTGTATGAACAGGAAGGGGCTCTTTGGCTTCGGTCAACTTCCTTTGGTGATGACAAAGATCGCGTTCTTATCAAGAGCGATGGTTCTTATACCTATCTTTCGCCGGATATCGCCTACCATCGTGACAAATTCAAACGGGGGTTTGATCTTTTGGTGAATGTTTGGGGCGCTGACCATGCCGGGTACGGCCCAAGGCTTAAAGCGGCCCTTTTGGGTTTGGGTTATCCGGCCGATCATTTACATCTCGTTTTTATTCAAATGGTCAGTTTGATCAGGGAAGGCGAAACTGTTTCCATGTCCACCCGACGGGCCACTTATGAAACCCTTGAAGATGTTGTCAAAGCCGTTGGAAAGGATGTGGCCCGTTATTTTTTCATGATGCGATCCTATCAGGCCCAACTTGAATTTGATATGGAGCTGGCCAAAAAGGAAACTTCCGAAAACCCTGTTTATTATATTCAGTATGCCCATGCGCGCATATGCAGTATTTTTGAAAAAGCCCTTGAAGAGCAAAAAATTGCGGTTCCTGCTTATAAAGATGAATGGAGTGCTTTGCTTGGGTTGCCTGAAGAAACCGAAATGGCGCAGCTTCTTTTGGAATATCCGGAATCTATTTTAAAGGCCGCTTCCGAAATTACCCCCCATCGTGTGGCTCACTATGCCCTTGAATTGGCCAGGGCCTTTCAGTCATATTATGACAAGGCACGCAGTGATGATCGTTATCGTGTGGTGGGGCATGACAAAAAAACCACACAAGCCAAATTGTTTTTCTTAAGTTGTGTCCGGCAAGTGCTTCAGAATGCCATGCATGTTTTGGGTATTGAAGCCCCGGAGAAAATGTAAGTGCGACCGGCCCTGTACAGATACTACCCTTCGACTAGGCTCAGGGTGTCCATTATTTATCAAATTATAGGACATGGTGAGCTTCGTCGAACCATGCATTGGGATAATGTATGTCTACCGAACGTACCATCCAACTAACTCTGGGCCAAGTTATTTTCATCAGTGTTTCTGTTTTTGTTATTGGATTTTCACTTTTTTATTTGGGGGCGCGCTTCGGCCCCCAATTTTTCTGGAATATTGACCTGGTAGCTCTTCATTCTTCTTCCATTTTACCTCCCGAAGTCAATGAGGCCGAGTTGGAAGCTCTTCTTAAAGAAACCAAAAAACCGTTTGTGAATTGGTATGATCATTTGGAAAAAAGGGGGGGAGAAGTAGTCAGTAAAAATCTTTCCGCACAAAAAGATCCTTCTTTTTTGGAAATTGAAGATGAAGTGAAGACTCAGCCCATCGAACAAAAACCAAAAATAGAACAGAAGCCAAAACAGGTTGCTGCGGTGAAGCCAGATCCAAAACCGGCATCGCAAGGTGTGCCCACCAAGCCCCAAGTCCAAGAAACACCCGTTCCTAAAAAAGAAGATCCTTTGGCCAAGGTGATTGATCACTTGTCTGCACCTTCTGTGGCGATTTCTTCTGCACCATCCATGTTGCAGCTAGGTGGGTATTCCAGCTTTGAAGAAGCCAGTGATGTTCAAAAACGAATCAAGAAACTGGGGATTGGTGTTCAGATGAAAACATTGACGGGTTCTAACGGAAATAAATACCTTTTAAGCATGGGACCGTTTGGTTCTGCTGATGAGGCCCGCCAGATTCAATCCAGAATTCGACAATATGCCGGTGTTTTTCCTCTCTTGGTCGAATAATTAAAGCAAAGAACCTTGAAGAAGCAGGGCCGCAATGGAAAAATAAATGATAAGCCCTCCCACGTCGACCAATGTGGCGACAAAAGGGGCCGAGGCGCTTGCGGGGTCCAGCTTGAGTCTGCTTAAAATGAAGGGAAGCATCGAGCCGGCGATGGTTCCTATAAGAACCACGCCAATCAGGCTGGCAAAAAGCGTGATGGCAATGAGTGTGTAGTGTTCACCATAGCTTTCAAAAAAATATTGCCACACAAAAATACGGATAAAGCCGATGACTCCCAAAACCCCTCCCAGCGCCAACCCTGAAAAAATTTCACGTTTTGCGACACGCCACCAATCCCGAAGGGTTATTTCTCCCACAGCCATCGCCCGAATGACCAGAGTGGAAGCCTGTGATCCGGAATTACCCCCACTGGAGATGATGAGGGGAAGAAACAGGGCCAATACGACCGCTTTTTCAATTTCAAGGGCGTAACGACTCATGGCAGAGGCTGTGAGCATTTCTCCTAGAAATAAGACTGACAGCCAGCCAGCCCTTTTTTTAACCAGGTCGAAAATGCTGGTTTTCATGTAGGGCATTTCCAGGGGGGATACAGCACCCAATTTCTGGATGTCTTCAGTGGCTTCCTCAGTCATGACATCGACAATATCATCCACGGTAACAACACCCTTAAGCCGGTTTTCCGAATCGACAACCGGAACGGCCAGAAATTTGTAGCGTTTGAAAAGTTGCCCCAAAGCTTCCTGATCCATGGCTTCATCGGCTTTGACGATGTGGGTTCGCATGATGTCCCTGATTTTCTTTTGAGGGTCGGCGGAAAAAAGATCGCGGTAGGATACAACCCCCAACAGATGCTGACCTTCGTCTAAAACATAAATGTAATAAATGTTTTCAATTTGGGCCCGCGTTTGTCTTTTAAGATAACTAATGGCCTCATCTAAGGGCATGTCGGGACGTAGCCGTGCATAACGCGGATTCATCAAGCCACCGGCATCGTCCTCGGCATAGGCCAAAAGGGCGGTTACTTCTTTACGCGTGGGCTCGTCTAAATATTGAAGGAGGGAAGGATGCTGCTCTTTGTTGACAATTTGCAGGACATCGGCGGCATCATCGGGGGGTAAAAGCCGTATCCATGAACGTTTTTCACCCTCGGGCAGATTGGTGAGAATGTCGGCCTGATCCTCAGAAGATAATTGCAGGAAAAAATTTTCGGCCACGGGGCGCGATGGAGCGTAAAGGGCTTCCAGGCGTTCTTCCCCCTGAAGAATGGGCCAGACATCTTCAAGCTCTTCTAAAGAAAGGATGTCGTTGGATGAACGGGGAAATTCCATGCCTTTTTTTACACTGATTATAGGGTTATTGACAAACTATTTGAGTAAAACCAGGACATCTTCTTTTTTGAAACGCACTTTGGCCGATCGGGCATGCTTGTCATTTTCTGCCCTGTAACCAAGGGCACAAGCCACCCGTGTGGCATAGCCCGAATCTTGGACGTTTAAAACCTTATCATATTTTTCCGGTTCAAGGCCCTCCATGGGGCAGGCATCCACACCCAGGACGGCGGCTGAGGTGAGTAAATTCCCAAGGGCCAGATAAATCTGGTTGGTGGCCCAATGGGTGATGGTGGCATGGCGGGGACCGCTGACAAGATCGGTCATCATCATTTTTTTATAACCGGCCAGTGACTCAACAGCTGTGTGTCTTACTTCGCAAGTGCGAGCGATGAAACGGTCGATGTCGGTTTCGGTGATATCGGTTTTGGCCAAAAACACCACATAGTGGGAACAATCAACAACCTGTTTTTGGTTCCAGGAAAGCGGAAGAAGTTTTTCTTTAAGGGTTGGTTCGGTGATCACCAAAAATTTCCATGGCTGAAGACCATAGGAAGAAGGGGTAAGCACCAGGCATTCTTCAAGGGCATTCCATAGAGGGGGAGGAATTTTTTTCTGCTCCTCAAATTTTTTAACGGCATAACGCCACTTCATTTGAGTCAGAAGGTCTTGTGAAGAAAAAGTTGACATAAAATTTCTGCTCCCTCATCCAACAAACAGGACTCCCTATTTTTCAAAGTAATGGGACAAGATAACAGGGGCCAAATCATTCTTGACGCTATATATAGGGTCATATAGGGTCACCACCCCATGGCACGGAAGAAAATTTCCACCACTGTTTACATCACACCCGAACAGGATGAACTGTTAAAACAGTTGCATGAAAAAACCAGGGTGCCCATTGCCGAATATATTCGGCAAGGAATAGATTTGGTTTTGAACAAATACAAGCACAATCTTCCTGGACAAATGTTTCTTATAGACCAAGAAGAAGAATCTTCATAATGCCTGAAATTCCCCAATCCCATCGACGTAATTTTTGCATCATTGCCCATATCGACCATGGCAAGTCGACCCTTGCCGATCGGCTTATCGAATCAACGGGGGGGCTGGAATTACGTGAAATGCGCGAGCAAATTTTGGATGCCATGGATCTGGAGCGCGAGCGGGGGATTACCATCAAGGCTCATAGTGTCCGTTTGGTTTATCGTGCCAAAAGCGGAGAAGACTACGAACTGAACATTATTGATACCCCGGGGCATGTTGATTTTAATTATGAAGTTTCACGAAGCCTGTCTGCTTGCGAAGGAGCCCTTCTTATAGTGGATGCGGCTCAAGGGGTGCAGGCCCAGACATTGGCCAATGTTTATTTAGCCCTGGATAGCCAACTTGAAATTCTGCCTGTCTTAAACAAGATTGATCTCCCCAATGCCGACCCTGAACGTATCAAAAAACAGATTGAAGATATTATCGGGTTGCCTACCGATAATGCGATTCATGCCAGTGCCAAAACAGGCCAGGGCATTGAAGAAATCCTGGAAGCGATCATCAAGTATTTTCCACCTCCCAAAGGAGACCAAAAAGCTCCGCTTAAGGCGTTGGTCTTTGATAGTTGGTTTAATACCTATCAAGGGGCGGTCGTGCTTGTTCGGGTGATGCAGGGTTCCATTTCAGTCGGTGAAAAAATCAAATTCATGTACACCGGTAAAAATTATGAAGTGTTGCAGGCCGGTTTTTTTACTCCCAAACCGATTCTGACAAAATCGCTTCAAACAGGGCAGGTGGGTTTTGTGGTGGCAGGTATTAAGGAAGTCAAGGAAGCCAAAATAGGGGATACGATCACCTCACAAGACAACCCAAGCCTGGAGCCACTTCCCGGGTTTAAAGAAGTCAAGCCCATGGTCTTTTGCGGTATCTATCCGATTGAGCCGAATCAGTATGAACTTTTAAAAGATTCACTCGAAAAACTTCGATTAAATGACAGTGCCTTTAGTTATGAACCCGAAACTTCCGGGGCCCTTGGTTTTGGTTTCCGTTGCGGTTTTTTGGGTTTGTTGCACATGGAAATTGTCCAGGAAAGACTGGAACGTGAATACGGGCTTAATCTCATTTCAACATCTCCCACGGTGGCTTACCGTATCTATACGACCAAGGGGGAAATGCTGGCCATCGACAATCCCACAAAAATGCCGGATGCTTCGGTGATTGACCATATTGAAGAGCCTTTTATTTCGGTGACCATTCATGTCCCCAGCGAATATGTGGGAAGCATTATCCAGTTGTGCGAAGAAAAAAGGGGAATCCAAAAAAACATCGATTACATTACCCCTGAGCGCGTCATGGTCCATTATGATTTGCCTTTTCCTGAGATGATGTTTGATTTTTATGACAAGCTTAAATCGATCACCAAGGGTTATGGTTCCATCGATTACGAATTCAAGGATTTTCAGACTTCCGATCTTATCAAGCTCAATGTGCTTATCAATGGAGATCCGGTGGATGCCCTTTCGATCATTGTTCATCGCGAAAAATCCTATTATCGCGGGCGCGAATTGGTTTCCAAGCTCAGGGAAATTATTCCGCGGCAACAATATGAAGTGGCCATCCAGGCGGCCATTGGGGCCAAGATTGTCGCTCGCGAAACGGTGAAGGCTCTTCGCAAGGATGTGATCGCAAAATGCTACGGTGGTGATATTACGCGAAAGAGAAAGTTGCTAGAAAAACAAAAAGAAGGTAAAAAACGCATGAAACAAGTGGGGTATGTGGAAATTCCCCAGGAAGCGTTTTTAGCTGTGTTGAAAATTGATTAGATGCATGTTGTGCGGAGGTGCAGAGGTGCTGATGTTAAAACTATAAAATTAAGATTTTTAACATCCGAACATCCGCACAATAAAAAAATATGCCCGATCCCTTAAACAAAGACGGTCTCCATAAACTTACCCGTGACTTGAATTCCTCGGCCAAGAAAAAAGGCGTTGTTCGCGAATATGTTGAAGCCCTTCTTGTTGCTGTTTTGCTGGCCTTTGTGATTCGTTCTTTTCTTATTGAACCTTACAAGATCCCTTCCAAGTCGATGGTTCCCACACTCTTGGTCGGGGACCATATCTTTGTGAACAAATTGGCCTATGGGTGGAGAATTCCCGGCACCAAAAAATGGCTCACCTATTTTGGAGAGCCCACGCGCGGGGAGGTGATGGTTTTTATTTACCCCGAGGATGAAAAACTCGATTTTATCAAAAGGGTGGTGGGGCTTCCTGGTGATCATATTCGCATGACGGACAATAAGCTTTATATAAATGATGTTGAAATCACCAACCAGGATATCGAGGTGGTGGGTATCAATCCACAGGACAAACGGAATCTTCTTTTGCCAGAGGCAAAAGCTTCAGAACTTCCCAAGGACATAAAAGGCATTCCATTTTTCAGGGGATATTCAAATTATCAAATCAAGCTTGAAGACATGATTGGATCAAAACACCTGATGCAGCGAAGCAAGCTTTTACCCAATAATGATTCTTTTGACCTTACTGTACCCGCTGACACCTATTTTGTGATGGGGGATAACCGGGACCAGAGTGCGGATAGCCGGGTTTGGGGTTTTGTACCACGCAAAAACTTGAAGGGCCGGGCGATTTTCATTTGGCTTTCCCTGGATTCTGATTTGGGGGGAGTTCGTTTCAAACGCTTTGGTAAAAAAATCATTTAGTAACCATGTAAGGGCAATTCATGAATTGCCCTTACATAGCGGACACCCTGAGCCCTGTCGAAGGGTTACACGGGGCTTTATTTCCTGTGGGAAAATTTTTCCCCTCTGTCAAAATACATTTGACATTTTCTTCATGATTTTCTCCGAAAATATTCCCTAAGTATTTAAAATTAAATGGGTAATTTTTAAAAATCATATTGGTATGTGATTTGCACTTTGTTTTGGTGCAAATTTCAAAAAAGGGGGAACTATGAAATTTATTGGATACTTTTTATCTTTTATATTTGTCTTTGTGTTGATGGCTTGCGGTTCTGGCTCAGACAGTAGCAGCGACTCATCAAGCAGTGATGATAACGATCTGGCTGAATCAGCTTATCCCAGTGGTCTGGCCGTATCTTCTCCTTACTCAAGCTCTGATACAGAAACCAATATTTCGGCATTGGTTATGGCTGCTGTTGGTGATGAGGGGAACGTGACAGGCCTTCCCTATGAAGAGAAATTGGCCGCCTTGGATGCGGTTGTTAATGGAACAAGTATGAGTGATTGTTTTAATTATGATGCAGATTTGTTCCCGGATGAGCCCACGGTTTCATGTTATGGACCAGATCTGACATTAAGCGGAACCCATCCTAATGGGGGATTTTCTGGCGGTGGAAGTCAGGGTCTTCCCTCGGGGGATCTTGGGCTTTGGGAAGCCAGTGAAGATGGTGGGGAGGCTTGCATTGCTTCCAAGGTGAATTCTGAAATGACGAGTGTTGAAGGACGCATGGATTTTTCGATGTTTGCCATGGCCTCTGCTTTTTGTGTGGCCAATAATAACGGGGATACCTTGCCTGCCGTGGGGGGGACTCTTGATCTTTCAACAGCCTTTACTGATGCTGCCGAGGCTGCCGATTTTACAGGTTTTGATCCCACAACGGTTGTCTTGACCCGCGGGACTGATACCGATGATGGGAATGCCGTTTACACGCTCAACATCACCGGTGAAATTGTCAATGAGGATGAAACAACCATGCCCTTTGCCTTGGAAATGACCCATGTTCCTTTGGATGCCACCAATTCGACCTATCAGGGGCTCATGCAAGCCACCATTGAAACCAGTGATATTCCCACCTCCAATTGTGGTGCAGGAACTCATACCGTGGGGATGTCGGCTCTTTATGAATTGGCAGCCAGTACTGATTTAAGAGTGCAATACAAACAGGCTGTTTTTTGCACCACAGGGGCGACCGATGAGGATATTTTTGATGATGAAGGGGAGGCGGATGCCACTCATAAAAAGAGTGGGGAATGTTCCGGTGAAACAGGGGTTACCTACAGTGCCACGGGTTGGGGCGATGATTATAATTATCTCCTCATTAATACGGATCCCACGACAGGATATGGGAACCTTGTTTATGGTTGGCAGGCAGGACGCTGCGATCAAAATACACGCGTCTTCAAGGCTTCCATCAGTGCCGATGGCGGTACAGATAGCAATGAAGGAGGCTGCGGCTATTTCGGTTTTGGTGCGGATATTTCGCAAGCAACTCCCGATATCGATGGGATGATTTGTAACTGGACGGGGCCGGGCAGTGGTGGTTTTGGAAGTCATACGGTCCAGGATTTGGTTCAACGTCAATGTGTTTCACGGGCCAGTGTTACAGACGATTTTGCATCGGTGGCTGCCACTTTGAATATTGACTATGCTCCGACCAATAACTGTAATTCAGACGGCTCTCTGTTATGTGATGGAGTGGCTTGCGTGACCACCAATGATCTGTTAGACATCGCTGAAATGGATTTTACCGATCCAACAGCCCCCACAGCCCTTGATATTTAAGGAAGTGGAAGAAATGTTTTCAAAAACCCCTCTCTTATCCCCTACGCTCGTTGGCTTCGGGGACGCGCCTTGCCGGGTTAAAACCCTCTGCCTTAGGCGGAGAATCTTCCAGGGCTTGCCCTGGGGTTGATACCCTTGATTATCAAGGAGGGGTTGATTCATCCCTTTCCCAAATTTTCGGCTTTTTCCTTTGACAAGAGGCCCGTCCCTTTTTAACTATAAAGAATGCGTGATTCTTCCATTATTCTTCTGTCTGGCGGGCTTGACTCCACCGCCGCTCTTGCATGGGCCAAGACAAATTCGGACGTTATTATGGGGTTAACCCTTCACTATGGTCAGCGGTCGGCCCAACAAGAGATAAGGTCTTCGTCGGCTCTTTGTGCGCATTATGATGTTTTGCATAAGGTGGTTGAAGTTCCTTTTTTTTCTGAAATGGAATCTGTGGCTCTCACTGAAGGAAAAAGCTCTTTTCCCTCCCTTTCGATGAGTGAATTAGATGATGCAGATATTACCGCTCATTCAGCCAAGGCGGTGTGGGTTCCCAACAGAAACGGCGTATTTTTAAACATGGCAGCCAGTTTTGCCGAGAACAAGGGGGCCAGTTGGGTGGTTGTTGGTTTTAACAAGGAAGAAGCCCAAAGTTTTCCGGATAATTCAGAAGAGTTTGTTTCCAAGGCCAATGAATTTTTTAAATATTCCACATTAACCAAGGTGAAAGTCGTTTCCCCCATGGGTTTGAAAACAAAAAAAGAAATCGTGAAGTGGTGTTTAAAGCAAAAAGTTCCCTTAAATTTGTTGTGGAGCTGCTATCGCGGGGGGGACAAAATGTGCGGGGAATGTGAATCGTGCCTGAGGCTTAAGCGGGCGTTGCAGGCAAACAAGGCTTTGGAATTAACGGAGAAACTTTTTTGAAAACTTTTTTTATAGAAAAAGAAACGGCTTATGATGGTACGCAGTTACACTCCCACTGGGTTTTGAACCAAACCGGGATTTATGGGGATGTTATTGCCGCCTTCATTGGCCCAGCGCGCGTGGATTTGGAGCATATGGTCGATTTGGAAGATGTTCTTGCCAAAAAGCCAATTTTTTCACACAAAATGCTCCACTTTATCGCCGAGCATTTCGACGATGATCTTGAAAAAATGATTTTACGTCAGCGTCTTTTTATCTCGTGTCTTCAAACCGATCTTTTGGAATGTTTACCGGAAGAAAAAATTATTCGCCGTGGGGATGACCTTTTTTCAGAATACTTCAAGCTTACTGTTTCCATTGCAACAAAATCTTCCGTATCTACTCTGATGCACACAGCCATTAATATTGATAGCCACGATACCCCTGTACCAACCAAGGGTTTGGATGATTTCAAATTGAATGCCCAAGCAATGGCTCGTTCGGTGATGAATCGGTATGTGGAGGAGTTGGAGGGAGTGGCAAGAGCCAGAGCCAAGGTAAAAGGTGTGTTTTAATTCCCTCTCCCTGGAGGGGAGAGGGTTAGGGAGAGGGTGATCCCGTGTGCACCCTCCCTCTAACTCCCTCCCCTCAAGGGAGGGAGGATTGTTTTCAAATGTCCAATGCCCGAATCATCGAAATTTTTTCTTCCATCCAAGGCGAAGGCCTTTGGGTAGGTAAGCCGCAGGTGTTTGTGCGTTTCCACGGTTGTAAACTTCATTGCACTTATTGCGACACTCCACTTACGCACCATAAAATCAAAGAGTCCCGCATTGAATTCCCGCCATACAGCAAAAATTTTGAAAAGCATCCGTTGGAATGGGGAGCCGAAGAGCTGAGCACACAAATCGCCCGTTTTGAAATTCCCTCCCTTGCCTTAACCGGGGGAGAACCGCTGGAGCAAATCGATTTTATCGAGCCGTGGTTGAATCAATTGAACGGAAAATATGAAATCCTTCTTGAAACAAGTGGGGTGGAAGTGGAAGCCCTAAAAAAGGTTATTTCAAAAATAGATATGGTGAGTCTGGATATTAAACTTCCTTCCTCTAGTGGAGAAAGACCCTTATGGGAAACTCACGAAAAATTTTTGGCAGTGGCAAAAGAACGTCCTCATTATGCCAAGGTGGTCTTTGATGAGAAAATGACGGAGGAAGAAAAACAAAATTTAATAAAAATCCTTCAGAAAAATCCTGGTCTCATCATGATTTTTCAGCCCGTTTCGCCGCTTCAAAAAAGAGATATGAAATCTTGCCTCGATATTTTTAGCTTTTTCTCCAATCGGTTTCCCAAGCAGGCCAGGCTTCTTCCGCAAATGCATAAGTTTTTGGCGGTTTTGTAGTGGGAAAAGCCCCAGAATGGGGTTTCAAAACCTCTCTCAAGCATTAGAAAGCATGTGATTCCAATGGGTTAGTGCCTATTGTGATTGGCATGAGACTTGCTCTTAACTTAACCCTACGATCTTGTTGGTAAGGTTTTGGGTGGAAGTGATGGGATGACTATGGCTCCCCTTAAAGATATTCTTTACACGATAAAAAATCCTCAACAGCTCGGCTCGAGCGATCTTCTATGCGCTCCTCCTCCTGGCTCTGATGTGTTTAATCAATCTCCTTGTACGGTTAGTTCTTTTTCTGCTGAAACGGTGAGCCAGAAAGCGATGAAGAGTGGTTTGATTAGCCCTGATCAAGGTATGGCTTTTAAAAACAGGCTGAAAGCCTATTTTCGAGAAAATCTTAAAGACACCCAAGTTGATACTCTCGAAGAATATAGTGCGATCTCCAATCTAAACCTTCTTGCCTACCGTCATACCTTAGAAACAGTTTTTCGCGATAGGAACAATTGGGCGACCTGTTCGGTTCAAGAAGGAATAGCTCTTAAAAGTGCCCTCATGGACAGTGACCTTTATAGGAAAGTGGCGAATAAAGAAGGAGCTAAATTACTTCATGAACTCGACAATCTTCCATGGGGTGTATTGGCTGAGGAATCCGTTTTTAAACATTGGGTGAATACTTATCAGGATAATACTTTCATCAATCTTCTCTTTCACGCGGCAAAGGCAGAGTATCCCGTTGACAAAGCACTGGTCAAATTAATGAAGGAAAAACCAGAGCGGATGGACCCCATGGATTTTGCTTCCATCCTTCCTTTGAATCTTGCTTCGGTGAATGAATATATCCTTGGAAACGGTGGTCATCCTCCTGAAATTTACAAAGATCTTCTTGAAAAGGCGCGGGATGATGAAGGCTTCATGAGTTACAGTGCCATTTTAACTTACGGCCTCAACCATGCGCATCCGGAGGCTTTGAGGGAAGCCAAAGAAATCATCCTTTTTGATTTCCATCATATTTTTGTGCATTTGAGTTCGGATGCAAAAATAGCCCTGAGAATCCTTCTTATACCGCCCCAGGCAAGGCCAGCTCAAGTCCCTCAATTCTTTGCCGAGGACTTAGAACAGATTCAAGCGGAAGTTCAAAAAGCCTTGCCCGATGTTTATAGGCAAGACAATAATCACGCCGCCGAGCTTTTAATCCTCTTTTTGTTGGGATTCGGGGATGAAGATGTTTTTCACGGGGATTGCTGGGAACATCTCGTTTCCATGGAGACCAAGAGAAAGGGCGATTTTGAGAAGGCCAAAAAAGAATTTGTACCCCTTAGTTTTCAAAGTATCGTGACTGCCATTATGTTTCCCGAGGATGATGCCCTTGATAAGAAGGCCGCTGTGAAGGCGCTCGTGGTTGCTGCCAAATTGTGGAACCGCGAAGAAAAAGAAAATCCCTGGCCTTATGAGGCTCCTCTGATGCGTCTTCAGGAAATCATTAACAAGAGGGGAAATGTCACATTGGAAGCAATGCAGGCCCTCTACAATGTACTGATCGTTAGGAAAGAAGAAGACGAAGAGGTGGAAGCTCAAGTTCAGCAGAGAAGGGATTTTGCCTTTAAATTTTTTGATAAAGGGATGGAGGCTCAAAAACTAGCTTCTTTTTTTGAAACTTATCTCCAAGATTTTAATAATCAAGGCAAGGATGAAGAACTCGATAAATTAATGGGGAATCTTCTTCTCCCTGAAAACAATGCATCCCCAATCTCGCCGCCGGAGCTTCAAAAAACCTACGATCTTTTGTGTCTTTTTGCCGGATCACAAACTATGACCCTGGCTGAAAAAGCCATTCCTCTCTTGGTTAAATTAGAGAATCATTCTCTTTATCAACAGAACGAAAATTCCCCGATCCAAGTATTAAAACAAATTGTTTTGGACAAAAAGGCAGCTCATCAAGAAGCGTGGGATGCTTTGGCCGGCCTTGTTCTTAAGGATAAAAAGCCCGTGGTTTTAGAGGATGAGAAGAAGAAAAAATATATAGGGAATATCGCTGCCATTGCCGGGCCCGAAGAGCAATATTGGGATAATGGTCATGTGCTGGATGCTGCTCAGGTTCTTTTGGATTTAGAAAAGAAAACCCACGATGAATTCATTCATCAAACTTTGGTAAGCTTGGATACGGGGGCGTTGGAGAGTTTGGTGGGGGATTATGCACCTTCTCAGGAGGATACTATGAAGATATTCCATCAGCTCATGGAGCGATGGAAGACGAATCCACCCAAGCATTTTATGATTACAGACGATTCGGTATCTGATGGAAAAACTTCTTCTATTAACTTTGCCGCAATCATAGGGCAGGCTAATACGCAAAATCTTGGGATGATTAATGAACTGACTCAAAATTTTTCTGACGGTGAAAGAAGAAGAACTCAACAGCGTACTGGGCTTAATCAGGTAGAAATTCCTTCGATTGTTGAAGCTTCTGAAGATACTTCGGATGCTGAAATCGATGAAAATAAGGGAGATGAAAAAGTATCAGATCCTCTTCAAGCTCTCTCGGATCTGGCCAAGCTTGGGAATGTTTCGGCCTTTGAATTCATCCTTGGGCGTTTTCAAAAAGGCGATATTTCCATGGTGAAACCCTTAAAAAATATTTTAAATGATGATGATGCTTCAGAATTTCATTCCAAAATAATCGATACGGCGAGGGAGACTTGTCTTCAATTTACGGACCCTGCTTCTAAGAGAGCATCCTTTGATCTCTTAATTGTGGCCGCCGAAAAAGAAAGACCCGGTTGCTGGGAAGCCTTGTTTCTATCGGCAACGGAACATTTTGAGCTGAGCGTTTCTTGGGAAGGATTGGCCAAGGAGGCCGCTATGGCTTTGCTTAGCATGGGAAGTGGCACAGACCCCGAGCAAGTCGATGCGCTTCGCGAATTGGATATTTATCTCGCTTCTCTTGTAGGGTCTTCGGAAATGGCGACGGGTGAATATGATCCTCTTCTCGACGATTTTCTGACTTATCCCCATTCCTCTCAATTAATGGAGTTGGAAGCGGCCCTTGAGAAATATAGAGAGAATAGGACCAAACCGCTTTCGCCAGAGACTGTATCCGAAGATGAAGAATCTTCTACTCCAGCTTCTGCCCGTGAACCTGTGGGTGGAGAAGGAGAAACTTCAGGTGCAGAAGCAACTCCTGTGGGTCGTAATTCCAGAGCAGGTGCAGTGGGCGCTTCTTCTTCTCCCGGGAATGTTCCTGCGTCCCCTCAAAATGACGACGCTCCTGAAGTATCAGCTTCAAGCGGGTTAACGACCTTTTTTATTCCCATGCCGGAAATAAGCTTGGCCTTTGTGGATTCAATTTTGGATCCCAATCAGGATGAAGAATCTGTGAGTCAAGATTTACAAGGTTTGATCGATTTGGCCAAACAAGGATGGGACTCCGCCCGCCAAGGGTTGGATCGTGTCTTTGATGGCGTAAGTGATAATCAAAGCGAACGGGATAATTTTATTCTGGAAATTTTGGACTCATCAGGTTTTGAGCCCTATGCTTCCGAAGCACAGCAAATTCTTTCTTCCGAAGAAGATTGATTCTTTTTCTAAGCTCATTTTGACATTCATCCTAATTAACGATGCAAAAAAGGTCCCGAGGTTGGTCTAAAAATGATCTTTTTTAAAGCATTGATTTTTCGGACGGTACCGTCCGAAAAATGGACGATGTTTTTTGAAATGACATCCCTATTTTTCTTTTTCTTTTTTCCAATTCCCCAAAAAACATGGAGTTAAGTGCAGATTTGTTTTTGGCATTTGGATTGCAATGGTTTGCCTCTTGAAAAGGAGGTTTCTCATGGAAACCATACTCAAAGAGGTTTTTGTTCTTCCTGACAAGGACGACAAAAACAAATCATGGAGCCGCATTGGTGTGGCTTTTGTCAATAAAGATGATTCCCTCAACGTTGTGCTGGATGCCGTGCCCTTGACAGGGCGTCTGCACATCAGGGACAGGCGCTCAAAAAATGAGTCGCCCTATAAAAAAGGAGACAGGTCATGAAAAAAATCGTTTTGTTTTTATTTGTTTTGGTCATGGGTTTTGCCATTCGCAACAGCTTTGCCTCGGAAGGCAAGGTGTTGGAAGGCCTGATCAATGTGAATACAGCCAATGCCGAGCAGTTAATGTTACTGCCAGGCATTGGTGAAAAGAAGGCGGCCTTGATCATCCAAACCCGTGCCCAAAAACCTTTTGCCAATAAACAGGATCTTTTGTTGGTCAAAGGAATTGGAGAAAAAATGATCGAAGACTGGAAGCCCTATTTGAGTTTTGAAGGGACAACCAGTTTAAAGGAAAAAGTGGTCACTGCCAGTCAGCCCGCACAACAAACGGTGCGATAAAAAAAGAGGGGTAGGGGCGATTTGTCTTTTAGTAGGCATGGGATGAATTGCCCCCACTTCTTACATTTGGATTCCCAGTATCATCCCCCTTTAAAAAAGGGGGACTGAGGGGGATTTGGACTCCGTATCCGATTCAAACTATTTTTATCCACCTACGTCCCCGCTCGTTGGCGGGGACTTCGGCGGACGAGCCGAAATGGTTAAAACCCCGTGGCTTGCCACGGAATCTTGGGTCCAGGGCTTGCCCTGGGGTGCATACCATTGATTATTTACTTCACTCTCTTTTACATGCGTTCTTATAAACCTATTCTCAAGATTTTCTCTCGAAAATTACGTATGAAAATGACTGATACTGAGATTTTTCTTTGGTCTCATTTGAGGCGTAAGCAAATACTGGGTGTGAGTTTTTATCGCCAAAAACCCATATCAAACTTCATTGTCGATTTTTTTGCTCCGGTTGTTTCCTTGGCCATTGAAATTGATGGCTCACATCATTTTGAGGCCAACCACTCCCATCAAGATCGTCAACGGGATACGATGTTGGAAAAGGAGGGAATAAAGGTTTTACGGTTTCACAATGGGCAAGTTTTAAATGAGATTGAGACGGTTCTAGAAGTTATTTGGGAAGAGGTGGAAAAGAGGCTGTCGAGAAGGAAATAGAACGGAAGCGGAAACAAATCCCCCTTGATCCCCCTTTTTTAAAGGGGGATGGGTACGGGGAATAGAATAAAATAAAGAGAAGGCCAAATTTATTTCTTAGAAGTATTGCTCTGAACAATCTTAAGGCGGTTTTTGGTGTGAGTTTGTTCCAGAATGTCCATGATCTTCTGGGTGTCATTTTTGGTTTTTTCCATACGTTTTTCATCCAGGTTGATAATGTCCCTGGTCATGGTGACGCCGTATTTGGACATAATGGATGAAATACGGTCAAAATCTTGCTCGATTGATTGCGAAACAGAATGGAAGCCGCGCAAAGCCGCTTTGGCCCTGTTCCAGAAGAAGATGGGGTTTAGTTCAAAAAATTCATTATCATCCTGTTTGGGTTGGATGATGATAATGTCTTTTTTAAACGTGGCGTCGTTTTTGTAAGTTTCAATCGATTGCATCAAACGGGCGTGCAGTAAGCTTCTGAAAATCTGGTTTAAGACCATGCTTAAACCCCAATCTGCAAGTTGTTTGTTTTTGGTGATATATCTGTTTTCTTCCCTCAAATATTCAACCACCACTTCATTGCTAAAAGGCCTGAAAGGATTGTAACAAATGACGACATCGGCCCCTTTGGCAAAGGCGATATCTATATTGGCTGTGCTGTCAACACCCCCATCGGTATAATCAATCCCTTTAAGGCGAACCGGCTTGTAGAATCCGGGGATGGCTGAAGAAGCCTGAATGGCCTGTGAAATAGTGATGTCACTTTTTTCATCCGGACCAAAGATGACCCTCTCGGCCGTGTCGACATTCATGGCCGTGATATAGAGCGATTTGCCGGACATTTTTTTAAGAACCTTAAAATGGTTGGTCATGCGGTTGCGACGCATGTTTTGACGGACAAATTTTTCAATGGGGGCATTATCAAAAATGCCCGAGGGTAAAAGTTCTTCCAGTTGTGGAATGGAGCGGGTGGCGTACATCACACGCAAAATGGGGGCCATTAATTCTTCGTAGTTGGAATAACTGGGATGGAGGACAAGTCTTTTAAGATTATTCCAAAAATTGCGTTTTAGTTGGGGGGCGGAACGACATAAATCGTAAATAATGCCGGGCACAAAGGTGAAATGCCCGTACACATATTTAAGAGGTCGCGTGATGATTTCTTCAAAATTGGGCTTGTACAAATTAAAAAGAGAAAGTTGGGAAAAAAGCCTTGATTTACCATCCAGACTGGCCAGCATTTCTTCCGGAGGAATGCCCCCGGCCAAAGGGGCTGCCAAAAAAGCCCCCGCAGATAAACCCACATAAATATCAAAATTGGTGACTTTTCGATTGACTAAAAAATCATTGAGGGCTTTAAGCCCCCCCACCTTAAAAGCTCCCCCTGAAATAGCCCCCCCTGCCAAGACAAGAGCCAGCTTGGGGTTAGGAATTTTCTCAAGAGAAGTATTTTTTTCAACGATACATATACCCATACGTTACAAGCCTTTATTTAAAAGATTGTTTTATTTTAACAGTAAAAACAAAGTTTATTAAAGTAAAATTTTAACTAAACAACAAAGGTGTCTCCCATATCAAGCCGTATTCCAAAAATTTTAGTCAGAATAAAATAGAGAACAAGCAAACTGGCCAACAGGGTAAAACATGAACCAATAGCCACGCCGATCAAAACAATGGACGAAATAATGGCAATAATTGCAATAAGGGGTGAGAAGAGATTGTTCTTTTTTGAAATGTAACTGGGGGAAAAGTAAATAAGGCTTCCTTCCGCTTTTTGAAACCATTTATCCCACTGTTTAAGGATAAAATCAGGAACAAAGGAGTACCAAGTCATGCCTTTCCCTATTTGGGTTAAGAGGGTGTTGTCAACGAGAAATATTACACGAGAAATATTAAACAGGTTGTTTGTGACCTTCTGAGATTCCTTCTGTCGCGTTTTTTGACTTGGAGTCTCGCGTTCTTTCTTTTATAAGAAAACCTATGTCAAAATTTATTTCAGAACTAAAAAGAACTCATCATTGTAATGCATTGACCAAGGCCGATGTTGGTAAAAATGTGGTGTTGATGGGGTGGGTGAATACGCGGCGTGATCACGGGGGGCTTATCTTTGTTGATTTGCGTGATCGCGAGGGGATTACCCAAATCGTTTTCAACCCCGAAGTTGACAAAAAAACACATGAGCTTGCCTCTATCCTTCGCACCGAATTCTGCATGGCTATTGCCGGCCAGGTGCGTGCGCGGCCCGAAGGGATGACCAATCCAAAATTACATACCGGAGGAATAGAAATTGTTGTCGCCGACTTTGAAATTTTAAACCGTTCCAAAACGCCCCCATTCCCCATTGAAGACGTTATTGATACAAACGAAGACATCCGTTTGGAATATCGCTACCTTGATTTGCGGCGTACTCCTTTAAAGAACAATCTGGTACTTCGATCCAGGGTTTCCCAAATTGTCCGGAATTATTTGTGTGACAATGGTTTTTTGGAAATTGAAACGCCTTTCCTGACCAAGTCAACCCCTGAAGGGGCGCGTGATTATCTGGTCCCTTCGCGAGTTCACCCAGGACAGTTCTATGCGCTTCCCCAGTCCCCCCAGCTTTTTAAACAATTGCTCATGGTTTCCGGTTTTGAACGTTACTACCAAATCGTCCGCTGCTTTCGTGATGAAGATCTTCGTGCCGATCGCCAGCCCGAGTTTACCCAAATTGATATCGAAACCTCGTTTTTGGATCGTGATTCCATTTTGAATATCATGGAAGGTTTGGTTGCCAAGGTGTGGAAGGAAGTTTTGGGTGTTGATATTTCCATGCCCATTTCCCGACTTTCCTACGACGAATGCATGGAGCGGTTTGGGTTGGATGCGCCGGATATGCGTTTTGGGTTGGAACTCAAAACAGTGACGCCTATTTTTGCGAATTCCCAATTTAAGGTTTTTGGCGATGTCGCCAAAAGTGGGGGGCTTATCTCCGCCATGGTGGTTCCGGGAAAAAGTGATTTCACACGCAGCGAAATTGATGAATTCACCAAGTTTGTGGGAATTTACGGGGCCAAAGGTTTGGCCTATCTCAAAATTTTAGAAAACGAATGGCAGTCACCCATCACCAAATTCTTCTCTGATGAAGAAAAGAAAGCGCTGCAAGCCGCCCTGGGATTTAAACCGGGGGACATTGTTTTCTTCGGTGCGGGGGCTACAAAAGTGGTTCGTGATTCGCTGGGCAATCTGCGCGAAAAAATCGGTGAGAAATTAGGATTGGCTAAGGCTGACGACTACAAATTCGTATGGATTGTGGATTTCCCGCTTTTTGATTGGGATGCCGAAGAAAAACGCCCCGTGGCGGTGCATCATCCCTTTACATCCCCTCGCTACGACCAGCTCGATCTTTTGGAAAAAGACCCGCTTAAGTGCCAGGCACAGGCCTATGATCTTGTTTTAAATGGCAATGAAATCGGCGGCGGGTCGATTCGTATTCATAACATGGAAGTGCAGCAAAAAGTTTTTGATCTTCTTAAGATGAGCAAGGAAGAAGCCAAAGAAAAATTTGGCTTCCTCCTTGAAGCGCTTCAATTCGGCGCCCCTCCTCATGGCGGCATTGCCTTTGGTCTTGACCGTCTCATGATGCTTCTGACCAATTCCCCAAGTATTCGGGATGTGATCGCTTTCCCCAAAACCCAAAAAGCCACCGATCCCATGACCCAGGCGCCATCTACAGTGAACCCGAAACAGTTGCTTGAGTTGGGGATTTCTCTTTCCAAAAAAAGTTAACCCGTCTTACTTCCCCCTTTTTTAAAGGGGGAAAGTGCCAAGCCCCCAATCAAAAGTTAAATTAATAATTTTAGCAATATTGCTCATATATAAATATAATAAATTCATATATTTATAATTTACTATAATAGATATTGCAAATATGCTAAAAATGTCTCATAGTTCTTTCATGTCTTTAGCCCTTCATCAAAATGCTTTAAAAATAAGTGCTGCAAGTTCTCACGCTTTGGGAAAAGTGTTTTGGAATTTGATGGATCATTGGCAAACCGATCCCAAGGAACAGGCTTTGTTATTGGGAGTAAAATATCACGTGACCAAGCTAAAAGATTGGAAGACCAAACAAATTATTCCCGAAGATCCCGACAAATTCCAACGTGTGGGGCATCTGGCAGCCATTCACAAAAATCTGAAAATTCTTTTTCCGTACAATCTGCGTGCGGCTTATGATTTTATGAAAACACCGCAAGATTTTCTTTTTAACGGCAAAAGCCCCATGCAAATTATTGAAGAGGGGGGAGAGATCAATTCGTTTACCACCATTGCCGCTATTCGCAGGCGCCTGGATCAGGCGAGAACTTAGGCCGGGCCATAACTCCCCCTCGCCCCCTCTTAATTTAAGAGGGGGTTGGGGGGAGTTAATCAATATGTTTCCTTTTCCTGTATTTCATTCCGTTCCTTACAAAAAAAAAGTCTTCCGTAACATTTTCACCAATGCCACGGGGCAGCATATTCACGCCGATGTTTGCGATCCGGAGGATTATTCTTTGGTCGAAACGCTCATTGCGCTCACCTCAGGAATCGACCACAATCAGCCGCAGTTTCACCGCCCGTTTCAATATGCGGTTATCGAGGACGATCAAATCCTTCAGGTATTCGAAAGGGAACATTGGAATTATGGCCGCTTTGGAGATGGAAAATCCTATGGTGTCTGGTATGCGGCTGAAGATGAAATCACCAGTGTCACAGAGGCCTGTTGGGTGGCTTACCAATTAGCCAAAGACAATGTGCTTCCCAAGGGCGAGGTTTACCACAGTGAGCGTGCCATGTATCTTGCTGATGTTGACTCAAAGGCGTCCCTTGACCTTACCAAAGAAAAAACACTCTTTAATCAGCTTGTTCATCCTTCTGATTACAAATTTTGCCAAGCGTTAGGAAAAAAGATTGTTGAAAGTAAAATAGAAGTTTTACGTACCCTGTCAGCGCGAAAAAAGGGAGGCATTTGTAATCCCATTTTTTCTCCCACCCCTATCAAAAATCCCCAACGGATCTATTACCTTAAAATTAATGTTTACCCGGATGGAGAAATTGGAGTGGATTCTTCCCAAGAACTTATCCGAAATTTGTTTCAGGCCACAGATTTACAATCTCCTTATAAGGACGGAAATCTTCTGTAATAATCTTTTTGAGAAATCCTTTTGATAAAAGGTAGTACAAATTTACCCAGCGCAAAGTGCGTTTCTTGACACTTAAGAGCTTTTCTAAAACAAGCATCTCGAATCTCTTTTCTAAAAATCCATAAAAATTAGTTATTTACGTAATAGTTTGATTTTATTTTCTTTTTTGGCAGGTGGCATGGGGTTTGCTCTATTAAAAAGTCAGAGGGGGGGATGGACTTTTTAGATTCACTCCAAAATTTTTAGTTTTTCCACCCCAACGGTAAAGGAGGTTCGGTTACGGATTGTCCATAACTGGACCTCCTTTTGCCACTTCGTTTCTTCTCTTAAATTCTTCTTTTCCAAAAATATTCATAAATATTTTGAAAATAAGTCTCATAAATACCGAGTCATGGTTCGACGGCGCTCACCATGTCCGGGTAGGGCAATTCATGAATTGCCCTTACAAAAGGCGGTGATCGAAGGATTACTATAGTCGATCAAACAACTAAAATTCATTGCATTCTCTTGCTTTCTTCAGCTAAAAAGCACGGATGTTTTTTAAAGATCCACGTGTTCGTGTTGGGGCCTTTATTGTTGCCATTCTTTTCATCCTTACCTACGCCACCCTTAAAGTAAGTAAGCAATCGTTTCTTCCGGGTGGAAGCCAAAAATATTTCATGGTGATTGGGTCGGCTGTGGGGATGAGCCAAAAAACCCCCGTTCAAATTGCCGGCGTGCAAGTCGGTTATGTTTCTGAAATTGAATTGCTCGATCATTCGAAAGCCAAACTCACTTTAAAATTAAGTAAAAAAGTCAAATTGGCCGATGGAATAGTGGCCCGTGTCCGCTCAATGGGTTTTTTGGGAGATACCTATATTGATCTCATTCAACCCGTTGAAGTGACATCGTGGCTAGAGGCAGAAAGTACTATTCCGGCCCAAAGCACGGGGGGTGATTTTGGGTCGCTGGGAGGGGAGCTTTCTGATGTGACAGGGGATGTCAAGGCCATTACAAGCACTCTTCGAAAATACATGGCAGGGGACGATTCAAGTTTTGCGCATACCTTAAACAATATTGAACGGTTAACCGAAGCCCTTGGCCGTGTCTCTGTTCAAAATGAACAGAACCTGAATGCGATCATCGGTAATTTCAAATCTGTTTCAGAAAACCTGAATCTTTTGATTGCCCGCAATTTTTCAAGAATTGATAACACGGCCGGCAACATGGAAGAAATTACCGACAAAATAAGAAGAGGGGAAGGCACTTTGGGAAAACTGGTTAACGATGATGCCACCGTTGAAAAATTAAATGAGTCCATTGACAATTTAAATGATCTCTTGGGAAGTTCAAACAAGCTTCAGCTCGACATGGGCTACCATACCGAATATTTATCCTCCACGGAGCAGTTTAAGCATTATGTGTCGTTGGCCGTAAAGCCAAAGCCCGATAAATATTTTCTTTTTGAATTGGTGGATGACCCGGCCCCCGACACCAAGCATAAGACAAAAACGAGTCAAATCACCACCAACGGGGTGACGACAACCGTGCGCGAAGAAATTGAAACGGATGATACGGATCGATTTATTTTTTCAGCTCAGTTTGCCAAACAGTTTTATGATTTCACTCTGCGTGGAGGGCTTATTGAATCCAGTGGTGGGGCAGGGATGGATTATAAAAAAGGCCCTTTTGGAGCGCAGTTTTCCGCCTTTGATTTTGAAACCAAGCACGGAGAAAAACCCCATCTTAAAGCCACGAGCACCTACAATATCACCAAAAGTTTTTATATCATGGGGGGGGCCGATGATTTTATCAATCCCGAACAGGATACCGATTGGATCATGGGGGCCGGTATTTCGGTGACCGATGATGATCTTAAGTCGGTCTTGGGAATGTCACGATTGAAACCGTAAATATGTAGGGGCGATCCTCGTGATCGCCCGTTCAGGGTAGTGACAGGTTGCGACCTGTCACTACCAAAGGAAATTAACATGCCTCAAATAAAACGCGCCATTATCAGTGTTACAGACAAAACCGGGATTGTTGAATTCGGAAAATTTTTGCAAAGCATGAATGTTGAAATTTTATCCACCGGCGGCACGGCCAAGGTGCTTCGCGAAGCGGGAGTGAAGGTTGTGGATGTGTCCGAATATACGGGCTCGCCGGAAATTTTAGATGGGCGTTTAAAAACAATCCATCCCAAAATTGAAGGTGGCTTGTTGGGGATTCGTTCCAATCCAAAACATCTTCAGGAAATGAAGGCTAATGATATCCATCCCATTGATATGGTCATTGTGAATCTTTATGAATTTGAAAAAACAGTGGCCAAACCAGGCGTGCATTTAGAAGAGGCTATAGAAAACATCGATATCGGAGGCCCCACCATGCTGAGGGCTGCGGCCAAAAACCATCCCGATGTGACCGTGGTTGCTGATTTCAACGATTACCCTTGTCTTATAGAAGAGATGAAAAAATCATCTGGAAGCATTTCTTCTGAAACCAATTTTAAATTAGCGGTGAAAGTTTTTCAAAAAACCGCGCAGTATGATTCAGCCATTTCCAATTATTTGACTCCCAAAATCACCACGGAAGGTTTCCCGGATATTTACCAGATCAGCCTCGCAAAAGTGCAGGACCTTCGTTATGGAGAAAACCCTCATCAGAAGGCGGCTTTTTATAAAGATGTACAAGCGCCGACGGGAAGTCTGGTGGAAGCCAAACAAATTCACGGCAAGGAACTTTCGTTCAACAATCTTTTGGATTTGGAAGCGGCCCTCAATTGTGTGCGCGAATTTTCTCTTCCCGCGTGCGTTATCGTTAAACACACGAACCCTTGCGGGGTGGCTGTGGGTAAGGATTTGGCTGAAAGCTATGTGCGCGCCAAAGAAGCCGATCCTGTTTCGTGCTTTGGCGGGATCATCGGGTTAAACCGTGTTGTCGACCCGGCTTGTGCCCAGGCTATTTCAGAAACTTTTTACGAATGCATTATTGCGCCGGGGTTTGAACCTGCTGCCTTAAAAATCCTCGAAGCAAAAAAGAATATCCGTTTAATGGTTTTGGCCCCCGTAGGGGCGCAATTTATTGCGCCCGTTCTCGACATCAAACGTGTCGGTGGGGGACTCTTGCTGCAGGACAAAGATTTGGGGAGTGTCGATATTCGCACCGTCAAGGTTGTTTCCCAAAGAAAACCCACAGAACAAGAATATAACGAACTTGATTTTGCCTGGAAGGTGGCCAAACACGTCAAATCAAACGCCATCGTTTTTACCAAAGACGGTCAAACTTTGGGAGTGGGGGCTGGCCAAATGAGTCGGGTCGATTCTGTCAATCTTGCGGTGATGAAGGCTAAAAAATCACTTAAGGGTTCTGTTCTGGCTTCCGATGCCTTTTTCCCTTTTCGTGATGGTTTGGATGCCGCTGCCAAGCAGGGCATTACGGCGGTTATTCAGCCTGGTGGTTCTGTCAAAGATGAAGAAGTCATCCAAGCCGCCAATGAACATGGCCTGGCGATGATCTTCACTGGCATGCGGCATTTTAGGCATTGATCGGGAATTCTTTAAAGTATTCAAAAGGGCTTATGACGTGGAGTTTGTTTTTTGAGTATGATTTTTTGAGTTGTCCTACAATTTGTACTGCATTTTTGGGATTTAGTTTTTCAGCATAATATTGAAGTGATTTTGAAACTTCATCATCGCCCCATTTTACTTCAATTAAATCTTCCACATTGCCATCTTTAAGAACGACAAAATCAACTTCACGGCCTTCCTTGTCACGAATGTAATTCAATTCCATTTTGTAACCGAACCTGTCCTCAATATAATTAAGTTTTTTAAGCAAGTGGGTGGCGACCAGATTTTCAAAACGAGCTCCTTCATCGCCCATAATGTCGGCATTATCGAAAAAGTAAATTTTGGGGGGCTTAAGAATGGCCCGTGCCAAATTGTTTGTATAGGGTTTGACTTTAAAAACAACATACATTCGTTCCAAAATATCGACCCAATTTTTGACAGCATTGAAAGATACATGCAAGTTTTCGGCTATATTGGCAATGACCACAGCAGATCCGACCCTTTTTCTGAGCAAATCAAGAAGCAGGGCAAGGTATTGTATGTCTTTGATGGGTTCCAGATCACGGACGTCATTGCGCAGAATTTTTTCATAGCGTTCTTTTCTCCATCGTCTGGCTTCAATTTCATTTCCATCCAGAAAAGGTTCGGGGAATCCACCCACAGTCATGAGTCTTCCAAACACTTCTTTTTTATTTAACTTGGCTGGATGTTCTTCCAAAGAAAATGGATGGAGTCGCCAAGAATGATACCGCCCCATGAGTGAATCGCCCCCGCGCCGATAAGTGTCCAAACGGGCACTCCCCGTGATCAAAAACTGGTGTTTGTCACGGTACTTGTCGAAAATTCCTTTGAGCCAGTTTTTCCATCGTTTGTATTTGTGAATTTCATCCAGAATGATGAGCTTTTCCTGTTCCAACCATTTAAGGGACAAAATATTGCTCTTATCTTTATCGAAGTCCCAATTGAAATAAACTCCGTGATCGTGGGCTTGTTCATGAAGAATGGTGTTGGCCAAGTAGGTTTTTCCAACCTGTCTGGGCCCACTTAGAAAAACCATCTTTTTTTGCAGATCCTTGACGATAAAAGGGGTCAAATAACGCATATGGCTATATTAACCCACAGGTTAATAGGGTCAAGGCTATTTTAACTTATAGGTTAAAATAGCCATCACGGCATGCGACATTTTAGGTATTGACGTAGGGACCCCGTAATGCGGGGTCCCTACACGGTGAATTTCTCTTTCACCAATTTCTCCAAGATTTCCTTCGTATTCAGCTCTGGTTCATCCAGTACTTTTTCCAATAGAAATTTTTGGATTTCACCAATGATGGGGCCGGGTTTGTAGCCCAGGGCCATGATGTCGTGGCCGTTTAAGGCCAGGTCTTTGGGGCCGAACGGGGGTTTTTTGTCCAATTCATCCTGGATTCTTTGGCGCAAATTTAAAATACCCTTCATGCTGTCGGGGTAGCGCCCTCCTTTTTTATCGGCAATGCGCAGGTCGATCAAATCAAAAATATGATCCTTTCCGATTTTATTGACAAAGCGCCTGATGGCTCGTTCGGAATAAAAAGCCTTGGTTTCAAACATGTGGTTAAAGGTCATGTTTAACACCTTGCCGATGTTGACTCCAATGCAGGTGGCTTTATATTCATTAAGCCATTGCTTCGCGATGCGCTTGGAAACGATCTGGTGATTGTAAAAAGTGGTTTTGTCCTTGTCTTTGTCATAGTTCACTGTGGCGGGTTTGCCGGCATCATGTAAAAGGGCGGCAAACATAAGGTCAATATCCCCCGGTTTGTCCAATTCTGCGGCACTACGAGCGGCATCTAATACCTTCATGGTGTGCTGATAGACGTCCTCATTTTTTTTCATGGGTTGCATGACACCAATCATGGGAGGGATGAAAGGGAAAACAAATTCAAGCAACCCCACCTCGCGCATAAGGTCAAACCCATGGGAGGGTTTTTCGGCCATGAACAATTTTTTGATCTCCCCGATGATGCGTTCTTTTGAAATTTCGCGAATAAGGGCGGCATTTTTTTTCATGCCGGCGATTGTTTCCGGTTCAATGGTCAAATGAAATCGTGCGCTAAATTGAACGGCCCGAAGAAGGCGAAGGGGGTCTTCAACAAAAGTGTTTTCAAAAACCTGGCGGAGGATTTTTTTCCTTAAATCTTCCCGCCCGTTGTAGGGATCAAGATACTCCTGTGTTTTCAAATTTTTCGCGATGGCGTTGATGGTAAAATCACGACGCCCCAAATCTTTTTCAACAGGGATATGGGGATCAAAATCAACCTCGAAGTCACGATGTCCGGGTCCGACAGATTTTTCAACGCGCGGCAGGCTTAAATCAAATTCGATATCGTTTTTTTGTCGGGGACGAAACTTGATGATGCCAAACGATTTTCCCACCGTATTGACCCATCCTTCCTTTTTAAGAAGGCTCATGAGCGACTCCATGGGTAGGCCAGTGATGAGAAGATCGTTGTCTTTATGGGGGATGCCCAAGAGTTCATCGCGCACATTGCCGCCCACAAGATAAACTTCACCACCGGTTTTAAAAATGGAATCGACGAATGGGAATTGATTGCAGAGAGAAGACATCAGAAGCATGGTTCGACTAAGTCCGCCATGCCTGGGTAGGGGCAATTCATGAATTGCCCTTACAAGATGGGGGAAGCTAGTCGAAAAGGGTAATTAAGTGGATTCAACAATCTTGATTTTGGCTGATTTCTTTTTTTCTTCAAACCATTGATCAAAAATTGATGCAACACGTTCTTCTTTTAATTTTTGGATTTCTTCCTGTTTTTTGGTTTCAAACTCGGTCCAGTCCGCTTGTTTTTTTTCAACAAGCTTTACCAGATAGATCGCATCCCCTGTGTCAATAATGGAATCGAGAATGGGTTTTTCAGGGGACAGGCCGGCCAGTTTTTGGATGTCGTCAGGACGAATGCCGGGGAAGGCTATTTGCATCTCATTTAAATTCACACTGTCGGTTTCATCTTCCAGAAGTTCATTTTTTTTAACAAAGGATGCAACATTGCCGCTCCCTTTCCATAAAGGAAGCATTTCCTGGGCAAGCGAGTCAGCTTTGGCATGCCCCGTTTTTTTGTTTAATTCCTGAACGGCTTCCTGTTTTAAAATATCATCAGGGGGAAGGGTTTCTTTTGTGGATGATTTTTTCTGGTCAATCCAGGCCTGAATTTCTTTTTCATCCGGAATGTTTTTTTCGGCCAAAGGCATGAATTGAAGACTTACCTTTTTGAATTTGAAACGCGTATTTTCACTGGCAAAATGGCTTTTGACTTCGTTGTCGGAAACAACAACCATGTTTGAGAAATATTGGAACAGTTTGGCTTTGGTGAGGGCATTTTTAAGCCATTCTTCGTAATCAATGGCATACCGATTGGCAAACCAGGGACGAAAGCGGCTTTGATAAAAAACAGAATCAAATTTTCCATCTTTTTGGGCCTGGGGTGTTTTTTGGATGGCATCGGCTAGTTCGGCATTGGAAACAGCAAGTCCTATTTTTTCGGCTTCAGTGACCAGGATTTTTTCATTGATAATGCCATTTAAAACCATGCTCCGGAATTTTTGTTCAAAACTTTCGGGAAGGTTTTTATACATTTCGTTTGATTCCTGTTTTTCAAGGATTTGTCCCTGCAAATAGGCCACCGTAATGGGTTCCCCGTTGACTTTGGCGACAACAGCCGAAGGGTGGTTCTGGCTCTTTCTAAGGGTGCCCGAACCAAAAAAGAAAATGAAGACAACGGCGATAAGGCCCAGGATGGCTTTGGTGATCCATGTGGAAGCATGTTTTCGAAGAATGGTTAACATAATTTCTCCAAAGTAAACTCAAAGGCCTTGGCATTGCAACAAATTTCTTGCTTTGATGGCTTTGCTTCTGATACTTTGAAAAAATATATTAACCTTAAGGAATATCTATGATTTTTGACTTTATTCTTGGCATGTTTTCAAATGATCTTGGCATTGATTTAGGCACGGCAAATACCCTTGTTTATGTCAAAGGAAAAGGAATCGTGTGCTCCGAACCTTCTGTTGTTGCCATCCGGCGTGAATCACGAACCAATAAACGAATCCTGGCCGTCGGCAAGGAAGCCAAGGAAATGCTGGGTCGAACCCCAAGCAATATTGAAGCTATCCGGCCCATCAAAGATGGCGTGATTGCCGACTTTGAAATAACCGAAGCTATGCTTCGTTATTTTATCCGCAAGGCTCACAATCGTAAAACATTGGTGCGTCCCCGTATCATTATTTGTGTTCCTTTTGGCGTTACCGAAGTTGAAAAACGGGCTGTACGTGAATCGGCTGAATCAGCGGGAGCCCGCGAAGTTTACCTTATTGAAGAACCCATGGCAGCGGCTATTGGAGCAGGCCTTCCCATTACCGAGCCTTCAGGGAACATGATCGTTGACATTGGGGGTGGCACAACAGAAGTGGCTGTTATTTCCTTAGCTGGCATTGTGTTTAGCAAATCGGTTCGCGTGGCTGGTGATAAAATGGATGAAGCCATCGTCAGTCACGTCAAAAGAAACTACAACGTGCTCATCGGAGAACGAACAGCCGAGTGGATCAAGATCAATATCGGAAATGCGTTTCCTGATACCGAGTTACAAACCCTTGAAGTGAAGGGCCGCGACTTGGTGACAGGAATCCCACGCGTTTTGCAGATCAATTCCGATGAAGTTCGTGAAGCGCTGCTCGAACCGGTGCATGCCATTATTGAGGCCATCAAAATTACACTTGAAAGAACACCTCCTGAACTGGCGGGGGATATTGTTGACAAAGGGATTGTGCTTGCCGGAGGGGGTGCGCTTCTTAAGGGTTTGGATAAACTGGTTCGCGAAGAAACAGGGCTGCCTGTGACGATTGCCGAAGACCCGCTTTCGTGCGTTGTTTTGGGTGCTGGCAAGGCCTTGGATGAGCTCAGTGTGTTAAGAGAAATTGCCTTGCAATAAGGCAGTTTTTACATTCCCATTTTTGCCTTAAAAATTCATGAGAAAAAGAATTCTCCTGTCGGTCGCTTTACTTCTGACTCTTTTGGTCATTCTTCATCAACATTATCAAGAATCGGGTTCATCCGGTTTTTATCCTGCCAAGACAGTCAATTTTGTTTATCGTCCCTTTCAAAATCTTGCTTATGTGACAAGTAGGTTCGTCAAAAATACCTGGAAACACTATATAGCCCTGGTCGATGCCCAAAAAGAAAATGAAGCTTTAAAGAAACAGATTCATCAAAAACAATTGCTGGTGGTGGCTTTGGAAGAACGCATTAAGAGCATCCTTAAAGTGTCCAAAGCTCAAAGCTATGCCGAAGATTTAAAATTGGACGGAGTGCCGGCTCATATTTTGGCCTATGATCCTTTTGCCCAGATTCAGTCCGTGTGGGTTTCCAAAGGATCTGAAAATGGGGTGGTGTTGAATTCGCCGGTTATTAATGAACGTGGTTTGGTAGGGCGTGTGATTCGAGTTTTAGAAGATAGTTCCCTGGTTCTTTTGATGGTTGATTCCCACTTTTCGGTGGATGTCATTAATACCGAAAGCAGGGTGAGGGCCTTGGTGGTGGGTTCCGGGGTGGATGCCATCCGTCTCAAACGCTATCCCCTTATTTCACACATTGAATATTTTGATTTGGGCCAGCCCTTTAAACGCGGAGATCTTTTGGTGACCTCCGGGCTCGGCGGTATTTATCCTGGCGGTATTCCTGTGGGAACGGTGGCCGATATTCGGAGGGCCGAAGATTCATCAGTCGATCGGTCAACCGTCATCCCGGAAGTCGATTTTTCAACACTTGAAGAAGTGGTGATCTTGCAATGAAAATAATCTTTGTCATTTTGGTGGTCCTTTTTTTGCTGCCCTTGCAGATGTTGTTTCGATTTTCTTTGGGGAACATTTCCCTGAATCTTGAATTTTCAATCATCCTGATTATTTTCATCGGTTTTGAATTTGGACTTTTTGAAGGGTTGGTTTCAGTGGCTGTTCTTTCACTGATGTTGGAAGCTTCCAGTGCCATCACTCCTTTTTCCACACTTTTTGTGGGATGTTTTGTTTTTGTGACCATTTATCTTCTTATGGATCAGTTTTATACCGAGGCCTATGTCACCAAAGCCCTATGGGTCGGGTTTCTCACCTTGTTTATCAAATTTTTGTATGGCTTTGTCCTGTACCGCGAAGTGGCCCATTTGGACAAAGTCTGGTTTTGGGAACAATTATTTGTTCAATCTGTCATAAATGCCCTTATTGCCATCCCGAGTCTCTTGTTTTTGGATAGGAGCTTATCGTTCTGGCTGACGAAAACATCCAGAAAAAAAGCCCAAATCACGGGAGCCGACTATTTTGTTTCGAAGAGCAAGCAGAGACGGTATTTGTAATTTTCACCCTCTCCCTCACCCTCCCCCCTCAAGGGGGAGGGGATATATATTATGCCCCTTTACACCTCAGATGAAGATGTTGGTTATCTCCAGAAAAAAGTGGGGCTCTTGCTGATTTTTATTTTTTTATTCCTGTTCATTGTTGTTGCCAGGCTTCTTTATCTGCAGGTGATCAAGGGGCCCAACTATCGTATTCTTTCTGATCAAATCTCTGTTCGTGAAGAGGAAATAAGAGCCAAAAGGGGGCTTGTGCTTGACCGTAACGGGAAAGTACTTGCTGATAATCGTTCCATCTTTGAGATTGTCGCCATTCCCCAAGATTTAAAAGACAAAGAGGAAACAATAAAAAAACTGACAGAGCTTGTTCCTTTGACCACTGAAGAAATTAACGAGAAGCTGAAAATGGCCCGGGGCCAGCTTCCCTTTTTCCCCGTTGTATTGGCCAGTGATGTTCCCTATGACTGGGTGGCCAAAATCAGTGAATACAACAAGCCTACCGATGACGAAATGGGGCCTTCGACCTTGCCTGGGATTGAAGTCCGCAGGGCCCGTATCCGACGTTATTTATATCCTGATTTGTTTTCACATGTGATTGGTTATTTAAAAGAGGTTGACAGGGAAAATTTGGAGAAATTGAAAAAATCCCATGGGGATCATTACAGCATGGGCGATCTGGTGGGAACCAGTGGGCTTGAGACGACCTACGATGAATATCTTAAGGGCACCGACGGGGTTTTGGCCCGTGTGGTTGATGCTCGTGGCAAGGAAATACGCAATAATCCGGATGTCACACTCATTGGGGAAAGGGCCAATCTGACTCCGGTTTCGGGTTATGATTTGCAGACCGGCCTTGATTTTAAGGCGCAGGAAGCAGCGAGCCTTTCTTTTAAAGGAAGAAGAGGGGCGGCTGTTGCCCTTGACCCCAATACAGGGGAGGTGATCGTTCTCTACAGTGCCCCCAATTTTGACGGCAACCGCATTATCAAAAATATTGACAAACCTTACTGGCAAAAAATCAATTTGGATCCCGACAAATATCTTTATAATCGGGCCATACAAGCCACTTATCCTCCGGGGTCTACCTATAAGATGGTGACAAGTTTGTCTGGTTTATCTTCCCAAAAAATAAATCCGGAAACGGTTTTTCATTGCAGTGGAGGGCTCCAATTTGGAAACCGTGTTTTTCATTGCTGGAACAAACATGGACATGGGGCCGTTTCCCTTGTACGTGCCCTCACCCAGTCCTGCGATATTTTTTATTATCAAACCGGACTGAGGGCAGGGGTGGATACATTAAATCAATACGCCCATCGTTTGGGGCTTGGTGAAAAAACGGGCATTGATCTTCCTTATGAAAAAGCCGGGCTTATTCCCACCACCGATTGGAAACAAAAAAGATTCAAGCGGCCATGGATTGAAAGTGAAACGCTTTCCATTTCCATTGGTCAAGGATATGACCTGGTGACTCCCCTGCAAAATGCCCTCATGGTGGGAATTATTGCCAATGGGGGGCATAAGTTTGTTCCCCATGTTGTCAATAGACTTGTTGACTCCGAAGGAAAGGCTATTCTGGAAATAAATGACAAAATAGATCCGGAACCTTTAAATCCTGAATATTTGAAATGGATTCATGAAGGTTTAATCCAGGTGGTTCACGGGCAGGGAACGGCCGGACGCCTTCGGGCCAGTAAATTCAAGATTGCCGGCAAAACAGGAACAGCGCAGGTTTTAGGCTATGAATCCAAAGCGGCTCATTCCGAGCGCACCAAGGACCATGCCTTGTTTGTGGGGTATGCTCCGTATGATAATCCCCAGATTGCCGTTTCTGTTGTGGTTGAAAACGGGGGGCATGGGGGCAGTGAAGCAGGGCCGGTGGCCATGGCCATCATTGATGCTTACTTGGAACCGCGTGTTGCAGTAGATTCTCGCCCGTGAGAATCTACCCAGCGCCACAGGCGCGTTGAGGGGGAGGCTCCAGCGGCTTTGCCGATGGAGGGGGCGACGCGAGCCCCTATAATAGGGCAGGGCAACCCTGCCCCTACGGAAGAATAATATGATGCTTGAACGACCCTTGACGCGATTTAACTGGTTTTTTTTCTTTGTGGTGATTTTGCTGAATGTTTTTGGCTTGATCAATTTGTATAGTGCCACTTCAAGTTTTGAAGGTCAGGTTTCAACCAATTATTTTAAGGCTCAAGCCCTATGGAACGGGATCGGAATTTTTCTTTTGTTTTTTATTGTTCCCATTCATTACAAGCATCTGAAGTCGCTCAGTTTTCTTATTTACGTGGGGGGATGTGTGTTCTTGGTTCTTGTGCTGATTATCGGGAAAAAAGTGCATGGGAACCAAAGCTGGATTGTACTTGGGCCCGTGAGCCTTCAGCCGACTGAACTGGCAAAGATCGGCCTTATTTTTGGATTGTCCAAATATCTTGCCGATATCAAAGACACAGATTCTTTTTCTTTCAAGACTCTTTTGCCATCGCTTATGTATTTGATGGTTCCTTTTATTCTTGTTTCGCTGCAGGGAGATTTGGGCTCGAGTCTTTTTTATATTTTTATTTATGGAACCATGGTGCTCATTCATGGCATCAGGATCCGTCTTTTGGCACTGGCTTCGGGTGTTTTGATGGGGATTGTGGTTATTGCCTACCTCTTTGTACTTTCTCCTTATCAAAAAGACCGTGTGCGGAATTTTTTGAACCCCGAGCTTGACCGTAAGGGGTCCGGGTACCATTTGGTTCAGTCAAAAATTGCCGTCGGCTCCGGCCAATGGTTGGGAAAGGGCTATCTTAAGGGCCAGGCCCACAAGCTTAAATTCATTCCCGAAAGGCATACGGATTTTATTTTTAGTGTGCTGGCTGAGGAGTGGGGCTTTGTCGGATGTTTTCTCGTTTTAAGCCTGTTCTTTTTGTTTTTTTATCTGGGGATGGACATTGCCGCCCATGCCAATGACCGATATTCCTTTTTCATGTCCGTGGGTATTTTGTCCCTCTTTTTCTGGCATATCATTGTCAACCTTTGGGGGATTTTGGGGTTGATGCCTCTTACCGGGGTGCCCCTTACTTTCTTTAGTTATGGAGGGTCCTCGGTGATTACAAACTGGATTGGCATTGGCTTGTTGCTTAATATCAGTTATCGCCGATTTATTTTTACCTGACAAAAATCATTGAGAAAATAACGGGGCTGTAATAGTTTCTGTTTTCATTTTTCAGGAGGCAGATCATGGCTAAAAAAGATGTTTTAAGTGTCGTTGATAAACGCACAGGAAAAGAATACGAACTTCCCATTGTGGATGGCACCATTCATGCCACAGATTTAAGGCAGATCAAGGTTGACAAAAATGATTTTGGCCTGATGAGCTATGATCCCGCTTTTCAAAATACCGCCGCATGTCGCAGTAGCATTACTTACATTGATGGCGATAAGGGCATTTTACGTTATCGTGGGTACCCCATCGAAGAGCTTGCCGAAAAAAGCACTTACCTGGAAGTGGCCTATCTTCTTATTTACGGCGAGCTTCCCAATGCAGCCCAGCTTAAGGAATGGAACCGGAATATCATCTATCACACCATGATCCATGAAAAAATCCGCAAGTTCATGGACTGGGGATTTTTATACGATGCCCATCCCATGGGGATTATGGTGGGTTCGTTGGCGGCTTTGTCCACGTTCTATCCCGATGCCAAAAATATTGCGGATGAAACCTGCCGCAATCTTCAGAGCTATCGTATGTTGGGTAAGGTGACGACGGTGGCCGCTTATACCTACCGTCACAGTTTGGGGCTCCCCTTTGTTTATCCCGACAACGAGCTTAGTTATACGGGTAATTTTTTGAACATGCTTTTTAAAATGACCGAGCCCAAGTTCAAACCCAATCCCGTTTTTGAAAAAGCCCTTGATCTTCTTTTCATCCTTCATGCCGACCACGAACAAAATTGTTCCACTTCCGCCATGCGTATTGTGGGTTCGTCCCATGCCGATCCTTTTTCGGCGTTATCAGCGGCCACCTGTGCCCTTTACGGGCCCCTTCATGGCGGGGCCAACGAGGCCGTTGTACGCATGCTTAAGGAAATCGGGTCGATTGCCAATGTTCCCCCATTCATCAAAAAAGTGAAGAAGGGGGAAGGCAAGCTCATGGGGTTTGGCCACCGTGTTTACAAAAACTACGATCCACGGGCCAAGATCATCAAAAAAATGGCAAACAAGGTGTTTGCAGAAACGGGAAAAAATCCCCTCCTGGACATTGCCCTTGAGTTGGAGCGCATTGCCCTTGAAGACGATTATTTTATAGAACGCAAACTCTATCCCAATGTCGATTTCTATTCGGGGCTTATTTATCAGTCGATGGGTTTTCCCATCTCCATGTTTCCTGTTCTGTTTACCATTGGCCGCACGGCAGGCTGGGTGGCCCAGTGGCGTGAGCTTATTGTTGATAAAGAACAAAAGATCGCCCGCCCACGGCAGATTTATACGGGGTCTGGTCTCAGAAAATATGTTCCCTTAAATAAGCGTGGGAAGAATAAATAAAGAGGGCTGCCCATGAGTGTCATCACGCTGACCACGGATTTTGGTTTGGAAGACCAGTATGTGGGTTCGCTTCATGGGGTTATTGTCAGCCTTAATCCCCAGGCCCGCATTTCCGACATCTCCCACCTCATTCCTTCCTATGACATTGCCCAGGCTTCCTATGTTTTGGGCGGAAGTTATTTTTTGTTTCCCAAGGGGAGCATCCATGTTGTTGTGGTGGACCCCGGTGTGGGAAGCGCGCGCAAGCCCATCCTTGTGCAGACAGAAAATTATTTTTTTATTGCCCCCGATAACGGTGTTTTAAGCCTGGCCCTGGCTCGTGAAAAAATTGTCCGTATCATTCATTTAACCAATAGCGATTACTTCAGGTCAAAATTGAGCCACACTTTTCATGGAAGGGATATTTTTTCCCCTGTGGCCGCTCATTTATCCAAGGGGGTAAGCCCCGACGTTTTTGGGCCCGAGCTTACATGCGTTACACGACTTGATTTGTATGCTCACCAGGTTCAATCAAAAAAAATCCGCGCCCGCATCATGGCCATTGATAAATTCGGAAATGCCGTTCTCTATTTTCATGAAGATGATTTTAAAGAAAAGATGCGGAAGAATTCTTTTGTCTTAAAGGTGGGCTCCCATCAAATCAAGAAATTAAACGATGCTTATTGGCAGGTCAAAAAAGGGGACCCCATTTTACTTTTTGGGAGTTTGGGGTATCTGGAACTGGCAACCAATCAGGGGAGTCTTGCCAAGAAATGGAAGTTAAAGAGGGGGATGGTTGTGGAGCTTTGCCTGTAAGAGGCCATTCTTGTAGGGGCAATTCCCGTAAGGGCGGCTTGTGTAAGGGCAATTCATGAATTGCCCTTACGGTTTCCAATGAAAGGTCAAATTTATCTTAATATCCGGATGCAGTGAGTGATGCACCGGGCAGGTTTTGGCGGCTGCGATGAGTTTTTGCTGTTCTTTTTCAGGGATAAGATGGGGAATTGTGAACGCCACATTCAGCTCATCAATGCGGCGCGGCAGTTTTTGAGTCATCTTTTTTTCAACCTGAAGCGTCATTCCTTCAAGCGGAATATTATCGCGCTTGGCCACAATCCCCATGATGGTGGCCATGCAGGCCCCTAAAGAAGTGGCTGCCAGGTCGGTGGGAGAAAACGATCGTCCCTTGCCTTGATTGTCCGGCGGGGCATCCGTTGTGATTTTAACCTTTGAAAGCTCGTGAATGGCTTCTACTTGAAGGTCGCCAAGATATTTTAGGTGCATGATGCTCATAAAAGCGTAGGGGCAGTTCATGAACTGCCCTTACGATTTTGATACCATCATTATAAAATGCTGACAATTTTTTTATCATGAAAATACTTTTTGATTCGAAAACAATTTCAGATCGTGTGGCCCTCATGGCCAAGCAAGTCAATCACGATTACAAAGATAAAAATTTGGTCGTTGTGGGCGTGCTTAAGGGGGCCTTTATTTTCATGGCGGATCTGGTGCGTCATTTGACGGTTCCACTTACCGTTGATTTTTTACGTGTGGCTTCTTATCAAGGTCAAAAATCTTCCGGGGCGGTGCGATTGGAGCTGGACACAACCCAACCCATTCAAGGGAGGGATGTTTTGCTGGTAGAAGATATTGTCGATACAGGGCTTACACTTGCAGCCATCAAGAAACATCTCATGGCCCAAAATCCAAGCAGTCTTAAAATCTGCACTCTTTTATACAAAGAAAAAAAGAAGGGGCTGAAAAAAGAGTGTGACTACATCGGTTTTGAAATTCCGGATGTTTATGTGGTGGGTTATGGCATGGATGAAAATGGCCAGTTTCGGGAACTATCGGAAATTCGGATGCTTACTTAGGTAATCACTTTTCTTGAAAAAGGCCCATAAAAAATTAGACAAATAGTGATTCTTGCTTTATCTTTTCGGGCTATGACAAAAAAAATCCATTTTTTAATCATTTCCTTTTTCTTTCTCACCCTCTTTTTTAATCCATCATACGCCCAGGAACAGGGTCAGCCAAAAACAGATCTTCTTTTCATTATTGATTCCTCCGGAAGCATGGCCTCCCTTCTTGAAGGGCAGCGCATGATTGACTGGGCCAAAAAGGCTGTGAAAAGTGCCGCAGCCCAACTGCCGCCCGAGGCTTACGCAGGACTTCGTGTTTATTCCCACCGTATCGATAAAAGTAACAAGGAAGCTAGTTGCAAGGATACGGAATTAGTTGTTCCCATTTCTTCAGGAACAGGTTCGCTGATTGCGGCCTCTGCCGACAAGCTTGAGCCCCGCGGATGGACACCTATTGCCTATACTCTTTCGCAGGTGGAAGCCGACTTTAACCAGAATGTCGAAAAACTTCATACCATTATCCTGGTCAGTGATGGGGAGGAAACCTGCGGCGGCGATCCGGCTGCGGTCATGCGCGCTTTGGTGGCCAAAGGGTATAAATTCAAGCTCTGCACGGTAGGGTTTAATGTGGAGGATGTGGCCAAACAACAACTCATGGCCTTAGCCAGCGAATTTGGCTGCACTTACACCGATGTTCGTAGCGGTATGTCGTTGGAGCAGGAATTGGCCAAGCTGACACAGCAAAGTTTTCTCATTGAAAAGAAGGTGAACCCAAAAAATCAAATACGCGGTGGAGACAGTTTTAATGATGCCGTCCCCATTGAAACCAACAAGAGATACAGCCTGGACCATCATCAAAGGAAGGATCAATACGATTATTTTTCGTTTAAACTAAAGCAAGGTGAGGCCGTCTCTCTCCGAGTTTTCCCGGTTGAAAAATGCCTGGATGTCGTCGGGGATCAGGCGACAGAGCGCGCCAGCAGTTCGTGCGACTACGATGGGCTGCGGTATGTGTTGATGGATGGGCAGCAAAAAGAATTGGAGAGGTTGTCATTTTTCCTCGTCAACAAGCAGCATGAAACCGATTTCTATACTTCTTCAGCACCAGGAGAGACCCTCTACTATCTCATCATTGGTAGCCCCTATGATGAAATGCATAAAGATCATGAATTCATCCTGACGACCAAGCAGGGTACTTATACAGTGACGGGGTCATTGGGGGACGCCAATACGAATAATGATGCAGGGGATAATTTTTCTACCGCCATTGTTCTGTCTCCAGGCATTTATGAAAACAACAGTGTTTCCAAAATGGATCAAGTGGACGTCTTTAAGGTGGTTTTGAAGGAACCTTCTTTGGTAAAACTTGTCGGTACCCATGTGAAAAAATCGGATTATGCGGATATTGATTTTGAGATTTTGGATGAATTAGGGGCCGTTCTTGGTAGCCAGGACCTTAGCGAAGGCAATTCCTATTCATTCCAGCCTCAAAGTCCGTTATCGGGCGCTATCTATCTGCGGGTCAAAATCGATTCCGTCATTGTGGATTCGGATACGGTCAATTATTCAATGGGTGTGTCGGTAAGCCCTGCACCGGTGGAGTTGATCGCAAAAGCCGTCGAAAAAACGCCTCCTCAAAAATCATCGGTGGAAGAAGTGGATGAAATGGAAGAGGTGGTTTTGGATATAGTGCCATCCCCTCAAAAATTTACTCTGTGGCTGGGATTGGTTGCCTTGGCCTTTGCGCTGTTTGCTGGCCTGTATGTATTTTTCTTTGTGGTACGCAAAAAGGTCGCCGTGGATTTGTTCTCAAAAATTTTAGGGTGGTATGAGATCTTTGCCAGCATTATCGGCATGGGCACGGCTATTTGGCTAGCCACCAAGCAGCCTTCGCTTGCCTGGCAGATCGTGCTTTTGGTGATGCTTGGAGGCGTTGGTCTGCTTGGCATTATCGCCGGTGGAAATCTCTTATTGAACAAGGGGAGCAAACTTAGTTTTATTTGGGGAGGCCTCCAAGCCCCCTGGATTTACCTAAACCTTCATTGGGTGGTGGTGAAATATAGTCTTTCCTTGTTTTGGGGCCTGCCTGTTTACTTCTTCTTTGAAACGTCCCAAAACCCTATCGTCAATGTCCAGTCCAAAATGCATCTCGGGGCCCTATTTGGCTTATGGGCGCAATTCCTTTTCCCGGGAAGGGGCATGGGGATTGGTCTGGGCGTCAATCTGGCCGCGGTCCTGTTTTTGGGATTGTTGTATTTGAACCAGAGAAAAAAGACGAATTAAACTTCATATCCATCCCTACGCATGATTTCGGCGCGGATGATTAAATAGTCATAAAGGAATCGTCTTACTCGTTCCAGCCTTGATTCTATATCTATATCAAGCATGGGTATAAAAATTGAACTCAGTATGTCAGGAGTGTAATCAGGAACCTCACCATAGTAAACATAGGCCACAAGAATCATTTCCAACCAAAAACTATCTTCTCGGGGATAAATAAATTTTCCTTCTTTGACATCGTGTACCTTTTCATAACGATCACCGTTAAAGAATTTAAACAAGGCCGCTTCGGTTTTTTCGTTCAAAAGGGAATAATATTCAGATTGTTCAGGTGGAATGTGTTCCAAACCTTCCGGCCCCAGGGGGGTAAAATGCCACGGATAGGCAATGTTCCTGCCTTCTTCGGGGATGTATTTTTCAAGAAACTCGTCTTTTCGGGTGAGGTAGTAAAACAAAAAGAATTTGCTTTCATCCGACCACGCATAACCATCGAGTACTTTTCTTGCTAGATCCAAAGACAATTCAACCTTATCATCACTTCCCCGAGTGTGTAGCCATAGCAGCGTGGCTCCCAACCGTGGCGGCATCGCATCAAGGGGTTTAATGTTCAATAGCTTTGCCATTAATCCCAAAAGACCCATGAATTCGTGCAATACTTCAAGCTTTTGATCGTTGCTCCATTGCGTATCTTTCAACACTGCCTTGGCTCGGCCCTCGAAAAGTAAGTTTTCAACGGCATCAACTAATTTTAAATCACCAAAATCTTCAAAGACGACTCGCGCTATGTTAAGACCCTTAGCATCATGTATGCTCTTACGCCCTTGGTAGAAAGCGTGGGCTCTTTCATTGGCTTCTAAGACTTCGGCAATCGCCGAAGTTCTATCGAGCCTTCTTGTCGCCATTTCTTCAAGTTCGGTAAGATAGCGTTTATAAGCCTCGATGAGTGCCAATGTTTCTTGAACTGTTGGGGTTGGTTTTGCCTTGTCCTCGTTGGGAATTAAAAAAGCATATTTTTTTCTGAAGAGGGCGAGGGCTCTTTGGGAAAACTCCCTGTATTCGGGGGTTATTTCCAGGATGGGGTCTGGGTCTCGTGCTATTGATTCTGCATTTCTAACAAAACGAATCTCAACTGAGTCCCATTTACGCGGCGCTCGTAAGGTTGGACCATTTCTCCAAACCCCACTTTCTGTTCCCCAGATAAGACAAAGGGAATGAAAAATTCTTGCACGTACCGTCTTATAAAATTCATCTTCATGCCCTTCGATTTTTTTGGTGCCATCGACATCCAAATTTACAAAACGACCATCATCAGTGATGAGATACGTATTGTATTTCATGTCCTCCATGCGGTAGCCTTTTTCGGCCAATTCTTCGTACATGCGCATGGCCGTGCGTGCGTATCCGATTCGTTTTGATGGATGTTGAAATAAAGGCCTGAGTCCTTGGGGATTGCCTAATGGTTTCATGGAATCATAACGATAATGATCCCCAAAATACCACCCAGTCACGTATTCCATCAAATAGGCGTTGTGGGCCACAAATTGCCTTTTCACAACTCCTGTTACGCCTTCAAGAAGAGGCAAGCTTTCCCGAAAGACGTGCTCCCAACCGGCTTTAAACAGCTTCAAGCAGATGGGCTTGCCTTGTTCGTCGCGCAATAAATAAACATTTGCCGATGCCCCATCTCCCAAAATTTTTTCCACAGTATAGATTGTTTCATTCAATAAACAGGACCTTCCTATTTGTACGGTCAGTTTGGAAACGATGTAAGCATTTCTTGCTATGGGTTTATGGGGCACCTCACTTGGTGTAAGTATTTGGCCCTGTTTTAATATTCTTAAATAAAGAAAATCTCCTTCAATGATAGGACCTTTAATAGCATTTGTTGCTAACAGGGAATAAACATCCGAGGTGGGGTCACTTTCAATGCGGCTCGTAACGACATAGGTAACCCTGCCTATGGTGATCGTTGTTCCTAGACTAATGGGTGGTAAATCCCTGGTTAGATCTTCATCGACTATTACAGCACTTCCGGAACCACCTTCTGAAACAGTTAGGCTTCCCACTTGAGCTCGATGATCGCCCGGTGGATCGGAAGCACCCATCATCTGCGGTCTTCTTAAGGGCAGCGTGCCTAATTCTTCTATAGCTCGAGTTGGTACTTTTTGTTCTAGGCCCGTTAGTTCTAAGCTTAAGGGCAGGGCCATGGCCGATGCGGCTTCTGCGAGCGTTTTAAAACGTGTGGGGGGAGTAAGCCTGAGGGCTAAAGGAACGGGGGCCAAAGAGCCATCATCGTACCCGTCTTTTGTATGTGATTTTGGGGTTGATGAGGGGGCATTTTTGGGATGTACCCGTGGTGCCCCGCTTACCCCAAGCCTGAAAGGGCCGCCCGGCATGGGGCGGAGGGGTATTGTTCTGGGAGTAAAAGAGAGAAGCTTGCTCATCTATGGGTTATTTCGGTCATTTTTAAGAAAAGTTGTGGAGTTTTATGGAGTGGTTTATGGGGTAGAGACGAATGTTGGTGGGAAGTTTTGAGGTGGGGGCTATAGGTTTATTTTACCGACCATCCATTGGCTTCGCATATTTCAACATATGCTTCGGCAATGCATTGAGTGCGCTCCTTAGCCGCCCGTTCAGCTTCTTTTCCTTGGTGTGCAAATCGATCGGGATGGTTTTCTTGCATCAATCGTAGAAAGGTTTTTTTAATGTCTGCTTGGGACGCGTCCCTGGCAATACCCAAAACGTAATAATAGGGATCTAGGTCTTTCCTTGTAGGCCTTTGATGGGTCTTTTTCCCTTGCTGGTTCGGCCCTCTTGCCTCTTGCTGTCCTGTTGTCTGTGGCGTGGGAATTTTAAAAGCTTTCGCTTTTCCAAATTTAACCCATGTTCCCGGTCCGACATACACCTGACGATCAGAGCTTTTTAAAACCTCGATCCGGCCTCCAGGATGAAAAATATAAATAACCTTCCCACTCCCATCATGGGTTTCACTACTGATTCTAAGGTTAAAACCTTCTTTTTCTCGTTTCACTTGAAAATGAACTCCGCCATCATAATGTAATCCGTGGGAATGAGGGTAGATGTATCGATCAAAATCACTGAGCGATCTTAACCAAGCAGGCATGTTTCGAATGGGGAATCCAAATTGTATGAGTTGCCCCCCTATTTTATAAATCCGCCCCAATCGCAAGAAAACGGTTTCTCCTGCTGGTACTTGTCGTTTACTTCCACTATCAAAAACTTCTAATTCACCCTTTTCCAGACGAATCCCGAGGCCTTTGCCATTTTCTGGACTGTAGAAGAATTCATAAGTCGATCCTCCGATGCTTTTTTTGAAAGGTGTATGGGGTTGATCATAGGCGTAAATGAGCCATCCCGTCATCCAAAGTGGCATGAGGGATATGGGGTTGATGAAACGATAGTATTGGCCGGGGCCATATTGGATGAGGTCCCCATCCACAAGAATATGTGTGGGCTTTTCTGCATTTAATGCGCGACGGTCACGGTTGTTAATAACATGGAGTGGTTCACCATTTTTCCATGTCAACACAGGGTTGCTTTCAGCATCGTAGGAGATGCTTCCTTGTGAGGGGCCAGCATCAATAGCTACAGATGCTTTGTTGTCAACGGCGGCTCCAATAAGAGCTGCCCCCATCGCTTCAGGCATTTCATCAAAGGGTTTGGTGAATTTGAAATATTGTTTGCCTATCTTAATGACCGCATCAAAAGGAATGCATTCTTCTTTTCCGGGTTTTAGTAAAACAGGTTCTTCCCCATCACGTAAAATGACCATGTCATAATAATCCACCGTGAGGGTATTTCCTGTAGGTTGCCCATTGATCAGGCTATAGCCCCTTCCTGCTTGATACCGAATTCCATAATAGGGTTTTTCGTTAAATCCTCCTACCCTTTGACCCGGATTGCTCACAGCTTTTACACAGCTTTCAATGAAATAACTCGGCATGGGTTGGATTAATCTCTTATAGAGGAAAAATTTTCTATTCCCCATTTTGACCGAATCTCCTTCTTGGAGGACCTCTTTTTTACCAGAGGAATTCAGAACGATTTTTGTTTTATTCTCCTTTTTGACAATGACGATGGCCTCTCCTCCGGTCCATTCAAGAGTGAGCGCCCAAGGGTCTTCTTGGGTTACCTTTGCCTGAGCATGACCTATGTTAATGGTGGTTCCTTCAGGTTTTAAAAGAGTGGTGGCCAAAGCAATTTCTTCGGACTGGTTCATTTTTTCAAAGGGGCTACGAAACACAAAGGGAGGTTCATGGCCAAGGGTGATGATATCCCCATCTTTAAGTACAAGCTTCTGATCTCTAGAGTCCAAACGAGTTATAGTATCTCCTTAAATCCGGCGTGAATGGTGTAGGGAATGCCTCCTTTGCTCAACACTGACAGGCATTATAGAGTTTTTTGTGGCTAGTATTGAACCTAACTTTTAGTTAGCTTCAATACATGCGTTCTGGGGCTCGAAAAATCCGTACAAAATTCACCGCGTCTGGCCTCACTCATTTCGGTGGAATTTATCTCTTTCATAAATTTCTCCAGCAACTAAAAATACGATCCTGCTTCTTCCGACACCTGTCTTATTCTCAGAGAAACAATCAGTATTCTTTGAGCGAAATGATTTTGGCTTTGATTTATCCAATGATTCTTGGTTTGGAAAAAATCGAAGTGTCTTCTCTTCTGAAAACAAATGGCGTCTTTCATTTTCTGACTGGGCTCCCAACCTTTCCCGATCCTCAAACATTGCGCCGATTTTTGGTGAGGTCATCGACGGAACTGCTGCCGTCACTTTGGAAAGTCCACAATGATCTCAAAAAATATTTCATCCTTCAATCTTCTACCCTCTCAAGTTTCTGTTTTGATTTTGATTCCACCGCGAAGACTCTCTACGGAAAACAGGAAGGCGTGGTCAAAGGTTACAACCCCGGACATCCAGGAAGAAAATCCTATCACCCGCTGGTCGTCTCAGAAAGTTCTCTCAAGGATTGTCTGGGTGGATTTTTAAGGCCGGGGAACGCTTACACCTCAGATGGTGTGGTTGATCTTTTTCAACAAGCCCGTTCTATTCTGCCAACTTCCATCCGCTTGCGCACCCGTGCCGATTCAGGGTTTTATGATGGTTCTTTTGTCCGGACGCTGGACGAAAATCACGTGAAGTTTGCCATTGTTGCCAAGACATCTTCTCCTCTGAAGAAACTTTTTCTTTCGGCCCGCTATCAAAGAATCAACGACCGATTCTCAACCTCCGAGCTTTTGTATCAACCCGGCAAATGGAAAAAACCTTATCGCTATGTCGTCTTGAGAAGGATCGTTGATCCGGAAGACGACGGACTCACTCTTTTTACCTTGGACCGATATGCCTACTCGATGATCGTCACCAATCTCGATATCACACCCTACGGAGTCTTCGATTTTTATAAAGCTCGAGCCGGGTTGGAAAGGATTATCCGGATTTTGAAAAACGACTTTCCTTTTGCCGGAGCGCCGACCAATCATTTTTGTGCGAATGCTCTCTACGCGGAACTTTCTCTTTTGGCGTACAATCTCGTCATGTGGTTCAAGCGACTTTGTCTGCCGGGTGATTGGCAATCCTTCACGTTGGAATCACTTCGGCACAAATTATTGCTGATGCCGGGAGAGTTGGTGCATACCGGAAATATTCACACACTCAAATTTCCGAGAAACAGTCCCAACAAGGATGTCTTTGAATTTGCTCTGAAGAAAATTAAAACGATGGACTCGCTGGTCTGAAAAATGGTGTTTTCACGCCGGATTTAGGTATCTCCTCTCTTAACTTCAATGGGCAGTCCCCATACATGATAGGTGATTGTTACTTCATCAAAATAAACAGATCCTTGGAGTTTATATTGGTTGTGGAGACGGTATTGCCCCTCCTGTCCATGATTCACTTCGACAGAAAATCCCTCATTCATAAAAGTCCGGAAAACTCCCGCTTCAAAGATTGCTGGCATTTCCTCGCTGGGTGGTACCGCAGCGGGAACAATAGCTGGAGGCGGTTCAGGAGCTGGAGGCGGAGGAACGGCACGAGCAGATCCACCCGAATCTTGAGCCACATGATGGCGAAAAGGAGTTTGCAGTCGATAACCCGGATTTGTAGTTCTTCGACCCGATCCATCGTTGGAAGCCATTTCGGGAAACAGAGCTCTGACCCCATCTTCTCTTAAACTTGGAAGTTGTTGCCCTTTCAAAACAAATTCATCCCTTCCATCAGAAGGGGCCCCCACAGCCAGTCGACGATTTTCTCGAGAACGTGAGACAGGTTGAGGAGGTTGAAGATCAGCTGGAGATGAAGATGGAGACAAATGAGGTCGCAAAGATGCGCCCGGTTTAGTTCCCCTAACGCGAGGGAAGGGGCCCCATCCTACGGGACGAACACTGGGGCGAAAAGGCAGCACATTATTGGTACGAAAGATGGCCATGCCCTCCTAGCTTCGGCTTTTTTCAAAATAAGTTGTTTGGGGTAGAACTTCATTTTACGCGTGGTGTCAAAGCTTTAGGAAGGTCTTTCTTGGAGGGCTCTTTGCAGACCTTCTATTCCCTGAGCCATCATGCTTTTAACAAAGTCATTAGAAGAGCCTTTTTTTCTGAACACAATAGCTGAAGCCCCTTGTGGAGAAGCATTCAGGTCGTTATCTATTTCCAAACCCAGTGTCTGCATTAAGTTTGCATCCGGGCTATAGGGAAGAAGACTTCCTAACATGTTCGGAACAATGGTGGGCCCATTTCGTGGATCCGTAAATAAATAACCCTCTGGCACAAGAGCATCAACAATTCGAATAAGGGTGAGCAGGCTAAAAATCCTGTCCCTCCGATCGCCATCGAGATAATCCTGAACAGGATGGAAGTAAGCCCCATGCATGGGAGGAAATTCAACAGGGGTCACCACATAATCTCCCCTGGGTTGGAGTGTTATCCTTTTTTTAAGAGAATCACCGGGAATCCTTAGTGTAGCGACCGCAGCGGCTTTTTTTCCATGCCCCCTCATCCAAGTGACCCCTCTAACAGGAGTGGCTGAGGTACTCGAAATGAACGCCTCATAGGCTTTTCTTTCGGCCCTCACTTCCTCCCGCCACCGTGCCCCATAGGCTTGCCAAAACATCTGAGCGATTTCGGGATCATCAGGATAGAGTTCATAGGGGACCCAACTTAAAAAAACGGTAAGGGTACCATCAAACTCATCAATGAGCTTAAGTGGTTCTGGTTCATCATTATAAACAAGGACGCGCATTTTTGGATCCAGACTCGCTAAAAGAAAGGGCTCATAAGTAGCATAGAGGGTACGTCCATTAGGATGATCAAATTTTAAATATCCAGGGCCAAAATTACCAAAAACGATTTCCTGATAGCGTTCCCTTAAACGAGGAATGATGTTTTCCCTTAAATAAATCCATTCGGCAGCTCGTCGCGCAAACGTGGTGAAGTTGCGTATGATTCTGATGTCATCCCTGGTGCGACCGCGGTTCTCTCTGGCTTCCCTTAAAGAAGGAGTCGCATGGACGACGCCCTCTGGTCCCATAGCCAAGCGTGCTTGCGTCGCTCGATATACATTATCAGCTGTAACAATTCGAGAAACCCGTTCCATTTCAGCTCGGACGGAATCTGGTAGAGGTTCGACAGGAGTCACTGCGCCCACTTCCATTTCATCGGCAAGGGATGGGATATGGGCTAAAATCAACCCTTCTACATGGGCCGGGTCTGCTAAAAAATTTTCTGCACCAGCACCCAATTTTTTTACAAATTCTAAAACTCGTTCGATAACGAGGGCACGATTAGCAGCTACTATCGTGGGGTCCCGGTCCAGGGCCAAAGCCAGTGAGGCACGTTCGCTTATGCTACTCATGCGAGCCATAAAATCAGGGTTTGAAAGGATGCGAGTCACAACTTCTTTACTCTTTATAGCAATACCTTGATCAGGACTTATTGATGAATCTGCAGGCCGATCACTGCTGGCGGCTTTCCATCCCTCATGATGATGCCCCACTAAATTCCCATGCCCATCGTATTGGGGAACCCACAAGGGAGCACGAAGGGAAGGAGTGTGTAAGCTTATGTCTGGAAAGGGAGTGGTTCTATTCCAATATCGATCTTTCCCGATGTCTGGCGCTAGTGAGCTATTTGTATGAAGCAAATCACCTGGTTTTAAGCTTACCTTTGCAACACTTTTTGAACGAGAAGGAGGTGGAATAACGGGATGTGGTGTTGGCCTTAATACAAGGCTTCCGGGTACAATACGTGCACCAGAAAAAGATCGAAGGGGTCTATAGAAGGATGGCGGACTCATAAATAAATGATAGTTGATCTTCGGCAAAAGAAAGGAAGGGTTGCTTCATTTTAGAGAATTTTGGATGAGTTTATGAGAAAAAGTCAGGAAACAGGAGGTGATTACTACCCTTTTTAAGGTTTTCCGGGAGATTTTATGAGGGAGGGTGGGGTCTAATAAGTTTGGGTCTTCTTTTAGGAAACGAAGGGTTTCCAAGCCGATCATGCAGGGGAGAAGTGTGGCTAGGCGGGTGGTGGCGTGTTTGCGTGGGATTATTTCCATGTATTTTGCAGCATATTTTAAATGGCCCAAGGCCCGTTGGATCAGGTTTTCTATCAGGCGGTCAAGAGCGGGTTTGTTTTGGGGATCCTTTAAATTTGTGGGAGTCAGGTTGAATTGTTTCAGAATTTCAAGCGGGATATAGCATCGCCCCATGTTTAGGTCGCAAGCAAGGTCCTTGATCACATTGGTCATCTGAAGGCCTTTTCCATAGGCAATGGCCCACTGGTCTACTTCATTTTCAGAAATTATTTTAAGAGGGAAAGTCAGCTTTAGCATTTGTGTCCAAAAAGGCCCCACAATGCCTGCGGCATCAAAGCAGTAGGTTTCCAAGTCAGCTTCTGTTTCCAAGGCGACAGGGTTTTGTTTGGTGGCATGGGCAAAACGTATTAGATCTTTTTCCATCCCCCCTATAAGATGAAGCACGACATCGCGAATCAGTTTTTTTTCTTTTTCATCCGTTTCAGAAAAAAGTTTTAAAATGTTTGGCAGTTCTTGAAGTAGTTTTTGTTCATCCGTGAAATTTTGATGGGAAATTATTTGGGCAAAAAAATGATCCCAATCTTTTTGCTCATGCCAAGCACCGTTGATCTCGTTTTTTAAGAGACTTAAAAATCTTTCTTTTTCTTGAACCGGAAGAACCGGTGTGTCGGTGATGGTGTCGGCACTTCTAGCCAGTAAATAGGCCAGTGCCAAGGGAGTGCGTGTTTTTTTAGGCAGGATGCGAAGCGACAAATAAAAACTGCGCGATACTTTTTTGAGGATGGTTTTCACGTTTTTTTTTGTAAGGGTAATTCATGAATTACCCTTACCCGGAAATGGTGAGCTAAGCCTGTGCCTTGAGCTTGGCGAAGATCGAGCCAAGCTTAATATAGAGGGTCTTTGTGTTTTCCCGATGATATCCCCCTTTAAAAAAGGGGGATAAAGGGGGATTTGGGCCCGCTTTTATCCCCGTTTCTGTATTCCTTTCTCAGTAAATTCTTTCCCAACCTCTTTTTGCATAAGAGATATTTGAATCGGGTACGGGAGCTGGAACGGGAACAAATCCCCCTGCCCCCCTTTTTTCCCGCATACGGGATCCCGCTACGCGGTGATAAAGGGGGATGATACGGGAAAAAACCGATGATTCAAACCATCTGTGTTGAATGCTTCGCCTCAAAAGCTTCAATTTGAGGAATATATCTTTCCGTCATGCCAATTTCATCCAAACCTTCCAGAAATTTTTGTTTCAGGCCGGCATCCATGAGAAAATGATAAACCTTTTTTTCTGGAGAAAGGTGGAGTGTGATGCTCTGGCTGGGCAGATCAATGGTGGCCTGAAGGGGGGCATTTTCCGAAACGAATTTTTTTATTTCATTCACCGTTTTTTCAGGCAGCTCAATAAGCAATAAACCATTTTTTGAACTGTTGTTCCTGAAAATATCGGCAAAGGCCGGAATGATTTCCCCATGGCGTTCATAAATGGGGGCCATGACAACCTTGAAGCCATACTGGCTAATAGCCCACACAGCATGTTCGCGTGAAGACCCACAACCAAAATTATTCCCCGCGACCAAGATGGTGGCTCCCTCATAGACAGGGTTGTTTAATTCAAAGTGGGGATTGGGCTTGCCGTCGGGCAAATAGCGCCAGTCATGAAATAAATGGGGACCAAAACCCGTGCGGCTAATCGATTTCAAAAACTCTTTTGAAATAATCTGGTCCGTATCGACATTGCCCCGGTCAAGAAGGGCCATGTTTCCTGTATGAATGGTAAATGGTTCCATAATGGTGTATTTTCCCCCTACATTTCCCACGCCCTAATATCCACAAAATGTCCGGCAATGGCGGCAGCTGCAGCCATTTCGGGGCTTACCAAGTGGGTACGTCCGCCCTTGCCTTGGCGGCCTTCAAAATTGCGGTTGGATGTGGAGGCACAACGCTCGCCAGCCTCCAGTTTGTCAGGGTTCATGGCCAGGCACATGCTGCAGCCGGCATTGCGCCACTGGGCTCCTGCTTCAATAAATATTTTGTGTAACCCTTCGCGTTCAGCCTGAAGACGTACCTGCTCGCTTCCTGGAACAATGAGAGTTTTCACTTTCTTTGATACTTTTTTCCCTTTGAAAATTTTGGCAGCCGCCCGCAAGTCTTCAATGCGCGAATTAGTGCAGCTTCCGATGAAAACGACATTAATGGGGATGTCGGTTATTTTGGTTCCCGGTTTCAAACCCATATACTCCAGGGCTTTTTCAACATCCGCCGGAGCACAGTTTTTGACTTCGCTGGGTTTGGGGACCACTCCTGAAACATCGACCACCATGCCGGGGTTTGTTCCCCAGGTCACCTGGGGCGCCATTTGGCTTACGTCAATGGTGATTTCGCGGTCATAGGGGGCCTGGGTGTCGGTGACCAATTTCTTCCAGTTGACGATGGCTGCTTCCAAGGCTTTGCCTTTGGGGGCAAAGGGTCTTTTACCGGATGCTATGTATTGAAAGGTGATGTCATCGGGTGCAATCATCCCCGCCTTGGCACCGGCCTCAATGCTCATGTTGCAAATGGTCATGCGCGCTTCCATAGAAAGGGCTTTAATGGCTTCGCCCGTGTATTCCAGAACATAACCCGTACCGCCCGCGGTTCCAATGGAACCAATCAGTTTAAGGATGAAATCCTTTGCCGTGACATGGGCGTGGGGTTTGCCGACGAAATTGGCCTTGAAGGATTTTGCTTTTTGTTGAACCAGGCACTGGGTGGCAAGGACGTGTTCCACTTCAGAAGTGCCAATGCCAAAAGCCAGCGCTCCAAAAGCCCCATGGGTTGAAGTGTGGCTGTCCCCGCATACAATGGTTGTTCCCGGAAGGGTCAGCCCTAATTCGGGCCCAATGACATGGACAATGCCCTGTTTGTCAGAATCGAGGTCATAGAGGGTGATGCCAAACTCGTTACAATTTTTTTGAAGGGTTTCAATTTGCGTTTTGGCAATCAGGTCGCGAATGTCTTTTTTATTTTCGGTGGGGACATTGTGGTCCATGGTGGCAAAAGTCAGTTCCGGATGGCGAAGTTTGCGCTTGTTTAAACGCAAACCATCAAAAGCCTGGGGAGAGGTCACTTCGTGCACAAGATGACGGTCGATGTACAAAAGGGTGCTGCCATCGGGAAGGTCGCATACCGCATGGTTGTCCCATACTTTTTGAAAGAGGGTCTTGGGGGTCATGAGAAAACTTGCTAACATGAGCCCTTGTGAGAGCGCAAGATTTTAGTTAAATGTTTAACCATGAAAGCCCTCGTTTTGGGAGCCACAGGAATTATTGGAAATAACCTCATTCGATATTTGTTGAAGGAAGGGGTGGAGGTTCGGGCCGTCTCGCGTGGGGTTACCCCCTCACTCAATTTAAAGGGTTTGGATATTGAATATAGTCAGGGGGATATTCATGAGGCCTCTTTTTTGAAAAAGGCGGTACGCGATTGCTCCCTTGTTTTTCATACGGCGCCTTATTATCCGCTCCATCCTTTCCATTTAAAACAGCACGAAGAAAAGGCCCTTTCTGGTTTAAGAACGGTGCTTGAAGTTCTTAAAGGGAGTTCCATCAATAAATTGGTTTATACCAGCACCCTTACAACCATTGGCAGACCTGCAAAAGAAGGGGAAATGGCCGATGAAACTTGTTCCTATCATTTAAAAGAAATTCCCCATCCTTATTTTTGGGTGAAGCATCTGATGGAAGAAGAAGTCAGATCCGAGGCTGGAAAGGGATTTCCCATCGTTATTGTAAATCCCACCGGCTGTTTTGGGCCTTTCGAATTAAAACCACCCCAATTATGTTTGATCCCCCAGCTTATGAATAAAAAATTGCCGGCTTCTATTGAAGGTAAAATCAATGCGGTGAGTATTTATGATGTGGCCAGGGGGCATTGGTTGGCTTCCCAAAAGGGAAGGAGTGGAGAGCGCTATATTCTGGGAGGGCATAACATTACAGGAGGAGATTTGATTCGCTTGATATGTAAAATAGGGAAGGTGGCTCCCCCCAAATTTAAGATACCCACTCCTTTAGCTGCCCAATTGGCCAAAATAGTGGAAGCGATAAGCTATTATGGATTCCAAAAACCTTCTCCCATGTCCCTATTGGGAATTCGTTTCATCCAATATGGCCAACACTTAAATAGCCAGAAAGCCATCCATACGCTTGGGTATTCCATTTCTCCTTTAGACCCCGCAATCAAAGACGCTATCGAATGGTTTGAAAGTATAAAATATTGTTAATTATTAGTAATTTAAATATTAATATATAATCTATTTATTTATATTTATTTTGAGAAGAAAGTCCCACAAGGCTTAGAAAAACGTTTGAGGTCAATAGGGTAACTATAAGACTTTTCTTGTCTTTTCTTTGGAGCTCATTATAATCGAAAAGATGATGGATCAACGAGTGAAGCGACAAGCTCAAGAAAAAATTCGGTTGGATGGAGAAGGAAACTGGTTTCAGGGGGAATATCCCATCTTGCATGAACGTACCGTTCAATTTCTTTACAAAAACATTGCCCGTAATGAAGAAGGAAATTATTTTCTCACCGGTGAAGATAAGCCCATTTATTTTGATGTGGAAGATATCCCTTATTGGATTGTTAAGATTGAACGAACCATCGTGGGGTATTTACTTACTTTAACGGATGGAAGTATCGAACTCTTAAACGGTGATTTTTTATGGAGGGGAAAACAAGATGCCCTTTATTGTTTGGTGAAAGGGGGACAATTTGGAGCCAAGTTTTCAAGAGCCTCTTATTATGAAATTGCCAAAGATTTGCAGCAAATAGGTTCCAAATATTACCTTGTTTTAGGCAGGAACAAATATCCCATTGCGGATAAGGCCCCGGCCATTCTTACGGAAAAACCAGCCAAGAAAAAACTGGTATCCAAGAAATCGGCCAAAAAATCCACCAAGAGGACCAAGCCTGCCAAGGCAAAAAAGAAGGCCGTCAAGAAACGCCCGAAAAAAACGGTCAAAAAAGCAAAAGCCCATAAATCTCTCAAAAAAGCTGCCAAGAAGAAAAAGAAAAAATAGTATACGGATAAAATCCCCCTTAGTCCCCCTTTTTTTAAGGGGGATGAATGCAGGTTATGCATCTCCAGCCCCTATCGCTTTACATCCATTTTCCTTATTGCCTCTATAAATGTCAGTACTGTGATTTTAATTCCTATGCCGTAAAAAATGATCCCACTCTTTATTCAGAATATGTTGACGGCCTTATCAAAGAATTGTCTTTTAGGTGTTCTTTGTTTGATCAAACGGGGCAGTTTTTCTTTCCCAAAAAAACAAAGTTAAAAACTATTTTCTTTGGGGGAGGCACTCCTTCTTTAATGGGGGCGGCCCAAGTAGAACGCATTTTAAATGCGTTGTCCGGCTATTTTGAAATGTCTTTCCAGACGGAAATAAGTTTGGAAGCCAACCCTAAAACAATAGACAAAAAAAATCTGAACGAATTCAAAATGGCCGGTATTAATCGCTTGTCGTTGGGCATCCAAAGTTTGCATGACAAATATTTGGGGGCTTTTGGTCGCATTCACACAGCTGAGGAGGCCCGGCAGGCTTTGGGGTGGGCCGCAGAAACGTTTTCGAACTGGAATGCCGATCTCATGTTCGGGTTTCCGGGGCAGAGCATGGAGGAATGGAAGGCCGATTTAAATGAGTTGCTCGATTATCAATCGCCCCATCTTTCTTGTTATTCGTTCACGGTGGAAGAAGGGGCGCCCTATGCCAAGTTGGTTCATGAAAAAAAGGCGGCCATGCCCCATGAAGAGGATCAGGCCCGCATGTTTAAAACCACCCAGCTAAGAATTTTGAAAACGAACCTTGCCAAATACGAAATTTCCAATTTTGCCCATCCCGGCTTTGAATGCCGGCATAATCTTGCTTACTGGAACTACGAGCCTTATCTGGCTTTGGGAGCAGGGGCGTGCGGCTTTTTTCACCAATTACGGGGGGCAAATTTTGGTTATCGAACGACCAATTTCAAAAGCCCCCAAGTTTATTTGAAAGCCCTGGCAAGCGGGGATATTTGTTTTGATACGGAATTTATTTCCCAAAAAACGGCCATGGCCGAATTCATGATGATGGCTTTAAGGCTTTCTAACGGGGTGAATGCCGAAAATTTTGAAAAGTTTTTTGGAAAATCATTGTCCGAACAATATCCACAGATTCTTTCTCGCTTAAGAGAAAAACAATGGATGGAAAAAGACGGTTATCGCCTTACCAGCGAAGGCCTTATTTTTTCCAACCAGGCCATGGCGATGTTTTTTTAGAAAAGAGGAAAGTAAGGCCTTGCCTGAAATTGGATTGACCCCAGAGTTCAGAATATCTACACTTCTGCCATGGATTTTTTTAGGGTTTTACCCCGATGGGCGGCCGATCATCTAGAATTGGCGGCCCCTGTTCTATTAACCCCCCAAGCGCTTGGAAAATTTTCATTGGAAGAAATTGGTTTTCGCAAAAGAATCCAGAATTCGTATTCAGCCCTTTCCCTTCAATTACGTGTGGGTGTTCTTTTTGGTTTGCTAGGGTTTAATCTTTTTTTGTTAATCCGTTATTTTAAATGTTTGAAAAAATCTTCTTTTGAAGAAAAGAAACGGGTTTATCAATGGTGGTTTTATCAACCCACTTTTTTGTTGTATGCGCTTTTGCGTCCTTTGATGGTTCTTGTTTATACCTCGTTTTATTCCCATCCAAAATTGGCCAAAGAATTGGGGTTTGAAGAAGACCAGAACAAGAACCCCGATTTTTTCACAAATAATCAGCCTCCACGAAACAACGAACAGCCCTCCGAAATCCATGCTGACTTTTGTGTGCTTGGATCGGGGGCCGGGGGGGCCGTGGTGGCTCGTGAGTTGGCGCTTTTGGGGCATCAGGTGGTTATTTTGGAAGAAGGGCCTTTTGTTTCCATAGAACAGTTTCAAAACTTGCCAACCATTGAACGCAATCGGCTTCTTTATAGGGACGGCGGAATGTTTTCGACGATGGGGCTGCCACCCATTTTACTTCCTACAGGAAGATGTGTGGGAGGCACCACGGTGATTAATTCCGGGACATGTTTTCGTACTCCGGCTGATGTCTTGAGCCAATGGCAAGATGATTATGGTTTGAAAAATCTGACCCAGGAAAAATTAAATCCCTATTTTGAACGTGTTGAAGCCATGTTGCAGGTAAAACCGGTGGCCCCTGAAGTTTTTTCTGAAAACGACAAGATTTTGCAAAAGGGAGCTGCCCGGCTTGGCTATGAGGGTTTTCCTTTGCAGAGAAATGTGGGGGCTTGTGAAGGGAAGGGGGTCTGTATTTTTGGATGCCCCACAGGCGCCAAGCTCAGCATGGAACGCAGTTATCTGCCCAGCGCTTTAAGCAACGGCGCCAAGATCTACTCCTTGTGTAAGGTCAATCGTTTGGTTGTTGAAGGCAGCCGCGTTATTCGCATTGAGGCCCATTGGCTAAATCCTGCAACACGAAAGAAAGAATCCTCTGTCATCATTTATCCCAAAAACGTGATTGTCTCCTGTGGCACTTTAAACACACCCCTTCTTCTTAAAAAAAGTCGTATGGCTCGTTTTTCAAAAGCTTTAGGTCGAAATTTAACCATTCATCCCACGTGCAAAATGGTGGGAATGTTTGATGAAGTGGTCGATGGTTTCAGAGGGGTGCCCCAAGGTTCAGCCATTACGGCCCTGGAAAAAGAAGGGGTGATGTTTGAAAGCGTTTTTTTTCCACCGTGGCTGTTGGCGGCCAGTTTGTATCAGCCCCCCGAAGTTTTAAGGGAGATTCTTTTTTCCTACAGGCATTGTGCCATTTTTGGTTTTTTGGTTCATGACCAAGGGCACGGACGTGTTGTCAAAGGATGGGACGGCAATCCCCTTGTTTTTTATTCCTTGTCCAAAAAAGAGGTGGCACTTTTTCAAAAGGGGTTGGCCATTTTGGGGGCAATCTTTTTTAAGGCCGGGGCCAAAAAGATTTATTGTGCGACCAGATGTGTGCATGAACTTACCAGCCCCAAACAACTGGATGTTTTTTCCAAACGAAAATGGAAAGCCAGTGATTTTGAGTCGGCGGCCTTTCATCCCCTGGGCACTTGTCGCATGGGACAGGATGCACGTAATTCTGTCGTGGATGAAAATTTAAAGATTCATGATTTGGATAATGCCTATATTGCCGATGGTTCTGTTTTTCCCACTTCGTTGGGTGTGAATCCCCAGATTACCATTATGAGTTTTGCCACTCGTTTGGCCGATCATCTTCACTCCATTTCTTTTTCCGATTAGCTCATCCCCCTTTAAAAAAGGGGGGTAGGGGGATTTGAGCCCGTTCCAGCTCCCGTACCCGATTCAAATATCTCTTATGCGTTGGGAAAGAATTTACTGAGAAAAAAATACGGAAACGGGGATAAAATCGGGCCCAAATCCCCCTTGGTCCCCCTTTTTTAAAGGGGGATAATTTAAAGTTGACTCTCGCCCCAAAATTGTTGAAAGAAAGGTGGCATGAATAAGAGACTTCTTCTTGTTGTTTTGGTCGTAGGTTCCTTTTTGTACTGGGCCTACATGCAAAAAGAATGGCATCGGCATGATCCCCTTGAAGGGAAGGCCGCCCCAGACTTTACAGTAAGTACGGATAATGGGGAAAAGTTCAAACTGGCTGCGGCTCAAGGCAAAGTCGTGCTCCTTCATTTTTGGGCCACGTGGTGCCCCCCTTGTACGCAAGAAATGCCAAAAGTAAACGCCCTTTATAACGCCATGAAAGACCGTCCTTTTGAACTGGTGGCCGTATCCGTTGATGAGAACAAGAAGGATGTCGATGCTTTTAAAGGAAAAATGAAACTGGATTTCCCGATTTATTTTGACCCCAGCGAAAATCTCACAGACACTTATGGCACTTTTGGTTTGCCTGAGTCCTACTTAATTGATCCTTCCGGAAAAATCGTTAAAAAACTTGTGGGCCCCCAAAACTGGATGAACCCTGACTTCCTTAAGAAGATCGAAAGTTTATTACCGCCCTCCTGAAGGCTTATTCTTCCTTCACTTTAACAATTTTATTGTTTTTATCGACGAGCACTTTTTTGGCCTTGTGTGTTTTGTATTCTTCCAGGGTGAGGTTGACAAAGCTGGTTAAAATAACGATGTGCCCTTTTTTGATGCGATGGGCGGCAGAGCCATTAATGCATACCGTGCCTGAACCCCTTGGGGCGGGGAGCATGACATAGGTATAAAGCCTGTCGCCTGTCGTGACATCCCAAATATGGACCATTTCGTGGGTCATGAGGCCGGCGGCTTCCATAAGGTCTAGATCGAGGGTGACAGACCCTTCATAGTCGACATTGGCGTCAGTCACCAAGGCCCGGTGGATTTTTGATTTGAGAATTTGAAATAGCATAGAGGGCCTTCAATTAATGGGATTCCGGGGATTTAGCAAATGTTTTTTTTGAAGTTTTCAGGCAACTTTTGGGAAATTTTTGCGAAAAAGGGGCATGGTTAAAAAGATCAAAGGTGGTAAAGGCTCCCCTCCAGCAGGTGGGGGAAAGGCCCTTCCTATAGGCCCTGTGGCTGAGGCATTATCAGGGCCAGTTGCTTCGGATCCTCAGGATCTTTTTATAGGGGCACTTCCAGGATTACCTCTAACATCGCCTATTTTAGATCGAGCCTTAGCGGCTCGTTTAGGAGCGGAAGTTGGTGGTGTTCAACCGGCGCAAGGCCCGAAACTTAAAATAAAACCAGAAGAAAAAGTATTTTTTGAGGCTTACAGCCGTGTGGTTGATTCAGACGCTGTTTCCATGACTCTTGTTGGATCTATGCGAGCCATTCCCCGTGAATTTCTTGTTTCCACCCTACTTCAAAAAACTCCAACCCGTGCGTTTAAAGTTTATGAAGAAGGAAAGTCGGGCAGAACATTGCGTGCTGAAATCAAATTTCTTTCCTATGGGCACGTTGTTGTTTTTTATCCCCGACCCAATGAAGCAAAATGGAGGGAGTTTGAAAGCATGGTGTCTTCCTCTTGTCAGCAAACTGGATTGGATGTGAAGCCATGGGAAGAGAACGGGAACTATTATGTTAAACATGTTCATCGTAGGCATGTCGAAGGCATTGTAGGTCAGGTTTTTGATCAGTTCGCTCCCCATTTAAAGTACCGTGCTGTAACCATTGCTGACAATTTGATTCGGGAAACTTTTCTAGAAGCCCATTGTCAAGATCTCGATATTCCCATGCTGACCTTGGGGCTTATTCTTTTGCATCTTGCAGGCACACCCGATTTCTTGGCCAAATTGCCCGAGCCTTTGGGAGAATCACTCACCCATTTCCCGGATGAACACACAGGGCGTTTCAGAAAAAGCTCGTTAACCCATCGTTTATTATATCGCATGGGAGAAGTGGTTATCCCTGAAAATTTCAAGCGTGCCATGGATGATCCCATGCACTATTTGCAGGCGGATTGGGACGCAGAAGGTGAGGCGATGAGGGAATATATTCCTGATGAAGTTTCGTGGCGACCCAGAGCGGCGGCGGAAAACTTTCTGGCTTTTGCGGTCCCTCCGCCGGAGGTGGTTGTGACAGAAGAAGATAAAAGGGAAGCCCGGCTCTATACTGTTTTGGATGTTTTATTTGCGACACCTTATTCTGCTGCAGCCGTAAAGGCCGCTGCCATGAAGCGCGCGGATGTTTTGCAAGACTTGGACTTAAGCCCTTCCACCGTGGCCGATTTATTGGATGAACAAAAGCGATCTGCATGGATTGAAGCCAGGGTGACCCGGCTTAAAGTGATGGCTCCTTCCACCATAGCCCATTTAGTAAAGCACATTGACGCCTTAACCCAAAGCACACAAATAACTGTAAACTCTTTTATAGCGGACCATGTTCCGGACGATTTTTTCAAACGACAGGAATTAGTCGATTTAATGGTGCGGGAGCTTGTTTCTCCAGAGCAAAGAGATCAGGAAAGCAATGAATTCCTGATGAGGCACGCCAGCGGTTTTTTAATGGATGATCCTTATTTCATCCAGGCCATGATTAACTGTGGCCTATTTTCAGGAAATGTGACCTCTGTAAGGGCCGATAGGGAAAATTTAATCCAGATATTTGTTGATAAACACAAAACCGATACTCCTACTGAATTCAAAGCTTGCCTGGCGGAATTAGCAAATATTCGCGAAGTTGGCAGGCGTTGGCCCGAGGAAGTGTTGAATAAATACATTCCCACTAATTTCCCGGATCGCGCAGCGATTTTAGCTGAGTTTAGGCGGTCCATCGTTTCGCCCAGACCTGCCGGCACGCCCAATTCCACTCAGGAAGTTAATCCGAAATCGGTTCTTGTTCATGCCCTTGGCACCATGATTGGTACGCGGGGGTTATTTGCCAGTTTTAGGGAACATGGTGTTGATGTGGCATTTGATCGTCGGCAGAGCTCGACAGTGCTCAGTTTTAACATGGCCATGGTGGCTGGATACGTGGCAGGGCATCTTATTAAAACAAAATCAGATGAACAAATCCGTCATTTGCTAAGTCACCCGGAAGAACTAGAAAGTGATGTGCGTGCTTGTGGATTCTGGAATTTTTTCCAGAATCATTTTCAATCCGATTTGCCTCTGGCAGTTGAAAGGGAATTGGCCAGTCATGGTTTGGAAGTGGAACCCAACCTCCCTCTTTTTCGAATGTCTAGCCCTTTATGGCCTGAAAGTGATTTTGATGGAGTATCCGAAGCTGCGGATTTTCCTGAAGAGGATGAAGCGATAGAAATTATTGATGGTGGTGAAGTTTCCAGATGGACTGATGAAGAGCAAACTGTTGGGGAAGACGGAGAAGAAGTTGAAGTGGTTGATTTGGGTAGCTTAGAAGATTTGGAATTACCGCACTTGGTTGCTGATAAAACTCCTCCTCCCATTCCCGAACGGGAAAATCTGACTCGTCTTTATATTGATCAATTTAAAGCGAACAAGCAGGAAGCTAAGGGGGGTCTATATTTCTCGTTATTTGAAAAACTGGGCCGATTAAGACGCATTCAACAACAAGCAACGCTGATGGTGGCGCATGGAGAACCATGGATACAAAACATTCCCTGGCAGGAGCAAAGACGCATTTATGAAAATGCGGCCCTTGATTCCATGAAAAACGGGAATTGGAAAGAAGCTTTCCAATGGCTGGCCATGGCCTATCAGTTGGCTCAAAAAAACAGGGCTGTGCTTGAGATGGTACGTGCCTCAATTTTTCAGCAAGAGGTTTTAAGCCGCGACGGTCAGGAAGCACGATCCCATGAACTTGTCTCCATCCTTGATGATACCCTAGCAAGCCTTGCTGCGGACCGTTCAGAAACAGCCCCCCAATCCTATGATGATTTGCTGGCGATAGGAGATATTTATTTCCAGATGCAAAGTAATTTTAAACGTATGGGGCAAGCTCTTCAGGATGACGGACTCTTTTATTTTTGGAAAGCTTCCACCGTCTATGCACAAGCGGCCCAATTGGCGGATACTTTAAAAGATAACCCGAAAAAAATACGGGCCATGAAAAGGCAGATTAAAGCCCTGGAGGAAGCGGCAAAGTTTGATGAGATGATAATGGTTTATAAACAATTGGCAGAATATTATGTGGCGGGCAAGCAAAGTCAATTGGCCGCCAGAACCTATAAAGACGCCGCCCTGGCCGCAGAGCTGGAAGGAACAAAGCGCGACGCTGCTAAATTGATTGGAGAGGCCCTTAGAATCGAACAAAGATTGGGCCTTCCTGAAGGAGAAGCCATTTCACGTAGAAAACTTGCTGATTTTAAACGGGAAGAAAGCCCTGTTTATGCCGCCGAAGAGTATGTGCGTGCGGCCAAATGCTTTGAACGTGCAGAAAGGGAAGATTTGCAAATGGAATGTTTGTGGCAGGCTTGGCAGCTTTTTAATGAAAGCAACAAAGCGGATCGTAAGGAGAGCGTTAAAGAAAGTTTGAAACCGCTTTTGGATGCCCATAAGGAAAGTCTTAGTAATCTATCTCCCAATAGAGAGGTTGAAGAGTTTTCAAAATTGACTGAAATATATTTTCATTTGGGATTTGTAGATGAAGCCGAAGACGCTCTACATTGTACTTTGAACGCGTTAAGACTGGCCACTCTGAAGCCACGAAATTTGGACCAGATTCTGGTGAGTATTCTTCCTGTAGCCAAGCAGTTTAGACAAGGTGGTTTTGCGTTTGAAGCGGCTACTTTTGCTGAGGAGTCTCTTCATGGGAGTGAACAAACCCAATTCTTGGATATTGTTTCTAGAGTTGAATCGGGTGAGTTGCCATTGAATGTGCTGGCCGATATGTGGATGCAGCAGATGGTGATGGGTCTTTCTCGTTGGATGCCGGAAGCCAAATTTGTGGTGGCTTCCTTACTTTCAGACAGAAGAGAGATGATTTCTGACCTTTATGACCAAGTAGTCCCACAAATGCAGCAACGTCAGCAAGGTGATTTGGGACTGCAGGTTTATGAGTTTGAAGTAGACACATCCCACCTTTCTGTTGAAGGCCAACAGAAGTTTGATTTGCTTAAAAGTTTATTTGCTCAAATCGAAAAAAGTTTAGGGACTCGCGTGCAACTTGTTCAGGAAGCGGGATCGAAAACAATTTTCCGATTTATTTCTTTAAGTTTTGTCAATGCAGCATGGAAGGTTCTCAATGAGAAGCATTCAGATTTCTTTGTTTATGGCTGTAATGCAGTTGGTCGTGAGCTTGCCCAATTGCTGCGCTTAACTCGTGCCCATCCCGTGGGGCTTCCTTGCAAGGATAAATTTTTGGGGAATGCCCCTTATGACGGAGAAATTCCTCCCATTCTCTTTGCCTGGCATCATTTGTATGAGGCTTCCAAACATGTTTTGGTTGCAACATCCCTCCATGAAGAAGCTTATGATTTGGACCATGCCTGGGATCGTCTCTTTGCCAATGGTGATTTTACCCCCGGTGTTTTAGCGGCACGGGAAATCCTGTTTGATTTACAAGAAATTCAAGACCATGAAGTTCTGGATGTGTTCAGACGCAGTTGGGTTCCCTTGCATTTGGAATATATTGTTGGGGTTGATCGCTTATTTGAATTAGCAAACACTGATCCTGTGATGGCATCTTCCCTTGAAGGCCAGACTCGTGAGGTGCAGGACGGGCTTGCCATAAAATGGGCCATGGATCAAAGGCGTGATCTTTTCATTTCCAGAAAATGGGATGAATTGGAAACAAATTTAAATACCGCGGGCATGGGTTTGGCACAGGCAACGCCAGAACAACTGAAAGCTTACGCATCCTTCATAAGGAGATACCTGTCAGAAATTAAAAAAATAAATATGGCCCAAAGACTGACTCCCGTTGAAACATATTTGAGTGACCTTTTATCGCAAGTGATTGAACTTATCCCACCCAATGAAGGGCCTTCGGGTTTGGAGCCCCCCGAGCCTGTTCGAGCCACTCAAGTTGCAGCTCCTGAAGCGGGGGCGCCTTTGGTGGGTTCCGGAGGAAAGACATCTTCTATGGCTTTCTTAGCTTCTTTGCCTTTATTAGAACCTCTTTCCCTTGGAGCGCAAGCCCTGGCAGAAAACACAGTTGCAGAAACGCCAAAAAAACCTCATGCTCTTTCGAAATATGCCGTAAGAAGTGCTCGCCCTGTTCTTGGGGCTCGTTCCATGAGAGGGTATTCTCTTCGGGCCCCTCATTTTACTCCCCATACATGGCGTGCTATGCCCCGGCTTTTTGCAAAGCCTTAAACAGGCCATTCTTGACATTCATTTTCTTTAGGCCTAACTCTTTGGTTCTATGGCCCTTCAGGAAAAGCCCAAGATATTGGTTGTGGAAGATGAGGGTATTGTGGCCATGGACTTGTCCCAAAATCTTGTCAAGCTGGCCTATAATGTCGTGGGTGTTTGCTCCACAGCAGAAGATGCCCTAAGTAAAGTCGCCGAGCTTAAACCCGACCTTGTTTTACTCGATATCAAGCTTAAAGGGGTGATGGACGGAATTAATGCCGCAAGGATTATCCGTGCCGAATTTAACATCCCCGTTGTGTTTCTTACCTCTTATTCCGACCAAACCACGATGGATCGGGCTAAAGAAACCGAACCCTTCGGTTATATTTTAAAGCCCTATGATCAAAGGGAACTCTTTGCCACCATTGAAATTGCCCTTTATAAAAATCGCGGTGAAAAACGGCTTAAAGAAGACAATCAAAACCTGGAACGTCTTTCAAAAGTGAAAACAGAGTTCACATCGATGGTCTCCCATGAGCTGCGGACGCCACTCAGCGCCATTAAAGAGGGCATTAATATTGTCCTTGATGAAATTGACGGCCCCATCAACACCCTGCAACGGGAAACACTCACCATTACCAAGGAAAGTGTGGAAAGGCTGACCCGGCTTATTAACCATGTGCTGGATTATTCAAAGTTCGAAGCGGGAAAAATGGAGTTGTTTTTCAAAGAACTTGTCATGAATGATCTTGTCACTTCGGTTTATAAATCGATGTTACCTGCGGCAAAAAAGAAAAATATCAGCATGAAACTTGAAATTCCCCAAAATGTGGTAAAGCTTAGTTGCGATGAAGATAAGATAAAACAGGTTATCGTTAATCTTATTGATAATGCCATTCGGTTTAGCTTTGAAAAAGGTTCCATCATTATCAAACTTGAAGAGGATCCGGACTGGGTTCTTGTTCGTGTAAAAGATGATGGCGTTGGGATTCCCTTGGAGCATCAAGATCGTATTTTTGAAATGTATGAGCAGGTGCATCATGAAGGACTTTGGAAAACAGGAGGGTCCGGTTTGGGCTTGGCCCTTTGCCGACAAATTCTTTTAAAGCACAAGGGATTTATTGAAGTTGAAAGTATCTCTGATCAGGGCAGCGAATTTACTGTTCGTTTGCCCATCATTCCAAACAGTTAAATATTTTTCAGGCTGTTGAGAAAGGTTCAGATGTGTGATTCGACAAGGGAGAGAAGTTCGGATGATTCGTAGGGTTTTGTCATGAATTCCTTGGCTCCAAGATATTTCACATAATCGACAACTTCCCTGTTACTCACTCCACTTAAGACAATGACCGGGGGCGTGTTGGGTTCTGTATCTAAATCTCTGGCATATTTTAAAAATGCCGTTCCGTCTGTTTTTTGAAAGGCCAGGTCTAAAATGACAAGATCCGGTCGATTTTTTTTGAACGTTTCCAAAGCTTCTTCTACAGAAGAAGCCAGACGACAAGAATATCCATTGGCGTGAAGTCGCTTGGTGAGCATGCTTTGAAGCGCCGGATCGTCATCGACGATGAGAATTTCTTTTTTTGTTCTCATAGAGGGGAGATGACATAAGAAAAACCTTTTTGCAAGGTTCTAGAATGATGCAGAGCGTTAGAAAATAGATACGGTTGCCTTCAATCTGGATTGGCCCGCCGAGCCATAGCCCAACGGGCGAAGGCTGGTGGAGACGAGCGGGATCGAACCGCCGACCTCTTGAATGCCATTCAAGCGCTCTCCCAAACTGAGCTACGTCCCCGATAAAAAAAACAATTTGTACCCCCAAATGGTTGTCGCTTGACGCGCCAACCACTTCCTCGTGCGCCGCTTACGCCATGCTCCTCGGTCGCTGAGCTACGTCCCCGAAATTTTTGCGCAGCGAAAATTTCCCTCTATTTTTCCATGCTATTTTCCAGTGCGCAAAAATTAGAAAATGGCATGAGTTAATAGAAAATAGAGGTTTTAGGAACTTGGCTTCCTATCCTGAGGTTCCTGTTTTGTCAAATAGGAACACTATTACTTTATCTGTCTTATCTTTTTAACTTTTGAGCCGCTTCCAGTAGGCATTTTTCTGTGCTTTCCCAACCCATGCATTTGTCGGTGACTGAAACACCATATTTAAGCTGGGATAAGTCTTCCGGAATGTTCTGGGTTCCTTCAAAAAGAAAGCTTTCCATCATAAAACCCACAATGGACTGGTTGCCGTTCTTGATTTGGGCGATACAGTCCTCCAAAACCCTGGGTTGCAAAGTGTGGTCCTTGTTTGAATTGTCGTGGGAGCAATCAACCACTATGTTTTTACGCAGGCCGTTGGCTTCCAACTCCTTTTCGCAAGCGGCAATGCTGGCCGCATCATAATTGGGCTTGCCGTTTCCGCCGCGCAAAACAATGTGGGCATACTTATTCCCCTTGGTTGAGAATTTGGAAATTTTCCCGGCCTGGTTAATTCCCAAAAAATGATGGGGCATGCGTACCGATTTTAAGGCATTGATGGCAATTTTAATGCTGCCATCCGTTCCGTTTTTAATGCCCACGGGCATGGAGAGCCCGCTGGCCATTTCGCGATGGGTTTGGGATTCTGTCGTGCGGGCCCCAATGGCCGACCAGCTGATAAGCTCGGCCAAATACTGAGGTGTGATGGGGTCGAGGGCTTCGGTGGCGGTGGCCAGCCCCATGCTGTTTAGTTTTAGTAAAAGTTTGCGGGCAATTTTGATCCCTTTTTCAAGATGAAAGGAATCATCCAGATAAGGGTCATTAATAAGGCCTTTCCAGCCCACAGTGGTGCGCGGTTTTTCAAAGTAAACACGCATGGCCAACAAAAAGGTGTTTTCCACTTTTTTTGCGAGCTCTTTTAATTTTTCGGCATATTCAATGGCGGCCTTTGTGTCGTGAATGGAGCAGGGGCCCACCACAATGAAATGGCGTTTGTCTTTTCCATCCAGAATGTCCTGAATGGCCGTGCGGCTTTTTAAAACATGGTCGAGCACCTTCTTTGTGGCAGGGAGGAGTTTTTTGACTTCAGCCGGCGTAGGGATGGGCTCAAATCCGGAGATATTTGTATTAATAACGAGACGGTCTTGGTTCATAAGATTGTGTAGGGGCGATTCATGAATCGCCCTTACCCTATTTACGCTTTCTTCACCACTTCCTGCCATTTCTTCTTTAAACTTTCTCGTTTGGCTTTGGGGATTTGTGGTTCAAAAATATGGTCCTGTTTCCATGATTGTCTGATTTCTTCCTGTGATTTCCATAGGCCAACGCCCAAGCCGGCGAGAAAGGCGGCACCCAATGCTGTTGTTTCAATGGTTTGCGGGCGGACAATTTTGGTGCCCAAGATATCAGCCTGAAACTGCATCATCAAGTTGTTTGCACAGGCTCCCCCGTCTACTTTGAGGGCTTTGCATTTTTTGCCGGAATCTTTTTGCATAATCTCCAGAATATCGAGTTGCTGAAAGGCAATGCCTTCCAATGTGGCTCTGGCCAAATGGGCCTTGGTGGCCCCCCGGGTAAGCCCGCAAATCATCCCTCGTGCATGGGGGTTCCAGTAAGGCGCTCCCAAACCTGCCAGGGCGGGGACAAAATAGACGCCGCCATTATCAGGGACGGAGGCGGCCAGGTTTTCAATTTCGGAAGAACTATTAATGATCTTAAGCCCGTCACGCAGCCATTGAACAGCGGCTCCGGCAATAAATGAAGAGCCTTCCAAGGCATAGGTAATTTTGTTCCCCAGTTGCCAGGCCACACTGGTCAATAAACCTTTTTTTGAATAAACGGGTTTGGTCCCCACATTCATTAATAAAAAGGAGCCGGTGCCATAGGTGCATTTGGCTTCGCCCACATCAAAACAGGCCTGGCCAAAAAGGGCTGATTGTTGATCGCCGGCCATGCCTGAAATGGGGATGCCATCCGGAAGCCCGGGAACATTTTTGGTAACTCCAAAAGGGGAGGCATTGGGTTTTATTTCAGGAAGAAGGGAGGAAGGAATCCCAAAGAGTTTTAACAATTCTTCATCCCATTTGAGAGTTTTTAAATTTAATAAAAGAGTACGACAGGCATTGGATGGATCGGTGGCATGGGAAGCCCCGTTGGTTAGTTTCCATAAAAGCCAGGTGTCAATGGTGCCAAAGGCAAGATGGCCCTCAAGAGCTTCTTTTTTGGCGCCGGGGACATTATCTAAAAGCCACCGGATTTTTGTGCCTGAAAAATAAGGATCAAGCACCAAACCTGTTTTGGAACGCACTTTGGGGGCCTTGCCCTGTTTTTTAAGTTTTTCGCAAAACGGGGCTGTACGCCGGTCCTGCCATACAATGGAGCGATGGATGGGGGTGTGTGTATGCCTGTTCCAAATGGTGGTGGTTTCTCGTTGGTTGGTAATGCCGATGCAGGCGATGCGGTTTCCGTCAATGCTGGCCAATTGCAGGGCTTCCCCGATCGTTTTGGTGGTTGAGGCCCATATTTCTTCGGCATCGTGTTCCACCCAACCCGGTTGTGGATAGTGTTGGGTAAACTCATTATTCTTTTTGGCCAGCAAGTTAAGATGCTTGTCCAAAATCAAGACAGTGGTTCCTGTGGTGCCTTGGTCGATGGATAGGATGAGGTCGTTCATGGTTAGTTATGAGTTATGGGTTATGAGTTATGAGTTAGGAGACAACATTCCCCGTTTTTCTCATAACTCCTAACTCATAACTCATCTTCTATTTCAAACAAATCTTCCAAAAAAATCGGCAACTTTTTTTGCCACCAGCTCTCTTTCAGTGTCAATGGTGATAATGTGATACGAATTTTCCAGCGTGACCATTTCACATATCGGTGAAGAAACAAGGGATGCCATAAGCCCCATCGATCCATAAGGGGCTGTATGATCGTGTCGTGAATGCATCAGCAAAAGAGGGTGTTTTAATCTTGAAAGTTCGGAACGTAGTTTGTCCTGCAGATCCATCAAGCTTGAAACGCAAGAAAGGGGCATGAGGTGATAGGACCAAAAATTGGATTTGGCTTCCTCGTCTTTGACATCAATGGTGTATTTTTTTTGATATTTCCAAAAAATACGGGCAGGAGAAAGCCGGACAAGGGGCAGGGCAAGCCTGATCCATAATTGCAAATAGAGCGGGGTTGCCAGACAGCTGATGGCGGAAATTATTTTTGGGTAATCGATGGCCAGCTTCAGACTTAAAAGCCCTCCCATGGAAAGACCGGCCACAAATATTTTTTCATGATTTTTGTTTAAAGTTTTAAGCGCCGCTTGAGCGGATGTGTACCAGTGTTTCCAATCTGTTTGTGCCAATTGTTCCGGGGTTGTTCCATGCCCGGCCAAAAGAGGGGCCATCACGGTAAAACCATGGCTGTGTAAAGTGTTGGCCAGGGGACGTATGCTGTCCGGAGTCCCTGTAAAACCATGCAAGAGGAGGACGGCGGCTTTGTTGGTTCCTTTTTTAAAGATGGGGTCAATTTGTGGATTCTGCGACATGTGGGGGGATGGTTATCAAATTTTGGATTGACTCGACAAGGATAATTTCCTTTGACAGATCATGGGTCAGGGGTGATAGGAGGGCAGTCTTATGGACTTAAGAGAAATCGTTCTTCCTTTTGGGCACGAAATTGAACGCCTTGAAAAGGTGATTCGCAGCCATTTGAATTCAAACGTCCCCTTTGTCGGAAGTGTGGTGGAATACGTTATTCAAAATGGGGGGAAACGTTTGCGTCCGGTGCTTACCCTTATTTCGGCACGACTTTCAAGTTATCAAGGGAGTGAATCCTTATCGATTGGAGCGGCCATTGAATTTATGCACACGGCTTCTTTGTTGCACGATGATGTATTGGACAATGCCACTCTTCGCCGGGGCCGGGCCACCATCAATAAGAAATGGGGAAATCATGTAAGTGTTTTGGTGGGCGATTTTTTTTATTGTCGCGCCATGGATATTTTGGTGAAACATGGCGATTTGCGCATTTTACGTGTGGTGACCGATGCGGTGACCAGTTTGACTGAAGGCGAAATTTTAGAAATTATCAAAACCAATGACCCCACCCTTAAAGAAGAAGAATATTTAAAAATTATCACAGGGAAAACAGCTGAACTTATCGCAGCTGCCTGTCAAGCCGGGGCTATTATGGGGAAACTTTCCGGAGAATTTGAGCAAGCCCTGCGCCAGTATGGGCTTTGTTTGGGGATTGCCTTCCAACTCGTCGATGATGTTTTGGACTATACAGCGCAGGAAGAAGAATTCGGAAAGATAAACGGCACCGATTTAAAAGAGGGGAAACTAACGCTTCCCTTATTATTGGCTTTGAAACGCTGCAATGAAGAAGAAACCATTTTGGTTAAAAATGCCCTGGTGGCCGAATCAATCAATGCCGACGTTTTCAAAACCATTTTTGGCATTATCCACAAATATGAAGGGGTGCGTGACACTCTGAGCCTGGCCCAAAATTATGTGGAACGAGCCAAGAAAAGTCTCGATCCTTTCCGCCCTTCCTTAGAGAAAGACAGTCTTTGCGCATTGGCTGATTATGTCTTGATGAGGAAGAATTGATCCTTCGACTCAAACTCGGCCCCTTGGGGCCGAAACAAAAAATAGATCAAAACTCGGGGGCTTGCCCCCGAGTTTTTCATTCTTTTTGTGGATCTTTTTTTTAAGCAGGCCTTACAATTTCCATTTTCTCGTTTTCTATTAATCTTTTAAAATGTTCAAAATTCCAGGTCGCCAATTTTTGGACTTTCTTTTTAAGCCCGGCTTGAAAGATGAGCGCATCGTAAATGGCGCCACTTCTTAAATTAAGTCTTTTTACTTTCCAAATTGCCTTTAAGTAGTCTGTCGAGGATAAAGCCACTGTTTTGAAATGGGCTTTGATATTTTTTTGGATCAAATCGACAGCCAGCGCTGGAGAGATGGAAGGTTTGATGGGGTAAGCGGTGAGGGCGGCATAGCATTCGGCCAAGCCATGGCATGACACATACCCTTCTTCTTTTTTATCGCGCATTCTTTCGAGAAATTTAAGGGAGGGCCCATGATGAACATGATTCTCGATGAAGCTGGCTACCAGGACGGAAGTGTCAAGAAGGATGGACAAGTTTATAGATCCTTTCTTCCCTTATTTTGTTGATGATTTCGGTTTCATCAGACGGTGCTTGGTTCCCCTCAGGGCAAACAACCAAAAAGCCCTTCTTATTTTTTATTTTGGGGTTTTCATCGAGAGGTTCCAGGACAATGGTGTTTTTTGTTTCCACAATTTTAAACTGAGCCCCTCCCCGAAGTCCAAAATGCTTACGGATCTCTTGCGGAATAACAACCCTCCCTGCGGAATCCATGGGAATTTTTAGAGTGGCAGTATTCATGGGAAAAAGTTTAAATGACTTAATGCCATAAGTCAATGGTATTATATGATGGTATTAAAATATGGTATGGCTGTAGGGACAATCCTAGGATTGTCCCTACAAGAAATTATTGGTTAATCCTTATTGTCACCGGAATTCATCTAAGGTAATAATCCAAACTTCCTATGCAAGATTATTTAAATTCAGCCAATGCCGCTTATATCGACACTCTCTTTGATGAATATCAAAATAATCCCGAACAACTCGATCCCACCTGGAAATCATTTTTTGACGGGCTTTCCTTTTGCGAAGACAAGCCCGAGGTTATTCATACCGAAGGTGAACTTCATGACCGCCTTGAATTTGAAGTGAAGGTTCTCAAACTCATCCAGGCCTATCGCGATTTTGGTTATGTCATTGCCGATATCAACCCGCTTGAACGTAATCCGCGGACCCATCCGCTGCTCCATTTGGGTGCATTCGGGTTAAATGAATCTGATTTTGATCGTGAATGCCGGGTGGGGGCTTATTTTGGGCTTGGCGTTCGTCGTTTGGATGAAATTTTATACCTACTTAAACAGGCCTATTGTTCTCCGGTTACCGTAGAATTAAGTCATATCGATGATCCTTATTGCCGTGAGTGGATCCAAAAAAAGGTTGAATCAAAAATCCTGCTTCAACCCATCCTTCCCGATTTGCAGAAGAAGGTGTTGAAAAAGCTAACGGAAGCCGAGGTCTTTGAAAATTTTATTCACAAAAACTTCATTGGTCAAAAAAGATTTTCCATTGAGGGAACCGATGCCCTCATTCCCATGCTTGACTATTTGATTGAGTATGCGGCCAACCGGGGGGCGGATGAAATTATTTTGTGCATGAGCCATCGAGGGCGTCTGAATGTCTTGGCGAATATTTTTTTAAAAGACTTAAAAGTGATGTTTGCCGAATTTGCCGGCCAGCTTTTGCAAACAAACATTATTTCCGGTGATGGGGATGTGAAATACCACATGGGTTATTCCTCTGAGGTGGCCACCTCAAGGGGGCGTAAGGTTCATTTGTCCCTTTCCCATAATCCAAGCCATTTGGAGGCCGTTAATGCAGTGGCCATGGGGGCCACCCGTTCCAAACAGAAATTGAAAAACGATATCAACAAAACAAGGACAATTGCGGTGATGATCCACGGTGATGCAGCTTTTTCGGGGCAGGGAAGTGTTTATGAACTGTTGACCATGTCGGAGCTGCCCGGTTACACCATTGGTGGAGCGGTTCATATTATTGTCAATAACCAGATTGGTTTTACGACAACACCTGCTGAATATCGTTCGCAACCCCAGGCAACCGATGTAGCCAAGATGCTTGAAATCCCTATTTTCAGGGTTAATGCGGACGAACCCGAGCTAGCCTTGAAATGCATTTCCCTGGCGCTTGATTACCGTTACACGTTTAAACGCGATGTTGTCATTGATCTGTTGGGGTATCGTCGTTACGGACATAACGAATCGGATGAACCCGAGTTTACCCAGCCCGTTGTATACAAGGCCATTAACCAGCATCCACGTGTTCGACAAATTTATGCTGAAAAATTGATTCGGGAAAAAGTGGTAAGTCAGGAAGAGGTTGACGCTCTATTTCAAACTTCCTGGAAGGCTTGTGAAGAAGCGCACCTTGCTTCCAAAAAAGCCAAGGTTCCCCCACCCAAGCAGGCTTTTGGCAAACGATGGACGCATTTAAATTCACCCCCCTTGGGAGAAAAATTTTTCAAGCCTTTAAAAACAGGACTTCCCATAGAAAACTTGATTCAATTGGGAGGGCAGTTGATTCAAATTCCGGCCCGTTTTCATCTTCACAAAAAATTTGAGCGCTTTAATCAGGGCCGCCGTGAGATGTTGGAGGCCAAGAAAGGCCTGGATTTTGGTTTTGCCGAAAGCCTTGCTTTTGCTACTTTGTTAACCGAAGGAATTCCTGTCCGTTTGGTGGGGCAGGATACCCAGCGAGGCACCTTTTCACATCGTCATGCCGTTTTTCATGATATCAACGACGGGCATGAATATACTCCATTGAATCATTTGAAAGCTCGAAGGGCTGACGTTGAAATCATCAATAGCCTTTTGTCAGAATATGCTGCGTTGGGTTTTGAATTTGGACAAAGCCTGGCCAACCCGAACAAGCTCACCCTATGGGAAGCCCAATTTGGCGATTTTGCCAATGGGGCGCAAATCATTATTGACCAGTTTGTGACCAGTTCGGCCATCAAGTGGCAACGTTATAGTGGGCTGGTCATGCTCCTTCCCCATGGTTATGAAGGGCAGGGGTCCGAACATTCCTCAGGGCGCCTGGAAAGATTTTTACAGGCCTGTGCCCAGAATAATATTCAAGTGTGCAATCTGACAACCCCGGCCCAGTATTTTCATGTGCTCAGGCTTCAGATAAAGCGTAAATTCAGACTGCCCCTGATCATCATGACTCCCAAAAGTTTGTTAAGACATTCCCAGGCTTCCTCACCGCTTTCTGATTTGGAAAAGGGAAGTTTTGAGGAGATTATTGACGAGGCTGATAATGAACTTAAAGCCCAAAGAGTCATCTTGTGCAGTGGAAAAATTTATTATGAGTTGATGGCAGAAAGAAAAAATCATCCAAAGAACAAGACCGCGATCATCCGGGTGGAACAGTTTTATCCCTTTCATGAATTAAAAATGAAAGGCATTTTAAAACGGTACAAAAAAACAAAAAAAATTATTTGGTGCCAGGAAGAACCCAAAAACATGGGGGGATTTTATTTCATGAAGAATGTTTTGGAACCTCTGCTTGGATCTTCCGAACTAAAATATGTCGGGCGTTCAGAGAGGGCATCGCCAGCAGATGGACATGTCCATTTACACCAAAAAGAACAGCTTCGGATTGTGAGGGAAGCGTTGGGAATGTAGTGACAATCCTAGGATTGTCACTACTACATGAGGGAAATTTTTTATGAAACATTCAGTCCAAATACCCACTGTTGGAGAATCCATTACCGAAGTTTTTTTGGGAACCTGGAAAAAGAAATCTGGTGACATGGTATCAAAAGGAGACGTCCTCTTAGAAATTGAAACTCAGAAATCCAATTTTGAGCTCGAAGCTGATGCTTCCGGACGTTTGGAAATCATCCATGCCGAGGCCGGTAAAAAAGTGCCGGTGGGGGAAACCATTGCTTATATCGATGATTCGGTTTCAGTAAAAGATGCCAAAGTTGAAAGTGCGGTCCCTTCTTCTTCAAAATCATCGGCCCCTGCGCAAAACGACACAGCTTTAAGTCCCGCTGTAAGAAAAATGGTTGCTGAGAAAGGAATTGATTCTTCCGGCATACAGGGGACTGGCAAGGGAGGGAGATTACTTAAAAGTGATGTTTTAAACTCTTTGGCGGCCCCTGTAAAATCTCTGGTTTCAACAGGTAGTGACAATCCTAGGATTGTCACTACATCCGCGGTGCCCCAAGCCAAACCCATAGCCTATGCTTATCGCCCTGACACCGTACGAGGGGATAAGGTAGAAAAAGCCACGCGCATCCGTTTGCAAATTGCCGAAAACCTGGTGCGAGCCCAGCATACGGCCGCCATTCTTACCACCTTTAACGAAATAGACATGACTTCCTTGTTATCCCTTCGTCATAAATACAAGGAGGATTTCAAAAAGAAGTATGGCACGGGCTTGGGAATGGTTGGTTTTTTTGCCATGGCCTGTGCCCAAGCGCTCAAAAAATATCCATTGGTCAATGCCATGTTCACGGGTGACTCTATTATCACAAGGCCCTATTTTGATTTGTCCATTGCCGTAAGCACCGAACGTGGTTTGGTTGTGCCCGTGATGCGTGATGTTGACAAAATGAATCTGGCTCAATTTGAGTTAAAGCTTGCCGAACTTTCCCAAAAAGCCAAGGACGGCAAACTTTCCATTCCAGAAATGACGGGAGGCACATTCACCATTACCAACGGGGGAGTTTTTGGCTCACTAGTTTCAACTCCCATTTTAAACATGCCTCAGTCAGGTATTTTGGGATTACACAAAACCGAAAAACGTCCAGTGGTCAAAGACGATCAGATTGTGATTCGGGACATGATGTATGTCGCCCTTTCCTATGACCACCGCATTATTGACGGGCGCGATGCCGTTTTGTTTTTAGTGGCCGTTAAAGAAGCCATTGAAAATGTGGAAACCCTTGTTTCATGGAAGGAGATTTTGTGAGTTACGATCTAGTTGTCATTGGTTCAGGCCCTGGGGGATATGTGGCCAGTATTCGTGCGGCCCAATTGGGAATGAAGGTTTTGTGTGTTGAAAAAGAGGCGAGTTTTGGAGGTACTTGTTTGAATGTGGGGTGCATTCCCAGTAAGGCGCTTCTTGAATCAAGCGACCATTTTTTTAAAATAAAAAATGAATGGAAGGAGCATGGGATTAATGCTTCAGAAGTAACACTTGGTTTTGATGTCATGCAGGCCCGAAAAAATAAAATTGTCACCCAGCTTACAGGTGGCATTCGCATGTTACTCAAAAAAAATAAGGTTGAATCAAAAACAGGGACAGCGTGCATCAATAAAGACAAGTCGGTGACCATCACTTCAGGAAATTCCAAAGAAACTGTTCAGGCCAAAAATATCATCATTGCCACGGGAAGTGTTCCGACAAGTCTTCCTCATTTACCCATCGACCAAAAAACAATTCTGGATTCGACCGGGGCTTTGGCCCTTCAAAGCATTCCGGAAAAATTTGTGGTTGTGGGCGGGGGTGCCATTGGTTTGGAAATGGGTTCTGTGTATGCCCGCCTGGGAAGCCAGGTGACGGTGATTGAAGCCACAGATCGCATCATTCCTACGATGGATGCCGACTTAAGCCGTGGATTGATGAGTGCTTTGCAAAAGCAGGGGATGAAGTTTAAACTCGACACAAAAATTAAAGAACTTACTCTTGTCCCCTCGATCCCTCGACTTCGCTCGGGAACCACTCTGCTCGGGGACCCTGAGCGGAGTCGAAGGGTTGAAGTAATTTATGAAACAGCCGGTAAAGAGGAAAAAATGGAAGCAGAAGCTGTTCTTATTTCAATTGGTCGCAAACCAAATACCGAAGGATTGGGCTGTGAAGAAGCTGGCATCCAAAAAGATGCCAAGGGATTTATTGTCGTGGATGACCATTATCAAACCAGTCTTCCCAATATCTATGCCATTGGCGATGTGATTGGCGGGGCCATGCTTGCCCACAAGGCCTCTGAAGAAGGGGTGGCCCTTGTTGAGACTCTTTCCGGGCATGCTGGCCATGTGAATTATTTTGCCATCCCCAGTGTGGTATATACCAACCCCGAGGTGGCAAGCGTTGGTTTTGATGAAGAGGAACTCAAAGCCAAGGGTGTGCAATATAAAAAATCGAAATTTCCTTTTGCAGCCAATGGGCGTGCCTTGAGCATGGGATTTAAAGAAGGTTTTGTGAAAATGCTTGCTGATGTAAAAACCGATCGACTATTGGGCGTGCATATTTTGGCCCCCCATGCTTCCGATCTTATTGCTGAGATGGTTTTAGCTCTTGAATATTCGGCCTCCACTGAAGATGTAGCTCGTACCATCCATGCCCATCCCACACTTTCTGAGGCTCTTAAAGAAGGGGCACTTGGGCTTGGAAGCGGGACCATCCATTCATAATTTTATTTTTTGAATTTATTGTGGGAGATCTACTTGGACTCTTTCAATTCTTTCCCAACATCCAATATCGGGATGGTGTCCACGTTTATTTCCCTTAATATCCACCGTGGGTCCCCCTGGTACGAGGTTTTGGGAGAAATCATAGCCATGATCAATGGCCGGACTGTTTCTATCGGGAAGATAGTTTTTTATGGTCAGGGCGGGAAGATCCCTGATGTTTTCTCCAAAAGGCAAAACAGGGTGGGCAGGATCAAGAGCCTGTTGTGGGAACAAATTTTCAAGGTCCTCAAGCTCGTAAACTTCTGAAGCAGGATCACCTTGTTTGGCATACAGAATATTAAGCCGCCCATCAAAAAGATTATTGTGAAGGTACTTGATGGGGAAATTATCCTCATGCGTTAAAATGGCATAACGTCTAAAGGGGAATCCAAACATATTCCTGTAAGATGAATGAAAAATATTGCTTTTAAGGTCCAGATTGTTTGAATTTTTTAATGTCAGGCCCACAGGCAATCCCATGTTAATTCCAACGGAAAGGGTGTTGGAATAAATTTTGGCTTTGGCTGTGTCTGTAAGAGCCAGGGGGGATGCAAAAACGCTATTCCCCATGGTGGATAAAATGTAGACCAAATTGTTTTGGATGACGGTATCCGTACTCTTGTCAATGAAGATACCTGCCATGTTTGGAATGTTTCTGTTGGAACTTCCTATGCCAATCGCATTTGAATCAATAATGGGATTGGCCTTTTTTATCTGGATGCCAACGACTGTTTGGGCTTGCATGATAAAGAGTTCGTTGGACAAAATCTTGGGTGCGGGAATGGTTTCCGACTGGTTGAAGATGTCTATACCGGTCGTTTTCCCTTGAACGGGAAGTGAAGTAAAAGAGTTTTGAATAATATCTATGTTGATCTGTTTGGAATTGATCTGCCCCGCAATGCCCTCTATGTTTTCGGGAAGTGGCAGAGGTTGCCGGTCGGGTTGTCCCTGCTCTTGAAGAATTAAGGATGCTATAAATGACAGGCGGTTGTCCTTGATCGTGATGAAATGTTCAATGTTGGTATTGTAGGTGAATGCAATGGCCACTGTACTTTGTGGTTGAGGGGCGGCATCATCATTTGCGCGGTAAGTTATGTTATTGTTTTGAATGATCGTTGACGCATTTTCTATTTCGATAATATGGCTATCAGAACCCCGCTGAGGACCACGGGCGTAAGCCCGTGGGTGAAAGCGGGTAGCAGCGAAGCTGCTAATG
>Ga0154362_152_pt2 | contig 65815 bp, 49 predicted proteins | sample RifGroA2_FD_115890 | JGI IMG/M metagenome (GOLD analysis project Ga0154362, IMG submission 115890) | Deltaproteobacteria bacterium GWA2_45_12
CGCTGGCTGCGGCTGTACAAGAAGGAGTCAGCGACGCTGAAAAAATCATGGGGCGGCCAAAATGTTTGATGAAGTGGATGATTTTTTTGTCTCCGGCCACAAAACCACCGGTAGAGGCCAAGCTTTTGCTAAAAGTTCCCACGATTAAATCGACCTGATCCTGAACTCCAAAATGATGGGTTGTTCCACGCCCTCCCGGCCCCAGCACACCCAAACCATGGGCATCATCAACGGCGATGCGTACTTTGTGTTTTTTGGCCACGGCGATCATTTCAGGCAGGGGAGCCAAGTCACCTTCCATGCTGTAAACTCCATCGACAAAAACAATGGGCCCCTTGTCTTCAGGAATTTCGGATAAAATCCGGTCCATGTCGGCCACATCGTTATGTTTGCACTTGATGGTTTCCCCATCCATGAGGCGGCATCCATCGTGAATACTGGCATGAGCAAAGCGGTCAACCACAGCCACTGCATTTTTCCCCACAAGGGCTGTCAGCATTCCCAAATTAGCCTGGTACCCTGTTGTAAAAACCAGGGCCGCTTCTTTACCCAAAAATTTGGCAAGTTTTTCTTCGAGTTCGTGATGGATTTCCAAGGTGCCATTTAAAAAACGGGAACCCGTCATCCCGGTTCCATATTTTTTGATGGCTTCGATTGAGGCTTCGCGAACCTTGGGATGAGTGGTCAAGCCCAAATAATTATTGGACCCCAACATCACCACTTCCTTCCCCTTATAGCGCGCAACCGGACCCTGATTTTCTTCCAAGGCTTGAAAATAGGGATAGAGCCCTGTTTGTTCGATCATTTCAACCAGGTTCCAGGTAAGGGCCTTTTCAAAAATATCATGCCCCCCCTTTTCAACCTGCTTGGTCCAGTCTGTTATTTCGTCTTGAAGATCCATAAAAATATATGTAGGGGAGCAATTTATTGCGCCCACAATACGGGCGTCATGAATGTCGCCCCTACCTCAAAATACAAACAACCCCATTCCCCCATCCACCTGAAACACCTGCCCCGTGACGTAACTTGAACGTTCGGAACACAAAAAAGTGACAACATCGGCCAATTCCCGTGTTTCACCAAAACGCCGCATGGCGGTGGCTTCTTTCATGCGTTCAAGCATGTCGCCGCGCAACCCTTCCATGGCCATCTGACTTTTGATCACACCGGGGGCCACAATATTTGCGGTAATATTGTAGCGTGCGCCTTCCAGCGCCAAAGATTTCCCCAAACCGATGACCGAAGCCTTGGTGGCAGAATAACTTGTTTGCCCCAACCCTCCCATGGTGCCTGCAATGGAAGCCATCATCACAATGCGCCCCCATTTTTGTTCCACCATGTGGGGCCATACGGCACGGCTTACATTGGCCGTCCCAATTAAATTAACCTGAACATCCCGATTCCATTTTTCAACGGGAATGCTTAAAAACATGCCCACCGTCGTTAAAATGGAGGCATTGTTGACAAGAATCTGAACGGGTCCAAGTTCTTCCTTAATTTTTTGAACCGTGGCCGAAACCTCTTCCATCTTCGAAATATCACACACATAACCCTTGGCTTGGGCCCCTTTATCCGTGGCCATTTTGATTGTTTTATCCGATGGGCGCACATCAATAACGGCAATTTTGCAACCACACTCAGCCAAGGCTAAAACATCCGCCCGCCCCAACCCATTCCCCGCAGCCCCCGTCACAAGGGCCACTTTATCTTTAATTCCATAGTCCACCATAAACACCCCCCCTTAAAAAGATGTAGTCTTATTGAAATTGGAAGGGAAACGTCAATGGTTATTTTGGCACCTCTTTAAGACCGGCGCACACGAGGGACAGGAATACTATGCTGTTGCATAAGCGTCCGAATACGGGGCAGAAGAGTTCGTCGTGATATTTCATCATCAAAATAACGGGCAAAAAAAGAATAAAGCGCCCTAAGATAAAGGCCGGATTGCGCAACAGTAAACCCCCGGGCTTCAATATTTAGAAATTGAGTTAAATCCCGGGCTGGATTCGCACCTTCCCTTTCTTCAAAATAAGACAGCCATTCCCAAAAATAATGATTGAGCTTTCGATGCAGATAAGCCCATTCCTTTTCATGACCATTGAGGAAAACATAGGCTTGAATGATGTAATGAAGAGCTCCTTTCCCTTGAAAAAAGGCCATGGCCAAAAGAATACCGCCCAAGATGTTCTTCCTTTCCTCATCTGGATAAATAGCTCCGTGAATCATGATTTGTTCCATAAGATCGCGTCCTGTTTCATCTGAAACATTCTCATCTACGGCGAAAAGCGCCCTTAAACGCAATTTTTCCAGCGAGCCAACACGTCCAACCAGCGTTCTCTCATAAAATTGCAGGGATTCTTCATATCGCAACCTGAGCGTTTCCATCCTTTTATCAAAAATCGCTTCCAATGTCCCAAAATCCTTGCCCTGAATTCGTTTTCGGATCCAGGCTAAAACATCCAAAGTTATCCGCACTCGATCCCCTATCCCTACCCAGAGAACACGGGAATAATCTTGAAAACGGGTGTGCCAGGAAAACTCATTTCCATAGGGTTCCACTTCAAGAGGATGGGCAAAAACATCCGGGGTAGAATAAATTGATTCATGAACATCCAACAATCCTAAAACAAGATCCAATTCTCTTTCTCCAAAATGGGGACGATGCTTGGCCATGACCACAAGGAGGCATTCGATATAAAGGGGGAAATAAAAGGTGCTTTCAACTTCGTCCCTAAAAATGATCCCCCAGCGGGAAAAAGGACGATAAGCCTCAAGCGAACAAGGTTCATCGGGAAGTAAGCCACAAATGAATTCTGCAAAACCTCTTTCGATCTCCCGCCATTTATCTTCGCAGTCGGCGGGCACATCCCCATGATTTTGTGCCACCTGTTCCATAAGAGGGGCATCCTCCCGCAATAAATCTTTCATCATGGCATACAGTGGATCAAAAACCCCTTTGGTTAAATAGCACGTGTTCACCCTATTCCTTACATTTACAAGCTCTTGCTGATAGGGACACGGTCCTAGGGTCTCCAAAAAAGCATCGAGAGCTTTAAGAGCAAATCCGAATCGAGCAACATTGGAGATTAACCTTAATTTTTTTGTCCAACTCAATCGGGAAAATGTGTTTTCAAGAGCGATGAGAATGAATCGTTGTTGCCTATCGTAGACTTGTTCTACAGCGTCATCCAACAAACCTAAATTTTCATGGATGATGCGAAGATGTTCTTCCATATCTTTCCAAAAAGTGGTTGGGCGAACTTCGGGTAATGGTTCTTGTTCAGGGCGGGGTATGGTGGCAGCAATTTCATCCAAAGTCCGCGTGATCCCCCCCTCCAGGCCATAATGAAACAACTCAAAAAGATACTGCCCTAACAAAACCATGCGTTCTTCCTGCCCCAGCGCTAAGTTCAGACGCTCCCAAGAAACGGAATCAGGAACGGGCCGTACATCGAAGTTGTTTGGGTGAGAATGCTTGGCTTTACTGCCATAAACGGGTTTTAAACCACCTTCTTCGTCATTGGGGATTTGTTCCCACCATGGAAATAGATTGGGAGAATGCATTTCTATCGGCGAAGAAGGAGGCTCGAAATGAATGGGGGGGGACCGGTCGTGATACCCCTCCTCAAGTTTTGAAAGTCTAAGAGATCCGTAGGGCAAAAAATAAACAGGAGCATGAGGATGTTGAGGTTTGGGTGTCGCAACTCCAAAACCGATCATACGCGAAAACCCTAGACTTGGGCCCATGACTCTGTAGAGGGAAATAGTCATATAATTTTAAAAGAATATTGTCCTTATCGCCACGAAGGGCCATAAGTTGCTCTAAAAACAAGATCATTCAATCCCTTCCATCTCATCTTTGAGGGCACGGGAAAGAATTCCTTTAAGGGCTTCGGAGGGGGGGAGGTTTTCATAGAGGATAAGATAAATATGTTTTGTGTTGGGCATGTCTACGGCATGTTTTTTTGCCAAGAGATAAGCCGACTTAGCCGTGGCCACCCCTTCCACCACGCACTTCATGTCTCGAATAATGTCGGGAAGCTTTTGGCCCCTTCCCAAAAGAAGGCCCGTTTTTCTGTTACGCGACAAATCCCCCGTACAAGTTAAAATAAGATCCCCCAAACCGGACAAGCCCGAAAAAGTCAAGGGATCGGCCCCCATTTTGACTCCCAGCCTTGTCATCTCGGCCAAGCAGCGTGTCATCAGACCCGCACGCGTGTTCAAACCAAACCCAAGCCCTTCGGCAATGCCTGTTCCTATGGCCATCACATTTTTAAGGGCGCCCCCCAATTCAGTCCCCAAAACATCATCCCCGGTATAAAGCCGGAAAGTACGGGCCGAAAGAATTTCTTGTAATTGTTTAGCCACGCCCGGATTGGAAGAAGCGATCACAGCCCCTGTCGGTTGCCCCGCCACCAGTTCTTCGGAAAAAGTGGGGCCTGATAAAACGGCAAAACGTTTTTTGATATGTAACCCAAAAATTTCCTCAAAAATAACAGAAGGTGTGACCAAGGTTTCCTGCTCAATTCCCTTGCATGTGTTCACAAAAAGGGTTTTTTCATGAATGGAACAAGCCGATCCTTTTTTTAAAACAGCCCTTAAAAACTGGGTCGGGATTGTAAACACGACAATGTCCTTGTCTTCCATGGCGGAGGATAAATCTTCTGTCGCTAAAATATTTTTAAGATTGAGATTGGATAAATAACACGGATTTTTTTGGGAAGTATTGATGCCACTTACAATTTGGACATCCCTGGCCCAAAGAGTTACACGATGCCCTTTTTGGCTCCAAATGGAAGCAAGGGCTGTTCCAAAACTTCCGGCCCCAATAATGCCAATGGAGAGTCTGTGCATAATTCATCTCCTCCCCTTTGTTCCGCAAACGGAATCCCGCTATGCGGTGATAAGGGGAGGATTAAGGTGGGGTAGATGGCGTTTGGAAGGTCAATGGTGTTTCTTGCCTGCCAGTTTTTTTACCGCCGAAAAAATCAGGAGCCAGGGCATGTCATTTTGGTGGGTCATCACAAAACCGTTTTTGCGCAGATAGGTTAAAAGTTCAATCTGGTCATACATGTGATGATACGGATGATTAAACAACTGCTGCAATACAAAACCCATTCCCGGCATGGTGAAGGTTTCAATGCTATAATCGCGCATCAGCAAAACACCCCCATATTTCAAAACCCGATGCACTTCACGGATGGCCTTGCGCCAGTCTTCCAGGTGATGCAACAGATCGATCATGATGACGGCATCAAAACTTTCATCCTCAAAAGGAAGCTTGCACACATCAGCTCGTTGAAAAATAAGATTGGTGGGATTATCCGCTTCACTCTCAGCGCGGGCCACACGTTGGGGGTCAATGTCTATGGCTATATAATTTAGGCATTTAAGTTTGGCCGAAAGATAACGCGCCGTTTCCCCCTTATTGCAACCCACTTCCAGAATGGAAGCCCCGCGGGGAATGCGTGACCACTTTAATAAAATGGGAAGATCAAAAATACGACGCGTCCAGTAGTGTATGGGGATTTTATCCAAAACCTGCGCTACAATGGCGGGAGTATTCATGCCAACGCCTCAATTTCTTCCAAAAGCTTCAAATCTTTTTCGGTAAGGCCCCCCTCGGTGTGGGTAAACAATTTTATTTCCACACGATCGTAGGCCACCCTAATTTCGGGATGATGGTTCATTTCCTCTGCAGGGTCAACCAGCTTATTGACAAACACAATAGCCGTAGGGAAATTGGCAAAACGAAATTCTTTGGTGAGTTTTCCATCCAAAATTTTCCAGCCCTGAAAACGCTGGATTTTTTCACGAATGGTAAGGGGGGTGAGGATCATTTAATGAAAATTGGTTTTAATAAAACGGTCGATGGCCAGGATATTGTCGTCGTATAAACCTTTAAACTTGATGGCCACGCCTTCCTGGCCAGGCGTATAAGAAGTGCCAAACTGGCAGCGCGCCACATGGCCATAAACCCGGACCGGTTTTTCGGTGTCGGGAAGATGAACAATCATTTCAATTTCCTGGGGAGGTTGCGTGTCATGGGAAACAACGCCTTCTCCAATGGGCACAAACATTCCTCCACAGCTAATGTTTGTGGCTGTGGTGTCAATGCGCTTTCCATCGATGACTAAATTAACATCAAGATCGACATCCAACCTTCGATGGTTACGCTTTTCCGGGTGGGACAAAAAACGGGATTCTTTCATAAATGGGCCTCCCTCTAAAAAGGCAATGATAGATTTACAAAATTATTCCCCCTCTCGTCAACGCTTTAATCTAGACAAGGTGCGTCATAATCGTTGTTAGTCGCTTTTTTCATTTCAATATTCTCATTGGACATGGTGAGCTTTAGTCGAACCATCACTCGGCATTTACGCCATGTAGTGACAGGTCGCGACCTGTCACTACTCATTAATAATGTGGCAGAAAAAAAGTGACCAGGCTCATAAGAACCACACCCAAAAGAAAGGCGAAAAGATTTTGAATGCGATGTTCCCCCACCCGATGCACTTCAGGAAGAAAATCGCTGGTGGCAATGTAGAGAAAGGTTCCCAAACTCAGTGACAAGGCCAGTCCACTGCCCGTTTGAGAGTGCCCTTGAAGCAGAGCCATTGAAATAATGGCGCCAAAAGGAATCACACTTCCAAAAAGAAAAAGGAAAAGAACAATTTTTCTGCGACGCCATCCAGCCCGCCGCAAAATACTGGCCAGCGAAAAACTAGAAGCCACCTTGTGCGCCATAATGGCCAAAAAAACCAGCCACGCAAGGTGGTTGCTTACAACAAGGGCGGCTCCCAGGGCAAAGCCATCAAAGAGGGTATGCACCATCATGCCTGCAAAAGCAGTCACCCCCATGTGGTGATAGTTGCAATGGCTTTCTTCGCAGGGGTGGACCATCACAAATTTTTCAAGCACAAACAGGCCCACAAAACTAAGAAGAATGTACAACCCGACCGATCGGGGCTCGGCCCGTTCCAGCGCATCGGGCAATAAATGGAGGAAAGCCGTGGCAATCAGAACCCCCGCACTAAAACTGACAAAGCGATGCAAGTGCCCCTGTTCCCATCGCGAAAGAAGCGGAACAATCCCCCCGGCCATCGTAAGCACGATGGCCAAAACACCTAGAATGAAGATTTGGGGAAAAACCATAAAATTCCAAAATGCCCTATTAATGAAGGTGAATTAAGAAAGAGCGATGCGCTCAACGGTATCCTGATTGATAAGCTGGGTGAAAAGATTGATATTATCCACATCGCTCTCTTCTTTTTTGATAAAACCACAACCAATTTCATAAAAAGGATCCAGCTCGCAACTAACAGGCTTGGACCACATCACCCGCGCCATCACGTAATTGCCCGACTTGAGAATGCGCGGCATTTCCAATTCAACATCGGCCAAAAAATGATCCTGCAAATAAACCAAAACCAGATCTTCTTTTTGATAGGGCCTGTTCGAACGAAAACAAAAGCCTTCCGCCGAAACATTTTTTGAAATGACAATGTTCTTGTCGATTCTTTTGGGTTCAACAAGGGATAAAACTCTTTGTTGGGCCCTTAAGGCCAGACGTTGATATTTACGTTTTTCCATTTTTTTAAGAGATTAAGAGAAATTTTCAGGATCTTGATTCTCACTGTCATCCCCGAGTGCTTTTATCGGGGATCCATGGATTCCCGACAAAAACGCTCGGGAATGACATTACATATAATTTGGCGCGAGTATAATTTTAGGCGCGATAGGATGCAAGGTGTGATTTTATTTTTTCGAGTTTTTCCGATAATTGATTGAGCTTTTGATCCAAATTAATTTGGGATGATTTTAAAAAATCAACTCCACAAGCCAGCCTTGAACCGGTTAAGGCATGTTTTGAAACACGATGGGCATGTTCATGGATTTGTTTCCTGACTTCTTCTACATCATGGGACACATTTTGGGTTTGCTCATCAAATAGCTGGGCTAATTCTGTCGATTCCATACAAAACTCCTTGTAGCCTAAATCATAAGCAAACCCAATGCCAAAAAAACAAAGAATACCAATAAATTATCCTCTTATTTTTTAGATATTTAAGAAATATCCCCCCATGATCGTCTCAGACACATCGGAACTTTTTGCCTAGATTCTCAAACTGGAACTGCCCAAATTTTATAACTTCCCGAAGTCCTCTCCTATAATTCATCATTTATATTCCACCAAAAGTACCCGATGATTGAGCATGGGGTTCACCGGTTGCTGATCATCAAATATGAATGTGTTGGCAATAACAATCGCTTTCCCATTTCCAAAGAGATGAGCAAATTCCAATCTCTTACTTGGGTTGTCATCCCGTATAACTTTGACCTTTGGAGTGATAGGGTTGCGTTGCTTGGGGAAGTAAAAGCTGGCATAAATTTCTCCGACCGTCGCCAATTCCCCCCATGCCATTAAGGCATTTTCATTGGGATTAGCCGATAATTCAATCCGCCAGATGTGGGCAATGCCCGAGCCCGATTGAAGCTGAGTTACCAAAAGTGGATTGGTCCAATCATCCCCTCCGTCGTACGTTCTAAAAAAAAGAGAAGAGTCAGTAAAAAGAGTCCTATTTATCGGGTCTCGGGTATTAATCAAATACAAATTATATGTTAAATCATTGTGGGCATTCTCCATCTGAAACTCAATTTCCTCTCCTACTAAAGATGTAAGCCAGTGGGCGCTGTTAACAGGGTCATCTTCTTCCATTCTCACTGTGGCAACCGTTTCATTTCTATTTGCTCTATTCGCACGGGATTTAACCATCCCTAATAAGGTATCTTCGTCATGATATTCGAGCCCCTCAAATCCACCACCAACATTATTTGGATCCACCAAGACCTGGATATCCAATGGATCGGCTTCCCAAACTCCCAAAGAATTTGAAAGATATAGGTTACGAGTAAGGCTAAGGGCAAGATTCCCTCGAGTACTAAGAGCAGCACTAAACCAATCCGTTTCATCTGCCATATGAATAGGTGCATCACACTGGTCCCATGAACACCTTATGGAAAAGACGCCCACGTCCTCGGAAGAGACAATAAGGGTGTAAAGGGGAGGTTTCGAATTATGCATGAAAATATAGTGCGGAAAAACATCACTGTTATTATTAACCCCCTCATTCAAGACAACGGGCGGTGACCAAGCCACATCATTACTGCGTTTGAAGGAAATCAACACATGGGGCTTATTGGCCCCTGCGGGCATGGTTTTGCTTGTCCAAGCGATGATCGAATTTCGATGCTTATCGACATAAATTTCTGTGGAATAATCTGGGTCATCCCAACACCCCATAGAATTATAGAATTCCTCATGAGGTGGATTTAACGGAACAGGGTTGGACACTTGTCCATTTTGATAGGTCGTCACATATAAGATCTTTGTTATACAGTCGATCTGCAGAATCTGGCAGAATTCGGAATCATTACATGCGGCACCGGCAAAATAAACATTATTGGGGTTAACCAAGGCGGCATTTTGTTGCAAAGGGATGGGGGCTTTCCATGTTTTTGCATCCCTGACAGGCAGGTTTACACGCACGTCTATTGGATTTCTGCCCTCTATTCTTTGCTGCCTAAATGGGTTAGCCGCATGAACTGCCCAAGTATTCAGGAATATAACTCCCGCCATCATCATTATTTTTAACCAATTTTTCATATCTCCTTTTTCACTTTTTCAAATGTAAGATAAGAAAATCCATTTCCTCAAATCCCCCAAAAAAAAATAAATTTTGCAAGCTTCACCAAAAGTAGAATTAGACGCCTATAATTTCTCCAAAAACTCCGCCAAGGTGCGCACCATCACACCGGTGCCGCCTTTTTTCTCGTATTCGCGAGGGGCATCCGTCCAGGATGGGCCGGCAATATCGAGGTGGGCCCATTTCATGGAGCCAACAAATTCCTGCAAAAAGAGACCGCCGTTGATGGTCCCCCCGTATGGGCCACCGATATTTTTAAGGTCGGCAATGGGGGATTTAAGATCGTTTTTGTATTCGTCGGCCAAGGGAAGTTCCCACAATTTTTCCCCGGTTTTAAGGCCGCAAGATATCAGGGTATCCACCAATTTTTTGTCATTACCCATGATGGCTGAAATGCGATCTCCCAGCGCCACCAAACACGCTCCTGTCAAGGTGGCCAGGTCAATGGTGTAGTGCGGGTTTTTCTTTTGGGCATAGACAAGGGCATCGGCTAAGGTAAGCCGCCCTTCGGCATCGGTATTTAACACTTCAATCGTTTTGCCGTTGGAAGCTGTCACCACATCGCCCGGCCTTTGGGATTTGGCATCCGGCATGTTTTCAGCGGCAGCCACAAGCCCCCATACTTCAACCTTGGGCTTTAGTTGGGCAATCACAGACATAAGCCCTATCACCGCGGCGGCCCCCGACATATCGTCCTTCATGGTTTCCATGGATTTTGGGGGTTTTAAAGAAAGGCCTCCCGAATCAAAGGTAACGCCCTTGCCAATAATCACCACTTTTTTCTTGGCACTGCCGGTGGGCTTGTAGTGCATTTCAATAAAAGCCGGGGGATGGATGCTCCCCTGGGCCACACCCAAATAGGCTCCCATTTTCATCGCACGAATTTGGGGTTCTTTGTAAACAACAGTCTTGATGCCCTTTAAGCCTTGCGCCATTTTGGCCAGATCAAACGGGGCCATGTCTGCAGCGGGCGTATTGATAAGATCCCGCGCTAAACGAGCTCCTTGGGCCACAAGCTCTCCACGTTCCAATCCCCTTTTTACCTCAGCGACTTTTTTAGGGTCGGGACACAAAAGCGCCACCTCTTCCACCGTGGGCGAATCCTTGGGTAATTTTTTGTATCGACTAAACTGATAGGCGGCAAGCCCCATGCCTTCTACCACGGCTTGCACACATTCCCCTTTGGAGAAAACGCCCAAATGCCCCCCATGCGCGGCAGTGACAATCTTTGAGGCCCTGATTTGTAAAGCTGTCTGATAGGCACTTGCGGAGGCTTTGCGAACTATTTCAAGATTAAAATTTTTCTTTTCGCCCAGACCCACAATCAAGACATAATCCGCCGACAGTTTTTTCCAGGTATTGATAAGCTTGGTTTGACCTGCTTTACCTTCAAATTTTTCCTGTTTTAAAACTTGCTTGATAAACCCGCCTGTTTTTTTATCGAGCTTGCCTAAAAATGAGTGGGTATCTACCTCACCATCGTGCATATTAAGCACCAAAAGATGGGTTTTAAGAGTCTGGAAATCGCGTGTTTCAACGGTAAAGCGCATAATCCCTCCAAAAAATGGGTATGATTCAAAGAAGTTAAGTTTAATGCAAGCCGGCCCCCTTTCCAAGTATTTCTTTGTTTAATTCTAAAAGAGGCCCAGCAATTTTTCTTTTTGGTTGCAAGAAAAATTTCTTCATTTTTTTTCAAAAATCACTCTTATGCTATTGACATTTTTTTTTAGGCTTCCTAGAAAACTTGTTAAATGTAGCTCGCTCGTGCAATCTGTACGTGGTAAAAAACCCCGTCAGGAAATCTCCCACCCTAGGCCCACAGGGCCGGTGAGGGGGAGGCTCTAGTGGCTGTGCCACTGGAGGGGGCGACGCGAGCCCCTAAAAAATGAATCGCCGCAAGAGGGAAGAACTCATCCTTATTTCTGCACTTAAAGTTTTAGCGCGCCAAGGCTATGCGGCTACGTGCGTGGCTGATATCATCGACGAAGCCCAGGTCGCCCGTGGAACTTTTTATCTTTATTTCAAAAGCAAACAAGATTTGTTCCATGCATTGCTCGACGGATTCTTCACGCAAATAAATAGCGAGTTCACCAAAATTTCCGCCGACGTTTTTTTAAACGAAATAGATCCAGCAAATAATTTACGGCAACAACTCACGGGGATTATTTCAACCTTGACCAAAAATCGCCTTTTAGCAGAGCTTATTTTTAAACAGGTGCATACGCTTGAAGCTGATTGTCAGGCAAAAATTAGTTTGTTTTTAGATCAGACAACCCAGGTCATCGAAAGCACCATTCAAGCCCGGGTGCGTTCGGGGGAGTTCCGGTTTGTCAATGCGAAATCAGCGGCTCGTAGCATTATCGGTTCGGTCAAAGAGGCCGTTTTCCACTGGCTGACGCGTGAACCATTTGAGTTTGAACAAAACCTTTCTGGAATGATCGATTTTATTTTGGCCGCCCTTCTTCCACCGCTTTCAACCCATGCCATGGCTGGGGAAGCCCAAAATGCCAATGCACGCATCAGTGTTGGCAATCTGCATTGATTTTCGTGTCATCGGTTAACGCCATTGAAAAAACCTACCGCGAGCTTTTAGCCAAACAAAAAAACGTTCTTAAACTTTTTTCAGGGAATCCAGCAGAGCACGGAATTTTGTTTCCCCCGAAACTTTTCAAAGAAGCTTATCTCCCCTATCTTGATAAACTTGATTACAACCCCCATCCAAAGGGCTCCTTGGAAGCAAGGGAAGCTATCGCAAGGTATTACAAAAGACATCATCATCTGGCTAACCCTGAACATATTATTCTTACCTCAGGCAGCAGTGAGTCTTTCTTTTATCTTTTTTCACTCCTGGCCCAACCTGGCCAAACCATCCTGGCACCCACACCTTCTTATCCACTCTTTGAATCCATTGCCGCCATGGCCCATGTATGCCTGGATTTTTATCCCCTGGATGAAACGGACAATTGGAGCATTGATCTGGAAGCTTTAAGGAAAAAAATAACGCCGCAGACAAAAGCCCTCATCCTTGTTTCTCCCAATAACCCTACAGGAGCAGTTATTGAGGGAAACCAGATTGATAAAATTGTGGCCTTGGCCAATGAACATGGTGTGGCCCTTATTTGTGATGAGGTATTTTCCGAATTTTATTTTGGCCAAAACACTTTCCCCCGTCCTGCTTTTTTGGCGGAGCCTGCCCTGTGTTTTACCTTAAATGGGCTCTCTAAAATGCTGGCGCTGCCATCGATGAAACTTTCGTGGATTCTTGCGACAGGGCATTCTGAAAAAGTAATCCAAGTCCTCGATGCCCTTGAAACCATGGCCGACACATTTTTAAGCTGCCATACCGGGATTCAAAAAGCCCTGCCCTTGCTGCTGAAAAAATCGGAACTCTTTGTCGCTTCTTATCATCAGGAAGTCAAAAACAGGCTGGCCCTCGCTTTAGATCTTTTAAACCATCCATCCATTGATTTGATCCCTCCGCAAGGCGGGTTTTATCTCAGTTTCAAAATAAAGACCCCGCACATCCCTTTTGGCCTTTCTTCATGGGAAGATGCCCAAGAGCATTGTGTCATTAGCTTTATGAAGGAAAAGGGCGTTTTTATTCACCCGGGTTATTTTTACGATTTAAACAAGGGGCTTTATTTTGTGATTTCGTTTTTGACGGAACCCACCTCTCTACGCCATGGTCTGGGGCACTTTAAGGATTGGATGACCCAAGAAACCCTTGATTCTTGCTCCGGAGTATAGCAGTAAATTTGAATGCCTCCAGCCGCACGTCCCCAAAAAAATCATGAAGATTGGAAAGAATCGCTTCTTTATTATTTTCAGTCGGATTTGGCTCTGGATTTGGACCAGCAAATTTCCATTCCAAAAATACTGACGCGCGTTCTAAAACAGTATGGCCAAAAAACAGCGCTTCAGGAAAAAGTGGATGGCCGTTATGTTCCGATTTCCTACCTTGAAATGGTTAATCACGCCCGGGCTTTTGCAAAATCAGTTATCGAAGACAAAATTCCCCCACAATCGACAATCGCCCTTTTGTTGGGCAATTCCCCGGCCTGGGTTTACGCCGATTTGGGAACGCAGTTTGCCGGCGGCATTACGGTCCCCATTTATCACACCCTGGTTCCTGAAGCGATCAAGTACATTTTAAATGATTCACAGGCCAAGATGATTGTGATCGAAGACGATCGTCAGCTGGAAAAAATCTTGGCCATTGAAAAAGAACTCCCCCATTTACAAAAAATAATCGTTCATCAACCAGGGGACATCACTTTCGATTCCAAAATTGTCAGCTTCAAACAGTTTCTGGAAAACGGCTTTGAAAGTGCCATTGCCGATCACGAAATAGACAACCGTGTAAACGACATCAAGCGCGACCATCTGGCGAGCCTTGTTTACACCAGCGGAACCACGGGCAATCCCAAGGGGGTCATGCTGACACACCGGAATTTTCTTTCCAATGCCTATGCCATGCTCTCGATCACCAAATACAATTACCGGGACCGGTTTCTTTCGGTATTGCCGCTTTCCCATGTTTTTGAACGCACGGGGGGCTATTACATGCCCCTTCTATGCGGCGCCAGCATTGGTTATGCCGAAAGCATTCAAACCATGGAAAAGGATTTTGGCGAAATTAAACCCACGGTATGCTGCGTCGTCCCGCGCATTTTGGAAAAACTTTACGAAAAGATGAATGAAAATTTTGCAAGCCTGGGTCTTGTTCAAAAAACCATCTTGAACTGGTCTTTTAAGGTGAGTGACAAAGTGTGGGCCTATCTTGACAAAAAAAACAAGAGTGGGGAAGCTGACCGGCGGTTTCGCCATCGTCCAGAAGATAGATGGGATGAGTCTTTCAGTTTTTGGGAAAAGCCATGGCTGACCCTCCAGCATTGGTTGGCCCATTTTTTGGTTTACCGAAAAGTGCAGGCCCGTTTCGGGGGAAAATTACGCATGTTCATTGCCGGAGGCGCCGCCCTTTCGCCCAAGATTGCCGAGTTTTTTAAAAAATTCCACATCATGGTTTATGAAGGTTATGGGCTTACGGAAACCAGCCCGGTGATCGCCTTTAATTACGAATCAAAATACCGGCCCGGAACCGTGGGAAAACTTTTACCCAATATCCAGATCAAATTTTCAGAGGAAGGTGAAATTCTGGTCAAGGGCCCCAGTGTGATGGCGGGCTATTTCAACAAGCCCAAGGAAACCCGTGAGGCTATTGATGAAAATGGCTGGTTCCACACCGGGGATGTGGGTTGTTTTGATGACGGCAATTATCTGAAAATTACCGATCGCATCAAGGAACTGATTGTCTTAAATACGGGTAAAAAAGTGGCGCCCCTTCCCATTGAACAAAAAATGGCCCTTTCCCCCTTGGTGGCTCAGGCCATGCTTGTGGGAAATAATGAAAAATATATCGCCTGCCTTATTTTCCCCGCCATCGAAAAAATAAAATCACTGGCCAAAAAAGAGGATTTAAAAGGGGAAGTGCTGGAAAATTTGTGTGAAAATGAAAATATCCGCAAGCCATATATGGATATTGTGCATGCCATCAATGCGGAACTTTCTAATTTTGAGCAAATCAAAAAATTTGAACTGGTGCCCTACGACTTGGCAAAAGATCACGAAGTTCTCACCCCCACCTTAAAATTAAAAAAGAAACTCGTCGCGCAGAAGTTTAAAAGTTTGATCGAAAAGATGTATGCGTAATTGTCAGAACATAACCTCATGGGTTTGTTTTAATCCCCTACGCTCGTTGGCGCAGGATGCGCGTCTTGCCGGGTCAAAACCCTCCGCCTTAGGAGAATCTTCCAGGGCTTCTGGGGTTGATACCCTTGATCAAAAATTGTGGCATCGGCAAAATGGGAATGCCATCGTTGGCTCCTTCCTGGTTTTGAGTGAGGATAATGGAGTTGGGGTGCTTTTTTAATTCGGAGAGGTCCCACGATTTCAGTTGCTTCGTCCATTTGACTTCGATGGCAAGGGTTTGCTTGGGCTGCACGGCGATCACATCGATTTCTCCTTTTCCCTTCCAATAATAAGTGGGGCCTTTTAGCTTGAAAGCACCAGCCACAACTGATTCCGCCTTGATCGGTTCGTTCTCGATTGTGTGGTTCCAAAGTCCCTCCCTGTGGAGCCAGCGTTCGACGGTGTTCATAATGAAGGGATCCCAAAAATGGATCTTGCGGGCTTTTTTAGGAAAGCCGATCTTTTTATTCTGATCAAAAGCTTGGAGGGTGAACAAGACATCCATCCGTTCCAAAAGATTGCAATAGTCAATGAAGGTTTCCTTGCTGATTTCCCCCATCCTTTGGGCCAGCGAGGAGTATGTGACCTGGGAGCCCAAGGTTTCCCGGACCGTCTTTAAAACACCCAAAAGAATGGAGAGTGATTTGCCCCTTCTTTCCATGTCCCCCTGGATCCATTGTTCGTAAGTGATGTAAGTGGCCTCTTTGATACTTCCATTTTTATGGAAGTCATTGATGGTTTTGAGGTGCCCCCCGCATTGGAAATAATCTTTGAGGAGTGAAAGGAGTTGGGAGGGATCAGGATGTTCCGTAAGGATTAAGTTCGGGTCGATTAACCGGACATAGTCAAAGAAGGTGAGGGGGTGAAGATGAAAATCCGTTTGGGAAGCTTCCCCCCTCCTGCCGGGAAAACGGCTTGCGGCTTCCTTAAGGATGACATTGTCCGATCCGGTGATGATGCAAAAGCCCCGGCGAAACCAACCTTCGTCGGCAAGAGCTTTGATGGCCCGGTCCCAATCTTTGACGAAGGTGACTTCATCGAGAACAAGAAGAAAAAGAGGGGAGTGTCGGGAAATTTCTTTCAGAAGCAGTCGAAGTTTTTGACCCAGTTGAATGTGCGTGTCGATTTGATCGCAAGGAAGGTAATAAATGGATTGGGGAGGAAATCGTTTTGTGACGAGAAGCTCTTTTAGGAGAAGTTTGGTGGAGGTTGTTTTGCCGATTTGGCGCCCTCCCGTTAAAAGATAAATGCCCGGAGCTTGCCAATCGATTTTTCGCCACCAATCCATGGGATGAACCAAGGGGGTTTCGCTTAAGGGACTTAAGTGGGGATCATGTTTTAAAAACAGATCCATCCCTTTTAAAAATAGGTTATGGTTAGAATATTCATCAAACATTTCAATATATTATATTTATAAGACAAATTTGTCTATTACATATTAGACAAATTTGTCTAAAAACTCTTCCAACCGCCCTTACAATTAAGGTTGCTGTAAAAACCACTTATTTTTTAAGTATTTAAAAAGACGCAACTTTTTTACCCCTTTGCCGAAAGAGAGTTATTAATAAAAGTTGACGATTCAATGATGGATGTCATTTTTATTTGAAAATGAAGAAGGCAAAAACGGGCAAGTCGACCCATTCATTGGACTTTCAACTCGTTTCGAAAAACAAAATTTATGGGTGTATTTTTAAAATTTGGTGGGGGATTGGGGATGAAGGCCACCAATCCATTTTTGGGAGGGGCACTTCCTAGATTCCAAACAGGGTCCGTGGGGCACTTTCACTCTCCAAGACCAACTCCCGCATTTATTCCTGCTCAAATAAAACCCCAAACTCAGGCAGCCGCAAACTTTATTCTTCCAAGCCATTTTTATCCTCTTGAGGGTCTGACAACTGAAATCTACCCTGATGCCCCCCCGTTTACCCTGCGGGCCAAACCGAAAAAGGAAAAAGACACCCATCACGCAAATTATCTTCAAGGCCGCGAAGCTCTTTTTCAATCTTTAAGAATTTTGGAAGATTTAGCGACCCACACCCGTCCCCCCCAATACACCCGGGCCCAACTAGAACGTGTCCAAGCCGCCTTAAAAACTTTCGAAGCTACTGCCCAAGCCATTCACTTTGCCTACACACGTGGTGGGGTTAATGAATACAGTACCCTTGAGCGCGCTCTCGATATTTTTTACTACATGCAAAGACAAACTCCCGTTGAAGATCGAACGAGCGTTCTCTTTGAAGGCATCATGCTTGGATTTAACCTGGGCAACATCAATAAAATAGACACCTCTTATGATTTGGGCACGGTAGTGAAACTGCTTATTTATAATTTTGCCGGCATTGAAGCTAAAAAAAGAGGGGGCAAACTTTTGGGTATTTGGGGAACCAACACCGCTGTGTATGGGGTGAAGGCTGATGAAATGGAAGATTTTCATCGGGATGTTATTTTGTCCGTACTTGGATTTGTAGGTCAAGACCAGGCCCTTTCACCCACAGACACAAACAATCTCCGCTTGGACATTGCCAAACTCATGGGCAGGGATGGGTTAAGCACCCATCAGCTTACAGGGTGGGCGGAACTTGTTGCAGGAGGATCAGAGAGTCTTGGCCTGACTGCCGGACATGCTGCTTATAATATACCCCTGGATGCAAACCATGGGGAAGCCGAAGTTGAAATGATCAAATTTTTGGCAATTTTGGCTGAAAGCGAAAAAAAATCCAAAGACTCCGGGCGCATTCCGGTGGAACTTGTGGTCACACCCGAAACTCCCTTAAGCATGCGCCCCTTGCTGGCCACACCCAAGGTCATTGCGGCAAATACAGAGCAACCCATTTCCGAAAAACTGGATCCACACGGGCTTACTCCCATTGAGGCACTCCCAACCCCCGCTGAAATAGGCCGCCCAACACTTACCCCTGAAGATATCCACCAAGGGCGCCTTCCCCGTCCCAATCACGATGGGAAAAGACTCATTGTAGTGGCTAATGAAGCACTAGACCCTGTTTCGCGTCTTTTGGCTTTGTTGGATTCTGAGAATCCCCAAACTCAGGCACTGGCGGCGAAAGCTCATCAGTATTTGGCAAACCCTCATTTGAAAATTTTGGATACCGAAGGTCAACCCATGCAAGTGAATGCAGATGCTTTACTTGATGTGATTTATCAACGCTCCCTTGAACAAGAACGTTTCCCGGGCATTTATCGCATCAATGTTTTTGCCAATGCGGCCACACGCCTTTTTGGCGATGATGATTTTTACATCCAAATGGCGGAATATCGCGATTATTACGGCCACAACATGAATAACCCCGCAGATCCGGGTGACACCATGCATCGGCTCACCATGGATATTTTGGCCGAAGGTTATCAGGCCAACGGAGTGGAAGTTATTTTGGGAACCCAAGGGGGCGATGAGATTTTTATCGCCATGAAAGCCACAAGGACCAACGGGGAAAAGCTTTCTTCAAAAGAAATCGGAATCATTTCAAATTATATTTGCACCCATTTCGAAAGGATTTTCTTTAAAGTAAGACATGGCATGACAAGTAAAGTGCCCCCGCTTCCCGGTGGCATTTACCAAGGACGCGGTTATTGCCTTAAAGAAGAAGGTGGCCATTACCAGGTTTTCTATCAGGGGAAGGATATTTCCACCGATGAAATGCTAAATTTCATTTCTGCCATTGGAGAAGCTCATGGGATTTTGTACGATCAACTTGAAAGCATCAGCAAAGTAGCCAGCCTTTCCAAAATAGCCGATGTCGAACGATGGTGCATTTATGAAAAAATGGCACCCGATGGACAAAAGCTTACCATTGCTCTGGCTCCCGGCACACCTGTACCTGCAGATTATGTGGCAAAACAAATCTCTCTTTCCACCACACTCACCCCGGCTATCTTAATACCAAAGGGAAGTTCCCCAAGCCTTGTAACCATGGCCATGAAAAAAGTGGGTGATCTAGCCGATGAAATGAAACGCATGGCCGAAGACAGACCTAGCACACCGGACAATCCAAACAATTATTCGCCGGTTATCGATTTCGGCTGGCATCCCTTCGATGACCTGGAATTAGAAGTCCCTTTTATTTCAGAAACGGATTGGTACTTCAGCCCTACTGGGTAGAACGGGTCTTTGTATCTTATGACAAACATCAAAATCCCCAATCCAACACTGGCAGCCGTTGAAAGAACCATCAAGTTGATGGACGAAAACAATTGGCCCCATGCCATGGATGTTTCAGATATTGCTGATCCCGAAATACAAAATATTGCGACCCAGTTCGACCCCCAAGCCCATGAACTAACCCAGGCCGATTTGTTCAAGCTTCTTATCCAAGTAGAGCAAGGTCAAAATGTGCGGGATCCCTATCTCAACCAAAACGATTATCTGGCCTCTCACAGATTGCGCGAGGCCCTTAACTTACCCACAATGGATCCAAATGGCGTGACACTTTCCTTTCACACTTTTGAAATTTCGCGCGGGACACAAATAGGGGCCACCACAATCCAACCACAAAATATTTCCAACCCACCCCTTGTGTTTTTTGGAGGCCTTTTGCACAAGGCCGCCGTCTATCTTCCTTTTTTAACAGAATTGGCCAAGGCCCAGGGACGTACCATCCATGTAGTCAGCCTGCCGGGCATGGGAGAAAGCGGGCTTAAACACGGAGAGTCTGTTACTCACCAACTTATGGTGGAAGCCGTTTGTAAAACCGTCCACGAACTCATTCCCGCTGACTCTTCGGTAGCCCTGATGGGGCACAGCTTGGGGACAATTCCCCTTCGCCACCTCTACCATCATCAGAAACTTTTGGACCGCAAGGTGGAACAATGGGTTTTAGTCACCCCTAGCCCCGCTGAAAGAGAATATAAGGCGGGATTATTTTTACATCCCACCTTTGCCGCTGCTTCCGGAATAGAACCCATGGTTCTTGGGAAAATAAAGCCCACCCTGCTTCCCCACTTCCTCTTCAATAATCACCCCGAAGAAGAAGCAGAATGGTTGGACAAAATTGTGGGGCGCGAAGAATTTCCCGTTGGATTTTTTAATCAGATGGAAGTTGTCATGGCTATTGACCAAGAACCTCTTCTGGAATCTGTGAAAAAGGACCCTAAACTTAAACTAGTCTTTGCCGCCAACGACCGTTTAATCCCTCTTGCCAATCCAGAGATGTGGAAACGCTTTAGAAATGTGCATGTTCTAAAGGGAGCCGATCATTGTTTTATCGCCGGGAAGGAGTCATCAAAACATTGGGTAAACGATATTAAAAATATTCTTGATCAAGGGGATTCCCGCCCTCCTCTTGAAGAAGAAAATCTTTATCCCCATACAAAATTGGCACTGGGAGGAACATCGGGTATGGACACCCACGGCACCCTCATCGCCGGCGGAGAATTAAGTGCCACCCTCGCCCTTTTGCCAAATCTGGCAGGGATTGCCGCTCTTCTTCCTCAAATCCGTATTGAGGATTTTGAACGTTTCCGCACTCCCGGATTTGCCCAAGTTGGTTTGGATATCGCCCCCGATGCCGATGGGCATATAAGCGTCTTTACAGGTGGACAAGCCGGTTATGATGCCTTTCACAGTCAATTCGTCCCTCCCCAAATTCTTGCCGAACTGCGATATACCATTGTGGGGGCGGCAGGAATCTACGCCCAGATAGCGCAGGAAGTGTTGGCCCCCCTTAATCCACAAAACATCACGGGAACTTTTGGGGCAAGAATGTCGGGACTTAGGTGATAAAACGATTGGTAATAATCTTCTGCCCTGCCGCATAGGCGCGCCGAACCACTTCTTTCCAATGAGTATAGGGAGATTGAAGCGCTTTATAGCGGCTTAAATCCGTCTGCAAAAGATCCCAGGGTTTGGGTTCGGCTAGCTGAATGGCCAGTTGTTGGCTGATCGAATTATCTTCCCGTTGGGGATAGAGGCGATCCAACGAATCAAGGGCTTCAAGAGCTTTTGAAACCCCCAGCCGATCAAAGAGAGCCACAAAATCAATAAAATCCCTTGTCGTGTTGCGCCGCACAACCAGATAGGCTTTAATCCGAAGCATTTCCTCGAGGGTGGGAATTTTCAAACCCCGAACAATCGTTGTTTCTAAAGGAGCCTTACGAATAAGTTGTCTTAACCCGGTTCGAACCCCCTGAAAATGCCCCAAAATAAGAACCGGCGGCTCCAATCTTTTCGTGCGCCAGCCCGCTTCTTTTTCCACTTCTTTCAAAATATTTTGAAATCGTTTTTTTAAATCCGTAAATACATGGTCAGCATCCAAAGAAATGCGATGGCCAGCATGGAGGGATGCCGCGGTCCCCCCCACAAGAATGCATTCGGGGAAATGGGACTGAAACACCATTTGAACGGAGAGAAGCTTTTCCCATTCGGGAAGATCGTCTATTTTTTGAGTGGTTTTTCCTTTTTTACTCATGGGGGCAGCCCTCGTGCACGGATTAAAAGCCCCTTCCACAGGGAAACAACCCCGTAAATTTCTGTCGAGCCCAAAACCTTCTCCAACGCTTCTGCCGAAGGGCCAAAGGGATGCTCCGAAACTTTTTGATAAAGCTCCCCCCATGCCGCAAGTGAACCTTCCGAAAGAATTTCTTCGAGATAGACGGGATCATCCCACCCGGATTGAGAGAGGCGGGTGCTGGTATGAACCGAAAGAGTGGATGCCGATTTTCCCCATCGAGCCTGGGCTGCTTTGGCTGCAATGGCCAACCGATGCTTAGCCGACAAACGCGCCGCCCGCGCCTTCCCCCCTTGCTTTCCCCATTGCTGAAAACGGTCTTTGACTTGTTTGGAAAGGTGAGCCATAACCGGATGATATGCTTACCCGGTAAGCATAGTCAAGCCGATATTTGGGACTGCTCAATGTTAGAAAAAAAGCTGATTTTTTAGCAACATCTCTTCATTTCTACCGAAAATAATGGGTATCTATGGTTTACTTTAACACTTTTGAAAAATGTCTCCCTGCATTACCGCAATTGATATCAGCCGTGCCTGAAGTTGTAATTTCTCCAGGGATGGTGGGGGTTGTCATGGCTGCCCCTCCCGTTAAGGCCAAGGAGTCAAAAGCCCCAACTTCAATTACAGCACGGCCCCCCATAGGCCTTTCTCCCCAGGACCAGGCTGATTTTCAGAGGCTTTCCAACCGGGTGCATTTGATCTTGGCTGATTTGAAAGCCTTTACGTCAACTCCTTTTTTTAAAAAAGTAAATAAAGCTGTCAATGAAGACCGCGTAAAAATGAGTCAAACGGCTGCACTATCGTCCTACTTACGCAGTGAGCAGCCTTATTTTGAATGGTTCTTTCAGGGCCAGCTTCAGGATGTTCAAACCCTCTTCTCCCTAGGGGCCACCGAACTCGCAAGACAAAGACTCACGGATCTCCTTTTATTAACACGTCAGCTTAAAGCTCTACCCCCTGCTCTTGTCTACACTGTGGAACAATTAACCTTACCCTATGTTCTAAGCGTAAAAGGGGATGCTGTAAAAAACTTGTCTGCCAAGTTATTGCCTAGGATAGATGCCGGCGGATTACGTCTACCACGTCCCACCGCCGAGGATCTATTGTGGACCCAGGCGGAAATAGAAGCGTGGCAGTATGTGGAGAGCGAAGGGCTAAAATTGGCCAGTGCCATTCCTGCCAAAGATAAACCAATATCCGAAAAAGAGGCGCGTGAAATATTAGCAAAATTTGGTGTTCCCCAAGATCGTGTTCACTGGAACGCAACTGAAACCGTCTATTTCCCCAATGATTTATCAAACTACGAAGCAGAGGGGCTTACAAAATTTAATTTTTATAAAGGGCATTTTTATTTCAAAAACCCGATTCAGAAATCCCCCCTTATGTTTAACTACATGGTCTACGCTGCCGAAAAAAAGGGCCTAATCGCAACCCCCTTATCAACACCTTTAGGAACGCGCCTGGCACAAAGTTATATCCGTAATTATCAGTTACAAATTTTAATCTATTATTTTTTAACAAACAAAGGGCAGTTAATTTCATCTGACAAGACAACAACCGAGCAGGGGTATAAAGATCTTCAGACTGATCCCAATGTCATCAGCCTTGGCCTGACACCCGAAAAAATTCGGGCTCCTCATTCCCCTAACAGCAATGTAAAAACGTTGGAGACAGCGTCAGCTGTTCCCTCCATGGCGGCCTTATCAAAGGCCCAACGCATTGAGGAAATAGGTTATGCCAGTAACGGCTCGCTAAGTTTCACAAACCCGCCCCCCGAATTGGAAACCATTTTTAAACTCGTAAATAATATTCCCGCGGGGCCCGCACTCTCGATAGGTTCTGGGGAAGGCCCGGAAGCCCTGGCCTTGGCCTCAAAAAAATTACCCGACGGATCTGCCTTGTTCACCAGGGTGGATGCTCTCGACTTTTCTTACGTGGCCACCCAGCGCGTGGCAGGCCTTCATGGAAAAGTGCCAAATTTAGTTCCCATTCAAGCCATCCGTGGAGATGCTAGCGCTTATTCTTATTCACCGAACACGTATTCATTCATCACCGCCATCAATCTTTTGGAATACCTTCCTCCCCAACAATGGGCCGGTTTTTTTAAGAAAACCTCGGCGGCCCTTCTTCCAAAAGGAGAACTTTATATTGTAGTCGATAAGGCTTCCGGGGCAGGATACACCGAAGTATCCCAAAGAGAAGGTGCCAGTCTGAAGGGAACAACTCTTTCCTTGAAATTTGGGTCTGAGGTTCAGACAAAACACTTTTTTACCAAAGACGACATTAATCAACTACTTGATCAAACAGGCTTAAAAAAAGATGGCCAATATGAAATAAGCATCACCGAAGGCGCTTTCGCCAATGAAAAAGGGGATAACCCCTTTGAGGCCTTCGTCATCCGCATTAAAAGGAAATAATCATGAGTAAACCAAGCCCCATCCATCCATCCCCTTCTCAACACACCCCCCCACCTCCATCTGCCTCCCCGGCACCTCCTGTATATGATTACATTCAAGACATTGGTGTAAATAAAGAGGGACAAGCCGTTTTTGTTTCGGTGGTTTCAACAACAGGTAGCGGGCCTAAAGATTGCACTGTTAGTACATGTTCCTTCCTCACTCTCGGCCGGGATCCCACAAATCAAGAATTCAAAATGATGGATGGATCCATTGGACCGTTGGATAAAAATTTCGCCGTGCGGATGTTCCAGAAAGCCGATGATCTCTTAAAATTTGTTCGCAATGCCTGCACCGATCCGGTCTCTCTCCAAAACTTTCCCGAGGTTTACAAATCTTCTGATTTGGAATGCCTTAAAGATAGTCCCAATAGCCTTATGTGCACCATAGATCATCAACCCGCTGTGCATATCAGTGGCGATGGTGTTCCCAAACTTTCAGATGCAACAAATAGATGCACGGCCCACCGTCTTAAACCATGGGAATTGCATCCTGGGCCTAGAATTGACTTATAAGCGGAGTGCTTAATTAATCCAGCCTATAGGTTTCCTGTTCTGAAAACACCTTCACATATTCCTTGGTGAGTTCACATTTTACATACTTAAGATGACCAAAATCTTTTTGAATGGCTTCCCGATTAAAAATGGGGATGCAAATGCCATCCTTATCGCGGGCCGATGGTGCTTTTAAGATATGGGCTTTATGGGCCTGAAAATCCTTGGCGAGTTTTTGACAATAAGAATACCCCGATGAGTCCTTTGAAGTAAGAAGGCTCCGATCAAGATTCTTATTGCGAGTTAAGTCCCCACAGTATTTGGATTGCACTTTAAGGCCGATCACCCGACGGGTGATCGGTAAAACCTTTTTTCCCTCCAACTCTTCCTTATAAAAATAATGAACAGCGTGATACAGTGCCTCTTTTAAGGCCGTCACTTCGGATTCAGCAGTGTAGAGCACGGCCCACGTGCCATCTGAAAAACGGGAGGAATACCAATTTTCGGGCTTAAATTTTTTTGAGATTTCCTCACCAATGAACTCGTCAATGGATCTTTTAAGAACCCTTTCTGCAGGAGATTGCATGATCGGCACCGAAGAATCATGATAGTAGAACTTTTTTAAAATCTCTTGGGCTTCATGGGATGGCGCAATATCATCGGTGAGTTCTTGGCTTGGACTCAAAGAGGCAATGTTGCGGAAAACATTTCCTTCATAATGGATAAGTTTAACGGGTTCTTTCATGATCCAAATAGCAGCGTATGGCGTGGATACCTTCTTTGCCGTCTTCAAGCATGACATCAAGAGCCGAATACCCTCCAAAACGTTCCCGTTTTACTTTGACCCATTCATAAACCGCGCTCAGGTTGTTGGGAAAAAGAATTCGAAGAGATTTGTGGATATTGATCAAATCGATGATCCGCTCTAACTTGTCACGATCGTTATCCAAAACCGTGGCTCCTTTACGCATACTCTCTAACTTCGTTCTTTTTTCCTTGTAGTTCCATCCCAACAATTGGGCTTCCTCTTCCCTCTTTAACTGCCACTTTTGGGTGAGATTAAAAAAGGTCTGCGCCAATATTTCTCTTGTTTTTTCAGCACCAAATTCTGTTTTTGTAATAGGGTTTAATTCCATGGTTAAGAGCTTAGCGCATTTATATGCTTAATCAAACATAAAATAGTATTTTAAAACTAATTATATGAATTTATTGTATTTTTTATAAGTATAAATGCGCAAGTCTTTTTACTCCCCACCCCCCATCGCCGAAACAAGCACCTGGCGGTGGCCGGCGCCGGTGGCGGTGCTGACGATACCTTCGGTTTCCATGCGTTCAATCATACGGGCGGCACGGTTATAGCCCACGCGGAGTTTTCGTTGAACCATTGAAATGGAGGCCTGGCGTGTTTCAGTCACAATGGCCACGGCTTGGTCGTACAATTCATCGGCTCCTTCTTCCCCTTCAATATCAAGGCCCCCTTCGGGTTCCACAGGTTTTAAAATGGTTTCATCATAAACGGGTTTTGCCTGTTTCCTTAAATAGTCAACAATGCGCGTGACTTCTTCATCAGTGATGTAGGCCCCATGCACACGCAGCATCCGGGAAGTGCCGGGCGGCAAAAACAGCATGTCCCCATGGCCAAGCAAACGCTCAGCCCCCATGGTGTCCATGATGGTACGTGCATCATGTTTGGATGAAACCTTAAAGGCAATACGCGAAGGGAAATTGGCCTTGATGATTCCCGTGATCACATCCACCGAAGGGCGCTGTGTGGCCAAAATGAGATGGATGCCGGCAGCCCGCGCCATTTGGGCCAGACGTGTGATGGCTTCTTCAACATCGCGACCGGCCACCATCATCAGGTCGGCCAGTTCATCGATAATAATGACGATGTAAGGGAGTTTGTGTTCATGTTCAATTTTATCCTCCCCCGCAATACTTTCATCGCCCAGTTCCTTGATTCTTTGGGCTTGGCGGCTGATCAAGTCTTTCTTTTCGATTTTACGGTTGTAGTCCTTGATATTCCGGGCATTGACATCGGATAATTTTTTGTAGCGGCCCTCCATTTCACGCACAGCCCAACGTAGCGCCAGCGTGGCCTTTTTGGGCTCGGTCACCACGGGAAGCAGAAGATGGGGAATGTTTTCGTAAATGGAAAGTTCCAGCATCTTGGGATCCACCATGATCAACCGCACTTCTTCAGGTGTGGCCTTGTATAAAATGGAAAGGATCATCGAATTAATGGAAACCGATTTCCCTGAACCAGTGGCTCCGGCCACAAGCAGGTGCGGCATTTTGGTCAGGTCGGCAACATAAGGGATTCCTTCAATATCCTTCCCCAGGGCAAAAGTGAGTTTCGAATCGCTTTTCTGGAATTTTTCATCGGCGATAACATCCTTAAGCCATACGGTTTCGCGTTCGTTATTGGGAATTTCAATTCCCACCGCCGCTTTGTTCGGCAGCGGGGCCACAATACGGACCGATCTCCCGCCCATGGCCAGGCATAAGTCATCCACCAAGTTTGAAATTTTGGAAAGTTTAACCCCGGAAGCCGGCTGGTATTCGTACATGGTGATGACCGGCCCCGGATGAATTTCTGTCACTTGGCCTGTCACATTAAAATCGAGCAGCTTTTTTTCAAGCAGGCGCGCATTCATCTTCAAACTTTCTTCATCAATAAAAACTTCTTTTTGGTCTTCAGAATCCAGGAGATTCAAAGGAGGAAGCTTGTAGTCCTTGGACATGTTCTCCAATTCCAACTGGGGAGAGACAGCTTTGCGCTTTTTATCAACGCGATCCAAAATTTTCGGGCCATCGGCTTCCTCATTTAAAATTTTGGAAGGCAAAGGCGATAAAGCTTGGGAAGCTGATTCCACTTTGGGAATAGAGGTAAAGCCGGGCTTGTCTTTGCTTATTTTCAACCCTTCAATTCTATCTTCTTCTTTTTTCTGTTGGGATCTCTGTTCCTTCCATTTGTGGATGCGTTTTACAAATCGTGCCCAATAAATCCGGATTTGTTGGAATATTTTTTCAACAATCGGTTTGATGAACAAAAATGTTTTTCGTAACAAATGAGTGACGGAGAAATGAGTGGACCATAAAAAAGTAAGGATGGCTCCCACAACCACCAAAAGATAGGTGCCTGGATGACCCAAATAAGTAATTCCAAAACGAGCGACAATTCCACCGAGCAAACCACCTGCATCCATTGAATCACGGCCAAAATGTAGCTCACCCAAAGTCATCTGGCAAAGGACTGAAACAAAAACAACAAACGCGAACGAAGCGGGAATTTCGTACAAAGACAGTTTGCGACGAACCCCTGAAAACAAAAGAGCCGCCATAAACACCAGAAAAAAGCCGACCAAATAGGCCCCAGCCCCAAACAAGAACAAAAGAAAATCCCCCAAATAGGCCCCCAAAATACCGCCCCAATTATGAATGATTTTTTTGGTTGTCAGGCTTAAAAAAGAAGGATCCGTGGAACTGTAAGAAAAAAGGCTTAAGTAGATGAAAACCCCAAAAGCCAAAAAGATAAGCGCCCATATTTCACGTTGAAACAGGGTAAATTCATCTTCCTGGGTTGTACGAATTTTACGAGTCACGAAAATAAGAAAAAATTGTAGGGGTGCCCCCTCTATTTTCACTAGCGTAGGGGCGCTTGCTTGCTGCGCCCTGTTCGGGCCAATCATGGGCGCAGCAAGCGGGCGCCCCTACAGAAGATTTTTGGTATTCCTTTAATCAGCCCGCCTGCGAATGAATGCCGGGATGTCATATTCATCATCCAAATCATTCATTCCTACTTCCGTTGCGATTTTTTTGAGATCGGCCCCTTCGTCAGTTTGAGCGGGAATATGAAAAGAATATTTTTCGGTGGTTGTTTGACTTACTTCCTGAACAGCCACCGTTTCCATGGGCTGTTGACGAGGAATACGAAAATCAGCCACGCTGGTTGAAACAGGGGTGGTTGTCAAAGCCATGGCTCCTTCGGGCCGCCCAGAAAACGAAAATGGGGTTCGCCCCATAGAGATTTTAGGTGCGGCTTGGGCCGGCGCTGAAGAAAAACTTGCCTGACTTGTTGAAGGAGGAGGCGTGGGTGTTTCACGTTCAACAGGGGCAGAAATAGGCTGAGAAGAGGGCGTCGATACAGGCTCTGGAGCTTTGCTGCGTTTGTATTGATCCCAGCTGCGTAATACATACGGAGTTTGTTTTTCACTCTGACTTGTTTCCAAAACCTTACGATCGCTTTCACGATTAAAACCGGTGGCAATCACCGTCACACGAATTTCGTCTTTCATTTTGTCATCAATGACAGCACCAAAAATAATATTGGCATCTTCATGGGCCTCTTCCTGGATGAGTTTTGAGGCTTCATTTACTTCAAACAAGGTCATGCTAGACGAACCGGTGATATTGAGCAAAATTCCCATGGCTCCTGAAATAGAAACATTTTCTAAAAGAGGGCTTGATATGGCCTGCCGGGCCGCATCGAGGGCCCTGTTTGGACCATATCCAATACCCGTACCCATAAGAGCCATGCCTGTTTCCTTCATCACGGTTTTTACATCGGCAAAATCAAGATTGATCAACCCGGGAATGGTAATGAGATCGGAAATCCCTTTAACAGCTTGCAGTAAAACATTATCGGCCATTTTAAAGGCGTCGAGCATGGGGGTGTCTTTTCCACCCACCATTAAAAGTTTTTCATTGGGGATGGTAATCAGCGTATCGACTTCTTTTTTGAGGGCATTAATCCCCATTTCGGCCTGACGCGCCCTTTTTTTACCTTCAAAAGCAAAGGGTTTGGTCACAACGCCCACCGTAAGAGCCCCAATTTCCTTGGCCGCTTTGGCAATAACAGGAGCGGCCCCCGTCCCCGTGCCGCCTCCCATCCCTGCAGTCACAAAAACCATGTCCGAGCCCACAAGGGACTCACGAATGATCTCCAAACTTTCAACGGCGGCTTCACGCCCTACATCCGGATTGGCCCCGGCCCCCAAACCGCGCGTTTTGTCAGCCCCCAACTGGATTTTTGTATGAGCTTCACTGGTGCGCAATACCTGCACGTCGGTATTGGCCATGATAAATTCAACCCCTTCAAGCTTGGAACGGATCATCGTGCGAACGGCATTGCCGCCCCCACCGCCCACACCAATTACTTTTATTTTTGCTGAAAAATCGAGGCTGTCTTCAAATTCAAACATAGGGCCTCCCATGAAAAGTTATGTAGGAGCGAACCTCGCCTGCCCGCCTTCGGAGGGTGTTCACCCGCGATATGGGCGATTACCCTCCTAAGGCGGGCAGGCAAGAATCGCCCCTACACAAAAGATTTTTTAAAATATTTCAACGATCCAACTCTTCATTCGTTGTTTCACTTTTCCATAAACCCCATCATCCTTCACTTTGAACCGGGTTTGATGTAATTGCCTGGCCCCATAGAGAACCAGCCCAACCCCCGTGGCATACATCGGGCTTTTTACCACGTCAATAAGTCCTCCAATCCCCTTGGGAGCCCCCCGCCTGACGGGAAAATCGAGTACCTGCTCGGCTAGTTCGGGCATTCCTTCCAAAAGAGTGGCACCTCCAGTCAAAACAATCCCGGAGGCAATGGCTTCTTCGAAACCAGAACGCGAAATTTCTTGTCTGACAAGCGAAAAGATTTCTTCTACGCGGGGCTCAATAATTTCGGTCAGAATTTGCCTTGATAAAATCCGGGACTTTCTCCCCCCCACCGAGGGGACCTCGATAGTTTCATTTTTTTGCACCATCGCCCCCAAAGCACAACCATATTTTTGCTTAAGTTTTTCAGCTTCAATGGCAGGGGTTCTTAAGCCCACGGCAATATCATTGGTGATGTGATTGCCTCCGATAGTGAGGACGGATGTATAAACCAGGCTCCCCTGGGAATAAATGACAATATCGGTTGTCCCCCCTCCAATATCCACCAAAACCACACCCAAATCTTTTTCATCGGGGGACAAAGCAGATTCACTGCTGGCCAATGGTTCCAAAACCACATCGTTCACGTTAAGCCCACACCGATTGGCACATTTGACTATGTTTTGCGCTGAACTCACCGCTGCAGAAATGATATGGACCTTGGCCTCTAATCTTATTCCCGACATGCCCAAGGGTTCACGAATACCGTCTTGATCATCAACAATAAATTCCTGGGGAATAACGTGGATCACCTCGCGGTCCATGGGGATGGCCACAGCCTGAGCCGCATCAATCACACGGGCTATATCGCTTTCGCCCACTTCCTTGTTTTTAATGGCCACAATGCCGTGACTGTTAATCCCCTTGATGTGTCCTCCGGCAATCCCTGCGTAAACAGAAGTGATATCACAACCGGCCATAAGCTCGGCTTCTTCGATGGCTCGCTTGATTGATTCAACCGTGGCCTCAATATTAACGACAACCCCTTTTCTTAGGCCCCGCGATGGGTGCGACCCAATGCCGATAATATCGATGCCATCGTGGGTTAGCTCCCCGACGATGGCACAAATTTTTGTTGTGCCAATATCCAAACCAACAACAAGCTTGTCTTTTCTGGCCATGTTGTTCTTCCCTCTTTCTTTTGGATGTAAAAGAACCCTACCGCGAGTTGGTGGTTGTCGACATGTTTTCTACACCATTCTCATCAGAGGGTAGCTCTTCAGTTTTTTGCAAACGGGCAAAAATTTTATCTTCACCATTTAAATCAATTTCCTGAAAATAATTCCGGGTTTCCTGCATTTTAGCCACAAGCCCCCCCCAGGCTTTTTGACGTTCTGGGTAAGCATGGGGCCCAAAATAAATTTTCAAACCTATCTTTGACGACTCGTGTTGAACATGGGCTGTTATTCCTGCTATCCCCTGATACACAACACCCTTTAGCTTGAAAGGAGCATTGACCCCGTCAGCAATAAATGATTTTAGAAATGCAAAAGCTTCATTGACTTTTGCCCTGTAATATCGTGGAAATTTTCCCAGCCCCGCTTTTGTAAAACCGTAAATCCGGGGAAAGTCAGTTGCATCTTCCGGTCCAAGTTTTTTAAAAACCGCCCCTTCGTGACTTAAGTAGTAAAAAATTTCTTTTCCGGCGTCTTCCACCACCAAAAGGGCCACCGGTTCAAACAACTCGACATGAACAACAAGCCCTTGGGGAAATTTTCGCCTTACTTGAACATCACGTACCCACGGAAAGCGTTTGATGTTCTCCCGAATTTGTCGAAGATTAACACAAAACAAATTTTTGCCATAGGGAATTTGTGCCAATTTTTGAAAAAATTCTTTTGGATAGGCCTCTGAATCGGAAATGAGTTCAATTTCTTTCAGGGCAAAATAAGGGGAGCTCCCAAAAAAATGGACAAGCCCGGCCAAAACAAGAACGGATAATGAAAACCCTCCCACTAAAATGAGCCAACCCACCCATCCCCTCTTTTGCCTGTAAAGAGGAGCTTTGCGGACCACCCTTCGGTTCTCGGTATTTTTCCAGAATAGTAATTTCATGGTTGGATGGAAAAAACTATCATAGGGGCTCGCGTCGCCCCCTCAACGCGCCTGTGGCGCTTAAGTAGATTCCGGCAAGAGACGCGAGCAACTTAAGTAAGCCCGTGGGAATCTACTGTGAAATCTTATCCCTCTAAAATCTTTTCACACAAATCCTCAAAGCTCACGCCCACACAGGCCGCTGCTTTGGGAAGTAACGAGGTTTCTGTCATGCCGGGAATGGTATTTACTTCCAGAAAAAGGGGGTTACCATTTTGCAACATGAAATCAATGCGAACTCCCCCGCTACATCCAAGAACACGGTTTATTTTTTCGCTTAAAACGTGCAACTCTTTTGTCAAAACTTCATCTATAGGTGCGGGCACCTTGTACTCGGTTTGTCCCTTGGTGTATTTGGATGTGAAGTCATAAAAACCCGACTTGGGAACCACTTCAACTACGGGAAGGGCTTGTCCATTAACCACCCCCACCGTCACTTCACGCCCCTGGATATATTCTTCAACGAGAATGATTGAATCAAAAGCAAGCGCTACTTCCAAAGCCCCCGCCAACTCTTCCTTTTTAAAAACCCTTGAAACCCCGATGGTTGATCCTTCCGTATTGGGCTTGACGATAACCGGGAAAGGGAGAGGAAATGTTTGAACAAACCAAGCCACGTCCTGTCCCCTGGAAAAAACGGCTTGCTTGGGCATGGGAATTTGATGGGAACCCAGGAATTCTTTGGTAGCCACTTTGTCAAAACAGATAGCCGAAGTAAGAACTCCACAACCCGCATAGGGAAGGCCCACTGTTTGCAAAAAACCCTGCATGGTTCCATCTTCCCCACCCTTCCCATGAAGAGCCAAAAAAACTTTTTGGGGGTTAAAAGCCAAAAGATCTTTCACAAAATGGGGACTTTGAGGATCAAACTCTCCCACATCATGGCCCTTGCGTTTTAAGGCCAAAGCCACAGCGCCACCCGAACGAAGCGAGATTTCACGTTCTTTGGAGATGCCTCCTTTTAATACGGCTATTTTCATGATTGATTTGTAGGGGCCAAAAGAGGGCGAACACTCTCCTGAGGCGGGCAGGCAAGGTTCGCCCCTACGTGTCCTCTCCTAAAATTTTTACTTCTGTTTCCAACAACACACCTGTTTTTTCCTTCACCTTATCGCGAACCAGATTGATAAGAACAACCACATCTTTGGCAGTGGCCTGTTTTTCATTCACAATAAAATTGGCATGCTTTTCAGAAACCCGCGCCCCACCCACGCGCACTCCCTTTAGGCCGCACTCTTCAATAAGTTCCCCCGCCTTGGAAACGACTTCCCCTTTTTTGGTGGATTCCGGATTTTTAAACACAGAGCCTAAACTGGGGTAATTAAGTGGTTGGGTTTCAGCACGCACTTTTTGATAATTCCTGACTGTTTCTTCCACTTCTTGGGGATCTTTTTTGGTTAAACGAAAAATTCCGGAAAGGATAATCGCTCCACGCGGAAGTTTTAAATGGCGATAACCAAATTCAAGCTTGTCCCGTAAAACCGTATGAAGGGTTCCTTGGACATCCAAAAAAGTAATTTCACGAACAATGTCTTTTATTTCAATACCCCGGGCCCCGGCATTCATGAAAATGGCCCCTCCCATTGTCCCAGGGATACCAATAAGAGATTCACAACCAGACAGGCCTTTTTCAGCGGCCATTTGAACAAAAGCCGAAATTTTAACCCCCGCTTCACAAAAAATATCGGCAGTTTCTTCATTTTGAGAGACAATTTCCTGTTTTTGTAAACTTAAAGAGGTGATGACAAATCCCCTGATCCCCGCATCCCTTACCAAGGTATTGCTTCCCGCCCCCAATAACATCACGGGCAAATCTTCTTCCGTGGCAATTTTGAGGACGGCCTTTAAATCTTCAAGGTCAATAGGCTTTAAAAAAACATCCGCCTGACCCCCAATGCGAATGCTGGTGTGGTTCTTCATGGGTTCGCGATAATTCGTGGTACCGCGAAATTCGCGGGCTAACCGGTCACGCACCTCATCCTTAATGACAACGGCCTTGGCTTTGGAGGAGGCTGCCCATTTTTTCAAAATTTCTTCTTTCCAGTCAGGTTGTAGATCCATATTTTTTAAATTGTTTCGCACATTCCTTGCCTATTTTTGTCACATCTCCGGCTCCAAGCGAGAGAAGAATATCACCAGGCGCCACCCATTTCAAAACATCATTTACCAAATGAGCTGTTTTTGGAATATAGCGCACTTGTTCCCCCAAATTTTTCTTTAAACCTTCTACCAGATTTTTTGAATGAACCCCCGAAATGGGAGCTTCGCCCGCCGGATAAATATCGGTGACAAGTAACAGGTTGGTAGAATCAAAAGCGGCCATAAACTCTTTAAACATGTCGCGCGTCCGTGTGTAACGATGGGGCTGGAACAATGTCACCAAACGTCCCGTATAAGCACCACGAATGGCTTTGAGGGTGGCTTTTATTTCTTCAGGGTGATGCCCATAATCATCAATCACCGTATAATGATTGTTTTGGAGCAAAACCTGACAACGCCTTTGGACTCCTTTGAAATTTTTCAGGGCCTTTATCGCCTTGACCAAAGGAATGCCCAATTCCCACCCCACCGCCAGGGCTGCCAGGGCATTAAGCACATTGTGATGTCCGATAAGATGGAGGGAAACCCGCTTCTTCTTTTCACCAAAAACAACAAAGTCAAAATCGATGTGCCCGTTTTTTGAATCAATATTTTCAGCACGAAATTGGGCTTTTTCAGAAAAGCCGTAGGTTAAAACCCGCTTTTCGATTTTTGGAAGAAGTTCTTCAATCACCGGATGATCCACACAGACAACGGCCACACCATAAAAAGGGATTTTGTGAATGAATTCCAGATAGGCTTTTTTAACACGATCAAAACTTTTATAAAAATCCATGTGCTCGGGGTCAATATTGGTGACCACCGCAATGGAAGGAGAAAGTTTTAAAAAGGACCCGTCGGATTCATCGGCCTCGGCCACCATGAATTCCCCCTTCCCCAACCGGGCGTTTGAACGAAGACTGTTGACCTTGCCCCCGATAATCATGGTGGGATCATACCCCCCATAATGAAGCACACTGGCCACCAAGGAAGTGGTGGTCGTTTTTCCGTGGGTTCCGGAAACGGCCACGCCATACTTGGAAAAACGCATGAGCTCAGCCAACATTTCAGCCCGACCGATAATGGGAATATTTCTGTTTTTGGCTTCGACGACCTCGGGATTGGTAGGCTTGATAGCCGAACTGGTCACAACAACTTCAGCCTGGACAACATTATCTTTTTTATGGCCGTAAAAAATCCTGGCCCCTTTTGATTTAAGCCGCCGGGTAAGAGGGGAAGGTTTTAGGTCGGAACCGCTGACGGGATAGCCAAGGTTAATCAAGACCTCGGCAATACCACTCATGCCAATGCCCCCAATGCCTACAAAATGAATTCGATGTTTTTTGTACAAATTCCCTTTCTTATCCCCCTTTTCCGCCGAAGGACGGATCAGTCCTTTGGCTGAAAAAAAGGGGGAATCAAAGGGGGATTTTACCCGTACAAAACGGGCTCTGAAGTCAAATCCCCCTGTGTCCCCCTTTTTCAAAGGGGGATAATAATTGATCCACAACCAGTTTTGCTGCATCCGGACGCGATAAAAGTCTTGCCGCTTGTCCCATGCTTTCCAAGCGAGTGGTGTCTTTTAGCAGGCTGGCGATCATTTCGGCAAGCTTTTCGGGAGTGCTGTTTTTTTGTTCCAACAATAAAGCCGCTCCTGCATCAACAAAAATACGGGCATTGGCCCTCTGATGGTCATCGGCAGCAAAGGGATAGGGCACCAAAATGGAAGCAAGTCCCCAGTTGGACAAATCCGTTAATGTCCCTGCACCGGAACGGGCAATAACAAGGTTGGCTTTGGCATAGTAATTTTCAAGATCATGAATAAACGCACAAACTTCAGCGTTTATTTTCATCTCCGCATACGTCTTACGAACAAGAGCTTCATCGGTAGGTCCCGCTTGATGGATTATTTTTAAGCCCGGAAATTTTTTTGAAATCAAACCAAATGCCTGCATGACACTCTCGTTAAGAGCATGCGCCCCTTGGGAACCCCCACAGACAAGGAGGGTTATCTCCGGATATTCTGTAGGGACAATCCTAGGATTGTCCCTACCCGATTCATCATGGCCCAACATGGCAGGCAATCGACTTCTCAATACCGGGTTCCCCGTGATCCTTACTTTTTCTTTTTTGAAATAAGAACCTGCCACATCAAAAGCCAAAAAAACTTTTTTGGCAATTTTTCCCAACCACCTGTTTGTCAAACCAGGGATGGCATTTTGATCAACAATGGCTGTAGGAACCCTGCAAATCCAACCGGCCACCACCATGGGGCCGGAAGCATACCCTCCAATGCCCAAAACAGCCGTTGGCCTGTACCTGGCCATAATCCATAAACTCTTTACAAGGGCTAAGGGCAAAAGCACCAATGTCTTTAACCGTACCACAACACTGCTTCCCTTTAATTTGGAAACAGGAACGGTCTCAAGCTTATATCCATAATGGGGCACCAAATTTTTCTCCAACCCGTAGTTGGTCCCAACAAAAAGCACCTCACCCCCGCGAGCGCACCAGTCTTCGGCTACAGCCAAGCCGGAATACAAATGCCCCCCTGTTCCTCCCCCTGCAATGAGGAGAAGGGATTGTGTTTGTGGATTGGTCATAAATCAAACCGGAGGGGGCTATTAAGCCCCTGTTCTCTCACACCAATGGAATCTTGCATGGTGTTCAATCAGTTTTAAGTTGCTTCAGTTCTCGACGAAGTTCCGCTTTAAGTTCCGCGACTGTGGGCAAATTAAGTTGATAATGCCTGGTAAAGATATTTTTCTCTTTCTTGTCTCCAAGCAGATACTTCACCATAGCATCGTTTTTATCGGCACAAAGAATAAGCCCCAATGTGGGAGCATCGCCTTGACTACGGCGTTCCATGTCAAAATAATTTACATACAACTGCAATTGGCCCAGGTCTGCATGTGTCAGCTTTCCCGTTTTGAGGTCAATCAGGATATAGCATTTCAGAATGGTGTGATAGAAAACCAGATCAACATAAAAATGATCGCCGTCCAGCGTCAGTCTTTCCTGACGTGCCACAAAAGCAAACCCTTTGCCCAATTCCAAAAGAAAATTCTGAAGGTTGCCGAGGAGAGCCTGTTCCAAATCAGATTCAACAAGTTTGTGGGATTCCGGTAGACCCAAAAATTCTATCATGACCGGCTCTTTGAAAACATCGGCCGGTTTTTGTATGATTTGACCTTTGGTCGCGAGTTTCATGACGCCACGTTTGTCTTTGCTAAGAGCCAGACGTTCATACAAGAGGCTGTTGATTTGGCGTTCTAGCTCACGGGCACCCCAATTGTTTTGAATGGCCTCAATTTCATAGAAAGCGCGGGCTTGCAGAGACTCTACACGAAGGAGTGTTCGATAATGTGTCCAAGACAAATCAACACTGATCTTCCCAGGTTTCCAAGAAATGGTACGCGGTACGTTCCGTTTCCCGATTACAGACAATCTGTGTTGGGGTTCAGATTTGGTACGCAGTGCGTTCCAAATCATTGATTCGGGCAAAAACTCAACATACTCGATATAAAATTTCCGCATGAATCTCAAATTACGAGCAGAATAACCTTCGCCATACTCTTTTTGTAAGCGTCTCGCTAATATGTTTAAAATTGCCCCACCATACGCAGCACGTTTTGCACCCTGTTGCTCCTCTTCGACAATTTCACGCCCAACCAGCCAATTGGCGATAACTTGCGTTGTATTCACCGAACGGGCGACATTCGAACGTGCCAATTCAAGAATTTGCCGGATACGTTGATAAAGATTGGCATGCTTTGCGGTCATGTTTAGCTGGTCTCCATCCCACACTTGAGAATTGGTTTTATTCCTATCAGCACCCGAACCTGTTTCGAATATGTATTCGAGAAAAGCATTCTTCACTAGTAACTCGTCGCTCGTAATACGGGTTCATGGATTTACAAGCGACTAGCAACTATTCATTCCCCTTCCGTGTCCATCGAAATATTTAAAAGAATTCCCACAATCAAAAACGAAACCAACATGGAGGAACCCCCATAACTTATAAAGGGAAGTGCCAATCCCTTCGTGGGAAGCAGGCCCATCACAACACCCATATTGATAAAAGCCTGAACCCCAATGAGACTTGTCAAACCAAAAGCCAGATAAAGCCCGAATAAATCGCGCGACTTTAAAGAAATAAGAAACCCCCTAAATATGAAGAACACAAACAGGGAGACGACAAGTAAAACCCCGACTAATCCCAATTCTTCTCCAACCACCGAAAAAATGAAATCGGTATGGGCTTCCGGCAAATAAAAAAGCTTCTGTTTTCCTTCCCCAAGACCTGCCCCCAAGAGACCTCCTTCTTTAAAGGCAACAAAGGATTGAATAATCTGAAAACCAAAATCGAGTTGATATTTCCATGGGTCCAGAAAAGCCAGGATCCTGCGACGTCTAAAATCAACGGAGAAAATAAGAAAATAAAGGGCCGGGATGGAAAGTAAAAAAGCCCCCGCCAAGTAGGAAAGCCGGGTCCCTGCGATAAAAAGCATGAGAAGAACAATGATGCCCAGGGTAAGGGCGGCTCCCAAATCTTTTTGGGCCAAAATAAGCAGAATATAAACACTGCTGATTAAAATGACCGGCAAAAAACCCGTGCTGAATTCACGAATTTTTTCCTGTTTTTTAGCCAGCGCATACGCCACAAAAATAATGACGGATAACTTGGTCATTTCAGAAGGCTGAAAAGAAAAAGGTCCCACATACAACCAACGATGAACCCCCTCTGAAGCCCCCCCATGGCCAAAAAACAGGACAACAATTAGAAGAACCAAATTAAGAAACAAAAAGGGATAAACAATTTTTAAGTAAAGACGATACGGAATTTTTTTGACCAACAACATAAGAAAAAACCCCATCACCACAAACAAGACTTCTTTCTTAAGATAATAATAACTGTCGTTATAATGGGCCTGGGCCGAAACAGCGCTACTTGAAAACACCATGACCATGCCGATAAGCACAAGCAAAAGGGTCACAAACAACAAATACACATCAAAGCGCTGATAATGCACATGGGACTTTGTATTTTTGTTGTTGTTAAAAAACATAAAAATGTAAGGGCGCTTCGCGAAGCGCCCCTAGCAACAATCCCCCATCCCCCTTACCAATTCCTGAAAGTGATTCCCGCGCTGGGCATAGTTTTTATAAAGATCAAAACTTGAACAGGCGGGAGAAAAAAGCACGGTATCCCCACTCTTTGCCACACGATACGCCTCGCTCACCACTTCAGGCATGGTGGGAACCACTTTCTTATTTTCAAAAAAAGAAAAGGCCTTGGCGATTTTTTCACGCGCTTCCCCATAAATGATAAGGGCCTTCACCTTATGTTTGACCATGGCATAGAGCGGATTGTATTCCCCCCCTTTGTCTCGTCCTCCCAGAATAAGAATGACATTCTTGTCAAAAGAAGCCAGTGACATCACCACAGAACCCACATTGGTGGCCTTGGAATCATCATAAAAAGAGATCCCTTTAAAACAACCCACTTTTTCCAAACGATGGGGCAGTGCCCTGTATTTTTTCAATCCGGATAAAATGACGGAGTAGGGCACATTTAAAACCGTTAAGGACAAAATGGCTGCAAGCATGTTTTCCTGATTGTGCAAACCCGAAATGGGCATTTCGGATAGCTCGTATCGGAACTCTGTCCCTTTCCATCGCACCACCATGGTGTTTTTTTCAACAAAAGCCCCTTCGGGAAATTGATTGACCAAGCTAAAGGGAAGTTTTTTTGCCTTTGTTTCCATCAAAACACAATAAGGGTCGTCCGCATTATAAATAAAAAAATCATCGGCTGATTGGTTTTTGGTCACAAGGGCCTTGGCATCGGCATAAGCCTGCATGCTTTCATACCGTTCTAAATGATCGGAGGTGACATTAAGGACCACGGCTACTTTTGGCTTGAAATTTTCAACGGTTTCCAACTGGAACGAACTGGCTTCCAATACATAATAGTCCTTGGGAGATTCGTTCACAGCCGTAATAAGCGGGGTTCCTATATTCCCTTTAAGACCAGAAGAATATCCCCCCTCTTGAAGGATTGTTTGAATTAAAGAGACTGAAGTTGATTTGCCATTAGTCCCGGTGACTGCGATCAGTTTTCCTGAAAGTTTTTGCGAGGCAAACTCCATTTCTCCCGTGACCGGAATGTTTTTCTTTTTGGCCAGAGCCACCCACTCCCGTGTCGGAGGAACACCCGGACTGATAAAAAATTGTTTTGCATCATCAAAAACCGTTTTTGGAATATCCCCAAAATAGAATTGGGCGGCCTTCCCCACATATTTTTCTTTTACTTTTTGAAAAATCTCTCTTGAAACTTCTTCAATGCCCACACAGGGCTGTCCCAAGCTTATAAAATAATCCAAAAGGGATTCGCCCGTAATCCCCAAACCAACAATAACGTTTTTTAAACTCATTTATTAAATCCCCCTGTGTCCCCCTTTGCTAAAGGGGGATAATACGGGGCCCCCGTATTTTTCCCCCTTTATAAAAGGGGGATTAAGGGGGATTTTTAAATTGCTTCACCTTAACTTCAGTGTCGCCAATGACAAAAGGGCCAGCACAAAAGAAAGAATCCAAAATCTCACAATAATTTTTGGCTCGCTCCAGCCCTTAAGTTCAAAATGATGATGCAGGGGCGCCATGCGAAAAATTCTCTTTCCCGTCAGCTTAAAGGAAATCACCTGCGTAATCACCGAAAGGGTTTCCATCACAAACAACCCCCCCACAAGGACAAGAAGAATTTCCTGTTTGGCAATCAAGGCCACAAACCCCAACAAGCCCCCCAATCCCAAGGCCCCCACATCGCCCATGAAAATTTCAGCAGGGTAAGCGTTAAACCATAAAAACCCGATGCACGCCCCCACAACGGCCCCGCAAAGCACCGCCAATTCGCCCGACTCTTTGACAAAAGGAATCTGCAAATAATTGGAAATCACTACATGCCCCACCACATACACCAAAAATCCATAGGTCAAAAAAGCCGTCATGGAAGGAACAGCGGCCAAACCATCCAAACCATCAGTTAAATTAACGGCATTGGCAGCGCCCACCACCACAAAGATGGTCAAAAACAGGTACCAAAAAGAAAGATCGGGCTGAACTTGTTTTAAAAAAGGAACATACAGCCGCGTATCCAGCCCCTTGTACCCATAAATAAAAAGAGCTGCTGACAGGCAAATGAACACTTCCAGAATAATTTTATAGCGTCCGGCAAAACCCTTGGTATCGCGCTTCATCACTTTTTTGTAGTCATCGACAAAACCAATGGCTCCCATCCCCACAAAAACATACAAACTCACCCCCAAATAGTCGCTTCCCCAATTGCCCCATAAAAACACCGAAAACAAAACCGAAACAATAAGCAAAAGTCCCCCCATGGTGGGGGTTCCCTTTTTTCCCAAATGGGCCTGGGGACCATCCATACGAATGGTTTGCGCCATTTGCCTGTTTTTTAAAAAACGAATCCAGGGTTTGCCGCAGACAAGATAAAAGAGCATCGCCGTTAATAGCGCTGCAAAAGTGCGAAAGGTGATGTATTTGACAACATTAAATCCCCCGAAAAATTCATTTAAGGGATATAGAAAATGATAAAACACTAGCCCATCCTTTCTTTTAAATAGTCAACAACCCGCTCCATGCGAATTCCCCGCGATCCTTTGACAAGAACGACATCCCCCGGAACAAGCAAGGTTTGCAGTTTTTGATTCAGGCTTTCGACATTGTCAAAAGCATGGGCTTGGGACTCATTAAAACCTTTTGCCAAATCCTTTGCATGATCTCCCAAAGCCAAAAGAACTGATATTCCCAAATGACGAGCGGCATTTCCCGTTTTTTGATGAAGAGAAGAACTTTGAGCTCCCAATTCGAGCATCTCTCCCAATACGGCAATTTTGCGCTGTGTGGGATATTTAAGGGAAAGTGCTTTTAACGCAGCATGTGTCGAACTGGGATTGGCATTGTAGCAATCGTTAACAAGCACAATGTCCTTTTTCAATCGGGTTTCAGCACCCCTTTTTTCTCCAAGGGAAAAACCGGATATACCTTTCTGTACCTGTGATTCCGACAATTTTAACAAGGAGCAAACCGCCACACAGGCAAGCAGGTTGGAAACATGGTGCTCTCCCGTTACAGGCAGGGTCAAATTCCATTTTCCCAAGGGTGTTTTGACGCAAACTTCTGCGTCATGGGTTCTGTAGGAAACTTTTTCGGCACAAATATCGGCTGATGGAGAAAATCCATAAGTCAGTTTTTTGGCCCGAGTAGGCATGGCCCTAATGAAAGGATCGTCTTCATTGACCAAGGCATGCGCTGAAGGGGAAAGATTTAAAAAAAGTTCCCCCTTGGCTTTGGCCACTCCTTCCAAACTTCCCACTCCTTCCAAATGAGCCGCTCCCACATTGGTGATAAGCCCCATCGTGGGGCTGGCAATTTCGGTAAGCCGGGCAATTTCACCAAAAGCATTCATCCCCATTTCAATAATGGCCACATCACATTCTTCTTCCAACTGAAACAAAGTCAGAGGGACCCCCACAAGATTGTTCAAGTTTCCTTCTGTCTTGTGAACTTTAAAATGGGACTCCAAACACAAAGAGAGCAGTTCTTTTGTGGATGTTTTCCCACTGCTCCCTGTAATGGCAATGACGGGCTTTGTAAACTTTTTCCGCCAGACATGGGCCATATCCCCCAGAGCTTTGAGAGTGTCAGAAACATGGATGATAATGTTCTTATTCCCTCCCCCTTGTCCCGCGTAGCGGGATTCCGGTACGCGGAAAGGGGGGAGGGCCAGGGAGAGGGTGATATCCGAAACCAAAATCCCCTTGGCCCCCTTTTTTATGGCGTCTTCCACAAATTGATGCCCATCAAAATGGGGGCCGACCAAAGCACAGTATAAATCGCCCGCCTTCAGCGTGCGTGTATCGGTGGAAATACGGGTGATAACAGATTGGGGATCACCGGCGAGAAGGGTTCCACCGGTAGCCTTAAGAATTTCTTGAACAAATAGTTGCATATTACTCGTTCCCTTCGACTTCGCTCAGGGACCGGTCATCACTCGGGGTGGTCCCTGAGCGGAGTCGAAGGGCCGAGGTGCTCTCTCACAATTTCCTGGTCCGAAAAAGGGAATTTTTGGGTTCCTATAATCTGATAATCCTCATGGCCTTTTCCTGCAATCAAAACTACATCATCCTTTTTGGCCAGAGTAAGGGCTTTCTCAATGGCTTTTTTACGGTCCGGCTCAACAAGATAACCCTTTGCCTGACTATAAGGAGACATTCCAGCCCGATTAAGGCCCGGAACAATGGCGTCAATAATGGTTTCAGGATTTTCTGTTCGTGGATTATCCGAAGTTACCGCCGCCACATCAGCAAGGCTTCCCACTTCATATCCCATTAAAGGCCTCTTGCCCGGATCCCTATCCCCCCCGCATCCAAACACAGCGATTATTTTGCCCGGAGCCAGCGCTTTCAATGTGGTCAAAACATTTTTAAGGGCATCAGGGGTATGGGCATAATCAACAAAAACAGAAAGTCCCGCCTTGTTTGCTATTTTTTCAAGGCGCCCCGGGGGCGGTTTGCATCCAGAAAGACCTTTTTGGATTTGCTTCAGATTCAATCCGGAATGAATCCCCAACTCAACACAGGCTAAAACATTGGCCACGTTAAAAAGCCCCATAAGCGGAACACAAACGTCTAAAACACCGAGTGAAGTACGAAGACGGCCTTCAAAACCATCCAGGCTTAAAGAATATTTTTCGGGATAAGTTTGATTTATTTTTGTAAATCCATAACTGATGTTGGGTATTTTTTTTTGCTCCAATATCTTCAAAAGCTTTTGTCCGTAAACATCATCGCCATAGACGATAGCCACCCGATTTTTTTTGGAACTTTGATTCAAACACGAAACAAACAGTTTTTCCTTGGCCTTGTAATAATTTTCCAAATCCCTGTGAAAATCGAGGTGGTCCTGGGTTAAATTTGTGAAAACGGCAGCATCAAAATCCAACCCATCCACGCGATGCAGATCGAGGGCATGGGAAGAAACCTCCATGCACACATGAGAGACTTGGGCCTGTTTCATTGTCAAAAAGATTTCCTGTAAATCGCGCGATTCCGGTGTGGTTTGGTCGCTGGGCCAAACTTTGTTGCCAAAACGGGTATTGATGGTTCCCACCACTCCTGTTTTATAAGAGGCTTCTTTCCAGAGACTTTCGGCCAGATAGGTAAGGGTGGTTTTTCCATTGGTGCCGGTAACACCGGCCACATACATTTTTTGGGATGGATACCCAAAGTAGACTTCCGACAACAAAGCAAGAGCGCTTCGCGCGTTGGCAACCCGTATTTGAGGCAGATTTATATTTTCAAAAAACTCCCCTTCAAAAACGACGGCAGAGGCTCCTTGCGCCACGGCTTGGAATACATAGGCCCTGCCATCTGTCTTAAACCCGGGGATGGCCACAAAGAGCGCCCCTGGTTTTACTTTTTTTGAATTATATTCGACACCACTTACCTCGATATCCGTATTCCCGCGTGTTTTGAGTGGGAGACAGTTTTTCAGCAAGGTTTCTAGTTTCATCTCTTTTTCTCTGCATCACCTTCCCGTCCCAAGGCAAGTTTTATATGTTCCGGAGGAACCCCAGCATAAGCCAGTGCATCCTGCGCAATTTTACGGAAAGTGGGCGCCGCCACGGCACCGCCGGTATGAAGGGGATGGGGGGAATCGTAAACCACATAAATCATGAACTCAGGATTGTCGGCAGGCACAAAACCAATAAAAGAACTGACATAATCATGCTCATCATAGACCTTTGTTTGAACATTCACTTTTTGGGCCGTCCCTGTTTTTCCTGCCACAGTATATTCATCAAGCCTGGCCAGTTTCCCCGTACCACCGGGTTGGACCACGCCTTTCAAGGCATTTTTTAAGACAATAGCCGCATCTTCCTTTAATGCCTGGCTTGCCACTGTCGCCATGTTTTCGATAATGGTCACACCACTTGAATCAACAATGCGGTGCACCAGATAGGGCTTCATCCTGATCCCTTTGTTGGCAATGGTTGCATAAGCCTGGGCCATTTGCATTCCGCTCACAGTCAAACCCTGACCAAAGGCCATATTGCTAAAATCAATATCCTTCCATTTTTGATAGGGAGCCACAGAGCCACGTTGTTCCCCGGGAAGTTTCAGATTGACGGCCTGGTTAAAGCCCAGATCAAACATGGTGTCGTAAAATACTTTTTTGCCCGTTTTTAAAGCCACTTTGGTAATCCCGATGTTGGAGGAAACCTTGACAATTTCGGCAAGTGAAAGAGAACCGTAATTTTCGTGGTCGTGAATGACACGTTTGCCAATCACATACGAACCATTCTCACAAAAAAACTTGTCGTTGATATTCACTTTCCCCGAGTTAAGGGCTGAAGCCGCCAAAATGGCCTTGAAGGTGGACCCCGGTTCGTAAGTATCAACCACGGCATGGTTCTTCCAGTTGTCCATGCTGTATTCCCAGTACACATTGGGATTAAAGGTGGGGTAATTGGCCATGGCCAGCACTTCCCCCGTTTGGGGGTTAAGGATAATGGCAAAGCCGCTTTTGGGATTATATTGCTTGGCTGTTTCGGTAAGATATTTCTCGGCGGTATATTGCAGGTTCGCATCCAAAGTCAGGTGAATGTCATGGTAATAATCCTGGCTCTGAACGGGTGTATAAAAACGGCCACGGGCATCTTTTTCGGCAATCACTTCATCAGAGCCCGCACGCAAGAACGAATCCATGGAAAGCTCAATCCCCGCCAAAGCCTTGGCATCATAACCCACCGAGCCAAGTACGGCTCCGGCCAATTCTTTATTGGGATAAAAACGCCGATACTCCGGAACAATGGAAACACCTTTCAGTTTTAGATCCTTTATTTTTTGCCCTGTTTCAAAAGCCAGACGTCTGGCCACCCATTCAAATTTTCGTCCTTCACGAATTTTGGAGGAAATTTTAACCGGGGGTATTTTTAAAATGGCTGAAAGTTCTTTGACGATCTGATTTTTGTCTTCTATTTCAGAAGGGTGAATGGCCACAGAGGCCACCTGCACATCAAGGGCCAAGGCATTCCCATTGCGGTCATAAATGGTCCCCCGTTTAAATTGTACGGGAAGGGTCGTTTGATATTGTCTGCGGGCTAGGTTTTTAACACGGGCATTCTCAAAAATCTGCAATTGATAACTACGGAATAAAATAAGGCCCAAAAAAAGCACAAAAAAAGTGCTAATGATGAGAATGCGAAGCTTGATCCATTTAATTGAGGTCCATTCCATAATGGAATCGGTAGGGGCGAACCTTGCCTGCCCGCCTAAGGAGGGTGTTCGCCCCTACGGCAGGGTCTGAATTTGTTCCGGCTTTAGCGGCGCCATTTTTAATTCATTGATGGCCATCTGTTCTAATCTTTGAGGGGATTTAAGTGTTGCCGCTTCCAGTTTTAATTTTTTATTTTCTTCTGCAAACTGATGCTGACGGCTTTTAAGCATGTTTAGTTCATACCCGTATTCAACAATTTGAACCCGCGTCCAGATATAAAACAGGCTTAAAATGGCCATGAAAGCCACCAGGAAAAGTATTCGAAACAAAAAACGTGTTTTGACAAAATCGTCCTTGGTAAACACCCGCTGGCGACGAACAAGATCAGAACCCATCATGGAAGGTGAAAATACGCGTGACATGAATTTAGAATGTCCTTTCTATGATCCTTAATTTGGCACTTCTGCTGCGAGGATTATTTCCTATTTCTTCCTCACTGGGTGTGACCGGTTTTTTTGTGATCACTTTCCAGTCCCCCTTGGCCATTTCCCTGAAAAAAATTTTAACACGCCGGTCTTCCAGCGAATGAAACGAAATAATGGCCGCCCTTCCTCCTTTTTTAAGAAGACTTGGCAATGCTTTTAAAAGAGCTTCAAGTTCCTGGACTTCATGGTTTACCGCTATGCGCAGAGCCTGAAACACCCGCGTCGCCGGATGAATTTTTTGTCCCCGATACCATCGCCCCAACACCCGTTCGCACAACCCCCGCAGATCCGCTGTGGAATGGATGGTTCCCTGGAGATAGTCATGCTTTAAAGCAACTGCGATTTTGCGCGAGTAACGTTCTTCCCCCAGCGTATAAAAAAGATTGGCCAGTTCTTCTGCGCTCAAATCATCAATAAGATCCAAAGCCGATCTTTCACGCCGTACATCCAGCCGCATATCCAGGGGGGCTGTTTCCTTAAAACTGAAACCATATTCGGCACTCTCAAGCTGAAAGCTTGAAAAACCCAAATCAGCAACCAACCCATCGACGGGTTCCATCGTTTTTTTTTGTAAAAGAGCCCCTAGTTCCGAAAATCGTGCATGCAATACACACACGCGGGCATCGCCCTTGAAAATATCCTCCAATTTTTCAACTGTGCGCCAGTCGGCATCAGCCACATACAGCCGGCCATTCTTACCCAGATTCTGGACAAGTTCCCTGGCGTGCCCACCCATCCCGCCTGTGGCATCCAGATAAACCCCATCCGGCCTGACCTGCAGGGCTTGTATTGTTTCTTTTAAAAGAACACTAATATGCACAAAATTTAATGCACCAAAAACGAGGAGCTCTTTGGTTTTTTGTCCGTGGTTTCTTTATCCATTGTAAGATTGGCCACGTCTTTTAAGCTCATCACCGATGCATCTGAAAAAACCGAAGGCGATTTCAAAAAACTTAAAATGGCATCTGCCAAGGTTTCGTAGTCGCGCAAATATTGATCAGCCCCGGTAAACTGCATCATGTTTTTGGTTTCACGGCTGGGTTTTACCAGGCACAGATCCCCTTCTATTCCCTGCAATAATTTGGCTTCATGGGCCCAATGCTGTACGGCTCTGAAGTGCACGTGATCTACATTGGCCAGGTCGAGAACGATTTTTCTGTGGTCACAATTTTTAAGCGAATGAAAAACTTCGCGAATATACTCAACTTCTAAAAGTGAAATTTCGCCGTATAAATGCAAAACGGAAATGTCCTGCACCTTGATAATGTCAAACATGTTTACCTCCCTCTTTTAGAAGTAAAATTTCATAGGCCCAAATCACCGAGCCCTGCCTCATCGGACGTTACATGCTGTTGCGACTTTTCAAATTCTTCGTTCCAACGGTCTTTCGACCAGACTTCAATTCGTTTGGTCATCCCGACAAAAACAATATTATTTTTCAGCCCTGCATAATCACGCAAAGTGGGGGGAATAAGAATGCGCCCCTGCTTGTCGATGGGGCATTCGGTGGCAGCTGAAATAAAAACACGCTGAAGCGCTTTGACTTCTTTTTTGAATTGGGGAAGTGCAGCCACTTTATTTTCAATGGTCTGCCATTCTGCAAAGGGATAAGCCCATAAACAATTGTCAAAATTGGTAATGATAAGGCGTTCATCGTAGTTGGTGATGAGAATCTCACGAAACTTGGACGGAATGGAGGTGCGTCCCTTCGTATCAATTGTATGTTCAAACCTACCTCTAAACATTTTTAATTTCCCACTTTGGTACGGGCGATTCACGCCGTGCCTGCCTTAGGCAGGAATCACTCCTACCTTTTACCACTTTATCCCACTATTTGGGCAGATTAAACCAAGGAACGGGAAACTGTCAAGGCAAATACTCAATCAGATTTGATTTAAATTATTAAAATTAAAGACTTTTTTTGTTTGAAATTAAAATTTTGGCCGCCCCTAAAAGAGATGTGGATAAATAAACTCCTTTTAACTTATTTATTCTATTGGGATTTGAATATTTACCCACAACTTATCCACAGAAGAACAAAGAAATAAGAAAAAAGGCGAAATTTTAGGGAAATGGTTTTTTCTACCGGATAAAAAAATCCTGAAATTCTCCCGTGGCAGGAGCTTGCGAAATTTTTACTTCTAATACATGGGCTAAGGCCGGTCCACGATGGCACCAAGCTACAAAAGCTTCAATTTTTTCCGGCTTGCCTTCAACGACGGCCTCCACACTTCCATCAAAACAATTGCACACCCAACCTGTTAATCCCAAACGTAAACCCTCGCGAAGGGCACTGGCCCGATAGCCCACGCCTTGGACACGACCTTTAATTTTAAGAATACACCGTTTCATATTTTATTTATCCCCTACGCTTGTTGGCGTAGGATGCGAGCCTTGCCGAGTCAAAGCCCTCCGCCTTAGGCGGAGAATCTTGGGTCCAGGGCTTGCCTTGGGGTGCATACCATTGATCACAAAACCAAGTTTGAGAAAATTTTTTTGAAAAGGGGCCCCTGTACAAACAAATCGTCTTATGACATGTCTTTAACTCATGAAGTTATTCATTCTTTTAATCTTACTTTGTATCACTTTTGTGTCTACTTCCTTGGCTTCAGATTCCATCCAGTCGGGCTTAAGCGAGGAGCAATTAATTCGTCTTAAAGGCCAACCCTATTATCAGACAGAGCATTATTCACACAAAAAAGGGGAACAGGTATGGCTTTATACCAAAAAAAAAGAAGATAAAACTGTCGAAGAGAAAAAAATAATCGACTCCGAAACCCAATGGCCCACCCTTTACCGCAAAACGGTTACACGAACCTGCGATGTGGGAGATGTTTTTATGGAAGTATCGCAAGGAGTCGTCAAAAGCGTCATTCCCGCAAATGCCGCGATGGCTTATGGCCCTTGCGTGATTGCTACCCTTGAAGAATTCCTTCCCATCGTGGATGGCAAACCCTCCGAAGTCCGATCCAGGAAAACGACGAAAACTGCTCTGGAAAAAAACGGGAAATGAAAGTGAAAATTTTAAACTTACACGCGTGCCAGGAACATTTGCAGGTTCTTGCTTAACTTGGGCATTAATGGATAACCCCTGCAACTTAACTTATCGCAACATGCTGGTGCCATGGAGGATGTCGTCGAGCATTTTTTTTGTTTCATTTAACGTAAAAAGTTTTGTTGGATCAGCACCGGGAAAGTGAAAAATAAATTGGGGTTCTTGGAAGCGCGTTGCTTGTGGATAAAATTCTTTTGCTGTTTTGCTATCAACCCATAAAAATTGTACCCAGCCTGGATATTTTTCTGCAAAAGTTTTAAATTGCTCTAATGTATTTTTTTGTTTTGATGAAGCCCCTGCTGAGAAACCAACAATGGTGATGCCCTTATCATAGGAGGTTCCCAAGGTTTCAATCAATGTTACCAGATCTGTTACAGATACGATGCTTCGCGGAAATGGATCTGGTAAAGTTTCTGTGCCAAAGCCGCGATCAACAAATTGTGCCCCGCGCAAAAATACCATGCCACGATGAGCAAATCGAGAACCTTGAATACTCGCCTGACCTCGCCAAAACATGCTTTGCTGTGAATCGTTCCCTGTTTGTGCCCCACGATAACCGAGTGCTGCGCTGTCGGTAAAATTGTGAAGAGCAGTTCCATCTGCATCTTGTCCAGAGTAGGCAAGCGCAAGATCGTTTGGATCCAACATATGTTGAACACCGATAATATTTGCTGCGCCGCATTCTTCAAAACGCATCACTCTTTGCGCTTCCGGAGGAATATTCCCTAATTCTTGTATGATGTCGGTTAATTTAAGCGCGCCAATCTGATGCTCTTTGCCTTCCCCACCTCCGTGCCCATTGGAGACAAATTCAACCGCAACATCTTTCCAAAATGCAGGGCCTTTTCCAGCAGTATCGAGCGCGACAATTTTTTGAATGACATCGTGCAAATCTTTCAATTGATTGCCACGACATTGCACGGTGGCATTGCAAAAATCATATCTATTTCCGGCTAAAAGATAGACGGAATCATAACCTGCTGCCTTCCATGCGTCGGTCAGTTCGTGTTTGACTCCTGAGTCGAGAACGGCAACAGCATCACGATTTTGATCTGTTCCATCAAAAATAATTCCGATGCGAATAAGTTTACTCATTTGGCACCTTTTCTTCTACACGCTTTCCGTGCCCTGATATACCACTGGTTCCGGTAATGTGAATCTGATACGTTGGCGTCTCGGATTTCTCTAAATTGAGCATGATTTTTTGGCGATATTTTTTCCCATTAACGGTACTTGTGATTTGATGGGTTGGTCTTATGTAATCATAGAATAGAGGCTTGAGTGAATAATTTGCCGTTGGAGTTAAAAATGGAATCTGAAATTGAAGATCCCATTCGTTATGACTTGTTTGTTTTACTTTTGTAATGGGAATGTACATTTTGAGATTATCTGGTCCTTGCAACTCAAAGGTCATGCGCTTAACGGATTTTTCGTTAAAGGAGAGCAAATCAAGATCACCAGGAACTTCGGGGATTGTCATATGTAAGGTTGTGGTCTCGCCTGCTTGCAATTCTGATTTGGCAAGCTTCCACTTCATGGAATGGTTGCGTTCAAAGTCGTCAACAGAAACTGAATCAATGGGGGAGTTCTGGGGAGGGGGCTCTTTTGCTGGTCGTAAATGAGGATCTGGATAATTGATCCCTTTCAAATAGGGAATATCAAGAAAAGCATTGATCGAAATTTGCCATTCACCAGCAGGGGCAGTGGGCAACTTAAAACTCAAAGTTCCTGCGACATGGAGTTTTTTGTTTCCATTTCTATAATCCCACCAACGGTCTTGTCGATCGAACAGCAATGGAATTTTTAAGCGGCGTTTATTTTCCACCACATCCAAACGAGCTGTGCCAATTTCTTGAAAGCCTTCGAAATAAATATCCCCAGATGCTATTGCTTGAACAAGAACGTCGTCAGTATCCGAAGACTGCACTTCCAATATGGTCCATGGAAATGGAGCTGGATATTTAGGCAGTTGTAGGCTCAAGGCATCGAAAGGGCTTGTTGCTTGGGGTGGTAAGGTAAAGGGGAAACTGATTCGTGCTTGTTTCCCCCCTGCAGTCACCACATCAAAGGCTACGTTGAGCTGTGCATCCTTCAATTTAAAAAAATGCTGATAGGGAAGAGTAAAAGTGTAGGCGGAAGAATCTTTTCCTTCACTTTTTTGTGCCATAAGGTTTTGGAAATAATAAACCCTTCCAATTTTTGTGTTGCTCTCAAGATAGACTGTCATGTTTAATTTATTGGGCAACTGCAAGGCATCTTTTTTTGTTGGCGCTGGATTGATAATGTTGACTTGAAATGTAATTTTATCGTTGGCTGTCTGCAATGGTGCCACTTTGAACACAGTCGCTTGTGCTGGTTCAGGAATAACGACTTCTCCAGTGACTGGAATGTTTAATCGGAAACCCTTACTTTTTTCTTCAAGAACAACAACGGCACTTTTTTTTTCAACAACAACAACGGCAGCTTGTTTACGAATGTAGCTTGCTCCATTCAATACATAAGTGCCGGGTTTTGTCCAAGGCAGGATGGCTGATAAGCTATAATAAAGGCCCTTCTCTCCGGGCACGGGCTTAAAAGGTGACCAGCTTCTTTCTACGACTTCTCCAAGGCCCCCCTGGATGTTTATATCAGTAGCAATATTAGCTTGGACTATGGAATGAAACTGCCACGGAACATCTGATGGTAGTTGAATAAAAATGCCAATATATTTTTCTGTAACAAAGGGAGTTCCTTTCGCTTTGTTGTCTAAGGCCATGGTTGCCAGTTCCTGAAGAGTTTTTTCCGGAATGACAACCTCGCCTTCTGGTAGTTGAATGATTTTCGAAGAGACTTCCTGAGTTTGAGCAGGTTTAGTTGTTTCAAGCTTAGGTTCAGCCTTGGCAGCCTGTTGAGGTTTATTCAAGAGCGCTTCAAAAACATAATGTCTCTGGCCTGCCACTTCATGTTCGAGAAAATATTCCATACCTGAAAAAAGTTGCTGGCCCACACGGGTCGATTCATTTTCTTTCCAGCCCGCTTCCAAAGCGCAGAATGCTGTTGCGTTTTTTGTTTTGGTTTGGTCGCGCCATGTCGACCAAAGTGGAGTGCAGAGAAAATCAGGATTGTTATAATAAGGGACAAAACCATCAGCTAAGACATAGCTGCTGCCGTTTCGTTCATAGACAACATAATTTTTGAGCCACCCAATGACTTCTGCAAATTTATGCTCGCGATATCCAATGGAAGCTGTCTGAAAAATTATTTTTTTGAAACGCTTTTTTAACTCCTCTCCCCCGTACGTTTCTAGCGTTTTTATGAACGAGCTGATGGTTTCTGCTTCAACCCCATAAGCGGCAATGCGATCCCTCAAAATATAAAAAAGGTTACTTTTGGCGTTAGGGTTATTTTGCTGCGCTTTGATAAATTGCTCATCAGCTGTGAATCGAGCGTTCCAATCGATGGGAGGCAGGGGACTGTCTTTCGGCGTTATTTGCTTATAAACCGCCGTTACTGCCTTTTCAGTCACTTTTAAGGATTTTTCTACCATAGATCATTGAATGCATAGCCACCCTATAACAGTTATCGGTAGATTTTTGGGAAAGTTGTTAGATAACAAGACGTTTGTAACAAGGCGTGCTCTGGAAAAAAACGGGAAATGAAAGCGATACGGCTACACTTCATTTTTGTTCCAACGAATTAGAACAACAACGCCACCAAAAAATATCATGATCAAAAACACGGCTGATTTCCCCTCGGTTGATGGCAAAAGGGAACATCCCCCACCGCTTCCCGCCGAACCCGAACTTCCTTCATCATCCCCTTCCCCAATAGCTCCACCATCATCCCCCTGAACAGCTCCCAGGAAACCGTTTCCGACAACGGCAAAATCGGTGAGATGGTTTTGACTAAACGAGATGGTATCGGTGCTCCCATTAATTGTGGAATTGTTGATCTGCGTATAGGTTCCTGCAGAATCATCATAATAACTGGGTTCAATATCTCCCGTGGTAAGGCCCATGTTTTCAACCTGGGTGTTGTTGAAAGCAAGGGTGAATGTAGCGGGAGAATTCAATTGCGTAATGGCCACGTTGTTTTCATCAAAAGCATAGACAGAATAAGCGTAAAACGAAGCAGGTATCTTATTTGAGGTAAAGGGAGTGATGGTGATATCAACATTGACCGTCACCGTCTCATCGGCATCCCCCAAGGATCCTTGGGGAAAGAAAAACGATGTCCCGTCTGAAAGTTCAATAGAAACCGATTGGGTGGAAGCATCCGTCACCGTCATGCTTTTTGATTCAGGAACGGTGGCCACATGATCCACTGCCAAAGTTCCCGTTCCCCCCTCGGCCGTACAGGTGACTGAAGTTGCCTCCGAAAGATAAATGGCATTGGCCACCTTTTTATGAGCCACACAATACCAGGTGTCATCGGTCGTGCAGGGAACAGTCGCTTGTCCACTTTCATCGGCGGTGGTTTCAAAGGACCCACCCTGGGGAGAAAAACAATCAATGGTGCTGTAAGCCACAGGGCTCGAAGAAGCTGATTCGTCAGCATTGACAACCGCCTTTAAAGGAGTGGGGGCCTTCGATCGCCCGGCACCCACGATCAAAGCTCGAACGGACTTTAAAGAAATCGAAGCCGCCACCTCATCTTCGGTAACCGTTATCAGGGTGGATCCGTCAGGCTCCTTAAAAGAAAGGCTTACTGAAGATGTCTGGTTGGCCACAACCGTGACTGCTTGTTCTTCAGGGTTATTCAACGATTCATCAATTTTCATGCTGTTGGGAACATGGGCATTGACATAATAAACAGTGCCCGAACCAGCCGCCGCACTGACATTGAGATTGCACTGACCATTTGCGTCCGTTTGACACCAACCCGAGCCGAAATTCCGCTGATAATCATTAGCCCCTTCTTGCGCCGAAGAATAGGGATTGGCCTGAACGGTGACATTGGATCGACCACTGCCGTCCAAATCCAAAACAGTCACCTGAATGGTTCCCGTTTTTAAGAGAGTGATATTTTGGGCGACGGTTCCCGATGAACTTACCGTCACGGTGCTTGTCGTTGTTCCTGAAGAAGCCGAGGCCCAACCGCTTGCCGGATTGATCCAGTAACCCAACATCCATTCCCCTTCCGAAAGATCACAGGAAAAGCTTGAAGTGGTTGCCGTACAACTTCGATACATTTTACCCTTGGTGGCATAGACAGAAATATAGCCCGTATCGGAAAGATCAACGGCATCCCCATCGCCATCGACATAGGCTCCCGAAACAGCATTCTCAATAATCGGAGCCATGGTTATATTGACCGAACCCACTCCATCGCTGCAGGTGCCGATTTCTTCGGAATCCCCGACATAATCCGAATCATAAAACCATACATTGAATGAATACTCTGTTCCTTCCTGAACTTTGACGATCCCCGTTCCCGATTGCAACCAGCCCCATATGCCATAAAAATAATCCCCCGATCCAAAAGAAGTAGGCGTTGCATCGACACTTCCGGAAACAGTGGAAATGATATTCCCGTTTGAATCAACCGCATTGACCGTCATGGAACAATCGCAGGTTGGAAACGTAAAATTGAGTGTTTGGCTCCCGCTGGTCGCTGTAACAGCCTGCATTCCCTCGTTACTGTAATTGCAGATGTCGGTATTGGATCCATCCCATGTATTAGCTGAGGCCGTCACATTGTAAGTTCTTCCTTCAACAGCATACACGGTATAAGTTCCATCATCGGCCGTTTCGGTCCAGAAATAATCCCCTGTATAAGTGGAACCACTATAGCTATTTCCATTGATGTAGGCCTGAATCCCGTTTCCATCGCCATCGGTCACCCTTCCCGTAATTTGGGATGTTTTTTCTTGCATGACCAAACTAACTGAAGTGGTTTGGTTAGAACTTACCGTCACTTCCTGGCTTGTTGCCGCCAGATCTTGCCGATCCCATGGGGGATAAACCGACACGGTATAGGTTCCCGCCGGTAGAGTGGTTGTAAAAGCGCCACTAGAGTTGGTTTGGGCGGAAGCATACACCTGGGTTGAACTGGCAGTCCCCCCACTCACGGTAGCTGCCTTGACAACGTTAGCACTTACCGATGCGGATGTTTGACCAGAAATTTGGTAGGCATTAATACTCACCCAGATATTGGCCAGTCCCGAAGATCCGTCTGTGACAATGCCCGACAAAGTGGCATCGTTTTCAAGAAAGGTCAGCGTTACATCAATGGGCTCGTTATCGCTTTCTTCAACAACGACGGTTGCCTGAGGGTAACCCGTTGCATCACAAGAATTCCAATTGAGGCAATAAGCCGAACACATGTAGGTTCCCGTCCCCACATCCAGTTCGTAAATTCCATTGCTTGACTCATAGTCAGATACATAATCCCAGGCTCCCCCTTGCTGATAGCATGATACCGACATCCCACTGATGATGGCCCCATCCCCCGCATATAATTGCACATGAATATCCTTGTCCTTAACCTGGTAGGCCAATTCGGCATCCACCGTTGTATCTGAAGAATTGACCGTGACATAAGTACTTGGATTTCCCGAATAGCTGCATGGCCATGTGTTGCAATAGGAAGAGCAATAATAAGTGCCTTCTGTTACTAAAATTTCATACAGACCCGCATCGGAAGCCTCCGACGTGCTTGAATAACCCCATGGGGATGCTTGCTGACTGCAAGAAACCGTCATTCCATCGGTCACTTCCTCACTTCCGGCTGTCACAGCGATACGGATTGTCTTGTCCTTGACGCTTGCTGTCAGTGCGGCTGTGGCGGCATCACCCCCATCGGTAACAGTAACAGTAGCCTGACTAAAATTGCTATAGGGACATGAGCTGCCCTGATTATTCCAGTAAGTCCAATCACAATAGGCGTAACAGGTGTAAGTCCCGGGTGTAGAATTCAACACATAAACACCCTCTGTGGACTCATCAATCCAGGCATAACCCCAAGGCGAAGAGTTTTGGGAACATGAAACATCCATTCCCTCTGTAACAGGAGTGCCTCCTGCGCTTAGCGTCACCTCGATGGTTTCATCCTTGGAGATAAACTGAAGATTTTTTTCCTGAGTCTGGGCACAATCAATAGAAACGGATTCATAGCTTGTGCTACTTGAAGCCGAGGAATTACCCCACTGATAGGCGTACACTTCGCAAGAACTCCAGCTGTAACTCGAATAAGTAGAAGAGCAGGGATTATAAAAATCATCGCTTGACTCAAACTCATATTCTCCATTTGAATTTGTTTGGGTCCAATCTGAAGAATAAATCCACCCAGACCCACGGCAGGAAAGACTTACCGAGGCACTTCCCGTATAAGCCTCATTATTAAATTGAACCTGACCTTGAAGATAGACAGAAGCGTAACCATCAAGGCTAAGGCTAAAAACAAAAACGAGAAAAAAGACAAAAATCCCCCAAATCCTTTGGATAGATCCCATACCCTTCCCCCTTCAAGCACCCCGTGAAATATTCCCTATTCTATAGACAGTCATTTTTTTGAACAACATAAAAGATGAGTCAATGTTTTTTTGACGCTTAATTTTTAGTAATTTTAAGTGTTTAGGAGAAATAAAAAATTTCACATTTTAAGAAGGGAAATGAAAACACCCCCATTTGAGGGCGAATACAAGATTCGCCCGTACGGGCGATCCTTGTGATCGCCCTTATTTGCTGCCAAAGGATGCGGAGGGATTTGTGGATATTGATGAGGTCGATGATTCGTTCGAGCTTGTCGCGGTCATTGTCCAGGACGGTGTCTTTTTTTCAACCCTTTGCCCACGTGCCTGGCACAATAGCGGGATAAGTTTCATCCATAAGTTCTAGAATCGTTTCCCTAGAAAGGCCCGTGCCTTGGCTTAGCTTTTGGGCGTAAGCCCTCATCCAATCTATTGTCCAAATAATAACATTGGAGCTGCTTGACGCTAAAACCCGTAACTTCGGAGAGGAATTCAAGCAATTGGCGGGAGGGCACTTTTTCAAGACTGACATAGCAAAGAATCGCCTTAAGATTTATTTCGTACTGGCCACTTGGGGACTTGAATTTTCTCTCCATATCAAGAGCCACCTCATCGCCTTCTAAAAGCCAATCAAGAATCCTTCTTGGTATTTCATGATGCTCTTTGGCTCTTTGATCAAGCCTGGCCACATAAGCCGCATGGGTGCGCGTGGGAAGGTATAGCTCATGGCCTTCCCGCTCGGTCCAAGAGTGAGTCAGATGGGGAATGAAGGCTGCACGATTAAAAAGGGAAAAAAGGATATTCGGATCAAGGTCCAACGTCCCCGCAACGCATTCCAAAAATGTTTTGTCAGGTCTTAATTGCTGGGGGGTCCAACGAGTCAATTTCCATAACCTGTTTTTAAGATGATTCTCATCGGTTCCCCGTGGGTGCCCCTGCCTACGGATGATCTCGTCCTTCAACCGTTGCACACTCACCGGCCAGCTTTGAGCGCGTATGCGCTGCAAAACAAGTTCTGTGGGTGAGTCGCCATAAATTTCGACAATAAGTTCGGCGATTGGACGCCCCCCGGCTTGCAGGCGGGCATAGGCCGTTGTTGTTTCGTTTGCGGCAACAGCCTCTGTCCCCACCGCCTTGTCTTGAGTAACCATAAGTGCTTGAGCTTGGCTTCTCCTTATGGATCTTGCAGAGGGAGGACGAGTACGAGGTTCTTTGGAATATTTTTTGGGTGGTAATTTCTGTGGCTGGGATGGTGCAGACATTCGTGCCCGTTCTTTATGACGCTCTGGACATTGGTTCACCTGTTCCATGTAAAATTCAATGACAGCAGCTCCGTATAAAAACTCGATGACAATTTTTAACTCTTCATCGCTAAAATCTTTTAGGGAAGCCAGATCAACAACGCGTGGCTCCTTTGGTAGCTTTTGGGATAATGCCCGGATGATGATTTGAGCTTGGCGAGGCGGGTAACAAACCCACACCATCCCCTGAATAAAGGGACTATTGGAATTCTTAAAAGAGATGTGTGACCGCGTGGCCCTATCAGGCAAGGCTAAAACACGTTTCATTCTAACCAACGCTATCAATTCCTGATACATGGGAGGATTGGGACCCTCGGTTCCCCGAAGGCTTTCGATGATAAAGCGGGCCTCATCTTCAGGGGTACGGCGGGCTTCCGTGGGATGAAAGGCGCTCTCCATTGGGCTTACAGCCGGGGATCTTGATGGCGCACCAACATCATCTTGAGCCAGTTCAAGCCCTTCCACACTTCCCCAAAAAAAACGCGCTCTTTTTTGAAGCAGATCGGGCCCACTCCCATTCAGAGGGGAAAAAAATATCCCGTTACTACTCAACCCAAGAGCTTGGCCGGTACCAAGAGACAGAACAAAATTTTCGCCCAACTTGGGTTGGTAGCCCGTTTTCTCTAATGCCCGAAAGGCTCGATGTTTTTGCCAAGCAGGGGTTTGCCCCACCCTACTTCGAGGGCCTTGTCCTCGCGAACCAAATTGAGGAGCCGATGTAAACCTTGAGGACAAGGCCAGCCCTCGAGGAAATGCAACAATTTTGAACATGATGATCTAATTCGGCAAGGAGGGAAAAAGGTTGCTATGAGGAAAATTCTAAATCTGTCCACTCATGTGTACAAAAAATCGGTTTTGACTCTTAAAAAGAGCATCTTTCCCTTTTTTATGTCGAAAAATGCCACCATCTATGGCTGGAATCATGACTCAAAAATTGGGGCCTTTGCCCGCGTGCCTGGCACCAACCCTTTTTAGCGCTCGTTTTTCAAAAGCCATTTCCACAGAGGCGTGAAATGAATGACATGTTTTCCTATTTTCTCCCCCCCTTCTTCTTCTTGTGTGAGGATGAGGCCTTCATTGAGCTTTAAAGCTTCCAAGCACAGGATCAGGGAGGTCACTTCCCTTTTTCTCGTTTCAAGACGTAAAGAATCCCAGCAAACTTGGATCGCTTGGGTGGGGTTGCCCGATTGGGTAAGGACAAAATCAACCTCCTGGTGTTTTTCGTTCTTCCAATAAAAAAAATCCAAGAGGGAATCTTTTGTCTTTTGCCCCAGCAAATGCAGGAAAACCATGTTTTCGGCAAGGTGGCCATCCCCCACTTTACGCCCACTGATAGCGCCTGCCAGCCCCATGTCGATACAATAAATTTTGCGTGGGCTTTTGTTACGTTCCTTCAATTTATGTGAAAATCTTTGGACAAGGAAGAAGAGAAAGGCGTCCTCCAAATACCCTGAAAACCTCTCGGCGGTGTTCGCATTGATGGAGAGGAATTTTTCAATGGAGTTGAAGGTGATTTGGCTTCCACAGTGGGTGGCATAAAAAACGGCCATTTTCCTCAAGTCTTCTCCTTTGCGGATTTTGTAACGGCGGATCAAATCGCGGTGGATGAAGTCATCAAAATAATCCAGGAGAATTTCCCTTTTGGCTTCGGAAAAAACCACTTCCGGAAATCCCCCGAATTCCATCATTTCACGCAGGAGGTTCAAATAATCGAAAGACTTTGGATTGTCCCCGAGGCGGATGCCGGCCAACTCTTGAAAAGAAAAAGGCAGCACTGTCATGGTAAGATGTCGGCCGGTGAGGGAGGTTGCCAACTCTCCGCTCAATAATTTCGCGTTGGATCCCGAAAGGATGATTTTTGCCTTATTCAACTCATGAAAAGTGCGCACCCATTTTTCCCATTGGGGGATTTCCTGGATCTCGTCCAACAGAAGGAAGGGTTTGGCAGGAGGCTTCAAATGGGATTGGTAGGTGTTCCATATTGTTTCGAAGAGGAAAGGATCTTCAGTTTCTAGGCGGGGGTCTTCGAAGTTGATCATGAGCATTTGCGCCGGATTGACTCCAGTTTGAGCATTCTGAAACATCCATTGGCGCATCAGATAGGATTTTCCAGCTCGTCGAGGGCCTGTGATTACAACCACTTGATTTGTTTGTGTCAATTTATGAAGGTATTGAAAGTAAGAAGAACGTACGGAGCCTTGAGGGAGAGGATGCTTCCATAAATTCCAGTCATCAAGAATAGGCAGTAACTGATTTGATTCCATGTATGTGGTAAAAATAGACAATTTTACCACATAAGTCAATTTTTATCTTTGATAAACCTTGGGGACAAGCTTAGCCCTCGAGGGAATGCAGCCATTTTGAACATGATGATTCTCATTCGGCGAGGAGGGAAAAAGGTTGCCATGAGTTTTTTTGAGTAGGCAAAAATGGACCACCAAAAAGAGAAAAAAGGGCCATTTTTGACGATTTTTTGGTTCATGATGAGTCAAGTCACCCGCCGCATTAAAAAACATTAAAAATATTAAATACTTAGCCTGTAAGATAAGGCCGGCCTTTGGCCCATTCCTGGCACTTTTATTGCTCTCTTATAGGGAGAATCCGTCAACTAAAACCCTGCCAGAGGCAGGCAAGCAAGGGAGAGCTATGTTGTCTGCTATTTTAAAGCTGACTCGCAAATACCAGATCCTCACTTTTACTCTTATTTGTTATTTGTCGAGTTCCCTCATTTATATCCCTGTAGCGCAAGCCGTAACACTGACCGACAACGACAACGGCGCAGAAGAATTTGGCGCTGGTGCACATCAGGCCACACAGTGGGATGCGGGAAATAGTTGGATTGAACTGAGCGGTGCAAGCTTGGCTCTGCCTGATGATGGGAGTTCAACTGACTGGTTTGACATGACGAACAATGAACTTTTGCTTCATATGGAGGAGGCAAGTGGAAACCCTGTGGATGATTCGACTACGAATGCAACATGCACAGCCACAAGTCTTACTTACAGTGCCACAGGAAAATTGAGCAATGCTATCGATTTCAATGGATCGAGCTCCTATGCGGATTGTGGCGACCAGGCAGCGTTTTCTTATACAGAGGGAGGGGGTAACCCGGATGCACCATTTAGTGTTTGTACTTGGATGAATAGCGATACTGACCAAACATCCATGATGGTTTCAAAAATGACTACAGGTGCATACGAGTGGCAGTTTGGTACCACTACAGGTTACGAAATTCAATTTTATGTTTATAGTAGTGTTTCAGCCTATGTTGGCGGAGTAACATCCGCTTATAATTATTCTCCTGATACATGGTATCATGTTTGCGGAACATATAGTGGCAGTGGAACTACTGCAGGTTTTAAGATCTACATAAATGGAGCTAGCGCCAGCTTAGCAGGTGGTGCATCGAGCTACACAGCCATGTCAAATACCGCAGCCCCTTTGCAAGTTGGAAGGCAGAATATTTCAGGTTCTTTGGCCTACTTTAATGGTATTTTGGATGAAGTTGCTGTTTTTAGCGAAGAGCTATCGGCCACTGACGTACAAGATATTTACAATGCCGGTGCAGGTCTTGGAGGGGCTTTCACTTCTCGCATTATGGATGCTGGCGCTTCCACTTCATGGTCAACTTTCACGTGGACGCCGCAGCGCCCTACTTACAAAGAATTGCCAAATAATGCTGCCACTGAAACAGCTTATAGCGCTGGTAATGTTGACATGGCGAATAATGAATTACTTTTTCATATGAATGAAAGCTCTGGCAATCTTACTGATGATTCTGGAAATGGTAATACTGGAACCATTACAGGAGCCACATTAGGTACCGCCGGCAAACTCAATACAGCTTTAAGTTTTGATGGCAATGATTATGTAACAACATCAACTTTGGATACGATGGGGGCAACTACTCGAGGAACTATAACTCTGTGGGCAAAATGGACTACGGCAGATGGGAATGAACGGCCGTTAGTAAATGATGACGGAGCTGGATACTTTACACTTTCACTCAATCAGGGCACTAGCACTGGTAATAAACTACAATTTGCAACTTACGAAAGTAGTGCCGCAAATTGGATCCAGGGAGCCACTACTATTCAGGCAGGGCAATGGTATTTTGTAGCAGCAGTCTGGGATGATACAGGAACAAATAAAATTTATCTCAACGGTGTGGAAGATGCGACTGGAACTGGGCATAATCCACAACTTGGCACTACAGCCATAAGATTAGCGAAATGGGGCAGTGACTATTTCTCTGGAGTGATGGATGAAGTTGCCTTTTTCAGCGAAGCGCTCACCGCAACAAAAGTAGCTGATATTTACAAACGCCGCGCCCAGCAACTGAAATTTCAAGTTCGCTCGTGTAATGATGTGGCTTGCAGCGGAGAATCTTGGAGTGATTATTATAGTGAACTGACCGACTCCGACTTAGGCCTGCCTTCTATTACTCTTGGTGTAGCTGACAACCAATACTTTCAATATCGCGCCAAGCTTGACACGAATAACGCAAGCTACTCCCCAGAAATGAAAAGTGTTTCTATTACGAATGCTGCAACCCCTACCATTACTCTCACGGTCGATAACGCCAATATTGCTGAAGCTGCTGCGGTTGCCACCTTTACGGCCACGGCATCTGCAACTTCGGCAAGTGACATGACGGTAAACTTTTCGTTTTCAGGTACGGCTGCTTTGACCGATGATTACACCAAATCCGGCACTTCGTGTACGATTACTGCCGGCAACACGGCCTGTACGGTGACCGCCACAGCCGTGCAAGATACCTTAGATGAAGCCAGTGAAACTGTGATCGTTGATATTAGTTCGGTGACCAATGGTACGGAATCAGGTACGCAACAGCAAACGACCACGATTACGGATGATGACGCGACACCAAGTTTGAGTATTGATGACGTAACCGTGACCGAAGGAACGTCGGCGACGTTCACCGCAACGCTGTTAGCGGCCAGTGGGCAGCAGGTAACGGTGGATTATGCCACGTCAGATGGAACTGCAACCACCGCAGGTTTGGATTACACATCAGCTTCTGGAACATTCACCTTTGCTGTTGGTGAAATCACTAAAACTGTCAGTGTCACGACAAACGATGACGCCTTGGATGAGGCAGCAGAAACGTATACCGTCACGCTTTCCAATCCATCGAGCACCGCAACGATTTCTGATGCTACGGGAACAGGAACCTTAAATGACAACGACGCTACCCCAACCTTAAGTATTGCCGACGCAACGGTTGCTGAATCCGCGGGGACGGCAAGTTTCACCGTGACCTTGTCAGCAGCGAGTGGGCAGACGGTGACAACAACGTATGGAACGGGCCAAGTTGATGGTGGCGCCACCGTAGGAGTGGACCTCAACAATACTTCTGGAACACTGACGTTTGTGCCTGGAGATACCAGTGAGACAATCACGGTGACGATTAACGAGGATACTTTGGATGAGGCGAACGAAACCTATTCCATTGCCTTAATTACGCCGAGTAATGCGACCTACGCTGATGACACGGCAACCGGCACCATTACCGACAACGATGCCACACCTTCCTTAAGCATCGATGACGTGACAGTAACCGAAGGCACGTCGGCAACGTTCACCGCAACGCTGTCAGCGGCCAGTGGGCAACAGGTAACGGTGAATTATGCCACGTCAGATGGAACTGCAACCACCGCAGGTTTGGATTACACATCAGCTTCTGGAACATTCACCTTTGCTGCTGGTGAAATCACCAAAACTGTCAGTGTCACGACAAACGATGATGCCTTAGATGAGGCAGCAGAAACGTATACCGTCACCCTTTCCAATCCATCAATCACGGCAACGATTTCTGATGCTACGGGAACAGGAACCTTAAATGACAATAACGCCGCACCGACGGTGACCTTAAGTTTGGCTGATTCGCCTTTAGCAGAAAATGCTGGTGTAGCAACCGCGACAGCTACGTTGTCCGCGGTTTCAGGGCAAACGGTTACGGTCGATTTGGCTTTTTCAGGCACCGCCACCAACACAACAGATTACACGCTTTCCGCCAGCAGCATCACGATTAACAAAGGTGCAACAACAGGCACCCTCACCGTCACGGGCGTCAATGATTTAGTCGATGAAGCCAACGAGACGGTTGTGATGGATATTGATAGTGTGACCAACGGAACTGAATCGGGCACGCAGCAAGTCAGCGCTTCCATTACCGATGATGACACTTCAGCCGTAACGCTAACGCAAACTGACGGCTCCACAACAGCGACCGAAGGGGGACCATCCCCCGATACGTATACCGTTGTCCTGGCAACAAAACCCGTGGGTGATGTGACCGTGACGCTGACACCGGATGCTGATGTGAGTATTGATCAGAGCACGCTCACTTTTACTTCAGTCAACTGGAATAGCGCCCAAACCGTGACCGTCACGGCGGTCAACGATGATATTGCGGAAAGTAACCACACGGGAACAATTAGCCATAGTGCTGCGAGTGGTGATGCCAATTACAACGGCATCAGCATCTCCAATATTTCGACTTCAATTACCGACGACGATTCTGCCGGTGTCAGTGTGACGGCCAGTGGTGGAAGTACCAATATTACCGAGGGAAGTACGACTGATGATTACACCATGGTGCTCACCAGCGAGCCCACGGCCGATGTAACCATTACTCCAACAGCAGCAGCGGATTGTACGGTCTCCCCAAGTTCGCTCACCTTTACTTCAGCCAACTGGGATGGCCCGGCGCAAACCTTTACC
>Ga0154362_137_pt3 | contig 57570 bp, 55 predicted proteins | sample RifGroA2_FD_115890 | JGI IMG/M metagenome (GOLD analysis project Ga0154362, IMG submission 115890) | Deltaproteobacteria bacterium GWA2_45_12
GCAAAAGTGGAAAAAGTTTTTTTCTCGCTTACTGCTAAAAATCCTGCGGATACCGTTTATATAAACCGCAAACTGGCCGAATATCTTAAAACGCACAATAAAAATTTTCCACTTCACCTTCGATATCAACCTGCAGGGACTGAGGATCTTCTCTTATCCACTTCGGTTCATCTGGGAACTTTGCTTGTGGAGGGCTTAGGCGATAGTTTGCAGATCCAAGGTGTTCCCTTTTTGGATAATCTCAAACTGGCCTACAATATTTTGCAAGGTTGTCGTCTGCGTATTTTCAAAACGGAATACATTTCCTGTCCCTCGTGTGGGCGCACACTCTTTGATCTTCAGACCACCACGCAAAAAATTCGTGAAGTGACGGGCCACCTCAAAGGTGTGAAAATCGCCGTCATGGGTTGCATTGTCAATGGCCCGGGTGAAATGGCCGATGCTGATTTTGGTTATGTGGGCACTGGCCCCAAAAAAATAAGTTTGTATGTCGGCAAGGAATGTGTGGAACGCAATATCCCCGAAGAAGATGCCGTCGATCATTTGATCGGACTTATCAAAACCCACAATCGTTGGGTAGAAAATCAAGCCCCTTCCTCTCTTTAAATTCTTAAAATAATTGGGGATTTTACCCCCCCATCTCGAAGGGGAAATTGGGGAATTTTTCTTATTCCACAAAGGGTATAAATACAACCCATTGAAATTATTAATCTTTAATTATTCTCTGTCAGGCACCTTTCTTGCTTATATTAAGAATGTACGAAAAGGAGCTTTTATGATGAAAAAACTTTTTACAAAATTTTTAATGGTTCAATTGGGCCTTCTTATCGCGTCTTTTCTGCCAGCTTGTAGCGGTGGCAGTTTAAGGATTGATTGTAAAGACGGTGAGTTTTGGGAACGTGAATCCAAGCAATGTGTGCGTACAGATACCATTACTCAAAATATAGGAGGAAACACATGCAATCCAGAGGGTGGTGGTGATAACAATTCACCTCCTGCCAATGAATGTTCAGAAGAAATTATTACCGCCCGTACCGAAATGGCCTCGTGGATTCCTGATACAGCTAAAGTTTATGGATTTGCCAGATACGATAGTCAGGATGTTCTTTGGGATGTAGCTCCAACCGGGGAATTTAAAGAAAAGATCAACAGTTTTATTGATGGTTTAGGAAAAGGTATGGCGGCCTTTGGCTTCATGGAGAAACAAGGCATGCACATGGCTGTTTATTCAACCAAAGAAGCGCCAGAAAATGAAGATGAGGGTGATAATTGGATGAAACAGTTGGATGCCATGATTTTTTATTTCCCTCAAATCAGGGATGAGTCTGTTGTATTTGCCGCTGGTCAAAATTTGGTAGTTGAAGGGCAAGAAGACGATCCTTTGCTTGTATTAAACGCGGACGTTTTGGAAGGAGGGCAGTACCAAAAGCTAATCGTGCAGGATGAGGAAATTGTCCAGACTGTTTATGTAGCGAGCCATTTTATTGTGGTTACCCTCTCTCCAGAAAATGTAGAAAATATTGAAAATGTCCGTCTGGGAAGGGCTAATTCGGTTAATACTTTATCCCGGGCTCAATCCATTATTCGCGACTGTGGGTCCACCATCCATGTCATGGCCAAAACCAATTGGCTTAAAAAAGCAGAAGATGTGGATGTGGCCAAACTGGACGAATTAATTACCAAATATGCCAAGGGCGACGTAAGTGTAAAAAAATATTTTACAGCGGATGCCCAGGATGTGGCTATTGAGTTGGCTCTGCGTGGTTTTCGTAAAGACGATACGGTGAGACCCGAGAATGTACTGGGATACAAATTTGCCGAATTAAGCGGGGCTTTCTGGGATGGTGAAAACCGTGAAACAAAACTCCAGGTTGAAATCTCGGACAAAGCGATTGCCTATTTGATGATTTTGTTTAATTTGGATGATGAAGATGGGGCTGCGCCGCCTCCGGCTCCTTAATTTTACCGGAAAACGCCGTTTCGGTACTTAAGCGAGATGAGAAAATCGTAGAGCCAGTCCGGCAAGATCTGAATCACCTTCGTTAAAATCTGTAAAGGCCAGGGAAACACAAACCTGGCCTTTTTCTTTTCAATTGCGCGCACCATCCGCTCTGCCGCATCGCGGGCGCCAATCACTAAAGGCATGTGTTTGTTCTTGGCTGTCATGGGCGTGTGCACATAACCCGGATGAATGCTGGTGACATGGATGCCATGGTGTTTTAAATCGCAGCGAATGGATTCCAAATAAGTCGTGAGCGCTGCTTTGCTCGAAGAGTAAGCGCTGGAGGCCGGCAGCCCGCGAAACGAAGCCACACTCGACACTCCCACCAAATGCCCGCAACCCTGTTTGAGCATGATGTTCTTGGCCGCCTCCAAGCTCGCCACGCATCCCATGACATTGGTGGCCAAGATGCTGAGCGTTTTTTCCGTGTGATCCTCCCACGCCGGAGTCGAAGCCCCAATGCCTGCGTTGGCGATGAAGATGTCGACTTGTTCCAATTCGTGGAATAGGCCTTGAATCACTGGAGCGACTTGAGGAAGGTTTTGAACGTCACAAGCAGCAATAAAAATTTTTGTCCCCGGGAATTGGATTTCGATTTCCTTCTTTAAACTTTCAAGCAACTCCAACCGTCGCGCCGTCAGTCCCAGCGAATACCCTTTTTGAGCATACACAAAAGCCATTTCGCGCCCGAGTCCCGTTGAAGCGCCGGTGATGATGACGGTGGGTTGCATAGGGGCACCCTAAAGCAGTAAAAGGGGCAAAGCCAATGAAAATGTGATGAAAATGTGAGCAACTTTATTTTTAAGAAATCGATAACCCTCCCACACTTTTTAAGAGAGGATTTTTATGGCATTTTCACCATCATCTTTGGTGCGTCTTGGGACGAATAGAGGAATTAATCTCCTTGGAGGTCATTCCCTTTTTAACCGCCCTGTTGCGAGCCCACCTGTATCCCATGATCACCGACCCTTAGGCCTGCCGCACTCTATTCATGGCCCCAAGAAGACAATGGATCCAGTTCAGATAACCTACGATGCCAGTCATTATAACCCAGTTGAAAATCCACTTTTAGGGAACGGAGACGATCTCTTCATGGGTTCTGCCGATCTTATTTTGGAGGATGTTATTCAAAGCCCAAGGGTTCATGCAAGTAAGCCAGAATACACTACGGAAGATGTGGAGGCCATGTTGCGGACTTACACCGCTCATGTTGTAGCGCGGCCAATGGAAGAAGTGTTTTCATCAGACGAACTTGCTGAGATGGCAGCAACAGAGGCAGGCTGGAAGCGGGTTACGCCGGAGGGAATCCCTATTCTTCGCCCAGGAGATGGAAAAACGAGATCCCTCTTTGAGCAAATCATGAAACGCCTTACAGCAGCGGTCCCGCTCGATGAAAAAGCCGCTTCTGCCGATGTTCCTGTGGCATCTGACATGCTGGCGGCTCGACAAGTCGATGTGGCGACTCCAGCTGATATGGTTGCGGAATGGGCTCAAGTGGATGAGGAACCTTTGACCGTTCTAGATTGCTTTCTGATTTCCGATGCAGTGTTACAATCGGATCGTCTCCCTAAGGGACTCACACTGGAAGTGGCCCGAGCCATGGTGGAATTTTTAAGGAGAGTCCAAGCAGCCCGTTCTGAAGATAGGCCTGTTGATGTCCCCTTTTTAGGGGACTCTCTAGCTAATTTTTTTGACTCAATGACGGATTCAAGACTGGAGGCAATGATTGAGCTTTGTCAGGGCATTGTGGAAAGAATCAAAGCACAAGAAAAAGAGGGGGACTTGTAGGGGCGCCGCTTGCTGCGCCCGTCAATAGGAACAAATCACGGGCGAACACAAGGTTCGCGGGACAAATCCCTTGACAATGAAGGGTTAAATCCGCGAAAAGAGCACCCACACTTGGAGGAATTCATGGCCACCAAAGAAGACAAAGTAAAAGATAATGCCCCGGGAAGCTGGTATGTCGATGCGCAATGTATCGACTGCGATTTATGTCGTACAACGGCTCCTGCCAATTTTAAACAGAACCCCGATGAAGGTTATTCCTATGTTTATAAGCAGCCGGAAAACGATGAGGAACGTAAATTGTGCCAACAGGCCTTGGAAGAATGCCCTGTAGAAGCCATCGGGAGCGATGCCGAATAAAAAATCTCGTTTAACCACTTGATTTAAGTTTAAAATTTTTAAACACCCCTTTTTTGAAAGGGGTTGTTCTTTTTTTTTCAAATTTTTTTTTATATCAAAATCAGTTATTTATCATTTCTTCTAAAAACCTCCTTGATACCCACTAAGCCTTGTGGTTGAATCCAACCTCACCACAAGATGTAGTAGTTTCCTCAAATTGAGGGGGGAATCCACAGCACCTTAGGTTTTTTTAAAAAGAGCGATTTTTTTACGCTTAAGGGGTAGTTTTTGGCTTTTTTATGGTTCGACGGGGCTCACCATGTCCATATTATGAAGGACACCCTGAGCCGACGTGCTGAGCCAGTCGAAGCATTGTCGAAGGGTCAACAATTTAAGTTTAGGGGGTTTTCATGAAAATCAAACGCGTTCTCACCAAAAAAGGTCAGTCACCTTATCAAGATATTCGTTTTGTTCCTCGTCATTCTGAAATTAGAAACCCTGATGGATCCATTGCCTTTCATATGGATAATGTCATCATCCCCGAAAGCTGGTCGCAGGTGGCCACTGATGTTTTGGCGCAAAAATATTTTCGTAAAACAGGAGTGCCCTTGGATCAAGAAGGGGCTTCTATTAGCTATCACCGTCAGCCGGCTGCAAAGCCATCCAAAGAAGCTAAATTGGGCTCGGAACATGATGCTCGCCAGGTTTTTCATCGCATGGCGGGTTGTTGGACTTTTTGGGCTGAAAAATACGGTTACTTTGATACGCCCGAAGACGCAGATGTCTTTTACGATGAAGTTTCCTACATGCTTGCCAATCAAATGGCCGCACCCAACAGCCCTCAGTGGTTTAATACGGGGCTCCATTATGCCTATGGGTTGGATGGTGGCAGCCAGGGGCATTATTTTGTTAATCCAAAGACAGGGGCTTTGGAAAAATCAACCAGTGCGTATGAACGCGGGCAAGTGCATGCGTGTTTTATCCAGTCAGTCCGTGATGATTTGGTCAACGAAGGGGGTATCATGGATTTATGGACCAAGGAGGCCCGCCTTTTTAAATATGGTTCGGGTACGGGGTCAAACTTTAGTGCCATTCGCGGCAAGGGAGAAAGACTTTCCGGGGGCGGGCGTTCGTCCGGTTTGATGAGCTTTTTGCAAATTGGAGATCGCGCTGCCGGGGCCATCAAGTCAGGGGGAACCACACGCCGTGCGGCCAAGATGGTCGTGCTTGATGTGGATCATCCGGATATTGAAGAGTTTGTTAATTGGAAGGTTATTGAAGAACAAAAAGTGGCGGCCTTGGTGGCGGGATCGCGTATTTCCCACCGGTGTTTGTCGGCCATCATGACCGCTTGCCAAAACAAGGAATTGGGCGAGGACCGGTTTGAACCCAAAAAGAATCCCGAGTTGAACAAGGCCATTTTCCAGGCGCGTACCAATGAAATTCCGCTCAATTATGTTTATCGAGTTATTCAGTATGCACGGCAGGGTTACAACCATATTGAATTCCGTGAATACAATACCGAATGGACTTCCGAGGCTTATCAAACCGTTTCCGGACAAAATTCCAACAATTCGGTCAGGCTTTCCAACGATTTCATGAAAGCCGTCATTGAAGACGAGGAATGGAACTTGGTCAACCGTTCCGATAAAAAAATTTCCAAAACCATGAAGGCCCGGGATTTGTGGGATCAAATTTCTTATGCGGCTTGGGCTTGTGCTGACCCCGGGGTTCAATATGACACCACGGTAAACCAATGGCATACCTGCCCCCAGGGCGGGCGCATCAACGCCAGCAACCCGTGTTCGGAATACATGTTCTTAGATGATACGGCTTGCAATTTGGCTTCCTTAAACCTGATCAAGTTTTACGATTTGGAAAAGGAACAATTCAATATCGAAGCCTACCGTCATGCGACTCGTTTGTGGACGGTCATTTTGGAAATATCGGTGCTCATGGCCCAGTTTCCAAGCAAGGAAATTGCCATCAAAACACACGAGTACCGCACTCTTGGTTTGGGCTATGCCAACCTGGGAGCGCTTTTAATGGTTCAAGGGATCCCCTATGACAGTAAAAAAGGCCGGGCCATTTCAGGAGCCCTGACGGCTATTTTGTGCGGGGAATCCTATGCGACTTCGGCTGAGATGGCCAAAGAGTTGGGGGCTTTCCCTCGTTTTGAAGAAAATAAAAATGCCATGCTGCGTGTGATACGCAACCACCGGCGTGCGGCTTACAATGTCAGCGAAAGTGAATATGAAGACCTGACCATCAGCCCCATGGGGATTGACCATCGTGAATGCCCGGCTGATTTGTTGCGTTCGGCCCGTGAAGCTTGGGATCGTGCCCTCAATTTGGGGGAACGTCATGGGTACCGCAATGCGCAGTCCACCGTTATTGCTCCTACAGGGACGATCGGGTTGGTGATGGATTGCGATACCACCGGCATCGAACCTGATTTTGCCCTGGTCAAATTCAAAAAATTGGCAGGGGGAGGGTATTTTAAAATTATCAATCAAAGTGTTCCGCCGGCTCTTAAAAGATTGGGATACAATGAAGACCAGATTTTGGAGATTATCCGTTATTGCCGTGGGACAGGCACTCTTAAAGGAGCTCCTGTCATTAATCACGAAAGCCTCAAGTCCAAGGGGTTTACCGAAGATGTTTTGGAAAAAATCGAAGGCCAGCTCTTGCAGGCTTTTGACATTACCTTTGTGTTTAATAAATGGACTTTGGGAGAAGACTTTATTCATGATGTGCTTGGCATCGCCGATGAAAAATCAAATGCGTTCTCCTTTAATCTTTTGAAGGAAATTGGTTTCACCGATGAAGAAATTGCCAAGGCCAATGATTATTGCTGTGGCACGATGACTTTGGAAGGGGCTCCCTTCCTGAAGGAAGAACATCTGGCCGTGTTTGACTGCGCCAGCAAGTGCGGCAAATATGGGAAGCGCTACATTCATACCAATGGACACATTGAGATGATGGCGGCGGCCCAGCCCTTTATTTCGGGGGCCATTTCCAAAACCATCAACATGCCCAATGAGGCCACCATCCAAGACGTCCAGGAAGCTTACACCAAGTCGTGGCGCATGATGCTGAAGGCCAATGCATTGTATCGTGACGGTTCCAAACTATCACAACCTTTGAATTCTGTAGCCAAGGATTTGTTGGACGATATCCAGATCACGGAAGAAAAAATTGGGGAACGTCCCACCCCTCTTCAGATTGTCGAAAAGGTGGTTTACCGCTATCTGTCCAAACGGCGCACACTCCCTGGGCGTCGTAATGGATTTACCCAAAAAGCGGAAGTGGGAGGGCATAAGGTTTATCTTCGCACGGGCGAATTTGCCGATGGTTCGCTTGGTGAAATTTTCCTTGATATGCATAAAGAAGGGGCTGCTTTCCGAAGCTTGATGAACTGTTTTGCCATCGCCATTTCCATTGGTCTTCAATACGGGGTTCCCTTGGAAGAATTTGTGGAAGCTTTCACTTTCACCCGTTTTGAGCCCAACGGCATCGTGAAGGGCCACGACAATATCAAGATGTCGACCTCTGTCATTGATTACATTTTCCGTGAGCTGGCCATGAGCTATTTGGGCCGCTATGATTTGGTGCACGTCAATCCCGAAGACTTGCGTAACGATGCGGTAAAGAGGCAGGAAAAGGATTTTGACAGCGAGGAAGTTGTCTCCGTCCGAAAGATCCCGGCGGCCACCGCCGATGGCGGGCAGATGGAGGTAGGGGCGCCGCTTGCTGCGCCCATACATGCGGGCAATGGGGGTAACGGAGGGATGCAGGGAGTACCCCTCACCATGCGCGCCGCGCTCAAAGACTTCGATGTCACTGCGACAAAACTCCAGGAAGCCCGCCTCAAAGGTTACGAAGGCGACCCCTGCCCCGAATGCGGACAGCTGACGCTGGTGAGGAACGGCAGTTGCCTTAAATGCAACAGCTGCGGAGCCACAACGGGATGTTCCTGATTCGCCCCCTCTTAGGTTAAGAGGGGGTTGGGGGGAGTTACGTCTTTGATATGAACTTCGTCGAGGATTATAATCAAATCCACCAAAATCCGGTGAATCGCGCTCTGCACATGGTGGGGATTCCCGCAGTGCTTCTTTCTTTGCCCCTTTTCTTTTGGGATTGGCGATGGGCGTTAGGCTTGTTTAGTGTCGGATGGATTTTTCAATTTGTAGGCCATGCCTTTGAAGGCAAACCCCCCGCATTTTTTTCACATCCTGCTTATTTGATTGCCGGGATCGGCTGGTGGTTTCGTAAAGTCTTCAGAATAAAAAACTAGGGTTCTTTTTTTACTTGAACAATAAAGAAAGCGATGTGGGTTTTTTACTTCTTTGTAGTAGCAGTCGTAGAAGAACTTTTCTTTTTGCTTTTAGGCCTTTTTTTGCCGTGAGAGCCTTTAAAAATCTTTCCGCGTTTTGATCTTTTGTCGCCTTTTCCCATAAATTCCTCCAAAAAAGTTAAAAAGTGTTGGCATTTGTATCATTGTTTATTTTTTGAAGCAAGAAAGTTAAAACTGACCTTTGGACACAATTGGCTTGGTCTTTATTTTCAATGGTTTCCCGTTGTTTTAATTAAAATAAAAAAATAAAATCGTCATTCCCGCCACGTGACTCCGCAACGCGGAGTTCTGTTAGTGGGAATCCGTTATTGGGCCCCCGCCCTCAGAAATCCTCGGAATACCGAGGATTGGCCCTCGATAAAACCATTCGAGGGCAGGCTTGGCGGGGATGACTTTGATAGATGTGTCCAAAGGTCAGAGTTAAAAAGTTAAAAATCTCGCAACTCTTTTTAGACTTTGCCGATAATCAAAACGTAAGGTTTAAAAAGGGAGTCTTTCCGGGGGTATTTCAGTCTATATAATATAAAAAAGGGTTCAGTCCTGACATTTTAAGTATAAGTGTTCAATTTAATGACACGAAGCGTTAGTTTCGCGTTGACCGATACGTGTTAAATGTGATACAAGAACGCCTTCTTTGTCAGGTGAAACAACCAAAATGGAGGTTTTAATCCCATGACCACTCAACGTTACGTAAGTGCTTCTTCCAACAAATCTTCAAAAGTTCCGAGCCTGCCTTTTAAGGTGGGTGATATGGCCGTCTATCCCGCTCATGGCGTGGGTGAGGTGACCGGTATTGAATCTCGTGAAATTTCCGGTTCCAAACAAATATTTTATGTTCTTCAAATTCTCGATAGCGGCATGAAAATCATGGTGCCTACCACCAATGTGAATGCTGTGGGTTTGCGAGAAATTATTTCTGAATCAGAAGTAAAGGCTGTATACGCTATTTTAAAAGAACGCGATGTTGCCATTGATAATCAAACCTGGAACCGTCGCTACCGTGAATACATGGACAAAATCAAAACCGGTTCGGTCTATGAAATTGCCGAGGTGTATCGTGATTTGTCCCTGCTTAAGAGCGAAAAGGAATTGTCTTTTGGTGAACGCAAAATGTTGGACACAGCAAAGAATCTTTTGGTCAAAGAACTCGCTTTTGCCGAAGATTGCGATGAGGATGAAATTGAAGAAAAGCTGGAAGACATTTTTGCTGATGAATAATTAAACCAATTGTAAAAAATCAGATTAAAAAACCCCCTCCCTTGAGAGGGGTTTTTTATTGCCCAGTGTGTGTTAATTTGACACGTAAGTGTTTAAACTTTGTCACTTTTTTTGATTTGGATCGCTTGAACTAAGGGGGTGTCAAAAAAATGATTTCAAAAAAAGATAAGTTATTCCAATAACATAAGGTGTTAGTGCCAAAAAAAAAGAGTGACAATTTTTTGAAACCCCTTTACACTTACTCCCTACCTGCCGTTTTGTTGGAGATCAAGATACTTAAGTTTTAAGGAGAATTACCCATATGGTGGTAAGCGCAATGCCTATGGAAGCTTTTACGCCTTCTGAAAAGAGTCAAAAAGCTGAAGGAATGGATTTCTTTGTTCGTGAGCTTAAAGAACAAGAGAAAAAAATTCGTGATTTGGAGCAACTGGTAGAAACCATTGGTCGTGGGAAGTACATGTGGGAGTCGACCTTTGATGCCATTGCAGATCCGGTGATGATTGTTTCTCCAGAATATAAAATTCTACGTGCCAATAAAGCCGCTGCCAATGCAGGAAACATTGATGTTCGTAAAATGATTGGAACAACCTGCTACGAAACATTGGCTGGTTTTAAGAAACCTTGCCGGGGTTGTCCTTTAAAAGAAACGATTAAATCAAAAAGCAATCAAACTTTTTCTCTTGACCCTTTTTTAAATGGGGGGAGGCATTATCAGGTGCACTCCTATCATATTCGTTCTGAGTTGGCGCCGGATCAGGTGGTGCTTTACTATCGGGATGTAACCCAGGAAAAAAAGTTGCATCGCGAGCTTTTACAAATTGAAAAAATGGCCGCCATTGGCACTTTGGCTGGGGGGGTGGCTCATGAGATCAATAATCCTTTGGGTGGAATTCTGGCTTTCGTGCAATTGGTGATGCGGGAAATAGCCAAAGATCATCCATCTCAAAACGATCTGAAAGAAATAGAAGAAGCGGCACTTCGCTGCAAACGCATCGTCCAAGATTTGCTTGATTTTTCCCGTCAACATCGCGATGAAAAATTTGGCCCCATTATTTTAAATGACATCATTGAAAAGATGGTCCCCTTAATTAAAATTCAGGCCAAAAATATCGGTGTCGAAATCAACCTCAAATTTGATCCCCATCTTTTACCCGTGGAAGGAAGCTCACACAAATTACAACAGGTTTTCCTCAATTTGATCACCAATGCTTATTACGCCATGAAAAAAGGGGGCGTACTCACCATTAAAACCTACATGAATGCATCCAAGACAAAAGTTTTGTGCGATGTGAATGATACAGGGGAGGGAATTCCTTCCGCCATTTCAGATAAAATTTTTGATCCTTACTTTACCACCAAAAAACAAGGGGAAGGGACGGGCCTGGGCTTGTCCATCACCTATGGCATTATTCAAGAACACAAAGGACATATCGATGTTTTTAGCAAATTAGGGGTGGGAACAACGTTTACTTTTTCTTTTCCAGTGTCGGGGAATGGTTAAAAAAATGAAAAGGGGAAATTTATGACTATGAAAGGCCGTATTCTTGTTGTTGATGACGAAGAAGTGATTGTCAAAGCATTGGTTAAGTATTTAACCCAGGAAGGATTTGATGTTGAAAGCGCTCCAGATGGCCCCCAGGCCATTGAAATGTGCAAGGACAAGCACTTCGATCTCATATTAACTGATCTGAAAATGCCATCGATGGATGGTATTGAGCTTATCAAAGAAGCCAAAAAGATAAGCCCGGACCTTAGTTTTATTGTGATGACGGGGCATGGTTCCATTAACAATGCTGTGCAAGCCATGAAGGTGGGTGCCTTTCATTACATTACGAAACCCTTTGAGTTAGAGGATGTGAAACACACCATTTTAAAGGCGCTTGAAAATTCTAGTCTCAGTTACGAAAACAGATTATTGCGCAAGCAGGTTAAAACCCGTTACGGCATGGACAATATCATTGGAGCCAGTGAAGAACTGGAAGAAGTCTTTAAACTGGTGGAAAAAGTGGCTGAAACGGATTCGACAGTTCTTATTCTGGGTGAATCAGGAACCGGGAAAGAACTCATTGCCCGCGCCATTCATTATAATAGTGCCCGGTCGGGCAAACCCTTGGTTACTGTTAACTGCGGAGCCATTCCTGAAAACCTTCTTGAATCAGAATTATTTGGACATGTGAAAGGTTCATTTACAGGGGCCACTCACACTAAAATGGGACGGTTTGAAATGGCCAATGGGGGAACTATTTTCTTGGACGAAATCGGAGACATGAGTTTAAAGCTTCAGGTCAAGCTCTTGCGTGTTCTTCAAGAAAGAAAATTTGAGCCTGTTGGGTCCACCAAAACAGTTGAAACGGATGTGCGTGTAATTGCGGCAACAAACCGTAATCTTGAAGATCTTGTGAACAAGGGGGAGTTTAGGGAAGATCTCTATTACCGACTGAATGTGATTCCCATCAACATACCGCCCTTGCGTCAACGCGTGTGTGATATTCCCATTTTGGTAGAACATTTTCTAAAAAGCTACTCACAGAGTAACGGGGTGAAGGAACCCAAAATTTCCCAGGAGCTCATGAGTCTTTTAATGAACTACAAATGGCCAGGCAATGTACGCGAACTTGAAAACACCATGGAACGCCTGGTGGTATTGCGTCCCGGGCAGGAAATACAGGTTTCAGATTTGCCGGATAAATTTTTGAATGTATCCGATTCATTGTTCAAAAATTCGGCCCTTCATATCCCTGAGGCAGGCATCAATCTTAAAAATGCGGTGAATGATTTTGAAAACACCCTCATTTTAAAAGCCCTGGAAAAAACCGGATGGAATAAAAACAGGGCGGCCACGCTTCTTAAGCTGAATCGAACAACTCTGGTTGAAAAAATAAAGAAGAAACAACTTGAAAGATACACAAGTTAGAATGAAAGTAGTTTTTCATGAGCCAGTCAGGTTGTGATTTTTTGTTTGTCGATCCAGACGGTGATGTTCTTTTCTCCCTTACTCAAAAGGCTTCCCAGCAAGGATGGTCTTTTAAGACATGCACCAGGGCCCAAGCTGCTTTGGATATCCTTGAAAAAGAACAAATTAAAGTTGTTGTTGCCGAACTGAATCTTCCCGATTTTTCATCCCTTCAAATTCTTGAATGGCTTCAAACACAGGCGATGAAGCCTGAAGTCATTTTAATGACCGCGCAGGCCAGTGTGGAAACGGCTATCAAAGCCATGAAGATGCATGCTTTTGACTATTTGATGAAACCATTTTCAGAAAATGAGGCTGTTGTTTTTTGCATGCGACAGGCTCTCGATAAATATCATCTGGTGAATAAGATGACTTCTGGGAATACGCAGGGCACGGAGTTTTTATTTTCAGGCATTGTTGGGCAAAGCCAAAAACTAAAAGCCGTGCTCGATATGGTAACCAATGTAGTCCAAAGTGATACCACCGTTTTAATTTTGGGAGAGTCAGGCACAGGCAAAGAGCTGGTGGCCAAGGCTCTTCATCAGTTGAGCCACCGTAAAGATAAGCCTTTTGTTGCTATTCATTGTGCGGCCATGCCAGAAACGCTTCTTGAAAGTGAACTTTTTGGATATGTGCGCGGTTCTTTTACAGACGCAGGTGATGACAAAGAAGGTTTATTTGAAGTGGCTAATGGTGGAATTGTTTTTTTGGATGAAATTGGGGAAATGACCCTGACGACCCAAGTCAAATTGTTGCGTGTTTTGCAGGAAGGGGAAGTAAGACGTGTCGGGGATACTGTTTCAAAAAAAGTGGATGTGCGCATTGTGGCAGCCACAAACTCCGATTTAACAGACATGGTGGCCAAAGGTCTTTTTAGGGAAGATCTTTTTTATCGGCTTAATGTTATTGCGGTAACATTGCCACCCTTGCGTGAACGTGGGGAAGATATTATTTTACTGGCGAATCATTTTCTTCACAAAATAGCCTCCAAGCTAAACAAGCCGGTTCATAAACTTTCTGTGGATGCTTTGGAAGCTTTAAAGGTCTATCCATGGCCTGGCAATATTCGAGAACTTGAAAATACCATCGAGCGGGCTGTTGTTTTAAGTGAAGAAGATACCATTCGTGCTAAAAATTTAACTCCATCCATTCTGTCCCGGTCTTTTTATACGCCTCCTGTCCCCAATGAAAATTTGAGTTTTCTGGCCTATAAAGAAGCCAAAAAAAGGGCTGTTGACCAATTCAACAGTGGTTACATTACAGACCTAGTCGACCGCTGTCAGGGGAACATGACTCAAGCTGCCCTGAAAGCCGGCATGGATCGCAGTAATTTCAAAAAAATATTCAAAAAATATATCAAAACAAAATCTTAACCGGTAAACTTGTTTAAAATTTTTTTCAATTATTTCTAGTTTGACTCTTTTTTTTGGATATGGTCCATAAGAGTTTTCATGCCTATGACTAAAGAACTTGTCCTTCTCTGCGGTACTTATACAAAAGCCCTTGAGGATATTCCCTCTGTTCTGGCCAAAGAAGGTTTAAAAACCCAGAATGTTTTGCCCCATGAATTGGTTCCTCAAATTTCCCAGGCTCAAGGGGATCTGGTTGTATTAAGCTTTCCCAAAAATGAACTCGATGCGGTTTTTCCCTTGGTGGAAGCCATCAAGCAGGAAAATGACAGCCTTCCCATTTTTGTTGTTTCTGACAACGACCAGGCCGGCCCTGCTGTCAGTCTTATTAAAAAAGGGGTGGCTGAATATATTTCTTACCCGCTTGATAAATCGTTTAAAAATCTGGTCCAGCATGCTCTTCGTTATTACAACCTCACCAAAAAAGTTTTTTTGTTGGAAGATAGATTAGGGATTGCCACTTCTTTTGAAGGAATGATCGGTCGCAGTGAAAGAATGATTGAAAATTTCAGGATGATCCAGGCCGTGGCCAAGTCGAATGCCACGGTTCTCATCACAGGAGAGTCCGGTACAGGCAAAGAACTTGTGGCCAAGGCCATTCACCGGCGCTCTGACCGCGCCTCTTTTCGTTTTATTGACCTCAATTGCGGAGCCATTCCGCGTGACCTTCTGGAAAATGAATTGTTTGGCCATGAGCGGGGAGCTTTTACGGGGGCCCATAAAAGATATCAGGGTAGTTTTGAGGCGGCGCATCGGGGAACGCTTTTTTTGGATGAAATTAGCGAAATGGATCCCCTGCTTCAGGTGAAATTATTGCGCGTACTCCAGGAACGCAGCTTCATGCGTATTGGGGGCACTGAAAAAATTGATGTGGATGTACGCATTGTGGCGGCCACCAACCGCAATCTGCACGAATCCATCGAAAAAGGTCTCTTTCGTGAAGATCTTTTCTATCGTTTGAATGTGGTGAATATTAACATTCCTTCGCTTCGCGACCGGCGTGCAGATATTCCCCTTTTAGCCCATCACTTTTTGGAACTTTATTCGGCTAAAAATAACCGTATTTTTCTTGATTTTGCGGATGACTGCATGGAAGCCCTTATCAATTATGACTGGCCGGGCAATGTGCGCGAATTAGAAAACACAATCGAACGTGTGGTTGTGTTGCATAACGACAGCCAGGTTAAACTTAAATTTTTATCCAAACAAATCCAGCGCGTGAGTCGTGCCATCAGTTTTAAGGAGGTTGCCAGGTCGGGCATGAGTTTGGATGATTCAAAAATTATTCCTTTAGATGATCTGGAACGCAAAGCCATTGAAGGGGCGCTTATCAAATTTCAGGGCAATATCGGGGTTGCGGCCAAAAAGCTTCAGATAGGGCAGGCCACTCTTTATCGAAAAGTAAAAAAGTACGGGCTTATTCAATTGGGAAAACTGGCCAAGGAAATTTAATGTATGATTACAGCCGCCGCGGAAAAAGATGGGGTTTTGGTTTTGGTTTTGGAAGGAAATCTGGAAATATCCAAGCAATCCAAGCTTAAGGATGAACTTCAAAAGCAAATAGCTCTTTCTTCCAACATGCAAATTCTTGTCGATTTACGCAAAGTCTCCTTTGTGGATAGCGCTTGTTTGGGTGTGTTTATTGGGCTGGCCAGGCAGGTGCGTAAGGATGGTGGAGATATCAGGCTTGCGGGTCTTAACGATGAAGTGATGGCTATTTTTCAGATGACCCGGTTAGACAAGGTCTTCCAGATTTTTGCTGCCAATGAGCAAGGTATTTCCTCATACCAATCTTCATGAAAAATTCAAACCTAAGATGGTCTTTTTCTTTTTCAAACGAAGGGGCCATTCTATCCTCGTTTGAAAAAATCCTTAAAAAAGTCATTACCAAACAAAACAAGCGTTATTTTTCCAAACAATTCATTCAGGATTTGCTGACTGCTTTTACAGAAGGGGTCGCCAATGCCATTCGGCATGCCCATGAGCTTGAAAAACACGGCAAGATAGAATGCACCTTGTGTGTTGATGCCCAGGGGGTTGAGATGACCATTGAAGACCATGGCCCCGGCTTTAACCTGACCCGTGTTCCCCTTCCAAAATTTAGGACTTATGCTGAAAGTGGGCGAGGGGTGTTCATGATGCGCCAGCTCATGGATACTGTTTCTTATCAGCGGGGCTCTAAAAAAAATAAACTTATCCTGAAACGATCTTTTGTAAATGCCGGTTCGGGGGATGTTGATTTGCTTTATGAAATAAGCGATGCCATTTTGCAGAGTCCCAATCCGGAACATGCCTACGATATTATCCTGGAAAAAATGGTGGGGGTTTTCGGTGTGGAAAAAGCCTCCATTCTTCGATACGATCCTGAACTTAAAAAATTAAAAGTTGTTGCCAGCCGTGGTTTAAAGAAGAATGTCAAGGAACTGACCCTTATTCGCCCCGGGGAAGGTATTTCGGGGTATGTGTTTCAACATGCCAAGCCCTGTTTGATTGAAGACATGGAAAAAAACCAGTCGGGATGGCGAAAAAAGAAAAAATACAAGAGCCGTTCTTTTATTTCGGCACCCCTTGTGTGCTTTCCCATGATCAGGCAGGAAACCCTGGGTGTTATCAACATGACCGATCGTATCAACGGCAAACCCTTTACCAAAAAGGATTTACGCCTACTGACGACCATTGCTAATCAGGCCACGGCCTATCTTCATATTTGCCAGTTTCATTCCAAGGCCAAAAAGGCGGAAGTACTTAACCGTGAACTTGAAATTGCCCGAAAAATTCAACAAAGCTATCTTCCCTCCAAACCTCCCCAGGTTTCCGGGTTTGAGCTGGCCGGATGGTGCGATATGGCCCAATCGGTGGGAGGGGATTATTATGATTTTTTACCGGCAGAGGATGGTTCGCTCTATGTCGTGGTGGCCGACGTTTCCGGGCACGATGTGGCGGCAGCCCTTACCATGGCCAACTTGCGCAGCAATCTGAAGGCCCATCTCACAAACAATGCAGACCCGGGTGTTGTGCTAGAGCTTTTGAATAAAAGCCTATTTGACGATCTTGTGCGGCATGATCAATTTATTTCAATCGTTCTCGCAAAATTTTCACAAAATCGGGATGAAGTCTTTATTGCCAATGCAGGACATCCGTATCCCTTTTTATTAAGGGAGGGGAAGTCTGTCTCTGTTTTCCCCAATCTGGCTTCACAATCCGTCTTGGGGACAATCCAGAATGAAAAATACAAAATGCTTCCGTTTAAGCTTTCTTCCGGGGACACTCTTGTTTTTTTTACGGATGGGATTCTTGAAATGATGGGACAGAAAGGGAGTCGATTGGGTCGGATGGGATGGACCCAATTACTGGAAAATCATGCATCCAAATCGTTGGCATCCATGATAGCCGCGCTCCAAGAAGATCTGACTTCCTTTAGAGGGCCCATGGCTCCCCACGATGATGTCACTGCCGCTTTTGTCCGGTTGCAATAAGTCAAGCTATGCAGTCTTATCAAAGTATTTTATCTGAAATTTGTAACCTTAAAAATTTGGGGATTCGCCAAAACCTGGATCATGTTTGTACGGCGCTTGAAAAATTGGGCAACCCCCATCTTGGTTATCCTGCCATCCATGTGGCTGGAACCAATGGCAAGGGATCAACCTGCGCCATGATTTCTTCAATCCTTCAAAACAGCGGTTTTAAAGTGGGATGGACTCTTTCACCCCATCTCGTTGACTTTCGTGAACGCATTCAAATTAATAATGAGTTCATCCCAAAACCTGATGTTGTTCGATATCACAAACTCATAAAACAAAAACTGGGGTTGGGTTTTTTGACTTATTTTGAATGGGTGACGATCATGGCTTTTCTTCACTTTAAAGAGCAAAAAGTGGATGTGGCTGTTTTGGAAACAGGGATGGGGGGTCGTTGGGATACGACCAATGTGTGCCAGCCCTTGGTGGGGGTTATCACCAATGTCAGTTATGACCATGAAGCCATTTTGGGAGATACGCTGGAAAAAATTTTGGGTGAGAAGATGCAGATTGTCAAAAAGGGAATGGATGTGTGGACGGGGATAAAGGAATCTCATTTACTGGCTCAACTCAAAACTCATTGCGAGCAGGTGAGGGCCTTTTTTCATCAGGCCGATCTTGGGGTAAGGGCAATTCATGAATTGCCCCTACAAGGACGGCATCAAATACAGAATGCCGCCTTGGCCATGGGGGTTTGCCAGTCATTACGTCAAAGGGGCTGGGTCATTTCCGATGAAAATATAAAAACTGGAATGAAGGCCACTGTGTGGCCCGGAAGACTGGAGATTATCTCCGAGAAGCCTTACATTTTGCTGGATTGTGCCCATAACCCGGCGGGGGTGCAGGTTTTAGCTGATTTTTTAAAAACCCAATCCCGAAAATATAAACTCATTTTTACAACCCTTTCGGATAGACCTTTTAAAAGCATGTTAAAGGCACTCCTTCCCTCTATTACCGAGGTGCACATTCCCTTTTTGAAAGAAAATCGGGCATGGTCCTCCGACGATTTGCGTCAAAAGATCGAGGCGATGGCACTGGATATCCCTGTTTTTTTCATGGATTTGAATAGGCCATCGTGGGAAAATTTTAAAAGTCGGTTAAAACTTGATGACTCTGTTTTGGTGACAGGGTCCATTTATCTGGTTTCTGAAATTCGACAAATGCTTAAGGAGTATTCATGAAGTCTCTTTCAAAAATTATTTTGCTGGTTCTTTTTTTATTTTCCCATTCGGTCCAGGCAGAAATGCTTGAACCCACTTTGCTTGAAGTGACCGAACTTACCTATAGCGACCGTTTTGATGAAGCCATAAGTCTGGCTGATTCCTATATAGCTTCCCATCCATCCGATCCCCGGGGTTTGGTTGTAAAAGCCATGGCCATGGACTGGAAACAAAAAATAACGGCAGGTTTTGAAAAGAAATTAGATGGTCAAATTTTAGAAATGCTCAAAAATGCCAATCTTATGGCTTTTATCCAGTGGGAAAGGGATCCAAAAAACATTGATAAAATGATCACCCTTGGAAACAGTTATTTATACCTTTCAAAAAAATGGGTTGATCTTAAAAAACAGGGACGCGCGGGGCTCATTTTAAAAAAATGTCGCAAGCATTTGGAAGAAGCTATTTCGTTAGATCCTAAGCGATATGATGCTTACCTGGCTTTGGGACTTTTTAATTTTTATATGGCTAATATTCCCCCCGGATTTAAATTTCTGGCCGGTTTATTGGGAATGACGGGGAATGAAGCAGTTGGATTAAAACAGTTAAAAATGGCTTCGGAAAACAAAAACCTTCATTGGGTGGATGCCAAATTTATTTTGGCCTATGCGTTTGGAAAAACCAAAAAAGATTACCCTTCAAGCCTGGCCATCATGAATGATTTGGTGACCCGTTATCCTAAAAATGTTTTTTTCAGGCATTTTAAGGCAGAATATGAAACCAAAGCCAAACAATATGCCCTGGCGCGCGCTGATTTTTCAAAATTCTTGGGAATGTGTTTGGCCCGCCTCAAAAATCCCTGTTCTGGTGAGCTCTTGTTTGAAGCCCATTATTACTTGGCCTCAGGTTATATTGTTGAATCAAAATGGAATGAAGCGGCCAAGGAAATCGCCCTTGCTGAAGGCATCTCTTTTACATCTCACCCTGATATGCTGGTAAAACTTTATTACAACAAGGGCATCGTGTTTAAAGCTTTGGGAAAGAAAAGTGAGGCCATTGTTGAATTTAGAAAAGTAGAAAATAAAAAAGAGCTTAATACAAAAGCCTGGGAACAAGCCAAAAAAGAATTGTTGGAAATGGGGGAAAAAATAGAAAATAGAAAATAGAAAATGGAGGAAAAATTTCCTTTGGAAATTTTTGTGCCGGAGGTGGGAGTTGAACCCACACACACTTGCGTGCATCGGATTTTGAGTCCGACGTGTCTGCCATTCCACCACTCCGGCAAAGCAACCAAAACAAAGAGAAGGGGGAGTTTCCTACTTCTATTTTCAGGACAGTTCAAATGATTTTTTGAGGCATTTTTTGAGGCATTTTGACGGGGGCTTTCCTGAAAACATTTTTTTGTGGATGAAACAATTTGAAATCCGGTTTCAATAAAAAGTTCGGTTGGAATGTTTCTTGGGCTTGAAAAAGATTCTTATGAGGCAAATTGTTTCATCCACAAAAAAATGTTTTCAGGAAAGATTAAAAAGACAGAATTTACTTATTACTTACTTTAGGTTGGGACTTGGTTTCAAGTTCGTCCATCATTTCCATTTCACGAACCATGGGGTCTATTTCTCCCCCGTAACGGCGTAGGTTTTCATCAGTACGAGAAACGACAACCTCATATTCCTGTTTGGGGAGATGAACGTAGGCTGTGTTGATTTTGTGCGTGGGAGTATAGGTTTTGTAATGAGGGAGATATTGTCCCCCACAGGAGAGAATTTCAGAAGATTCCCCCAAACGATGGTAGACCGACTGGGCTTTTTCATAAGCTGGCAGCAGAACTGAACCGCATAATGTTTCTCTCCATCGACTCATATCCATCTCCTTACACCCATAAAGAGAAGCAATTCACATGCCATTTTATGCGCGGAAAATGGCGTCTTTTTATATAATAATTCCAGTTACTTATGATTTTTATGAGTGGAGGGTAGAAACATCTTTCCAAAAGAAGGGAAACTTTCTTCCCTTTTCAAGTCAATTTGTTGACAAAACTGATGACAAAACTGATGTCTTAAAGCCTTAAAGATTGTAAGAATATTCAAATCTTATGACGCAAGCAGCCCAACTCATAGCGGTCATTTATGAAGACACAGAACTGATACTTCTTGATAAAGCAGCTGGAATGCCTGTTTTTCCTCAAAGAAAGGGCGAGGATGATCAAAAAACGGTGCGGCATTGGCTTTGTGCTCATTATCCAGAACAGAAAAGAATTGTTCCCTTTGAAGAAGCGGGGATTGTTCATCGGCTGGATAATGATACTTCCGGAATCTTGGTGGTGGGCAAAACTCAATTGGCCTATGATTTTTTGCGCAAGATATGGAATACGCTGCAAGTAACAAAAGAATATGGGGCTCTCGTGTTGGGAGCCATCACTTCCCCCCTTTTGATAAATCTTTCCATTGCGCATCATCCATCACGTCATAACAAGATGGTGGTGTGCCAAACAGAACAAAAGACCCTCGAACTGAAAGGAAGGCAGGCGTATACAAAAGTGGAGCGCCTTGGGCTTTATCAAGACAAAAGAGGGTATAATTACAGCCTTGTTTCTGTTGAAATCAAAACAGGGGTACGGCATCAGATTAGAGCGCATTTGGCGGGCCAGGGGCATCCCTTGGCGGGAGATGGGCTTTATCAAAACTCATTGAAGAAGAAACAGGATCTTTTGGGAATGCCGCGGCATTTTCTTCATTTAAGGCGCATACAATTACCCCACCCGATGACAGGGGAAAAAATGGCATGGGTGACGGAATTCCCCCATGATTTGATGAATGTATTAAATCAGTTAAGAAGGGTGAGTTAGATTTTTTTTATCCTGAACACATCCACGGCCGAACCAATCCATACAAGACCAAGAAGGGAAAACCCGATTTTGTAAAAGGTTTGACGTTGGACCCAAAGATGGGACGCCATTTCAGGGGCATGGGATATATAATGTTTCAAATTGGTTATTTGTTGCACCTGACGATAAGCATCCATTTCAAAAACAACAATCATGGCCAAAAGAATACCGGCTACGACAACACTAATGAGGGTTCCCGCTATTTTTCGACGAAGATAAAAATGCCCCATTCCAGGAAAAACAAATAGGTTAAGAGCAAATGCGATAAGTGTTTTTGAATTCACCTAAAGGAAAGAATGACACACGGACCTGTTTTTACAAAATGAAATTGTTGCTTCTTGAAAAATCTTTATTTAAAGGAAGAATAGACTTTATCAAGGGTTTGAAGATAAAGGTCGCTTGAATCCGGGCCCAAAGATTTTACAATTTGTTTATAAGATGACACTTCCGAAGATGTACCGTGTTCCATGATATCTTCTTTACGTGTAAAAAAGCGACGCAACATGGAGCGCGAGCTTTTTTTGAAGGCTGTATCCTGGAAAGTGTTAGAATTACTTCCGATGCGAAATTTATTATTTTTGTCTTTTTCTAAACAAACAAATTTATAAGCCATAAAGAACCTCACTATTTAGTAGAGCAAAAAGGGTGCCATAAGAAATGAGAGTGTGTCTTTATAAGTTATTGGTATAATTAACTTATTTATAGTTCTTTTTATTGAAGAGCTTATTAGTTAAGGTTTTTTGGGGAGATTTTAAATTTTTAGGGGGCCCAAACCCCCAATTAATTCAAGGGAATTTTATGGGAGATCGACGCGTTGTTCTCGATTTAGAAACAAAGAAAACCTTTGATGAAGTCGGTGGCAGGGAGCACATTGATCAATTAGGTATTAGTGTGGTGGGTATTTATGATTATGAATGCAGCAAATATCGCACCTACGAAGAAAAAGAATTGGGGCAGTTACAAAATTTTTTGATCGATGCCTCCCTGATCATTGGTTTTAATCATATCAATTTTGATTTTGCCGTGCTGCAAGCCTATTTTTCAATCGATGTCGAAACACTTCCCGCTTTTGATATTTTGGCTGATTTTGAAAAAAAAGCGGGCCATCGCATTGGCCTTGATTCGCTGGCCAAAGCCACGCTTAATGTGGGGAAAACGGGACATGGATTGGATGCCATCCGTTTTTACAGGGAAGGGCGCATGGAGGAATTGAAATCGTATTGCCTGAATGATGTCAAAGTCACGCGCGACATTTTTGAATATGGCATTGAAAACGGAAAAATTTTTTATTTTTCAAAAATAGGACAGCAAAAAAAGGAAATGGCGGTTGATTGGAAACAATACAAAAAACCAAAAATCGTAAATCTGGCTTCTGCCCAATATAAACTTTTTTAGAAGTGTCCTAAATAATAGGTGCGTGGGAAGGGCCTATGTTAATAACGATGTAATCGTTAAGAATATAAATCGTCCAACCCAAGAGATGTTCAAATAGAGAAATAGATTTTGGTGCCTGAATGTTTCTTGGTGTTAAACGAGACCCTTTTAACACATAAAGACGGCCATTCCAGCTACGTATAAGGGTTTCCGGTTGAAAAAGATGTTCATAGAAACGAAGAACGTTTTCGGCCAACTCTTTGTACCCGCGTTCGACCCAATAACCACGTTTTTCCTTTTCGACAAAGACAGTCTGGGGAAGGGCGCTCACTCTTTGCCTTAAATAAGAATCGGTAATCCAATCCTCCGGTTTGGAAAAAAATGAAGTAATCAAGCTTGAATCCCTGAGGAAAGTTTCACAAGAATTAACGAGGGCTTTAACAATGGCCAAATCATCACCGTAAAGCCCTGGGGCCTTTTCGCATTGGCGTAAAAGACTCTCAATATTTTCAATCATGGAATCAAAACGTTCAACGATACTTTGAACTATTGGGGTTTCTTCAAGTGAATCTATTTGAAGCAGTGCTTTTACGGTGATTTCTACTAATTTTTGGATGAGTTGATTTACATCATTAAGAATTTCCACCTTTTGCATTGCTTGGCCTGCGAGGGCCAGATCGAACCTTAAGGCTGTAACTTTTGTGTCCAATGCATCATAAGTTGAAAATAATTGCTCTACAGATACTGGAGGAACCGGAGATAACCCTACTACAGGAGGTGTAGGAGGTACGTGTCTTAACGCGAGGGGATCCAAATTTGAACCAGAAAAAAAATACATATCACCAGAAAGAGATACCCTGGGTTGAACGAGAGAAATCGGGGGGGACGAAAAATTAATATGATCTTGCTGTTGCTTCCCTCGATTTAAAGGTGGAAGCCTTCTGACGGTTATTCTGGGGTGAGGATGAGGTTGATATTTTTTAAGTGGTATCGCAGCAAAGGAGGGCCCAAACTTATTATAGCTGTCAGGCCTATGATGAACACGCATGTATCCTGAACGAGGAAAAAACATTTGATCTTCTATCGAAAGAAGCATCCCAAAGCAATACGCAAAGCGTCATTTTTCACTTTTTTTATCATAGAAGGGCGCAGCAAGCGGCGCCCCTACGAGAGGATGGTATGTTTGACCAGGGCACAATGCAGGCTCACAAAATCGCTATGAGCCAAGACGTAGGAGAGTGAATGACGTTTTTCCCGTGTGTGGGCGTATCGCGCAATCGATGACTTGAAGCCAAGTCCCCCAGATCCACGGTGGAAGAATCTAAAAAAACGATGTGGGGTTTTGTTTTCGTCATTCAAGAATGGTTCCTTGGGCCAATTGAAGGGTCAGTTCTGCCATATGGCGGTCAACCTGGGACTTGAGCTCTAATTTTTGGGCTTCAATCAAATCACTTTGGGCCCGTATGAGTAAATCGCTTGACGTACGTCCTTGTTCAAAGCGCAATTCTTCTTCTTTAAGTCTTAAAGTTTGGGCCAGTCTTGCTTTGTGTGCTTGGTTTTGTTCAAGAATCAGGTTTTTAAGTTGAAGGTAAGTTTCACGAACTTGGCGTACGATTTCCAATTCTTTTTCTTTAAGGGCATATAGAGCTTTGGTTTGGTCAATTTTTGATTGGGATAAAGCATTGCGGGCCTTTCTGTTTTGAAGGGGAAATGAAAATTCCATGCCCACTTTCCACTGGCGATGTTCATTTTCGATGTTGTTCAAGGCGTTACCGTAGGTGTTATCCAAACCGTTTAAGGCATAAGTCCCCACCAAATCCATTTCGGGCCAGAGGGCGTTTTTGTTTGTGGATACTTTTAATTTGTGAACCTCAATTTCTTTTTTGAGTTGTTGATAGTCGGGCCTTTTTTCAAAGGCGGTGTTCAATGCTTCATCCAAAGATGAAAATTTTTTTTGAGGGATGGAAGTTTGTGAAAGTTCAAGGGTCCTATTTTTGTCCAAGGCCAAATTTTGTTGCAAGATTTGTTGGCTGGTAATGAGTAGGTTTTGTGCGTTTAAAGAGAGCGTATCCCGTGTGTAATAATTGGCTTCAAAAAGATACACATCGGCTTTATTTGCCAAACCCAATTCATTTTTTTTAAAATTGCTTTTTTGAAGTTCGAGGGCTTTTTGGGATCCCTTTTTCTCAAAGGAAGCATTGTGGAAAGCCCAATAGTAATTCCAGTAGTCGACCAGATTTTTATACAGGGCCACCTGGATTTGGGCCTGGGTAGACGCCTGTAGGCTTTCAGCCTGTTTTTTGGCCAGAGCAATATTTTTTCGCGTGGCAAATCCAAAAAAGTTTTTGGCCATGGGTTGACGAAGGTCTATCTGGCCAATGGTATTGTAAGACGGATTGATGGTTGTAAAAGAAGAATTGGTACGATTCCGCTGATTTAAAAAACTGGCGGTGATTTCAGTCCCCAAAGGTGTGTTCTGGCTTACAGAGGCATTATAATTGAAATTATGGTTGTTATTGCCAAAAACAACGGAAGGCTGCTGAAATTTGTCGCGTGTATAGTTTATTTCTGAAGAAAAAACCGTGTCGTAAATGGATTTGGCTTCTCCGACAATGGTTTTTGTTTTTTTCTGTTCTTCGAGGGCTTTTTGGATTTCAAGGTTTTGGAGAAGGCTTAAGTTTTTTACGGTGGTTTCGTCGAGGGGTAATGTTTGGGCATGGACAAAAAAAGGAATGAGCCAAGAGATCAGGCTTATAAAGGCCAGTTTCCCAACTGCTTTTATTTTTTCACTCATTAGTTATAGGGACTCGCGTCGCCCCCTCCATCCCGCGCCGCGGGATGGAGCCTCCCCCTCAACGCGCCTGTGGCGCTTAATTGGAATCTACAAATTGTACATTCACTTTGTGAGGAATAAGTTTTTTATCATGGGCCATGTCCAAAAACAACTGCACGGCTTTTTTGCCATCGGCTTCATAATCCAGTGTACGCTGGTTTACATACATTCCTACAAATGTGTCGGCGGTTTCGGGGCTTAATCCACGGGCATACTTCATGGCGTGAGCCAAGCCATCTTTTCGGTGTTCCAGGCCATAGGCAATGCTTGCTTTTTGGATGCGGGCCAATTTTTTCATCATTTCAGGCCCAAGATTCCTTCGCACCGCGTTTCCACCCAACGGAAGAGGCAGCCCACCTGTAAGGCCTGCCCACCATTTTCCCAAATCGACAATGAGTTTAAAACCCATGTCTTGGTATTGCAGTTGTCCTTCGTGGATGATAAGCCCGCAGTCAGCCTTGCCTTCTTTGACAACATCCAAAATCTGATCAAAAGGGACAACAATGTGTTCAAACTGGGGTTCTAAAATTTTTAACGCTAAAAAAGCACTGGTCATGGTGCCAGGCACGGCCACAAGTTTTTGTTTTATATCGGAAATGGGGAAAGATTCTTTGGCCACGACCATGGGGCCATAGTTTTCACCCATGGAGGCCCCGCTGCCTAAAAGGGCGTATTTATCGGCCAAGTAAGCATAGGCATGAATGGAGACGGCCGAAATTTCATAGGTTCCCTTCATGGCTTCGCGGTTTAAGGTTTCGATGTCTTTAAGGACATGTTCAAAGGTGAAGCCCTCATTGGGCACTTTGTGTTCGGCCAGACCATAAAACATGAAAGCATCGTCTGAATCAGGGCTATGGGCAATATGAATGAGCATAAGGGGTTTGTTGCTAACAAAGACCTCTTGATTTAGCAACTTTTTTGGCAAATTCTTCCCCTACTTTTGGGGGAAGGGGGTTTTTTTTGTTTGTCCTTTAGAGACCCTTTGTTAGACCCAAGCATGGGGTTTTGAGTTCCCCATTTCAAAAACGGAAAAGAGCCAATATGTTAAAAAACTTAATAATTTCATATATTTAATAAAATTTAAGAGCTGGCACAGGGCTTGCTTTAGTATAAGGGTGGTTGATTAAACCTCCTTATACCCTCCGAGCCGTCTACGGTTTGAAACAAAAGAATCGTAGGCGGCTTACCCCCAAATTCCCATTAAACACCAAAAATAGAACATCAAACATTGAAGAGTTTTTTACGATCTTCGAAGTCCAAACTTCGATGCCCGAAAAAGGCTTGGGATTTTAGTCCAATCCATTTAAGATCGCCTCGGTTTATGCCTGAATTTGGAATTATTCATGATCATACTTTTTCTCTCGTTCTTACCATTGTTTTTGTGGTGTTGAATGGTTTTTTTGTCGCGGCTGAGTTTGCCTTGGTAAAAGTGCGTGCTACTTTCCTGGAAGTTCTTGTCAAAAAAGGAAATACCCTAGCCAAACTAGCCTTTGGAATGGTGAAGCACCTGGATGCTTATCTTTCGGTCACGCAGTTGGGGATTACACTTGCTAGCCTTGGGTTAGGGTGGATCGGAGAGCCTGCCTTGGCGGATTTATTTCATGGAATTTTGGTGAAAGGGAATATTCATATTTCTGATGTTACCTTGCATTCCATATCTTTTGCTGTGGCTTTTATTTTATTGTCAGGCTTGCACATTGTTGTTGGGGAGTTGGTGCCTAAATCAATCGCCATCCGCGTTGCTGATAAGATAATTCTTTTGGTGGCCCTTCCCATGCGGTTTTTTTACATTATTTTCTTTCCGTTCATGTGGATCTTAAATGGTATTTCGAATACCATTCTTAAAATAATCCGCATTCCACCTGCGGGAGGGCCTGCCAGGGCTCATTCAGAAGAAGAAATAAAACTCATTGTTGAAGACTCGTTTGAAGAAGGGGCCATTGGTCCGCGCAAACGATTGCTCCTTGATAAAGCCATCGATTTTTCGCACAAAAAAGTTCACAACATCATGATCCCTGCCGATAAAATGGTTTGTTTTTATGTCGACGACCCTGTTCGTATCAATATCGACAAGGCCATGGAATCGGGTCATACGCGGTTTCCCCTGATTGATACTGATAAAAAGAAGATATTGGGTTTTATCCACATGAAGGATATTATTTGGAATCTGGAACATGAGAAGGTGATCAATCTTTTTGATTTGCGCCGGCCCATCTTGAGTTTGGATGTGGACATGGGACTGGATGCCGCCCTCCGGCGTTTTCAAAACGCCAAAATCCATATTGCCATTGTTGAAGACGTTCATGGGAACGTGCAGGGGCTTGTGACCTTGGAAGATGTTATTGAACAGATTGTGGGCGAGATTGAAGATGAATTTGAATAAATGTAGGGACAATCCTAGGATTGTCCCTACACAGATTATCCTAACGTGAGACAAACGCTTTCAATAAAACAAAAAATTTCTCACAAAAATTAAGTTTTATTTTTTTATCATAAACCGGGTAACGGTGTTTTTTGATTTTAAATAAAATTTTCTGGTAAACATATCCCATGATACGGGCGGCCAAAAGTTTCCCTTTTTTATCTTTTTTGAATTCTTCAAAACTAAGCTGATAGTAGGAAAGCGCCCGGTCAAATTCAAAATCCATGAGCTTGATGAAAGTTTCATCATGCCGGCGATCAAAAATATCTTGGGTGGTAAGACCAAATTTTTTTAAATCTTCTTCTGGCAGGTAAACACGGCCTTTTTCGAGATCGACACCCACATCACGAATAATATTGGTGAGCTGAAGGGCCAGCCCCAGGTTAATGGCCATTTGGTCTGCAGTGGGGCTTTCGTACTCAAAAATCTTCATGCAGGTAAGCCCCACAATGCCCGCGACGCGGTAACAATATTGATAAAGTTCGTCAAAGGTCCGGTAGGTTTTTTTGCCGATATCCATTTCACAACCTTCAACCAGTTTTAAAAAATAATCCTGCGGAATCTTGAAGTGTTGAACGGTTTTTTGAAGCTCGCATAAAAGGGGAAGGGTTGCTGTTTCTGTATAAAGTTTGTGGATTTCCTCTTTCCAATAATTGATCAATTCTTGCTGGCGTGCGGGGTTGTTTTCTTCATCAACGACATCATCAACCACCCTAAAAAAAGCATATACTGACTGGATGGCCAGTCTTTTCTCACGGGATAAAAAGAAGAATGAACTGGAAAAATTTGATTTGCTTTTGGAAGTGATGGCCCGGGCGCTGCTTTGGGTAAGAATGACGGGTGAAGTTTGGGATTGAATCATAAGTGATACGGGGCCTGTTGCAACATTAATGGCCAAAGGTCTCTTTTCTCCAACGGGGGATTATTGTCAAAGATATTTTCCCAATTATTTTTTATGTTTTCTAACCAGGTATTCCCTTGGTGATATAAGACCGTTAAGGCTCCCCCCGTATTTGTTGGGATTTTATTTAACAAAGAAGAGGATTCTTCATACAAATTTCTGATTTTGTCCGTGTGGTGCATGACAAGTCTTCTCAAATTTTCATTAACTTTTTTCCCTTGATAGTTTTTTTCATCATAACGGAAAAGCCCCATGTCTTCCTGGGCAAAGATCATTTTTTCTGATTGGTGATACAGGGGAATCTTCTTTAAACGGATGGTTAATTCCAAAGCTGTGGCTAAAATCCTGGCTTGTTCAATAAGTTTTGGGGCCGGGTAACCCATAAGATGCATGGCGATTTCTGTGAATGGGCCGACTGTTGCAGAGGATGTATGAACCAAATCGGAAAAACGGTCCCATTTCTTTTTGATCCAATCTTTTTTACGACCCCGAATCATCAAAACCGGCAACGATGGAGAAATTTGATGTTGATTGGCTGATAAAACAATTTCTTTGAAGAAAGGATCTTCTTGCGGATTGACGGCAAGACTTTCCCACTGGGTCAGGATCGACATGACGTTGATATTTTTTTGCCAGGTGATATTTTCGAGTTGGATATGGAATGAATAAAATATTTCAAGGGTTGAAAAGATTTGGGGAGACAACTGTTTTTTCAAAAATTCTGGGAGGATGGAATTATTATGGGCAAAAAAAGGTTGAGAGGATTTTTTTCTAATTTTCAAATTTTGAAACCAGCTGATGCCCAAAGTCATAATAGAGAGCTCTTATTTTTGTTTTTGGGATGCTTTTTGAAAACGAATGATGCCCTTGATTTTTTCTTTGTCTTTGTGGATGAGTCTTGAGGCTTCAGAATTACTCAATTCGCTGTGTAACCCTGTGGAAGACTCTTCGGTAAAAAATTCATCCGGTTTTTTACGGGCGCGGCTGGTCAGCTTGACCTTGCGGGCTTCTTTTCTTAAGGCGGGATCGGCATAAACGCCATCAGCAAGTTTAATAAACCCGATATCGCGTACCCCTCCCATTGGCTCGTAATCGTCCGGGTCAAGCTTGTCACCTTTTTCCCAATTGAATTTTTTCTTTTTCGCGGCCATTGGAGTCACCCTACATCAATAAAAAAGGCAGCAAACTTTTTGAAAGGTTTGCTGCCTTTGACTATAGCATAAGCCATTCGTTAAGCGACCAGATTTTTGAGAGCTTGGCCGGCTTTGAATTTTGGAACACGGGATGCCTTGATTTTAATTTCGGCACCCGTTTGAGGATTGCGTCCAATGCGGGCTTTTCTCTTGGCAATGGAGAAAGTGCCAAAACCTGTAAGGGTGATTTTGTCACCTTTCTTCAGGCATTTTGCAACGGCATTGGTTGCAGAGTTCAACGCATTTTCAGCCAAAGCCTTGGCGCAACCACAGTCTTTGGCAATTTGATTGATAAGTTCAGCTTTTGTCATTTTCTACCTCCTTGAAGGCGTTAGAGTAGGTCTTTATTGTTTGCGAAAAATATTTTTCAAAAACTTTAAAGACCAAATTTTTTGGAGAACTCTATCAGTGTCTGATGACACTTAAAAAAGTGATCACCGGCAAACGCCGATAAAATAAGTGAAAGCTATGATAGAAGACAGCAAACCAAAGTCAAGGTTAAAAAAGCGGGCGAAGCATTTTTTTAAACTTTTTCCAGTTTTCAATTTTTGACAAGTTGTCCCTGAATGTTCAGTTTTTACTTTCGGCTTTTGAACTCTTTTCGCGTTGACATTTGGGGGGGGATACCCTAATTTTCAACCTAGTTTTTTCTGGGTAAATTCCCCGGTTTTTCTACTCAATTATGGTCGAATCAAAAGAAGTTATTCCCGTCAGTATTGAAGATGAAATGCGGCATTCCTACCTTGATTACGCCATGAGCGTCATCGTTGGTCGTGCCCTCCCTGATGTGCGTGACGGGCTAAAGCCCGTTCATCGCCGCATCCTTTACGCCATGTTCCGCGAAGGGATTCTTTCATCCAAGCGCTATTCCAAGTGCGCCGGGGTGGTGGGGGAAGTGCTCAAAAAATATCATCCCCATGGGGATTCGGCTGTTTATGAAACCCTGGTGCGCATGGCCCAGGAATGGAACATGCGTTATCTGCTCATTGACGGGCAGGGTAATTTTGGCTCTGTTGATGGCGATTCCCCTGCAGCCTACCGTTATACCGAATGTCGTTTGATGGCCTTGGCTGAAGAAATGATGGCCGACATCGACAAGAATACGGTCGATTTCACCCCTAATTTTGATGAATCAACCCTGGAGCCCATTGTTTTACCCACAAAGATTCCCAATCTCTTGATTAATGGTTCGGAAGGGATTGCCGTAGGGATGGCCACCAAAATCCCTCCGCATAATTTGTCTGAAATTATTGATGCCCTTATCTTGCTCATCAACCAGCCCGAGACCAGTTTGGATGACATCATGAAAATTGTCCCGGGGCCTGATTTTCCCACGGCAGCTTTTATTTATGGCCGCCAGGGTATTCGCCAAGCCTACGAAACAGGGCGGGGAATTATTCATTTAAGAGCCCGTGCCGAAATCGAAAAAATGGCCAAGGGGGAACGGGAAGCCATTATTATTTCCCAAATACCGTTTCAGGTGAATAAAGCCCGTCTTATTGAGTCAATTGCCGGGTTGGTTAATGAGGACAAAATCGACGGGATTTCGGAAATCCGTGATGAATCAGATCGGGAAGGCATGCGTATTGTCATCGAGTTAAAAAAGAATGTTGAGTCGGCCGTGGTTCTCAATCAACTTTACAAGCATACGGCCATGCAGTCTTCCTTTGGGATCATCATGCTTACCATTGTGGGTGGGCAACCCCGCATTTTGGCACTGCGCGATGTTTTAAAACTCTTTTTGGAACATCGAAAAGAAGTGGTGGTCCGTCGTACCATTTTTGAATTGGAAGAAGCCCAAAAACGCGCCCACATTTTAGAAGGTCTGAAAATCGCGGTTGAAAATATTGATGCGGTCATTGAACTCATCAAAAAATCCCCCAATCCTCCCATAGCCAAAACAGGGTTAATGGAAAAGTTCGGGTTAACCGAGATCCAAGCCCAGGCCATTTTGGAAATGAGGTTGGGTCGGCTCACAGGTCTGGAACGGGACAAGATTTTACAGGAATACAAGGAAGTTTTGGTTCTTATCGAAAAGTTAAAATCCATTCTGGGTAGCGAAAAGCTGGTGTTTGAAATCATTGTCCAGGAATTAAATGAAATAAAAGAAAAATATGGTGATGTCCGGAAAACAGAAATTATCGCCAATACTGTAGATCATTTCTCTGATGAAGATTTGATTCAGGAAGAAGATGTGGTGGTGACCATCAGCCACCTGGGTTACGTCAAACGCAACCCCATTGACACCTACCGTGCGCAAAACCGTGGTGGACGTGGGAAAATGGGTATGGACGTGCGTGATGACGATTTTGTAAAGGAAATTTTTATTGCAAGCACCCACAGTTATCTTCTGGTGTTCACCAATTTGGGGCGGGTTTATTGGTTGAAAGTGCATGAAATCCCCGAGGCAGGCCGCACGGCACGGGGAAGGGCCATTACCAATCTGATTGCCCTTAAAGGCGATGAAAAAGTGGCCGCCATTTTGCCTGTGCGAGAATTTTCGCCCGGTCAATTCATTGTTTTTGTCACGCTTAAGGGCACAGTTAAAAAAACCAGCCTGGATGCCTATGCCAATATCCGTATGGGGGGCATTATCGCCCTGGGTATTGACCAGGGGGATGAACTTGTCGAGGTAAAATTAAGTGACGGGAAACGAGATGTGCTCATTGGCACCAAGGAAGGGCAAACAATCCGCTTTACCGAAGATGAAGTGCGTTCCATGGGCCGCCAAGCCACCGGGGTTCGGGGCATTAGCCTGGCGGATAATGATGCTGTGGTGGGGATGGGCCTTGTAGATGCGGGATCCACGGTTTTGACCGTTTCTGAAAACGGTTATGGCAAGCGCACCAGTACCGATGAATACCGTGTGCAGGGGCGTGGGGGTAGTGGCGTTGTAACCATGAAGACGACCGAAAAAACAGGTTTGGTCATTGGAACATTGCAGGTAAAAGACACTGACGATGTCATGCTGATGACCACCATGGGTAAAATTATCCGTCTTCATGTAAATCAAATTTCAATGATTGGCCGCAATACGCAAGGGGTACGGCTTATCCAAATGGAGCCTGGCGAAAAAGTGGTGAGTGTGGCCATTTTGGCTGAACAGGAAAATTCTGAAGGCCCCAAAGAAGGGGATGTTCAGGCATGAAACACTTTTTTGTTGTCATCAGCTTTTTATTTATCTTTGCCTGCCAGGGTTCTCATGAAAAAAAACAGCCTTCTTTGCCACCCCCTCCTTCTCAACCCACAGCAAGTCTTGCCACCAAGCAGGGAAATTTTGTCTTGCAATTGGAAATTGCCAATACCCCCGAAAAACGGGAACAGGGCTTGATGCACCGCACCGATCTTGGTGATGACAAGGCAATGCTTTTTATTTGGGATGAAAATGTCTTAAGTTCTTTTTGGATGAAGGATACACCTACGGCTTTGGACATTATCTTTCTTAACGATAAAAAAGTGGTGACCTATATTGCTCCGGATAACAAACCTCTTTCGGAAGATCTTATCACCCCCTTAAAGCCCTTTCGCTATGCCTTGGAAGTAAAGGCGGGGTTTGCTCTCAAAACAGGCCTGAAGGTGGGGGACATTATTGAATTTTCTTTGCCATAAGGGGGCTTCCCATGCCAATCCTTCAAGTTTTCCAAAGAGGACATTTTTGTTTCAAGGTGGAGCTTCCACGGGCGAGATTTCTTATAGGCCGGTCCTCTGAATGTGACCTGTGTCTTCCTGACGCTGAAATATCACGCAAACACGCCGAAATTTTTTTTGAAAACAATTATTATGTTCTTAACAACATCAGTTCAACCCATACTCTTTTAAATGGGTCTGAAATCAGTTCCCCTTCGGTTCTTCTAGAGGGGCAAAAAATTGATATTGGTTCTTGGCAGCTCAAGTTTAAACAATCCAAAATCCCGGACGAAGAAAGTCAGGGTTCCTACAAAACAGCCCTTACCTATGTATCAGGAGATACGACACGTCTTTTAAGTTTAAATCCTGAAACAGACACCTGTCTTCTTGAAAAGACGATTCTTGTTATCAAAAACCCCTCTGGAGATGAACTCAGAGTGCCTTTTTCAAAAAGAAAAATGCTTTTGGGCTCGTCGTCTTCTTGTGATGTTGTGGTCAAAGATGATTATGTTTCCGGAAGGCACTGTGAAATGAGCCTTCAGGACGAAGGAATTGTTGTTACAGATCTTCATTCAACCAATGGGACCCATGTTGCGGGGAACAAGATTGTGTCTTGTCTGCTTAAAGCAACCCAGTCCTTTACTGTGGGTCAGACCGCCCTTACTTTTTGTGTGCAACAACAGGAAGAAACCTTGAACCCCATTCCAGAGCCGGAGTTTTGTGGGATGGTTGGCAAAGCGCTGTCCATGCAAAAATTATTTGCAAAAATTGCCAAGGTGGCCCCTACCACGCATACCGTGCTGGTTCAGGGAGAAACAGGAAGTGGTAAGGAGCTGGTCGCAAGAGCTTTACATCTCTTGTCTTTGCGTCGAGGCAAACCCTATCTTGTTTTAAATTGTGGGGCCATTTCGCGAAGCCTCATTGAAAGCGAACTTTTTGGGCACGAAAAGGGATCCTTTACAGGAGCTGTGGTCAAACGGATGGGGGCTTTTGAGCAAGTCCAGGGCGGCAGTCTTTTTTTGGATGAAATTGGAGAATTGCCCCTTGAATTGCAGCCGGCCTTGCTGCGGGCTCTTGAAAACCGGACCATCCGAAGGGTGGGGGGCAATGCTGAAATTTCCGTGGATGTAAGGGTGATTGCAGCGACCCATCGTGATTTGTTGAATTTGGTGAAACAGGGGCGTTTTAGAGAAGATTTATATTACCGGCTTTTTGTGGTGCCATTGGAAATTCCTTCTTTAAAAGAAAGGAAGGAAGATATTCCGCTTTTGATTTCCCATTTTTTAAAAGAAGCGGGGGTATCCAAGACTTTTTCGGAGAAAGCTTTGGCCAAATTTTCAGATTATGAGTGGCCAGGAAATATCAGGGAACTAAAAAACAGTGTGTTAAGAAGTCTTATTTTTTCTGAGAAGGAAATTATTGAAGCAAGTGAGGTGGATCTTGTTTTAAAAGAAGAAGAAGCAGAGAGCATCAATCTGGATGAAGTGGAAAAAAACAAGATTGACCAAGCCCTTTTAAAAACGGAAGGCAATAAAGCCAGAGCGGCTGAACTTTTGGGCATTGCCAAATCGACCCTTTTTAAAAAATTAAAAGATTATAATATTTGACAGGGATTTCTGAAATTTCATTTCAACAGAAGAATCTTCAATCAGACCTTGATAACATTTTGAGCGACAGGCCCTTTGGGGCCATCTTGAAGTTCAAATTCAACTTCTTGCCCGTCTTTGAGTGATTTATAACCATCTGCTTGAATAGCAGAGAAATGAACAAATACATCTTTTCCACTGGCGGAATCGGATTCGATGAATCCAAAGCCCTTGGAGTCGTTAAACCATTTAACTTTACCTTTAAGACGTGACATAAAACCCCTCCTTACAGCAATTTTTTAAGGCATTTATCATAAAAAAAAGATCAGCTGCAAGATAATTTAGGGAATGTGCAAAAAGGCCATCATTTCTTTGTCGGCTTCATACACATCATTTCTTAATTGAAGCACTTCCTGCTCATCAATCCAGGCTGTTCGATAAACAAGATGGATGGCAAGGGGGTTTTTGAGGGGGACGTACTGTTCTTCTTTGTTGGTAATAGCCGCGTTTATTTTTTCACTTGTCCATTCCTTGTTCCCACGAAGGACATAGTCGGCGAGTTCCATGGGTTTTTCAATGCGTATGCATCCAGAACTAAAATTGCGGAACTGTCTGGCAAAAAGTTCGGGTTGGGAAGTGTCGTGTAGGTAAACATTGTGTTTGTTGGGAAACATGAACTTGATCGAACCAAGGGCATTGCCTTCGCCTGGTTGCTGAATGATGCTGTAAGAAAAATTCTCTGGGGTTATTTCAGCCCAGTTGACAGTCGAAGGATCAATTTCCTTGAGGGATTTTCCTTCGGAGCTGTAAAGTTTCATGTCGTTGTTGGCCAGAAAATTGGGATCTTTTTGAAGGAGGGGGAGTTTGTCTTTCACTGCAATGGACGTGGGGACATGCCACTTGGGGCTGATCACCATATAGGTGATTTTGTGGCTTAAAAGAGGGGAGGGACGTTCTTTGCGGCCGGTTATGGTTTTCATGGTGAGAACAACATTGCCTTTTTCGACAAGATTTAAATAGAAAGCCGGAATGTTGACATAAATATAACTCGGTCCCGGATCATTGGGGAAAGCCCGCATGCGGTCCAAATTGGACACAATCTGGTTAAGTCTGGTTTGGGCGGATACATTAAAGCTGGAAATGGTTTGATCCCCGATGACTCCATCTTCAAAAAGGCCATTATTGTGTTGATAGGTTTTTACGGCTTCAACCAGTTTTTCGTCATAGAAGTGTTTGTCTTTTTGACTTTTTGGAAAATAATCCTCAATGGAAAGCCGTTCCCTTACCAGGGGAATGCGGGGAGAATGTCCTAAAGGTTCTATTTTGGGCCCCAAAGGAATCGATTTCCATCCCCCATTGGCCACAATTTCTTTATATTTTTTTACGGCTTCCTTTAGTTGGGAATAGCCGGTTTCGCGCGGTAGCAAGGAATACAGGACATTTTTCAGGTTTTTATTGTTAACAGCCTTGTAAAGAGTCTGAATGAGTGGTCCCTGCCCTTCGCTATTAAACCATACGGGTTTGAAGCTTTCCTGGTTTACAAAACCATAGGCCAAATGGGAGGCATAAATCAAAAAGGCATTTGAAAAAAGAAGGTCAAAGCGCGCCAGAGAAATTAAATTTTGGGTGGTTAGTTTTTTACCACGGACCTCGGCTATTTTTTGTGAAAGAGGGCCTGTGGGATAATTTTCAGGGATAAGACCTTCCTCACTGGCTGATTCTAGGGCCACAATGAGTTGTCGAGCCTGTGATTTTACCTTACCTTCATTGGACCACAGGGGTTTATAGCCATTGTTTGCGTATAAGGGTTTTAAGGCAGAATAAGCTTTCCATTCCCCCTGCTTTTTTGGTGCAATACTTAAAGCTCCTTTGATGGATGTGGCAATGATGTCATTGATGGAAACGGCATTTGCCTGGGCAGGGGTCACTTTCAAGGCAGAAAAGCCCAAAGAAAGAACCAAAACACAAACAGCGTGTAGCAAAAAAGCTGGGTTCATAAAGGATGGGATGCATATATCTTAAAGAAGGGCAATTCAAGTGCAAGTTTTATTATGCAAAGCGCGATATTCTTTGATTGTCGCTATCTAAAAATTTCTAGTTTTAATTTTTTTGTTCCCTTTAAAAGGGATTTTGGATTTTTCTTTTGAATGTAGGGGAAAACGCCGAGGAGGGGAACGTTGTATTGTTTCAAAATGCCCGGGTTTGTTTTGTCGGCTAAACTTAAGGAAGATTTTGTCTGGTTTAAAATGACTCCAGCCACCTTGATTTTATTTCTTTTAAGGACGTCCAGTGTCAACAAGGTGTGGTTTAAGGTGCCAAGTCCAAGACGTGCGACGACAATCACGGGGAGTTTTAGGGATTTGATTAAATCAAGGTTTGTTTGAAGCCCCTTGATTGGCGCTAGCAAACCGCCCGCCCCTTCAACAAAAACAGTTTTGTACTTTTTTTGAAGATTTTTTAAGCCCTGTTTTATTTTTGGAAATGAAATCTGAATTCCCGCTCTTTTTGCGGCCAAAGCGGGAGTAAGAGCTTCTTTAAACCAATAAAGATTGATTTCATCTAAGGGTTCCTTCATGCCGGCACATTTTTGCAGAAAAGAAGAATCGTTTCGGTGAATATGATTTGGAGTCAAACGGCTAGCGCATCCTGATTCCAAAGGTTTGAAAGCCCCGATGGGTTTTTTTTTGTGGCAAAAATAAAGGCACAGGGCGCCTGTGACAAGTGTTTTGCCAACGCCTGTGTCCGTACCACAGATGAAAAAAGTGTTTTGCTTCAAACTAAAATTAATTGAGCAAAGGTTCCCATTTGGAGATGTTGTTTTCCAATTCAACCAATGTGGGCAGGTCAAATTCCTTGAGAGCCTTGCGAAGCAAGGCAATTTCGGAAAGAATGACACCCTGGTTCTTGGTGATTTGCTCCAATTGAGAAGAAATATTTTTTAGCAAAACGAGAATTTCGTTGTTGACCATACCTTATACCCCGTAAAACTACTCTCCCTGATGATAAAAGCCTCCATCCCCTTTCATCCACAAACAATGGATGAAATCTCACATCACGCCGATGCATGAAATAATATGACTGTCTGCGTTATCGGTAACACACAGAAAAAAGTTGCGTGGATTTCTAATAATTTTGAAAAAAATTCAAGAGTGGATTTTATGACATCAATAAAAATGGTTATTTTTTTGACTTGTATTTAATTTTGGAAGGTAGAAATAAATTTTTTAAACGCCATCCGGAAGAATGTTACCCAATACGCCCTGGGTTTTTGTGTAGGCCAAAGGGCATGTCTTATCTTCGGGGGCGGTGCATTCACCCTGGGCTTTGCCTCCCCCAAAAGTGAGTGTGCAGACAATTTTTTCGTGTTCACGGAAAGTGAATGTGAGTTTCCGTTTTTTGAACTTAAGCAGTAATTCATCAAATTCTTCCGTAATATTAAACCTAGTGATTTTGTCTCCTGTGACAATCATGGTGATATCAACAGGTTCATCTCCAAAACAGCCTTCGACGCCTTCATCGGGTGCATATCTGCCAGATTCATCCTCGCTTATGGATCCATTGACGGCAATGGTACTAAAATCCCTTTCTTCGCCAGCACCCGGTTTTGTATCCACTTTATCAGCCGAACCGCTGCAGGAAATCAGAAAAGCGGAAATTCCTAATATAATGAAATTATTTAGTTTTTTCATAAATTTATCCTCTAACCCTCACCTCTGTTTATATTATCGAACCTAAACAGAATTTGTTGCGTCTTGTCAAAAAGATTTTATCTGTTTTTTTCCCGTGTATGATGTCCCCCTTTAAAAAAGGGGGATTAAGGGGGATTTGTTTCCGTTCCTGTTTTTGGATCCGCTTTCGCATTTGTTCCTCAGTATGCGGGGAGGGTGCGGAATCAAATCCCCCTGCCCCCCTTTTTTTCAGCCAAAGGACTGATCCGTCCTTCGGCGGAAAAGGGGGATGATACGGGAAATTATTTAAGCGATTGTGATCCTGATTGCAGATGCTCTTGAATAGCCGTTTGGAAAATTTTTCCGAAGCTTTCGAGTTTTTTTGTGCCGACGCCGGTAATCTGAAGGAAAGCCTCGTGGTCTGTAGGGCGGTCCCTGGCCATTTGGCGTAGAGTGGCGTCTGAAAAAATGATATAGGCGGGGACGTCTTGCGCATCGGCTAATTCTTTTCTCAAAACACGCAAGCGTTCGAAGAGTTCTTCGTCATAACTGCTATCTTCGTTTCGCTTGATGGGGTCTACTTTTGTTTTTGGGGTTTGCGAGAGCATCACGGTTTTGCGTTCTCTTAAAATGAGCCGACCTTTTTCGCTTAATTCCAAAGCTCCAAATTGATCGTCCCTGCAAATGACAAGCCCCAAGCGGATGAGTTCACGGCCGATGGAGAGCCATAAGTTCCGGCTTATGTCTTTCCCGATGCCGTAGGTGGAGAGGTTTTGGTGGGTGAATTTGAAGATCTTTTCGTTTTGTGCGCCGACTAAAATATCAACTGTGTGGTTCAAGCCCATCCCAAAGGTGTTTTTCTCGCGGATACGGTAGATGCACGAGAGGAATTTTTGCGCAGCCATTGTACCATCTACCTGTGCCTTGGGGGAGAGGCAGTTGTCGCATCCACCGCAATTTTCTTTTTCGAACTTTTCTCCGAAATAATTGAGAAGGATTTTTCTGCGGCAGATTGCTCCTTCGGCATAGTCGACCATCTGCTGAAGTTGAGCCCAGGCGATTTTCCGTTCTTGGGGGTCTTCTTTTTCATCAATGAAACGCTTTTGTTTGACCACATCCCCTGCACTGAAAAGAAGGAGGCATTCCGAGGGAAGCCCATCGCGCCCGGCGCGTCCTGTTTCCTGGTAGTAACCTTCCACATTTTTTGGCAGATCGGCATGAATGACAAAACGGACATTGGATTTGTTGATGCCCATGCCAAAAGCAATCGTGGCGCAAACAACCTGGATTTCATCCCGTGAAAAAAGTTCCTGATGCCGGCTTCGGAGTTCGGGGGAGAGGCCTGCATGGTAAGGTTTGGCGCGAATGCCGACGGCACTTAATTTTTCCGAGAGGGTTTCGGTCCCTTTTCGGCTGTGGCAGTAAATAATGCCACTTTGCCCGGGCCGGGCCCGCACAAATTGAATCACCTGGCCCGCCGCTTTGTCTTTGGGAGTGACGCGATAATTTAAATTGGGCCGGTTAAAGCTGGCGATGAAGGTACGAGGATTCTGAAGCTTAAGGTGGCTTAAAATATCCTGATGCACGCGCCCCGTGGCGGTGGCGGTCAAGGCCAGGATGGGAATATTGGGGAAATATTTCTTAAGCTCTGAGAGTTTCCGGTATTCCGGCCTAAAATCGTGTCCCCATTCACTGATGCAATGGGCTTCGTCAATGGCGATCAAAGAAATGTCCCAGTTCTTTACCCTTTCTAAAAAATGCGGGAGCATGAGCCGCTCTGGTGCGATGTAGAGAAGACGGTAGTGCCCCGATTCCACATCACGCAATCGTCTGCTGAATTCTTCCGCATCCAGCGACGAGTTCAGAAAGGTGGCTGCAATGCCACTGGCAACAAGGGCATCCACTTGGTCCTTCATCAAGGCAATGAGGGGAGAAATGACCAAAGTAAGCCCCGGTTTGATCAACGCGGGAAGTTGAAAGCAAAGTGATTTGCCTCCGCCCGTGGGAAGAAGCGCAAAGACATCGCGATTATCTAAAACTTCATTGATGATTTCTTCCTGCAACGGCCTGAAATGGGAGAATCCAAAATGTTTTTTTAAAGCGGAGAGAAGGAAAGAAGACTCAACCATGAACGGGGATGTAACAGAACCAAAATGGGAGACAAGGGATTTATTCATTTTTAGCTATCTAAGTTTTTTCTTTGGACATCACGGATGATTTAAAAATCCGATTTTCCTGCTTTTTGGAGTAGGTGTTTCAATCAATTTTCGGATCGTATCAAAAACACTTTTAAATTGGGTGTCGTATTTTTTCTCAAGTTCCATGAGCTTTCGAGCGAGAGCTTTGTGGGTTGCCAAGATCTCTCGCAGACTCACAAAAGCACGAACAACTTGTACACTTGCTTGGACGGCAATGTCACTATTCAAAATAGCGGCTAACATAATAGCCCCGTGTTCCGTAAACGCATAAGGTTGGGTGGGAGAAAACTTAAAATAGGAGAGGTGTCCGCAATTTGCGGAGACTTCACTGGTTTCCTCTTTAGTCAATTGGAACATGAAATCTTCCGGAAATCTGGCTAAATTACGCCTTAACTGCTCCCTAAGCCTTTTTGCGGAAACGCCATAAACTCGAGCCAAATCCGCATCAATCATTACTTTTTGCCCACGAATCCAAAGAATCGTCTGTTCAATCTGCCCCACTGGAATTATTTCAATAGCTACCATGAAACCCCTCTTAAACGGTAAATAGCAATTGTTATGCCATCTATCAGGAGCTGAAATTCCAAGGGTTTATTGAAAATAGAAGGTAAAAGCGTCTAAAAAAGAGACGGTGGGAGTTCGATTTGTGGATGGTGGGACGCGACACCCATCTAAAACTTTTTGATGCGTCCATCCTTCATGATTAAGAGGGCCAGGCTATGTATTTTAGGATCAGGATCGTTTAAAATTTCAGAAAGTATAGGATCAGGAAGGCCAACCCAAGCCATATGTCGAATGGCATGCGTGATATAAGACCGGCGAGAAGGGTGAGAGGGATCATATCCTTTTTTTATTATTTGAACGAATAAGGGCACAATTTGAAAAGCTTGGTCAGTAAAACAGCTTAGAGCCTCGATAGCAGCTTTCATAGTTGATTCATCGGGATCATCCAAATGACGGATTAAATTTGGAATGACCGAAGGAACCCCCAGATTCCCTAACATTTTGGCTGCCAAAGCACGGACGGAAGGGATTTCGGACTCAAGGAGATTTTTAAATTTTTCAAATGCCCCTGCGAACTCCTCGCTCGTTTCAAAAACCTCATTGAAAATTTTTGGGTCATAAAGATCAGTTGCATCAATATAAGCGTCTCCAAATTTTTCCCAATTGCCGGCTAAGAATTTTTCACGGATTCTCGTAATCGTTTGGTTATGGGTATAGTAATTTGCGACAGCGACGGATTCCTGCGGATTAATACAATAAGAGCTGTCCCGTAGGCCATGATCACGAAAACGAGACCTCAAATAACGAAGGCGCTTTTCGTCCCGCAAAATACGGCATGCAGCCCCAAATTTATCACGAAATTCCTGAAGCTCTGGGATCCGACATAGGTTCTGGTTCTTATCCAATAAAATGGGGTGATTCGGTTGCCGTTCCGACGCGTAATACTCATCGAAATCCTTGGGGTTGTTAGGATCGACATATGTAAAATCATCGATGGCATGATTTAGTTCGTGTAGGACGATTTCACGAGTTAAGTCCTCGCCCGAAAGATGCACGGTATTATCATCTGGTTCATAATAGGCCTGGGAAAAAGGGCATTCCTGTTCGATTCTGGATGGTTCGCTCAAGACAATGGAGAGAGGTTGTTCCTTGGAGATACCTTGGCTCAAAAGTTTCAAATATTCACTAGCTTCGGCGAAGGATTCTTCGAGCAGGCGAAAATTATCATTGGTCATGAACTTCGCCTCTCCCCGAACTTTAAAAGTATAGCCAAAGACGCTGAAGCTTCTTGTCACAAAATCATGGTGTAAAACGGGGGCACCCATATTTTAAATCCTCCCGACTATTATCGGTATCTTATGGGAAAAGGTTTCCATTAAATTGATGGGAGTTAAGACTTAAACACGGCTTTCTCCAAACGGGTAATGCGTTCCAAGATTCCGTTTTTTTCTTGAAGAAGATATGCCCTTAAAGCCTGGTTGAGGATTGTTTGGTACTTATTTCCGCTTTGAAGCGCCATGTCGCGTAGTGCTTCCAAGACATCTTTGTCCAGGTTAGTAGTAATCCTGATTTTTGCCCGGGCCAGTTCTTCTTTGGAGAGGACAGGGCCCTTGATCCTTTTCATCTTACTGGGGTCAGGTATTTTTTTCATAATATTTTCTCCAATAGGCTGCACCGAAAACCCTGATCGTACTGCCGCGTAAAGTGTATCGCACGGTGATTATTTTCCCCTCTAGAGTTTTACCGATGGCATAAAGTCTGTTTTCTTCAGAAGAATGTTTGTCATCTTCGACATGGATTATTTTCGGATCTGAAAAAACCTCTATGGCTTTTCCAAAGGGGATGCCATGCTTTTTAATACTTTCCAGCTCCTTTTTTATATGCCACTCAAAAGTATAGCCCCTATCGTGATGTATGATTTTATGCATATAAGTATGTATAGACAAGAACTATTTAAAAATCTGTGGTTCCTGCCCATCGAAAATGACTAAAGCAATTTGGATGCCAGGATTAAGTGGCTGAAATATCAGCAGGAGGCGCAGTGGAAGTGTAAAAAGCGTCCAAAAAAAAGACGGTGGAGTCCGATTTGTGGACGGTTGTTAGGGGTTTGGATCCCGCCCAAGATTAGTCCCGGTGCCCGGCCCACATAACAACCGTCTTCATCGGACCACTCGACGATTTTGAGATATTGGTTATTTTTTTTCTTCTTTTTCGCCATAAATTTCTTTTAATGCCAGTTTAAGTGTTTTTTCCTGATAGGGTTTGGCATCATCCCCTTCTTTATAATTCTAGCCAACCAGAGATTTCTGAATTAACGATGTGGTTCTAAAATAAGACCATCAATTTCTCGGTGATATCCTAAATTTTCCCATTCAATAGAATCAAAAGCTTTTATAATTTTTAAAGAAGAATGATTGGATGAATCTTCCGGTACTATTTCATAAAGATATTCAACAGGCCCACCTCGTGGGTTAAAAACTTGAGGATCTGTAGTTGATGGAGTTACCGTTACCACTTCAGATGAAAGATAACTCAGAGCTCCGGTTTGTGCCACTTGTTGAAGATGGGCTAATTGGACATGATATCTGAAAACATTCAAGAGAGGGATCGATGCCACTGAGTATTCCACCTCAAACCAAGGATTACGAGTTTCGGGATAACGTCGTTGAAGATGTCCAATGACTGGTTGAAAACACATGGCAGCAAATTGGGTGAGAACCATCGATGAGACAACGAAAGCTACTTTATCTTTTGCATAAACAGGCCCCAGCGATGCCAAACGGGATAAGTTAAATTCAGATATATATTGCAAAATTCTTTGTACAGTTTGTTCTGCCGTTGTGCTTGTATCAAAAATATTCATGAGTTCAGCTACAACTTCCTGAAAAAGTCCCCCCGTGAAATCGCGATGATCTAATTGAACAAATGGTTTTATTTCAGCAGGAAGTCTGTGATGAGCTAATTGCATGGGTTCTAACTGAACATCGTTAAGAATGACGGTGTAGCCAGCGGCAACCATTTCCTCAATGGGTATTTCGCGACAATGACCAGCACCGAGTACCAGAACTTTGGGGCGGCGCTCCGGGTCAGCATGGCTTGGAAACCCATGATAGGCGGTTACTTGGCCGAGTGCTTCTAGAATATTTTCCTTACTTTTTTGAATGAAGGGGCCTTCTTGGGGTGAAAATTGCGCCGCTCTTTTGTAATCAATAGACTTTCCCAAGTATATCCAATCTCTAATCTCATCAAAGCTGGCGCGTTTGCGGGCTGTGGCTTGAAGCGATGTTGATGACTTTGGGGCTAGGACCATGCCTTGAATATTGGATATCCGTTCTGGATGGCTCCAAGTCCATGGGGCAAAGGTAAGAACGGGTTGAAGGGTGAGATCATCGGGAATAATTTCAGCTAAAGCTTGTGCTGCCGTATTTGAAGTTTTTAAAAGGATGGCATACAGCTTTATGCTAGGGGGAAAAGATACAAAAACATCTGAGGACAAGTATGTCGGCCCATTAAATTTAGCCAGAGCTCTTACATGTGCTTTAATTCCCTGCACTTTCAAATTAAACATAGAGGGCAGGATTGCTTGCATGTATGTTGTTGAAACTTGCTGATGCCCTCCGGTTACTTCGTAATGGTTGGCTAAACGGTTGGCAATGGCGTGAACAAGTGATTCGGTGAATTGGGTAAGGACCATCGACGAAACAACGTATTCGGCATCTTTCCATGGGCCCATCAAATCCATGGCATCAAATCGTTCTTGGCTAAAGTTGTCCAAAAGGGTTCTCAAGTTTTGCACAGCTTCTTCGATGGTAGAACTTGTAGCCATGATGTCGTCAATTTCAGGGATAATTTCTAAAAGCAGATCGCCAGTAAAATCTCTTTCGTCCCGAATGGCATATTTTCTTAAGTTAAAGTCAAGATCGTTGACGGCTTGTTTGAGAGCAGTATCGTTTATATCGGATAAGATCACAGTGTAACCGGCCTCAATCAGTTTTTTTAACGGAATTTCTTTGCAGCGACCTGCACCTAAAACAAGTATTTTTGGCCTTTGATTGGGATCTGGATCTTTTAATTGACCATGGCGCGGGGTTACGAATTGCAATCCGGCAAGAATATTCTCATGACTTTTGTCGATGAATTCCTTTTGCTTGATAGCAAGGACACGATTGGCTTTTTCAGCTTTTAATTCTGATTCAAAAGCCACATCCAACCCTGTCCAAGCTAGAGCCTTGGCGATGGTGACTTTTTTTCTTGTTGATGTTCCGGAGGTGACTGTTTCCCCGGCACCCGTAACCAGCTCATCATTTCCCGCCATCCGATAACCCGAGGCATCGTCATACCCCGCCAAATTTCCGTTCCCATCATACACCGCTTGCCGGGCCATGTGAGCGGCACCATGATGGAAGGGGTCTATGGCAGGGATTTCGGGAAGAGCGGGATTTTCGACTTCTAAAGTGGCTATGCCGGGTGTTGAGTTGCGTGCAGCCAAGCCAGCCAAAGTGTGGCCAGGGTTTACAGTTAAAAAAGTGGAAGTGTGGGTTTGTCTTTGGGGTGTGCTTCTTCGGGGAAAAGCGAGCAAACTGCCGGCAGGATGGTATCCCGCATGAGTCAACCCAAGCCCTCCCGGGCGTAATAAGTTAAACGTAGGTCCTGCCATAAATTTTTTTCTAGTGGGGTTTTAACTTTTTAGTAGTGTACATTTACACTGCATCCCCCTTTAAAAAAGGGGGACACAGGGAGATTTTACCCGTATTCTTTTCTGCATCGGGGGAGATATAAACAAAGCGGGCACGAAAACAAATCCCCCTTAATCCCCCTTTTTTAAAGGGGGAAAGATAAGGTCTGAATCAAAAGTTAAACTGCTATAGTAGTTTGACTATCATCGGCAAATGGGAAGAAGAGTTGCGGGAAATTTTAAGGGATTGGGTGTAGGGACAATCCTAGGATTGTCCCTACCGCGATTTATTTACTTCCATCCTTTGGCAATGTTTTCTCACCGGGCATTTAGAACACCACGGTGAAATAGGGACACACAGGTTTTGGCCGAAGGTGACCAGAATGTCGTTATAGGTTTTCCAGTGTTTTTTGGGGAGTTTTTGGCGAAGGGCCATTTCGGATTCGTCCGGTGTTTTTGTTTTGATGAATTCCCAGCGGTTTGAAATGCGGTGAACGTGAGTATCCACACAGATGCCGTAATCATTAAATCCCACCGTCAAAACGAGATTGGCTGTTTTCCGCCCGACACCGGGAAGGGCTAGCAGCTCCTCCATCGAACGCGGGACCTTTCCATCATATTTTTCCATCAAGATCGCACAGGTTTTCAAAATGCTCTTTGCCTTGGTTTTGTAGAAGCCGGCGGGGTAGATGAGTTTCTCAATTTCTTGCGGTTTTAATTTCAGAATTTCTTGCGGCGTTTTGGCTTTTTCAAATAACCGGAGGGAAGCGGCCATGGTCACGGCATCCTTTGTGCGCAGCGACAAGATGGTGCTGATCAAAGTTTCAAACGGCCGATCAACGGCATTCTCGGCAATCACGCCCACGACGGGGACCTTCCATTGCTTGATTTTTTTCCTGAGAATAATCAGGGTTTTTTCTATTGTGGAAATATCCATTGTTTTGTATCCGTAGGGCCGTCTTTATTTGAACCATTTTAAAAGGAAAGGATATTATGAAAACACGCACCGAATCCGATTCCATGGGGGAAGTTCAAATTCCTGAACAATTTTTATATGGCGCCTCAACACAGCGCGCGGTGGATAATTTCCATGTTTCAAAACGCCGGTTTGACCGGGGGTTTATCAAAGCGCTGGGCCTTGTCAAATGGGCGGCGGCCGAGGCCAATTGTTCCTTGGGGCGCTTAGACGCCAAGCTTTCCAAAGCCATTGCCGAAAAATCCCTCGAAGTCGCCGAAGGAAAACACGATACCCACTTCATATTGGACATTTATCAAACCGGTTCCGGCACTTCCACCAACATGAATGCCAATGAGGTTATTTCGAACCTGGCAAATCCCTCTTTGGGCGGGATGGTGGGCTCCAAAAAACCGGTGCATCCCAATGACCATGTCAACATGGGGCAGTCATCCAATGATGTTATTCCCACGACCATCCATGTGGGAGCGGCTCTGGGCATGGCAAAGGGGCTTATTCCCGCGCTCAAAGAACTGCATAAAGCGCTTGGTGATAAAGCTAAAGAATTTAAGGATGTGGTCAAAATCGGGCGGACCCATTTACAGGATGCAACCCCTGTGACTTTGGGGCAGGAATTTTCAGGTTATGCTTCACAAATTGAGCACAGCTTTAAACGCCTGGCCCATGCCCTTGAAGGGCTTTTGGAGCTTCCCATTGGGGGAACCGCTGTGGGTACGGGAATTAATACGCACCCTGAGTTTTCCAAAAAAGTGTGTGAAAATCTGACCAAACAAACAGGCTTAAAATTCACCGAGGCCGAAAATCATTTTGAAGCCCAAGCTGCCAAAGACGCCTGTGTCTTTGCCAGTGGGGCTTTAAAGACCATTGCTGTTTCATTGATGAAGATTGCCAATGATATCCGTTGGCTTTCTTCCGGCCCTCGCTGTGCCATTACCGAAATTTATCTGCCCGAACTTCAACCCGGTTCTTCCATTATGCCCGGCAAGGTAAACCCGGTCATTCCTGAATCGGTCATGCAAATTTCAGCACAGGTGCAGGGAAATGATTTGGCAGTGCAAATTGGCGCGCAGCACGGCAATTTCGAGTTAAACGTCATGATGCCCGTGATTGCAGGGAATTTATTTGAGTCGATCGAGCTTTTGACCAATGGCAGCGTGATGTTGGCTGATAAATGCATCAGGGGCATTGCTGCCAACAAAGAACGGTGCACCGAGCTCATGGAAAAAAGCCTGGCGCTTGTCACCAATCTGAATCCTGTCATTGGTTATGACAAAGCAGCGGCCCTTTCCAAAAAAGCCTTTAAAGAAAACAAAACCATTCGGGAATTATTAAAGGCCGAAAAGACTCTTTCAGATGCCGATATTGAAAAATATCTGGATCCAAAGACAATGTTGTCGCCGAGGTAGGGTAAGTAGGGACAATCCTAGGATTGTCCCTACGGGATAGGGTTATTTTTTTGCCGGTTTTTCGTCCAACACACTTGCATCCACACTATATTGCTGGCTCAACATTTTTAAAACAGCAATGGCATTTGCACTATTGTTGAATACAACGGGGGTTTTTGCTGCTTCGACCATTCCGTTTGATTTAAATTCTTCAATAAATTGATGATAAGTGGAAAAGTTAACATCTCCCAACGTAGCTAAAGCCTGAGCTAAAGGTTCATTGCCTGTAAAACCATTACTATTATCGGTTAAATAAAGGGCTATCAGGTAATCCACGGCAAAATAAGCATAAACATCCGCTTCAGTCACTTTTGTTTTTGGCCCCCCCATTTTTTTCTGAAACATTTTTGTTACGGGGTTTTTTTCTGAAAAATCCACGAGAAATTTGAGTTTTTTGGAGAAATCATCACAAGTAAAAGGAGTGAGTTGTTGATTTCCATACATTGCTGAAACGGTTTTGGCTTGAGTGAGATCCGCTTTATTATCGGCCAATACTTTTTTTACATCTTCCTCAGCCTGACAAACATGCCCACGCGTCCCTCCAAGAGGAATATTTGAATATTTTCCGTCGATTGCTCCATCCAATTTATCAAGTCTTTGTAAAAGATTGGTCATAGTTCCCATAAAAAAGTCCTTTCGATAATTTTGGTGAACTGCAGTCGAACCATCAATGGCGTGATGCCAAATCATGGTTCGATCACCGCGTAGCGGGATTCCGTTTGCGGAACGGAGCTCACCATGTCCATTTTTTTAATTACGCCATTTACTCGTGAACCCCGTATTACGAGCGATGAGTCCACGAGAACATTTCTCGATCAACCTTCGTGACGTTCCCAAAATTGCCTTACACGCCTCATGAGTATCCTTCCCTCATCGTTTCCAAAGGGATTATGGTGTCCCTGAAATCTGTAAAGCACATGCTGTGGGTTTTCGTTGAGAGATTCATTCCAGTGCCTCATGGCTTCATCCATGTCGATCCATCCATCTCCTTCGGGGGACACGGCCAAGAGAGTGGGTGGATAAGGCAGCGCATGTTCATCGGCGTCCGTCATGTTCAAGCCTCGGATTTTTTGTGCCATTCCCTTCACAAAACCGCAAAAGTCCCTGGCAAATATCCGTCCCATATGGGTGGAACGTATCCCTTCTCGCGTGAATTCTTGAATCAACCGGCCCTCGGTGCTTTCTTTGTCAATGCCGGGAGGGAAGATCCATTTGGGGGGGATCAAATAAAAGAAAAAGCTGAAGAGGGAGGCCCATTCCATAAAACGATTCATCCGAATGGCAGGGCTGATGAGGGTGGAGGTGGCAATCTCGGTGTGATTTTCTTCGGATGTCCAGATCGCATGGGGACCGGATTCTGTCATCATAAGGTCGTGGGCATAAACCATAAATCCCGCTCCTCGACTAAACCCAAGTTCGTGGATGGGAAGGCCGCTGAGGAAGGGGAGGGCTTCAAAAGCTTCCCGAAATCCTCGGTAATAAAAGGTAACGAAGGCATCAAACATGTCTTCCACAGAGGTAATGGGGTCCACATGGGGGGCGTGGCCTAGATTTTCGTGATAGATGACGGCCGTATCGCCGATTTGGTCCCCTGCCGTATTCAAGAGAATGGGAGGCAAAAGACCCACCGCGGCTGTTGCAAAGCTTCCGTTGTTTCCGTCCTCAATGGCAATGACTCGGCGTGGGGTGGGCGGGCTGATGGTAATGACATTGGTTGAGCCCGTCCAAGGGGAATCAGGCCGCAAACTCTTCAAAGCCCCATGCGCTTGGCGTTCGATGGGGAGAGGGTTGGAATGGATATGGAATTGATCCACATCCACCCGGGGCATGGCGCGACGAAGCACACTTCTGTATTGCCCAACAATTTGGGTGGGGGTTGCTCTGTGAGGCAGGGCTCTAGGGGCTAAAAATGGTATTGGCATATTTTTACGTACATATCGATTTCCTTGCCAGAAAGTTGCTTAAAATTTCATCAAAATAAAAAATATTTTTAATACGGATCTTTGACTCACTTATTCCCCATGATATGAGAAAAATAGGGACAATCCTAGGATTGTCCCTACGGAATATGGTTTCATCACACTCCATTGCTTTTTTTGACGTCGATCACACCCTGATGCCGTGCAATTCGGGGTATTACACCACTTTGCGTTTGGTGCGCCGTGGGTATATGAAAAAGCGCCGCCTGATTCAGGCCGTTGGTTATTCGCTTATCTCAATTTTTCACGACCCCGATGTCCAAAAAGTTTACAAAAATGCCATTGCTGATTTGGTGGGGTTGTCCCTTGAAGAACTTTTTAAAGTGGGGCGTGAAACCTATGATCGCGATCTCAAACACCTTATCTATTCCGAGGCCATCAATCAAATTGAACATCATCGGAATGAAGGGCATAAAATTATTTTACTCACCAGTGCGCCCTACATGACAATGAAAATTCTGATGGATGAATTAAAAGTGGACGATGTCTATTGCATGGGGCCGGAAATAGAAAACGGGATTTTATCCAATCGCCTGTGTTTACCCTTATGTTATGGGACCAACAAGGTCCATTATGCAATCAAAGCCGCTAAAAAACACCAAGTGGACCTTAAAGATTGTTATTTTTATACCGACCATTGGCGGGATGTTGCGCTTTTATACCAGATTGGGCACCCACGCGTGGTGAATCCGAAGCGAAAATTGGAAAAAATAGCGTTAGAGAAAAAATGGCCGATTTTGAGGTGGAAAAAAATGGCGAATGATGCTGGGACCGGTCCTTCGACTCCGCTCAGGAACCGGTAACGGGATTATTTAAAGAGAGGTCCCTGAGCGTAGTCGAAGGGCCGGGGTGACGTTCAAGAATTCTCGCCATCTTTCCACCAATTTCAAACACCGTTCCCGCTTCCTTCATCTTATACGGCACATACCCCAGACAAATTGGTTTTTGATATTTTGTTGAAAAAGTCGACGAGGTCACTTTGCCCACAATTTGTTCATCCTTCATGATGAGAGTTCCGGGTTCCGGCACTTCTTTCCCTTCGATGACTAACAATTCCAAAATCTTATTCACATGCCCCTTGTAATGAAGCCTCGCGATGATTTCTTGGCCTAGATAGCAGCCTTTAGTGAAGCTTAAAGCATGGTCTAATTTTCCTTCTTGGGGGAGATTTTCCTCGGTGACATCCACGCCCACTTTGGGAATGCCGTTTTCGATGCGTTCGGATTCGAGGCATCCCCCTTTAGAAAAGGGGGACCGAGGGGGATTTTTCCCGTCCCCTGGAGGACGGATAATTTCAACTTTCGACAGGGGAGCTAATCTCTTAAAGTGATCCAGGACTTTTTCCACGAAAATTCGGGGTACCCATACTTCAAAGTCATCTTCGTTCCGAAGGACATGCATATCTGCCACGACTTTTCCTTTGATGGTGAGGAGGAGATTGTAATTTGTCTCACCCGTTTTCAAATTTTTGATGTCGTTGGTGAGTTGTCCATTTAAAAGCGAACAGGCTTTTTCACCTTTAAAAACAAGGGGCACAAGATCTGTTTGAAAATAAATTTTGAGAGGTTGATCATTCATGAAGAAATAACCTAGAATGCATAAATCTTGTTCCCACGCTCCAGCGTGGGAACGTAAAAGGCGACGCTCTAGCGTCGAAAACTTGTGTCCCCACGCTGGAGCGTGGGAACAAGAGGTATGGGTTTGCCCCTACACGTTATCAAATGTTTCGAATATTATTTCTTCTCGTTTCCATTTTTTTAGTTTCCTGTCAATCGACACCTTCTTTGTCATCTTTATTTAAAGTGCCTGGTTTTGGTGGAAATGGGGATGATGATAACGGTCATGAAACTGTGCGTAATATCGGAGGTAATCCTTCCGCGGGCTCTCGGAATGTGTATGCCTCTGCCGATCTAAAAGCCCTTTGCGTGGATAACGATATCTGCGAGCCTTCCTATGCTCCGCTTTCGGGAAATTATTTATATACCTCGGGGCAGGATCTTTTGGATGCTACAGGCTGTAATTACGATTATGACCCCAATCTTACCTCGACTTTTGTTTTAAACCGCGTGGATGGTTCGATCAATGGACTGCGTCTTCTGTTTTCAAAAGAGGATTTGTTTTTTCTGGCGTGGGAATCGGTGCGCCACCAGATCAATCCTTATTTTTTGATGGGTATTTTGTCGCAAGAGTCGGCGGGCAATTGTTCCGCTGTGTCTGCAAGCCATGGGGAAGGTTGTTTTCAGATTACCAATACCTTTGGCCAGGCTCAGTTAGATGAAAGTTATTCCGACCGTGTGGCAAGCTGGTTTTGGACCGACCGGTCAGGCACCTATTACCCCGATGATGTGTTCATTGATGAGCTCACTTATTTTGGAAGCGAACCCGCAAGCGAGCAGTACCGGTTGACATTGGACCCTTCCGCGCATGAAATCGAGGGTGTTTCCATTTCAAGTGTGGCCAATTTTAATTTTGGCATTATTGCCGCGGGCCTTTATTTCCATTGGCAGCCGTATTTTGTTTATGAAAATTATTCAAGTTTACGCGATGAATTAAGGGATCTTTTCCAGACCAAAGATGGAAAAAGTTCTTGGCAGGCGGCGGCCTATAATGGAGGTATTACGCGGGCGCGCCAGGCCATTGGTGATGCTGGCAATGATTTTCTAAATGAAATGCGTGAAGAAACCCAGGATTATGTCCCCTCGGTTTTGGATTATTGCCGTGAATACGAAGAAGGGGAACTCACCGACAGTGCCACCTACACCGAAGACGAGGTGGATTTCATCATCGATCTTCTCTCCTACACCTATTCCAGCGATTCGGGCATTGATTGGGAAGCAGTCAAAGACGATGTGCATCAGGTTTTCTTTGAAGATGGGACCGAAGAACTCACCTTTGTCGATGACGTGAAAGCCCTTGTGTATGTCATTTCCACTCATGCAGCCGACCTTGGGCCAGAGTGGGCGGTGTTTTAAAGCTGGTCACCGATCTTTAAGCGGTCATTGAGCGGAGTCGAAATGCCGCTCCCTTCGACCCCTCGACTCCGCTCGGGGACCACTCCGCTCAGGGATCGACCAATACTAAAATTGAATACTGATGCTGTCGTTTCCCACCTTCGAATAACCCAAATCACCGGTGGCTGATGCAGGAGTATAGATGGTATCTCCATTGCCACTACCATCGGTATAGACATCGATATTTTGAAAAGCCTCAGCCGAAGTAAAAAGCTCGTCGGCAACAAAGGTGGTGAGGTCTGCTTGAATGGTCAAAAGAGAAACATAACCATCCGATTGCGGGACATAACCATAAAGGGTTCCGTCCGAGGTTTTTGTGACAAGCACGGACCCAATGGCTGAAGAAATGCTGTTGGTGCTGTTGATTTCACCGTCATCGGCTGTGTTATTGCTTTCAGGTACAGGAATTGCAGTCGATGAATCGAAGGTGGCGGCTACCTTATGTACCAAAACTCTTTGAAGGTTTGATTGTTTAACCAGCATTACTTTATTATTGTCCTCATCAAGATTACTGTTGGTAATAACGCTGATATCGTCCGTGGGCACATCCAAATCAATCGTTGATGTGGCAAAGCTGACCACATTGACAACGGTGATGAGTTGTTCGGCGGCATCTGTAGAACTATTGGCCACATATAAACGGTTTCCATTCAGGCTCATTTCATTAGGGGCCCCTAAAATGGCAATGGAAGTATTGTCCTCTGTGCCATCTTCGGCATTAAAGAAATAAAGATCCTCCCCCGTGGTGTCGGTGACATACACGCGCAAATTGGTGTTGTCAGCTTCCAGCCCGCCTAAAACATTGGTCTCTCCGGCGCCCACTATAATGGGCGAAAACGAGGCTTCCGTGATGGTGGTGCCATCAAAATCAAGAACAAGAATGCGGTTGGAAACAAGGTCCCCATCATCATTGGCCAACAATCCGGAAATAAAGAGCCGGGAGGTGCCTCCCACGGTGACAACGGCCACATGGGTGGGAACCGATGGCAACAAGTCATAAATGGTTTCATTGCGGTGCTTGTTGACTAAAGGAGAATTGACAAGGGTTGAACGTGAAGAGGCGCTTAGGGCAAACAGGCGGCCTTCTTTTTCCAGAATGAAAAGGCGGTTATTGGTTGAATCAACGGCCACCAATACGGGCTGGTTGTATCTGTTGCTCACTTGGGACGAGCTGCAGGAAAGGGAAGAAAATAAAATTGAAAAAATAATGAGAATTCGAAACATAAAATTTTTATCCTATTCCCTCTCCCTTGAGGGGAGAGGGTTAGGGAGAGGGTGGTTTCAATTGGCACCCTCCCCTTAGTCCCCTCCCCTCAAGGGAGGGGAGATTTGAAATCATGGGAACGACGCCACGACCTGCAATGTGCCGGCATTGATTACAGTAATGTTATTGGAATCAATATTGGCTACTAAAACGAGCTCGGTCGCTCCCCCATTAAAAGCACCCGTGGCCAGGGCAAACGGCTGGGAGCCTGTTTCAAAACCCGTATCCGCTTCTTTTAAAGAAATGCGCTGGATTTCTTCAAGCAAAGTCAAGTCAATGACCGAAATGGATTTGTCGGACGAATTAGCCACAAAGGCCCGGTTCGTATTCGTGTTAATGACAATCCCATTGGGGTTTAATTCAACGTCGATCAATTTTACCAGAATATCGGCATCATCAATTTCCAGGGGGTCGGCGTCATCGACCAAATCGGCATCAAAAACAAAAACAGAAGGGGGACTGCCATCGGTTGAATAAATGAAATGGTCGTCAAAAAGAATCCCGCGGGTGTTTAAAGGTTCCTGAGTGCCACCGGGATTGGGGGTTGAATCACTGACAACATGGGTGAGCGTGTTGGTGTCCAAATCGACGATAATAATTTTTCCTTTACGGTTTGAAATGAAAGCTCTGTCATTGGTGGTATCGACCGCAATGTTTTCGACATATTTTGTGCTGGCTTTGCGAACACCAGAATCAGAAGCGCTTGTTAAATCGATATCGGTCAGGCTGTTTAGGTCGGTGTCCAAAATGTTAAGCTCTTTGTCGCTGACCACAAGAACTTCCCCGTTATGAACAGCGGTTCCAAAAGGGTTTTTCCCAACGGTTCCCGTGGCTGTCTGGTCAATGGTCCCGGTCCCGACGGTGTATTTGATTAATTGATCGTTTTCACGAAAAGGGACATACAAGGAAGCTGCACCGTCAAAGGCGGCAGTGCCTGCATAGCGGGGCGTTGTGACAAGATCGGTTGCCGTAAGAACAGGGGCATTCGGGTCGGTGGCATCCACCGAAATGGTGATGATGGAACCGTTTTCGTAAAAGAAATCAACGTTGGAGTTGACAAGAATAATCTGTTCATTGGCGGTATCGGCAACAACACTAATAGGATTTGGAAGGGCAATGTGGGCACTGTCAAGCGCTGTGGGCAAATCGGGGAAAATATTCTGATTGGAAGCGCAGGAGGTGCACAATAAAAAAAGAAAAATTGTTTTTTTAAGAGTCATTGAATCAATCACCCTTCGACAAGCTTGTATATGTAAGGGCAATTCATGAATTGCCCTTACATGGATATGGTAAGCTACGTCGAACCATATAATTATTTTTCCAACGCCGCGTGGGCTGCTGCCAGGCGTGCAATGGGAACACGGTAAGGGGAACAGCTGACATAATCAAGCCCGATGCGATGGCAAAATTTGACCGATTCGGGGTCGCCACCATGCTCGCCACAAAGGCCCAGTTTCAAATCTTTTTTAACCTTGCGGCCTTTTTCAAGCCCCATGCGGACAAGTTCCCCGACTCCATTTTGATCAAGCGAAACAAATGGATCGATGTCGAGAATGTGGTGGTCTACATAAAAAGGCAAGAACTTGCTGGCATCATCACGGGATAAACCATACGTTGTTTGAGTCAGGTCATTTGTGCCATAGCTGAAGAAGTCGGCATATTCAGCAATTTCATGGGCTGTGATGGCCGCACGAGGGAGCTCGATCATGGTGCCGATGAGGTATTTTATCTTTACGCCTTTTTCCTTCATGACCTGTTGGCAGACGGTTTCGGCATTTTTTCTCATCAACTTCAATTCATTGACGTGCCCGACCAAAGGAATCATGATTTCGGGGATGATTTTGAATTTTTCTTCCTTCACCAGCTCGCAGGCGGCTTCCATGATGGCGCGTACCTGCATGTCATAAATTTCAGGGAAGGTGATTCCCAAACGACAACCACGGTGGCCCAGCATGGGGTTGAATTCTTTGAGTGAATCATTTTTACGTTTCAAGATTTCGGCAGAAAGTCCCATTCTTTGGGCCAGGGCCGAAATTTCTTCGTCGGTATGGGGCAGGAATTCATGAAGAGGGGGGTCTAAAAGGCGGATGGTAACCGGCAAGCCCTTCATTTCACGGAAGATGCCCTTAAAATCACCCTTTTGCATGGGGAGAATTCTGGCCAGCGGTTTTTCGCGTGCCTCCCGCGTTTCCGCCAAGATCATTTCACGCACGGCTTCAATACGTTCGGCTTCAAAAAACATGTGCTCGGTGCGGCAAAGCCCAATGCCTTCGGCTCCAAAATCACGGG
>Ga0154362_148_pt1 | contig 54141 bp, 40 predicted proteins | sample RifGroA2_FD_115890 | JGI IMG/M metagenome (GOLD analysis project Ga0154362, IMG submission 115890) | Deltaproteobacteria bacterium GWA2_45_12
ATTCTGCTCTTAGTCCCGAACCCTATCTTTGGCAGCTTCATACCGTCGGGTTTAATAAGAATGCCGATAATAATGGGTTTGATGACCTTGTAAGCGATAATGCTTTTGTGTTTCCGACCTCGGGGCTTACTTATGCAGACTTCACAACCAATCATTCGGCCGTGGCAAAATTAGCCAATGTTCAATGTGAAAATTGCCATGGTCCCGGAAGCCAGCATGCAGGGGATCCCCTTCGCATTGCAAATTCATTCGCACAGAATGGTGTTTGTGCCCAATGCCATATTCAGGAAGATGAATGGAAAAATTCTGCCCATAACATGACGGGTGTGGTTCATGGCAGTGGGAACTATCAAAACTCTTGGGTTAGTAGTACGGGCTGTGTTCGTTGCCATAATACAAAGGGCTTTGTAAGTTATCTGGAGGAAGGAGAAGAAGGGCTGGGCGATATGCGCAGTGATACTGGTTCGTTTCCTGGAATTACTTGTGCCGGATGCCATAATCCCCATGATGCCACTAATCCCCAGCAACTAAGGCTTGAAGGCAATGTGACCATGATAGCCGATGGCTTAACCGTTGATGCCGGAAAGTCCGCGGTTTGTTACACATGCCATGATGGAAACTATTCCCATGGCGAATATGATTGCGATGCCGATGAAGATGGTGTGACGGGAAGTGCTGACGTGGGGAATTCAACCTGCGACTCGAATGACGAAACGGCCCTTGGATATTGGAGAGGGGGCTACCATTACACACCCCAAGCTCCTGTCTTGGAAGGCAATGAGGCTCTTGCCGATCTTGACGATGATGGAACCGATGATTTTGACCTTACCGAAAATTCATTCCACTCCGGTGAATCCTTTACACTGGCCTCGGTTACCGGTGATTCAAGCCTAAGTTCCAATAACGATAAGTGTATTACTTGCCATATGTCGACGGGACCAGAGGCCGATGAACCGGGATATCAGCATTTGGGTGGGCACGCCTTTAAACTTCGCTCCGATCATGGGTTGGGGCATCTGACAGGGGGTGAAAACCCTGATGACTCCATTGAAGAAGAGGGTGAGCTTATGCTGACCAGTGCCTGCACGGCCTGCCATGTGTCCTTGACCGATTTTAACAGGACAGCCCGGGCGGATTATGACGGCGATGGCTCCCTGGAAGGGATTCAGGATGAAGTCAAGGGACTTCTTCTTAATCTGACAACCCTTCTTAAATCGCTTGATACGGACAATATCAAACAGGTGGCAGCTGGAGGAACTTCACAGGGCACCACAGAAAGTGGCGGTGTCATTAGTGTCGATACCCTGGCTTGGGCGGGAACCAAGTCAAGCGGGTTAACCGAAGCAAATAGTTGCTCGGCTGGGGCTCCTACAGGCGGAAGAAATGCGTATCAGCAATGTAATTTCCTGGATGCGGATGATGCCCTGAAACGAGCCATGTGGAACTACAACATGATTGTCCGTGACGGAAGCCTTGGCATCCATAACGCGGCTTATACAGTCCAGGTGTTGCAAGGTACCTACAAAGCCTTGGGCATCCTATTAGGTGGAGAAGCATCAACCTTTACCTATAAGACCGATTTCCCCAACGCGGCACTTCGATAAGGGTCTATGACTTAATTATCTGATAAAAAACCCGGGGCTGGCCCCCGGGTTTTTTATTTGATCTTGATTATTAGCCCTAACGCTTTCGCAATCTTTAAAAAATTGGATAATCGGATATCCTTTCCCGCCTTAAAGTTGCTTATACTCACCATCGAAAGTTGAGTAAGGTGAGCCAGTTCACGGATGGTTTTATTTTTCTTGGCCATTTCAGAGAAAATGATTTCGGAAGCGAGACGTATATCGGTAATATTGCTTTTATCAAATGTCAGATTCAATCCGAGTTTTTGACCATATGGTTTGAATCGGTTATCTAGCTCCACAATTTTTTTGATAAGCGGTTCTTGAAGGCGTGTTAGCATCAAAAAATCAGTGAGATCTTCTAGGGTTTCACCATCAGTGAAATTAAAAGAATAAGTATTATTTTCGAAGGATCCAGGAATCAATTTTTCGAAAAAAATCCAACGTATGTCTTGTCGGGGATTTTTTTCGAAGGTAATCGTATATTTCTTATTTCCAAGTAGTGATGGGCGGGTTTTGATATTGGCAATGGGTGTATCAATGCTTAATTGCAGTGCATTCAAAAAATCATCCCAGGTTTTCATTTTTTACCTTTTCTATATAAATGAATCAGATCGTTAATGCAGGTGGCATTTTTGATTTCATCAAGACGGTTGATGAGAGCTTCTGATTCTGTATTATCCCTTAAAGGGATCAGTTTCTTGATCGTTGGCTCCGTTAAATCAGTAATTTTATTTTTTATAGGGCTGAGAATTTTTTTGTTTAACTCTTGGGCGTATCCGACTTCAAATAGTTCCAGATAGTGAGGAATACTACCTGTGTATTTCAAAAAGCAATGTGCGGAATCGATCAGGATTATTTTTTCATCCGCAAAATTATACAAGTAATTGGCGTTGTGCCGGTCAACCTGACCGGTGAGCCAGTCAAAGAGTCCACATTCAAAAATATTGAGGGCATGTGTTGTTAATTTTCCTTGGCTGGTTGTGAATTGAAGGGCGTCTGGATAATTAAGCCAAGCCTGCACAGTTGTTTGTTGATCTATAAGCCACAAAAGAGGCACTTCCAAACCGATATGAGAAGCAAGTTTGAAAGACCAATATTCTCTTTCAGCCAAGGTTCCGGAATCAATATTGATTTGGCATTCTTTATGGTTTCTTAAAGAAGGTCTTTTGAGAAAGAGCCTTCCCTTCTTTGTCTGGTAAAGCTCCTGTATTGCTGTTTGGCCACGTGAAGGATAGTTCTGTGTGGCTAAAGGGAGCTTAGTACCTTTTTCAATCAGCTTAAGAACTTGGCTATTGGTGAGTTTGGCCATACATAAAGAATACTTTATAAAGTATTCTTTATCAAGTTTTCTTTATCCACCTACGTCCCCGCTCGTTGGCGGGGACTTCGGCGGACGAGCCGAAACGGTTAAAACCCTCCGCCTTAGGCGGAGAATCTTGGGTCCAGGGCTTGCCCTGGGGTGCATACCATTGATTGTTTGATTTATGGTTCTGTTTTGAACTTGGCAGTTCATTTTACTTCCTTTGCCAGTTTCACTGTCTGGAAATTTTTTTCAATCACTCGAATTGAATGGGCGGTTAAAGGGAGGTGTTTGGATTCTTTTTGCCATACCTGGCGAAAACGTTGGACAGTTTCTTTGGCAGTATCTAGTACCAGTTTTTCCGGCAGACCAACCTTTGCAGCCAGATAAGAAACTTGGTCCAAAGAAAGTTCCGCCATGCGTTTGGATTTAACGAGTTTTAGCGCCATATTTTCATCGTTGAGATAAGAAATTGTGGAAACAAAATCATAACCCGAGGAAAGTTTGGCGTTTCTCCGGTCGGGGTAGATCAATGAAAAATTTTTCAAGTGCATGTCTGCATTGCCGATGAAAGTATTGAAGACCAATCGACGAATGAATTCGGTAATTCCTTCCGGGCCCGTCTCTTGCCAAAGCACTTCGGCAATATTTTTGTAGCTTCCCTTTTTGTATTTTTCGTCAGGATACACTCCAAATACTTGGGCAAAGTCTTCCATATGTACTGGGCCCTTGTCGGTTCGGTCAAACCGACGCACGGCCAAGGCTTGGCCCTTTACTTGGCCCATGTTCGTGGGAAGCCCCTTGATCTTGTTCAAATCAACAAGTCGTATTTCGGGAATATCCATGCCGATGCTTTTTGCCAGTGTCATCATGGAATATTCATTTTCGGGGACATCGGCAAAGCGCATGGAGGGTAGTTTGACAATCCACGAGCCGCCCACGCCTTCTGCCGGGATGGTGAGCCCGCCTTTGGCTCCTGCCACTGCCGAGAATTTCATTTGCACACCAGCCAATGAGAAACGCAGTGCATCCTTGTGTGAAACTTGTGCCTGGCCTTGAACCGAAGGTGGCCAGGTTTTTCCGTCAGCGGGTTCTACTTTCAGGGCACCAGGCAAGTCGTGGCCCAATACCCAAAGCAGAAAAAATTCGCGTTTCGCATTTACGTCGGCACGACGGGCCAGATAATCCCGCAAATGACCTTCGGGAAGCAGATTGGAAAAAAAAGGTGGAAGCTGTATGCGTGAAGGTTTCACATCGGTGATCAATTCACCAAAGCTATCTTTAAAGGAAAGGCTCAATACGGGTCGTGAGGGATTATCGATATAAGCTTGGCTGAAACTAAAAATTGTTTGTTCTCCAGGCAAAAAAGTGAGCACTCCCACAGGTTCATCATATAAGAATACGTTTAGCGAACTGATATCAGGCATATCTAATCCTCATTGGTTTCCTGGTCATCAAGTGTGTAGGCGGGTTTTATTTCATGGCTGTGTTGTATTTTTTCTTTGGAATTAATGAGGCCTTTTACCAACAAAACTTCCTGTCTGGGAATGAGCATGACTTCCAATTCCAAATTGCGAGCCATTTCCACGAAGCTGGCCAATTTTACATTGACTTGGCCCGCTTCAATTTTTGAGAGATGGCTTTGGGGAATCCCAAGCTTGTCGGCTAAAGCCCGCTGACTTAAACTTTTTGCCTCACGGGCGCTTTTGAGTGTGTGAATAAGTTGTTGAAGGGTGGAGTTCATTATATATATTGTAACATATAAAATATGTTACTTGATATAGTTTAACAGATCAACCCAGGCGTGAAAAGTGGTTTTTTAAGGAGTTCTACTTCATTCTTTTACGATATGGGTCAAATTCTGAAACCCTGCATCGGGCCTTAAAGAATAGCCTTTCACATTTTTTTGGGTGACCACCCAGTTGTTTTCATACCAGAGCGGGATGATGGGCAGGTCGTCAAAAATGATTTGTTGCACTTGGTTGTAAATGGATTGACGTGTTTGAAAGTCAAAATGAAGACGCCCCTTTACCAATAAATCATCCAAAAATTTATTTTCATAATAACCCCTGTTTGCCCCTATAGGAGGAATTTGGCTTGAGCCAAAGGCATAATAATAAATATCCGGATCGGTGACCCCCACCCAGGTCAGGCTATACATTTGGAAATGTCCCGTGCGGATGTCCCTGAAAAAAGTTCCCCATTCATACGAGCGCACGTCCACATCAATCCCCACTTTTCTTAAAAAGGAAGCCACCAACAAAGCCATATCGATACGGTCTTTTTTGGAAGATGTTTTGTAAACAAGCTTAAACCTCATTTGGGGGCCGTCTCCATCCGGATCGCGAAAGCCAGCTTGGTCTAAAAGTTCCATGGCCTTTTGGGGGTTATAGGGAATGGGTGTGAGGGAATTTAAGTGATACGGATTTTGGGGGGATAAAAGAGAAGTGGCCCCCTTTGCCATGCCATTTATTTTGTAACGGATGAGACTTTCGCGGTCGATGGCATCATTGATGGCTTGACGCACGAGCGGATTTTTCAAAATGGGGTCTTTCAAATTAAGGCCAAGATAGGCAAAGTTCACTCCCATATCCTGAGAGAGGGGAAGATCTTTCAAAGTGGGGATAAGAAGGGTGGGCAGAGAGTTCTGAACAAGGTCTATCCGCCCTTTGAGCAATTCCAGTGTTCTTAAATTGTCATCGGTAATCGTACGAAAGACGATTTTTTTCGGATGGTTTAACTCTGTCTCTGTGGCCCGTTCCAATACGATTTTTTCTCCTTCAGTTTTCTCGACAAATTTGAAAGGTCCCGTTCCCACGGGAGTAAAACGGGTATTCTCGGCGACACTTTGGGGTAAAATGGGAAAACAGAGGGCCACTAAAATGGGGGCAAAAGATTCTTTAAGGACAAAACGTATGGAGTTTGGCCCGGTTTGTTCTATTTTTTCCAGCTTGTCCCATATCTGTTGATGGGGAGAACCATTCTTTTTGAGCGATTGGTAGGTGGCCATGACATCGGCCGGAGTCAGTGGTTCCTGGTTGTGAAAGAAAATGCCGGGTTTTAGGGTGACATAAACGTCTTTGTCATTTTTAATTTGATAATCCAAAGCGAGGTCCGGAGTAATTTCCAGCTTATTATTTATTTGGAATAGGCCGTTATAGATAAGGTGGTTTATTTTTGAGGTGTTTGCTTCTGTTGAAAGACGGGGATCTAATTGTTGGGGATAGGCTTCAAGCCCGACAATCAGCGTGTTTGCGTCATTGACTTTTGGAGTGCAACCAAGGTAACCAAGCAAGCCGAAGACAACAAGGCCATTGATAATACTCCACTTTTTTCCCCGAACTTTGGCGCAGTGAGCCATAATTTTTAAGTTTTTATCACAGCTTGCCCTGCAAAGAAAGCATGGTGTAACATATCGGGGAAGCTTTTGGAGATCTGCAATTACTTTATGAAGTCGAAAATCCCTGCTTTATCCCTTTTATTATGTGTGGCGTTAAGTGCCTATTTTTTGATTGTGGGTATTCCCAAACAAATTGAAAAAAAGACAGCCATCCAGCATGGCTTGTCGGTTTTATCGGTGGAACAACCCCTTGAATCCATTAACCCGGAAGACAAGCCTTTTACCATTGATGCCATTCGCGTGAAATCAAGTGGCGAAGACACCCAAGGGACCGATGATGACCCTTATTTCCAGGCGCGGGAAGCCTATAAAAAGCGCTTTGGCTATGATTATGACGAACCCTGGGATGGCCAAAAAGTAACGCATATTTTTTCGGTGACACCGGCCATGGCCGGCATGGTTGATTTTTGGACGGAAGTTTTTGGACATTATGGCAAGGATCAATATGTTTTCCATCATCGCGATGATGTTTCCATTGTCTATTCCGTCATTGATCTTTCCGATTTGGATCCAATGGCGGCCTCCCTTTCCCCTGAAGAATCCGAAAAAATCAAAAAATCTTATCTTAATGAGGAAGAACAACGCATTGCCAAGCTGCTTAAAAAACTTACCGAAAAAATTTCAGGCCATGATGAGCTGACCCCTGAAGAAAAAAGACTGGCCGATTTATTTCACCAAAACCCATCCCTTTCCATTCGTGATTCAGCCAGTGACGAGCTTATTCGGATTCAAAGCGGGTTTGCCCACAAGATGAAGGAGGCCATTGTTCTTTCGGGGCAATACATCCCTGAATTTGAAAAAATCTTTTCACGCATGGGTGTGCCGGTTGAAATCACGCGTCTGCCTCTTATTGAGTCGGCGTTTAAAATTGATGCTTATTCCTCTGCCGCTGCTGCAGGCCTTTGGCAGTTTATTCCCGATACCGGCAAACGTTATTTGCGTATGGATGATGTGGTCGATGAGCGCTATGACCCCTTTTTGGCAGCCTATGCGGCGGCCCAGCATCTGCTTAACGAATACAAGCTTTTGGGTTCGTGGCCACTAACGATCAATGCCTACAACACCGGGCCCCAAAGGATGATCAATGCCAAAAGACAGCTTGAAACCGATGATATTGCTGTCATCATCAAAAATTTCAAGGAACCCGGATATCAGTTTTATTCGCGCAATTATTATCCTGAATTTTTGGCCGCGCTTCATGTTTATGAAAATCAGGAATATTATTTTGGGAAACTTGCCAAAAAAGATCCGCTTGATTATGACCTGTTTTTACCCCAGCAAAAAATAAACCTGTTGGCGCTGGCCCGTGCGATAGATATGGATTTTGATGTACTTTCTTTTTTAAACCCGTCTTTTAACAAGGATATTTTATCGGGAAAAAAGATTTTACCTCCCGGTTACATGGTGCGTGTGCCTAAAGAAATGGGCCGGTTGGTATCCCGTGTGGCCATGGACTATTATGAAACGGGGGCTCGTGAAGAATGGCATATTGTGGCCCAGGGAGAAACTCTCCAGGATTTGTCTGCACGTTACGGAGTTTCTATGGATGTTTTGGAAGATTCCAATCACATCATGGCCCAAGAAGTGTTGACAGCGGGTATGGCCATTAAAATTCCTTCAACCCAGGGTGTGGCTATTGGGCAAGCCCTCCCAACGAACTCTGCTGTGGAATAATCATGAATTTTGAAAACTTGTCAGGATTACTTGCCGAAGAGATCAAGGACACTCTTAATCACATTGAGCTTCCCTACATTCCTCAAGAAGCGGCGGTTCTAGTTCCTTTGTGCCAAACAGAAAAAGGGCACGAACTTCTTTTTACCAAAAGAACCGAAACAGTGGCTACACACAAGGGTCAAATCTGTTTCCCGGGGGGAGTCAAAGACGAAACAGACCAGACTTTATGGGAAACCGCACTGCGTGAAACACATGAGGAAATCGGGATGCCCCCGCATCAGATAAAATTGATTGGAGAGCTGGGAAAAGTCATTACGCCCACGGGTTTTCGTATCACCCCTTTTGTGGCCAGTGTGGGGGAACTTACATCTTTAAGCCCGAACAAGCATGAGATTGACACTATTTTTTCAGTTTCTATGGACCATTTGACCAATCCGGTTAATTTCCATTTGGAGAAGAAAACCTATTTTGATGTGACCTATGATGATCCTGTTTTTACCTTTGGCGCCCATAAAATATGGGGAGCTACAGCGCGCATTGTGGTCGAATTATTGGAAAAATGGAATAAATTGTAGGGGCAAGGCTTGCCTTGCCCGTACCTAGGCCCATGAAATTTATTGATGAAGCAAAAATCTGGATCAAGGCCGGGGATGGGGGCAAGGGGTGCGTGGCTTTTCGCCGAGAAAAATTCATTCCCCGTGGCGGCCCCAGTGGTGGCAATGGGGGCAAGGGAGGGGACATCATCCTGTGTGGCACCAAAAACATGACCACCCTCATGGATTTCAGGTTTAATAAACATGTGAAAGCCCCAAAAGGTGCGCATGGTGAGGGAGCCTTAAAAGATGGAAGAGGGGGGCAGGATGTGGTGATGAAAGTCCCCCTGGGCACGATCATTTACAATGAGGATACAAACGATGTTTTGGGGGATATTACCGAAGAGGGGCAAACACTTGTCATTGCCAAAGGCGGACGAGGTGGAAAGGGGAATACCTTTTTTAAAACATCGGTCAATCAAGCTCCCCAATTTGCACAGCCAGGAGAACCCGGTGAAGAAAAAAATATTCGCCTTGAGTTGAAATTGCTGGCCGATGTGGGTTTGGTGGGCATGCCCAACGCGGGCAAGTCAACACTTCTTTCCGTGATTTCAAAAGCTCATCCCAAAATTGCAGATTATCCCTTTACTACCTTGACGCCTGTTTTAGGTGTGGTCACTCACAAGAATTTACCTGCATTTACCGTGGCGGATATCCCCGGTTTGATTGAAGGCGCCCACAAGGGGGAGGGGCTGGGCATCCAATTTTTAAGGCATGTTGAGCGTACAAAGATTTTTGTCCATTTAGTCAGTGTAAGCCCGGATGAAACATTAAGCCCACAGAAGAGGTTTTCAACCATTGAAAAAGAATTGGCCCACTATGACCCTTCCTTTCCCAAACGAAAACGCATGGTGCTTTTGACCAAAATCGACTTGCTCCCGACCAAAAAAGCCCTTAAAGAAGTCATGGAACCTTTCAAGAAAAAGAAACTCAAGGTTTTTGCCATTTCAGCGGCGACACGTGTTGGTATTGGAGAATGGCTGGATTATTTGGGAAAATGTTTGGTTACTGGTTGCTAGTCGCTCGAGGACTCGTGGGGATTGATCGTCGCTCGTAATACGGGCAAATTCCCCTCGAGTAACGAGTCCTCGAGCGACGAGTTCACGAGCCATTAAAAACATGGAACGAAAAAAACATATTCGTCGCATCAAACGACTCGTTGTCAAAATAGGGAGTGGCATTGTCATCAATTCCAAGGGAGTCAACGCTTCTTTTTTAAAGGCTTTGGCCACCGTTGTTGCCCAGTTAAGAACCTCGAAAGTAGAGGTTGTTGTTGTTTCTTCCGGCGCTATTGCATGTGGCATGGGTCTGGTTGGCTTGCATCGCCGGCCCCATCTTGTTGCCCAAAAACAGGCCGTGGCTGCTTTGGGGCAACCCCTTTTGATCCAGTATTACATTCGTGCTTTTGCCAAACACGGTATTTCAGTATCGCAAATTTTGCTTACCCGGGACGATTTGGAAAACAAACATCGTTTTCTTACCGCCAAGCATGCTTTAAAGGAGCTTTTTCGCCTAAAGTCGGTTCCTGTCGTCAATGAAAACGATTCGGTAGCGGTCGAAGAAATCAAGTTTGGCGATAATGACCAGCTCTCCGCCATGGTGGCTCATTTGGTGGAAGCCGATCTTTTGGTTATTTTAACCGATACCGATGGCCTGCACGACAGGGACCCAAAGCGTTATCATGATGCCCAAAGAATTTCCGTTGTTCCCAAGGTGGATAAAAAAGCCATGGGGATGGCCATGGACACTCTTTCAGCCAAGAGCACGGGGGGAATGATCACAAAGTTAAAGGCAGCAAAAATGGCGACGCGTTTTGGGATTCCCACTCTGATTACCCGGGGGAATGATCCCCGAATAATTTTGGAAGCCATCAAAGGATGTGATGTAGGAACCTTATTTTTGCCTTCATCCGGGAGTAGACGATGAAAACAAGCTCCATTCAAAAATTAGCCCGAAAATGTCGCCAAGCCGCCCCTGTTGTGGCCACCCTTTCTGCCGATTCCAAGAACAAGATTCTTACGGACATGGCGACCCTTTTGAGAAACTCGCAGACAGAAATAATCAGGGCCAATGCCAAAGACATAAAAGAAGCCGACAAGAAAAAACTTGTTCCCGCCATGAAGGACCGGCTTTTGTTGAATGCCAAAAGAATTGAAGAGATGGCCCGAGGCTTGGAAGAAGTGGCCGGCCTTCCCGACCCTGTGGGGCAGGTTGTTAAAAATTATACGCGTCCCAACCGATTGCATGTAGAGCGTGTCAGAATCCCCCTGGGAGTGGTGGGTGTTATTTATGAATCGCGTCCCAATGTCACGGTGGATGCGGCCGGGCTGTGTTTTAAGTCGGGCAATGCCGTTATTTTGCGCGGTGGTTCTGAAGCCCTTCATTCCAATAAAATGCTTGGGGCCCTTTTACAGAAGGCATTAAAGTCTAACAACGTCCCCCCCCATATCATTACGGTGGTGCCCACTTCCGATCGCAAAACTTTGAGCACCTTGCTTACCTTAAGTAAAGAAATTGATGTTCTCATTCCTCGTGGGGGCGAAGGTCTGATGAAATTCATGGAGGAAAATTCCAAGATCCCTGTGATCAAACATGACAAGGGAGTGTGTAATTTATTTGTGGATGAATCGGCAGACCAGGCCAAAGCCCTTGCCATTATTGAAAATGCCAAGGTATCCCGTCCGGGGGTGTGTAATGCCCTGGAGAATTTGCTGGTGCACGAAAAAATTGCCCCTGAATTTTTGCCCAAACTTTCAAATCACTTGGTTCCCAAAAATGTGGAATTGCGTGGGGATCGTGCGGCCAAAAAAATGATTCCCCACATCAAACTGGCCACTGAAAGAGACTGGTCGACGGAATATCTTGATCTGGTTCTGTCGGTGAAGGTGGTCAAAAACTTGGATGAGGCTATTTTGTTTATTCGGAAATATGGTTCAAATCATACGGAATCCATTCTCACTCAAACTGAAGCCAATGCTACCCGGTTTGTTCGCGAGCTTGACTCGTCGTGCGTCATGGTGAATGCTTCCACACGCTTTAACGACGGGGGGCAATTGGGGCTGGGGGCTGAAATCGGCATTTCAACAACCAAGCTCCATGCCTATGGCCCCATGGGTTTGGAAGAGTTGACGACCACAAAATTTGTGGTACGTGGAGAAGGACAGATTAGAACTTAATTTTTTTAAAAATTATGAAAAAAGATTCTATAAGAAATTTGTTGGAAGTAATTGTTGAGGCAGCCAAGGACACCAAGGCAGAAAACATCCTGGCTTTTAATTTAAAGGGGGAATCAACCCTGGCAGATTATGTTATGGTTTGTCATGGAGCAAGTTTAAGGCAGGTGGGGGCCATTGCCGAACGTATTGACACCGAAGTTTCAAAGAAACTCAAGAAAAATCCCCTGAATGTCGAGGGAGGCCGGGAGTCTTCCTGGATTGTCCTTGATTATGGGGATATCCTTTGCCATGTGCTTACCGAAGAAGCACGCCAGTTTTATCGTCTGGAAGATTTGTGGTTTGGATCCAACCAGGTTCATTTTCATACTGCAAAACCAGAACCTAGGAAAAAAACTCCCACCAAAAAGAGGAAGGTCCCTGCCAAACCAAAACGGGCTCCTGCCAAAAAGAAGAAAAAATAATGGCCAAAATGATTTTTCTTACCGTAGGCTCCCTTAAAAATAAGGCCTGCCTTGCATTGCAAGAGGAGTATTTGGGCCGCATCCGGCATTATACTTCTTGTGAGTTGATTGAAGCTCGCGACGCCACTCAAAAAATCCCCGAAAGTGAAAATCTCCTTAAAAAAATCGGGTCAGGTGATTTTGTCGTATTGCTTGATGAAAAAGGAAAGACTGTTTCTTCGACGGGTTTGGCCCAACAAATTCAAAAATGGAATGGCCAGGGATTAAAGCGCGTTGTTTGGATTGTCGGGGGCGCTTTTGGTGTTGCTGAAGAAATAAAAAAGAAAGCGAACCTTGTATTGTCCCTGTCTTCCTTGACTCTGCCCCATGAGTTGGCTAGGGTTGTTTTTTTTGAACAGATTTACCGCGCGTTTACGATTCTAAAAGGTGAAAAATATCATCATGAATAGAAGGTGAGTTATGAGTTATGAGTTATGAGATTTTTGTCTCCGTTTTTCTCATAACCCATAACTCATAACCCATAACTTTCTTGAACCCCACCGTTCTCATTATCCTCGATGGTTTTGGTCTTCGTTCCCAAACAAAAGACAATGGTATTGCCCTGGCCCAAAAACCCTATTGGGATTATTTGTGGGCCACCTATCCGCATACCCAGATTGAAGCTTCTGGCCCCGCTGTGGGTTTGCCAAAAGGGATTATGGGTAATTCAGAGGTGGGACACATGAACCTGGGCGCTGGGCGCATTGTGTACACGGGGCTTTCCCAGATTTATCAGGCCATCGATGACGGAAGCTTTTTTACCAATGAGGCTCTTTTATCGGCCATGAATGCGGCCAAGAAAAATAAATCAGCATTGCATCTTATGGGGCTCCTTTCAGACGGTGCTGTGCATAGCCATCAGGATCATCTCTATGCCCTTTTAAAATTGGCCAAAAAGAGCGGCGTCCAAAAAGTTTTCATCCATGCTTTCATGGATGGTCGCGACACGCCTCCGGCAAGTGGTCTTAAATATATCGGTGAGCTCGAAGAAAAAATAAAAGAAATCGGTTGTGGCCAAATGGCCAGTATGAGCGGCCGTTTTTACTCCATGGACCGTGACAAACGTTGGGAACGCATTGAAAAGGCCTATGATGTTTTAACGGGGACATCCTCGGAATCTGGCATGTCAGCAATAGCCATTGTCAACCAATCGTATCAAAAAAATATTACTGACGAATTCATGATTCCCCATGTTGTGGTGGATAAAAAAGGGAAACCGGTAGGGTCTATTCAAAAAGGGGATGCCGTTATCTTTTTTAATTTTCGTGCTGATCGCGCACGTGAAATCACTCAGGCTCTCACTCAAGAGAATTTCACTGGTTTTACGCGTAAAGTATTTCCAGAACTGGCTGCTTATGTTTGCATGGCCCCCTATGACGAGGCGTTTAACCATCCCGTTGCCTTCGAGCTCACCTGGCCCCGGCAAGTATTGGCTGAAGTTTTAAGCCAAAAGGGTTTCAGGCAATTGCATATCGCTGAAACCGAAAAATATGCCCACGTTACTTTCTTTTTTAACGGAGGGCGTGAAGCTCCCTTTGATGGCGAAGGCCGCGTTCTTATCCCTTCACCGCGTGAGGTTCCCACCTATGATTTAAAACCTGAAATGGCTGCCCAGGCCATTACCGATGAAGTGGTCAAGGCCGTTGAAACAGATCAATATGATTTCATCATCATGAATTACGCCAACCCCGATATGGTGGGGCATAGTGCCAAGGAAAAACCGATCATATCGGCCATTGAAACGGTTGATCAATGCCTGGACCGGGTTGTTTCGGCTGTTCTTAAAAAAGGCGGGCAGCTCATCATCACTGCAGACCATGGCAATGCCGAACAAATAGTGGATGAAAAAGGAATTCCTCACACAGCACACACAACCAATCCAGTGCCTTTTGTTGTGGTTGCCGATAGATTTCGCGTAGGGGCAAAAAATATTTTGCCCCTACGATCCGGGGGTCGTCTTTGCGATGTGGCGCCCACTTTGCTTTACATGATGGGCTTGCCAAAGCCTGCCGAAATGACCGGTGAGAATTTGATTGTAGGGTAATGACAACCCGAGGGTTGTCATTACACAAATGTGGTTTTTTCATCCTTGGCCAATTTCTTTTTCCCCCACAAATGTCCTTTATGTGATGTTCTTGCGATTCATGAACGTGGTTTTTGCCAATCTTGCCGCACTAAAATCAATCCCATCACCGGGCCACGTTGCCCCCAATGTGGTGTTTCTTATCTGGATGTTTCTATCACGGCACATCCCTGTGTTTCGTGCCTGAAGGAAACTCCCCATTTTGATTGGCATCGCAGTCTCTATGCTTTTGATGAAATCTCGAAAAATCTGGTTCATGGCCTTAAATACAGCGCTCGTTTTGAAACCATCCCTTTTTTTGTGGAAGAATGGGTTAAACACCATGGCAAACTCCTAAATGGAGCGGATTATCTGATTCCTGTTCCACTTCATTTAAGGCGATTGGCTTCGCGCAGTTTTAATCAGAGTGTGGAATTAGCCAAAATCTTAAGTGTAAAAACAAAAATCAATTTTTTGTGTGCTTCGCTGGTCAAGGCAAGAAAAACTCTTCCACAAACGCAGCTAAAGCGCTCCGAACGTTTATCCAATGTGAAAGGCAGTTTTCAGTGGGAGGATATCAAATACAATCTGAAGGATAAGAAAGTCATTTTGGTTGATGATGTGTTCACTACGGGTTCCACTTTGTCTGAATGTGCCCGTGTGCTGAAAAAAGAAGGGGCCAAAGAAGTCGGATGTTTGACTGTGGCCCAAACACTTTTGGAGAGATAAGAATCGTCACCCCCGCCCCATTCATCCCGCAGATCGGGATTCCCATTAGCGGGGGTCCATAATGGGATGGCCCCTAAGGGCCATAAAATAATGGATTCCCGCTCTGAAGAACTCACTTCGTTCGTAGCGTGGCGGGAATGACAGGGGTATTAAAAATCCATTTTTTAAAACAGATAAGACAGGCAGGGAATAACACCAGTTCAGCCGCAAGTCCCGTAAGAATCGTGACCCCTGATAAAAGCCCAAAGTAATAAGTGGGCAAAAAATCCGAAACGCACAGGGCCCAAAAGCTTAACGATAAAACCGCAGACGTTGACACAACGGCCGGCCCCAAATTTTTAAAAGTGTTTGCGATGGCTTCCTTTAAGCTGAGGGAATGGATTTCTTCTTTGAGTTCCATGACCAAATGAATGGTGTCGTCGACTGCCAGCCCAAGGGCTAAGCTTGCAATCATCAAGGTGACCATGTTTAAGGGAATGTGCATCCAGCCCATGATTCCCAAAGTGACAAGGATGGGAAAGACGTTTGGAATCATGGCCACCAGCCCAAGCTTCCACGATCTGAAAACAAGGGCCATAATGACTGTGATCAAAATAAAACTGGTGGTGAAACTAGTTATTAAAGAATTGGCAATCATCTTTTCCATATTCATCCATACAATATTGGCGCCTGTCACGGTAAGGGCAAGCGGTGCCCTTAAAGTTTTTGCTGCCAATTCTTTCACTTCTTTGAGCATCTGTTTTCCTTCTTGTGTGCCTTGGGCTTCAACCAGGGCGTTGAGCCTTAAGGTGGAGTAATCCGGGCTTGCCAATCGCTTGAAATAAGGATCTTTTTCCAAAAATGAAAACAGGGTTTCCACTTCCTGTGTTGTTGAAGGAATACCAAAAAAATCGGGATTGTTGTCATGAAGAACCCGATTCCCTTTTTTGAGGAAATCGATGGCCGATAAAGGATACCCGGCGTAATTAATTTTTTGTGTTTCTTTGGCGAAAATCTCGATTTCTTTGAGTGTTTCCGGATTTTTCATGCTTCCAGGCTCTCCCTTGACGATCAGGTCAATGGTGGTGGTGCCCCCAAAACTTCGATCAATCAATTTTACATCCTGTCTTAAGCTTGAGTCGGGGGGGTAAAAGCGGATGGGTTTGGTTTCAATGGTCAGTTGGGGGATTTTAAAAATTGTTATTCCAAGGACAAGCAAGGCAAGAATCAACACGGGTTTCCAATGATCGCGACTAAGCCCCGCCAAAAGGGAAACCGCTTTGGATATCCAGGGAGAGGCGGGTTCTTTTGTTTTAAGAGAAGAACCAAAATGCATCACCAATAAACTAAAAGGCCCGACGGTCAGGATAAAAGCCATGACAATGCCGATGACGGCAAAAAGACCAAAATGACGGGTGGCTTCCATGGAGCTTGTGGCCAGGGACCCAAATCCAATCCCGCTTGTAACCATGGTTAAAAAGCCGGGCTTGATGAATTTATTTAAACTGTGTGCAAGCTTTTCTTGGGGAGAAAAATTGGGTGGTTGGTGGATAAAAAGGGAATACACGTGGATAAAGTCCAAAACACTCACCATAAGGATGAGCGGGGGCAGCATGGCAGTGACAAAATTAAGGGGTTTCCCCAAAAAACCGATGGTACCTAAAAACCAAACAAAAGAGGTGCCCACCAACCCCAGACAGAGCAAAACACCCGGGATACTCCGAAACAAAAAATAAAAGACCACGCAAACGATGATTAAAATAATTGCTGTGCCCCAAACTTGGGCGTGGCGTGTGCTTTGGGAAAGGGCCTGTTCAAAAGTGGCCTGTCCCGCAAAATGGGTTTTAAAGGGTACTTTTTTGTTGGCCTGTTCCAGAATGTTTTGAATGTCCCTCCAAGTTTGTTCCCGGGCTTCCTGTTTGAGAAGGCTGTTTGTTTGCGGTTTTAAAATAACGAAGATCGAAGTGAGTTTTTTGGAAGGATGAATGATGTATTTTAGGAGAAAAGGATTTTTAAGGGCTTTTGATTTAAATGTTAATGTCGTCTCTTCGGTAAGCGGATATTCAAACAAATCTTCCATCGAAAGCATCCCGTCTTTTGCGACCATGTTTTGAGCTTGTGGGAGTGCATGCACCTTGTCGACATGGGGAAGTTTTTGCAGCGATTGTGTGATTTCATGCAGTGTGTTCAAAAAATCAGCGTTGAAAAGAATTTGGGGCTCAAGGACCAAAAGATAGGTGTAGTCGTTTTCAAATTCTTTGATGAAGTTTTGATAAGTGACCAGATCGGGGTCGTCCTGTGGGAGCATGTTCTCTAAGGTGTTGACGGTTTTAACCTGCAAGGCTCCCCAGAAAAGAAGCGCTGTCAGCAGGGCAGAAACAATGAAAATGATTTTTTGGTAACGAAGGATAAAGGAAGGTAAGGATTGTTTCATTGAAGGTTGCACCATCTTTTAAATAGTACATGGGGGAATAAAGCTTGTCGAATTCTTAAAGGAGAAGGGTGAGAGCGGCAATATGTTCCGGCGTTGTTCCACAGCATCCGCCGATGAAATCGGCCCCGGTGTCAGCGAATTTTTTCATCCATGTGGCGAATTTTTCTGCTTGTAGTGACAGGTCGCGACCTGTCACTACAGAGGCATTCGGTTTTACCGCGATGGAACATTTAATTTCTTTTCTCATCTTCTCAAACACTGGCCAGATCGATTCGGGCCCAAACGAGCAGTTCAATCCAATAATATCCACGCCTCTCTTCTCTAAATAATAAGAGGTAGTCACGGGATCGCTCCCACAGGCAAGCAATCCGTTTTCACCAACTGTCATTGAAATCATCAAGGGAATTTTCTTGCGGATGGTTTTAAGTGCGACTTCGCTGGCCACTTCAATTTCAGCGGCATCAAAGAGAGTTTCGATGACGATCAGATCGACTTTATTTTCTAAAAGAAGACAAATCTGTTCCTCATAAAGAGCGGATGCTTGTTTTGTCGAGAGTGATTTGAAAGGTTTTTGAAGGCTTCCAATGGGGCCGATGCAGCCGGCGATTCGTGGTGCAGAATCTAAAATCTCCCCTCCTTGATGAAAGGGGGATGAAAGGATTTCTAATGCTTGCCGAACGAACCTAACCCCGGCCTCATTTATTTTTTTGATGTCATCCGCCATTCCCGTTTCAGCCAAACGATTCCGCGAAGCCCCAAAGGTATTGGTAAAAAGGATTTGTGAGCCGGCCTTTGCATAAGCTTTATGGACTTCCACTATTTTTTCAGGGTGGGTCAAGTTCCAGGAATCCGAAGCTGTGTTTGGCGCTAGCCCCATGGTTTGCAAATAAGTGCCCATGGCGCCGTCAAGGAGGATGGGTTTTGACATGTTTGTAAAATAACGGACATGGTGAGCTTTGTCCAGCAAACGGGACCCGCTACGCGGTGGTCGAACCATGTTTATTTCACTCGAATCTTGACAAGTTTTTAAAGCCGTGGTTTACACTGAATGGTCATTCATTTTTTAGTTATGAGAGAATGAGTTACTAAGTAATGCGACCTAATATCTTATAACTCATGACTCACAACCCACCTTCTATAAGGAGTTAATATGCGTGAAGCCGTTATTGTAGCAGCAGGCCGGTCCCCCATGGGGCGTGCCTTAAAAGGCCAGTATGTTTGGACCCGTATCGATGACTTAGCCGCTGAGGTTATCCAAAAAACATTGGCCCAAGTTTCCAAATTAAACCCAGCCGAAATCGAGGACCTCATTTTGGGATGTGCCATGCCGGAAGGCGAGCAGGGCATGAATCTGGCCAGAAACGTGGGCTTCTTGGCGGGTGTTCCTCTGACAGCGGGCGCTGTTACGGTGAACCGCTTCTGCTCTTCGTCTCTTGAAGCGATCAACATTGCCGCCTTGAATATCATGGCCGGTAATGGCGAAATTTTTATTGCTGCAGGCGCTGAATCGATGAGCCATGTGCCCATGGGGGGGTTTAACCCTTCCTTAAATCCGCGTTTGATGCCGGGTAAGGGGCTTCCCAACGCTTATATCTCCATGGGGGTCACTGCTGAAAACCTGGCTGAAAAACATAAAATTGGTCGCAAAGATCAGGATGAATATTCTGCCAACTCACACATCAAGGCTTTAAAAGCGATGAAGGAAAATTTGTTCACTGAAATTGTTCCTGTCACGATCAAAAAACAGGATGGAACCACAATAGTAGTCAATATTGACGAAGGCCCTCGTCAACCCGATGTAAAAAAATTGGGCGAGCTAAAGCCGGTTTTCAAAGAAGGTGGGTCTGTTACAGCAGGTAATTCATCCCCCCTTACCGATGGGGCTGCTGCGGTGGTCATGATGTCGGCAGAAAAAGCCAAACAACTAGGCCTGAAGCCCTTGGTAAGAATTCGCTCAATGGCGGTGGCTGGTTGTGGTCCGGAAGTGATGGGTGAGGGCCCTGCCTATGCCGTTCCCAAAGCTTTGAAACGTGCAGGGCTTACATTAAAAGACATCGATATTTTTGAATTTAACGAGGCTTTTGCCGTGCAAACGATGAGTGTGGCGAAAATTTTGGGACTTGATTGGAATGATCCGCGTATCAACCCAAAGGGCGGAGCCATTGCACTGGGCCATCCTCTTGGATGCACTGGGGCACGCATCATGTCCACACTGATTCATGATCTTAAAGGCTATAACAAAAATATCGGCATTGAGAGCATGTGTATCGGTGGTGGCCAGGGGTTGGCCACAATTGTGGAGAGGGTTTAATAAATCGTAGGGGCGCTGCTTGCTGCGCCCCCCAAAGAGGGCGCGCCAAGGGGCGCCCGTACGGAGATATTATGCAAATCAAAAAAGTCGCTGTTATCGGTTCAGGGGTGATGGGGGCTGGAATCGCAGCTCATTTGGCCAATGCGGGGATCCCTTCAGTCCTTTTGGATATCGTGCCCAAATTTACTGAAGAAGATGCCAAGGCAGGTCTTAAAGAAACGGATGCGCGGTTTCGCAATAAGTTGGCTCTCAAGAGCATTGAGGAAGTCATTGGTAAATCCAAGCCTTCCCTTATTTTCGACAAAAAAGACATGAAGCTTATTTGCGCCGGCAATACCCAGGATGACCTGAAGCTACTCGGCGAATGCGACTGGATTATTGAAGTGGTCACCGAACGTTTGGACATCAAGCAAAAAGTTTTTGAAACAGTTGAAAAAAACATGAAGAAGGGCGCCATTATCAGCTCGAACACTTCGGGCATTCCCCTTAAAACCATGGCCGAAGGTCGTTCGCCGGAATTCCGCAAAAATTTTGTCATTACGCATTTCTTTAACCCCGTTCGCTACATGAAGCTTGTTGAAGTGGTTTCAAGTTCTGAAACCGACAAGGAAGTTCTTTCGACGGTCGTTGACTTTTTGGAAAATACGCTGGGCAAAGGGGTGGTTACAGCCAAGGATACTCCCAATTTCGTGGCCAATCGTATTGGTGTTTATGCATGGATGGCGTCTTTGCACGAGGCTTTAAGCCGTGGCTTATCCGTTGAGGCCGTTGATAAGATTGCCGGAGCAGCCCTGGGGCGCCCAAAATCGGCTGCTTTCCGTACCGCGGACATGGTGGGTTTGGATACCCTTGTGCATGTGGCTAAAAATACCTACGATCTTTGTTTACAGGATGAATCGCGGGAAGCTTTTAAAATTCCCCCCATCTTGAACACAATGATTGAGAAAAAACTCTTTGGCGATAAAACAAAGCAGGGGTTTTATAAGAAAACAAAAGGTCCGGATGGGAAAAAGGAAATCCTTTCGATCAATTTGAAAACCGGTGAATACGGTCCGCAGGAAAAAGTACGCTATGACTCCTTGGGGGCCATTAAAAATTTGGAAGATCTCCCTGAAAAAATTCGCACCATGGTGGGTGCCGCCGATCCCGCCGGGGAATTTGCCTGGAAACAGGTGAGTGACACCCTTGTTTACGCAGCCAATCGCATCCCTGAAATTGCCGACGATGTGGTCAATGTAGACAACGCCATGAAGTGGGGTTTTAACTGGGATTTGGGACCTTTTGAAACCCTGGATGTCTTGGGTGTGAAGAACGTGGCTGACCGTTTGCAAAAGGAAGGCCGTGCTGTCCCCGTGATTATCAAAGCAGTGCTTGAAAAAGGAAATGGTGTTTTTTACAAAAACGATAAGGGAAAGAAATTTTTCTTTGATCAACGCACCAATTCCTACCAGCCCGTTCCTCTTAAATCGACTAACATTGTTATTAGAACCTTGAAGGAACAAGGTCGGGAATTGAAATCCAATACCGGAGCTTCTCTCATTGATATTGGTGATGGTGTTTTGTGTGTCGAATTCCACACCAAGATGAATGCCATCGATGGTGATATTGGCGACATGCTCAATGCCGGTATTGATTTGATGGAATCCAGCCGCGACTATGCCGGTTTGGTGATCGCCAATGACGGTGGCAATTTCTCCGCGGGCGCGAACTTGATGCTCCTGTGGCTCGAGAGCCAGCAGAAGAATTGGGACAATATCGAAAAGTTGGTGAAGGGTTTCCAGGATGTTTGCATGCGTCTTAAATATTCATCCAAACCCACGGTGGCCGCCCCCTTTGGACTTACTTTGGGCGGTGGTTGCGAAGTGAGCATGGGCTGTGATGCCATCCGTGCCCATGGGGAATGCTATATAGGACTTGTGGAAGTGGGTGCCGGTTTAATTCCCGGTGGTGGTGGTAACAAGAATGTGCTTCTCAATGTGGAAGCAGCCCTGAAAGCCAAAGGGGCCAAGGGCTGGGCAGGTCCTTCCGATGGTGGGTTCTTTCCCAAAGTCCAAAAAACTTTTGAGACGGTGGCCTTTGCAAAAGTGGCGACTTCCGCCAAAGAAGCCTATGGTCACAATTATTTCAAGCGTTCCGACAAAATTTCCCTTTCCCGTGACAAGCTTCTCTATGATGCCAAGCAGGATGTCTTGGAAATGGCCAAGACTTATCAAAAAACAACCCCTCGCGAAGATATTTATGTGGGTGGAGAAGGAGCCAAGATGGCGCTCCTCAATGGTATTGAGGGTTTCCGGGCCCAAGGTTTGATCAGCGAGCACGATGGTCTTATCGCTTCAAAATTGGCGCATGTGTTAACGGGCGGAAATCTCCCCAATCAGGGTTTTGTCTCCGAACAATATCTTTTGGATGTGGAACGCGAAACCTTCCTGCAACTCTGCGGAGAAGAAAAATCCCAAGCCCGCATGCAGTCGCTCTTGATGACGGGGAAGCCGCTGAGGAACTGATACATTCTTATAAAGAATTCAATAAAATCAATTAGATAAAAATTAACTTTACATAATGAGTTAATTTACTCAATATAATAAGTAAAGTAACTCATATGTTTCAACGTAAACTTTTATCCTTATTGAGCCAAAGGGCTGTGGAACCCAGACGATTTATTCAGGTGCTTCAGGGGCCACGGCAGGTGGGGAAGACCACCCTCGTGCATCAATGTGTGGCTCAAGTGGGGTTGCCTTGCCATTATGCCACGGCGGATGAAGCCTCCCCTCATGACAAAACATGGTTGATTCAACAATGGGATTTGGCCCGAATCCGGGCGCACGAAAGCAAGGAGGGGGCTGTTTTAATCATCGATGAAGTCCAAAAAATAAAAGATTGGTCAACCACGGTGAAGTGGTTGTGGGATGAAGACAGTAAAAACAAATTGGCATTGAAGGTTTTTCTTTTGGGGTCTTCCCCATGGCTTGTGGAGAAGGGTATCGGCGAATCTCTCGCCGGACGCTTTGAATTGATCCCTGTTCCCCATTGGAGTTTGACTGAAATGAAAACGGCTTTTGGATGGGGCCTGGATCATTTCTTGTATTTCGGGGCTTATCCCGGGTCCGCCGCACTGACAGACGATGAGCTGCGATGGAAGCGTTATATTCTGGATTCGTTGGTGGAAACAACCCTGTCGCGCGATATTTTACTGATGAACCGCATTGACAAGCCTGTCCTACTTCGGCGGTTGTTCCAGCTTGGGTGCGAGTATTCCGGTCAGATTGTTTCCTACCAAAAAATGGTGGGGCAACTTCAGGATGTGGGGAACACAACCACATTGGCCTATTACCTGACTTTGTTGTCGGGAGCGGGGCTGGTTTCTGGCATTCAAAAATTTTCAGGTCAAAAAATCAGGCAAAGAGGTTCCAGTCCCAAGCTACAGATATTGAACACGGCTCTCATGAGTTGCCATTCGGGTTTGACTTTTGAAGAAGCCCAAAGAGATCGCGATTTTTGGGGTCGCCTGGTGGAGTCGGCTGTGGGGGCTTATTTACTCAATGGTATTCAAGGGACTTCATGGGAGATTTTTTACTGGAGAGAGGGCGCCCGGGAAGTTGATTTTGTGATCCGGAACGGGAAAAAGGTGATTGCTTTGGAAGTAAAAAGCGGCAGAAAAAAAGAATCCTTGCCGGGGATGGAAGTCTTTACCCAAAATTTTAAAACCCATCGTCAATTGTTGGTGGGAAATCAGGGGATCCCTTTGGAGGAATTTTTAACGGCGCCGCTTGGGCAGTGGGTGCAATGAAAAGCTTTTACGTTTCCCCTGCGATTTTTTTTCAACATGGTGCTAATAGATACCCAAGTCAAAAACATAAGGGTATTTGACTTTTTTCCCAGGAAGATGGCTTTCGCGTACGCAAAAGAAATCAGCATCCCATCGGATTTGACCGTTTGAATCTCGGCCCATCGTGGTGATCACAAGTCCTGCCTGTCCTATTCGCTTCTTAATTGCTTGAAGAGAGCAGGAATAACTTGAGGATGACTGGAAGTAAGCGCGGCTTCTTCCCCCTCTGACAGGAGGTATCCATCGGGTGTTTGTGATTTTAAGGCCTGGTCTAAATCTTGGATGAGCTTTGTCTCCTCCGGCGAAGAGGCTCGTTGAAGCAGGGTCTCCCTTTCATGCGTTGAAAAAGCCCCTTGTGCCGGGCTTTCTGGCCTGATTGCCAGGGGTATTGATTTGGCGAGATCCATTACCATGGATCTATTATCGGCAGAAAAAGGCTTTTGTTGTGCCTTGAACGACCTCTGCTCACACGACAGTCAGGAAGTCATTTGTGGCTTATCTATACAGAGCGACATAACTCCCCCTCTTAGCTTAAGAGGGGGTTGGGGGGAGTTAATCAGCAAATTAAAATGTCGTTATGTATAGTTTTTCATAAAATTTCTGTTTCGGTTTCTACCAATGGTTCCGACTTCTCAATAAAAATTTTTTGAGTGATTTCATCCCAGTTTTTTTCCTGGGGGGTGATGATAATTTTTTGGGTGGTTTCACTTAAATCGTTTGATGTTTGGGAGTTCATGTTGGGGGCCCTTTCCTTCATGGTATTTAACTAAAAGCAAAACGCATGCCAGAAGTTTTGCGCCTTTAGGATGATGAAAAGATGGGGTTTCTTATAATTTCACCTGATGCTTTTGGTGGTTGAAAGACCATGAAAATGTTTGACTTGCATAAATGCTGTGGCACACTCACCTCAGTTTTTTGATTATTCATTTAACAAGTCCGCCTTCGCTGAAGCTTCGGCGCGACAAGGGAGGTATTTTATGGATTGGGCTTTATTTAATATAGATGGGGTCATGTTTTTGCTCCGTTGGGTTCATTTTATTTTTGGGGTCATCTGGATTGGAATGCTTTATTACTTTAATTATGTGCAGGGGGAATTTTTTAAGGAAATTGATGCTGGTGTAAAAAATGTGGTGATCACTAAACTAGTGCCACGAGCTTTGTGGTGGTTTAGATGGGGCGCCATGATCACTTTTCTTTCGGGATGGCTTATTATTACGGGAACGCTTCATTCCGGCGTACCGCTTACCTCATCGTGGGGACTTCTCATTTTATTGGGAGCCACTTTGGGAAGCCTGATGTGGTTTAATGTTTGGTTTGTGATTTGGCCGGCCCAAAAGGTGGTGATTGCTTCTGCCAACAAGGTTTTGGCAGGGGGGCAGGCTGATCCATCCGCAGCAGCCCGTGGGGCCAGGGCCCTTGTCGCCAGCCGTACCAATGTGCTTTTTTCATTCCCCATGCTTTTTTTCATGGGAGCGGCCCGCCATTTAATTTTAAGCCGTGATTTTTCAACTGTGAATTTTGGTTTGGTCGCTATTGTTTTTGGGGTCATTTTTCTTGCTTTGGAATTAAATGCCCTTAAAGGAAAATTGGGCCCTTTAACGACAATCAAAGGCGTGATTCATAGCGGTGTGGTATTGACAGCCGCGCTCTATGTGATTGTGGAATTGGTAACGCGATAGATTTTACGTAGGGGCAGACACATGGGTCTGCCCCTACATTTTATGATTCTCAAAATTTGTTTTTTCTCTTTCGGTATTTTTTCCCTTTTTTCCTGTTCAAAAAACCAAGGTTCCCCTCAAACCCAAGAAGATCTTGTGGCGCAGGGCCGTGCCATTTATACTACCCAATGCACTATTTGCCATCATCCTGATCCGACCAAAGACGGCCCTGTGGGGCCTGCTATTAGTGGCTCATCTAAAGAACTTGTGGAAGCCCGGCTCTTACATCAATCCTACCCCCCCGGCTACCAACCCAAACGCCCCACCCATGTGATGCCGGCTTTTCCTTATCTTCAAAAAGATATTGAGGCTTTGGTTCTCTTTTTGGAATCCTCGGCTCAATTGTAATCATGTTGATTATGGGGAAATTGAAAAATAACAATAAGAAGCATGCCCTATTACCTTTCTGGATTTGACTGAGATGAATTCGGTGTTTGTTTCTTTGGATTATTCTTGTTACCTTTTACAAGGATGAAGATTTTTTAGAAAAGAGGTCTCCTTATGAAGGATCAGCCATGGGCCACTTTTGTTCTAGTTTTCTTTTTTGTTAGTTGTTCAGGGGCACCTTCCTCAACATCCAATACAGAGTCGGATAATCAATTTTCAGATAATGATAGCTGTGGCGATAATATTTGCAGCCAAGATGAAACAAACCTGAATTGCGAAGCCGATTGTCCAGTTCCTTTACCGGCATTGAGTTGTGGAGATGGTATTTGTAACAATAACGAAACAACCCAAAGCTGTGTTGTTGATTGTCCAGCCCCACCGCCTCTTGGGCTGCGCTGTGGTGATAAAATTTGTAGCCCAGGGGAGACAAACCTGAATTGTGCGGTGGACTGCCCAGATGCACCCCCTCCACCACCCGCTCCACGTTGTGGAGATGGTGTATGTAATAATGGTGAAACAAACCTGACGTGTGCAGCCGATTGCCCAGCCGCACCTCCCCCTCCGCCACCTCCAGCTTGTGGGGACAATCAAGTGAATCCAGGGGAACAATGCGATGATGGAAATCAGGCCAATGGCGATGGTTGTAGCGCCAATTGCCAAATTGAAATTGTGGCTGACCGAAATCAGTTGGTCACTTTAGGGCGCCTCCCCAATATTCCCGCTGCATGTTTTGAAGGCTCGCTTTGCCATTGGGATGCACTTGCCGTAAGTCCCGATGGCACACGCATTGCTGCCGCGTATCGGCACGAGGTCCAAAGAAACATTGTCGGTGGGCTTATGTCATGGACTCTTAATGCCCAGGGCCAATGGGTTTTTGCGTGGGATACAGGCAGTGGCCAAAATCCCATACGTGTATGGAGCGAGGGTTGTGACTTTCATCCAAGTTTAGCCCGCATTTACTGTGCTCATCAACCTTTGCCCGATTTGTCACGGACAGAGTTGCTTGTTTTTAATGCGACCAATGGGCAACTGCTCAATCGTGTTTCTGTACCCACAAATAGCCGGAATGCGCAGGACGAACCTTATTTTGGGGATAGTGCCCGGGTTTCTCCCGATGGAACTTGGGTGGCCATGACTCAAGGAGTTAATGCGGAAGGTGCTCTTTCTCAGGTGATTGTTTTTGCTACTAACGATGTAGCTAACGCTGCCACACGAAGCGCCCTGAACATGGCTTTTCCCGATGAAGTGGTTTTCAGTCAGGATAGTCGCTTCCTCTATGCAAGTTTGTTTACAAGTGGCCAGGTGAAGCGCATGGCACTCCAACAAGAAAGATGGGTCGATGGTGGAAACCTTGAAGCTTGGTGGAGCGTGGCAGGGATGGATGTGGATGGATTTAATCGCCTTGTTGTGAATCGGTGGAGCCATCCGGATCGGCGAGTTATTATTATCACTCCAAATAATAACTGGGCTGCAAGTGACGTGCGGGGTGTGGCCAATATTGATGGTACCAGTTATGACCTGTGTGCTGATTCACGTCTTAATTTTGGCAACATGGCGTGGGCTGTAAGTCAAGATGGGCAAGCTCAAGCCATTAATACTGAAACGGGTAATATTTTGGGCGTTGGGCAAATAAATCCTGTGAATGGCAATGGCATCAGCATGAGTTGCGCTCGCCAAACAGGGCAGCCCTTTATCATCTCTGAAGGAACCCTGTGGACGTGGGAATAATTGATTTGCTTCATCATGTTCCTTTCGCTTCCTTTTTATTTAAGTTCGGAAAGCAAACGCCTTGCCTCTGTTATCTTTACCACCTCAAATAACACAAAACATAAAACTCCATAGACAGGATAAAGACAAATTTGTTCTCAAACTGAGAACCATGTCATTTTGAAATATATACTTTTTACCGCCCTGCTTGAGGGGGTATTTTTTATTTCACCTTCTGCTGATTTAACCACATAATAATAAAAGATATTTTACAAATTTAAAATAGGGTTATTTTTTACCCTTTTGGCCTTTCTTTTGCACTTATCCAGTCGGGTATCAATTTTATATATGAACCGACTTATTTCTCAAATTCTTTGGGGGCTTGTTTTTATTTCCCTTCTTTTTTTGTCTTTTGAAGGATGGGGAGCCAATTCCATTGTTCGAAAAGCAGTCGTTTATTATGTGAATTCGGAGTTTGGCAGTGATACCAACTCCTGTCTTTCTTCCGGTGCGGGGGCTTGCAAAACGATTCAGACTGCTATTGATTTGGCCGGCTTTGGAGACAGAGTTTTTATTGAAAAAGGGATTCATGTTCCCCAAGTATCTATTACGTTTCGAGGTAAACCCCTCACGCTTGAATGTGAAAATAGGCTTCATACTTTTATTCGTCCGGCACCTTATATTCCTGCTTTCACTTTTAGTGGGGCGGAATCCTTTTTTAGTGTCGTGCGTGGATGCACCATTCAACCTACGAGTGCGGGGGCTTTTTCATTAAATAATGGTTCGGCAGTTACCATCGAAGGAAATATCATTTCCTTGTCTGATCATAATAGTAATTGGGCCCTAAGTTCTTGGGGAGCCGGCTCCTTTATTTTCAGGAACAATATCGTTCGCGGAGGCTCGGGTATTTATGCCGACGGGGGGAGCGATGTAAGCCCCATCCAAATTTATAACAATACTTGCATTCAATGTAATACCGCTTTCACCACCGCAGGGGTCGCCAACCACGTGAAGATGTGGAACAACCTGGCTTATGGCGTGGAAAACGGTTTGGCAGGATGCAGTGCACTCTTTCCCGCGCAAAATAATCTTGTGGCCATGGTCAATGTTTCTAGGTGGGATGCGGCCTGTGCCGGTGGCCTCGAGGAGGACCCACGTTTCATCCATGATTTTATGGGGCGCATTGAAAAGGCCGACATGCATTCCGTGACGGTGAAGGGGGCCAACTGGGTCAGGGATGAATGGAAGGGAGAATTTTTTTGTAATCTGAGTTCGGTGCCCTATCCACGATGTTTCCTTGTTGATTCCAATACCGCCGACACGCTGTACGCCTACGACGGTGAAGGTTGGGTCAGCAATATGAGTAATCCGGATGATGTTTTGGTGATTACCCGTTTGGCCTATGGAAGTCTTTCGCCGGCGGCATGCAATGGCAACGCCACATATCCCCCGGTTGATGTTTATGGGAACAATTTTGGTTGTGCCGATGTAGGGGCTGTGGCTCATGCAGGTGAGGAGGGTCTTGATCCGGACCTTAAGGAATTATTTGTGGCCGAAAACGGTTCGGATACCGGAAATTGCCGGGACAACAAGAAACCCTGCGCAAGCCTTGTCTATGCTTATAGCCAATCGGTTAAGGATGATACTGTTCGGGTGGCTCCCGGTGATTATTCCCTTCCATCAACCATTCAAATAGCCGCCAAAGGGGTTTCCATAACAGGGGCAGGAACAACGGGGACAAACATAACCCGTCTGGTTTCCCAGGCAACGACAATTTTTGACTGCACGTCAGGTGTTGGCTCTGAGGCGAGTCTTTCCAATTTTGTTCTCCAAATGCCGTGGTCCAGGGGGGCGGGGGTATCTGTTCGCGGTATTTGCCATTGGGATATAAATCATAATGTTTTTTCCCTCATGGAAGGTACGGCTGTTACAGGTTGGACAGGGGGTGTTGGAACCTCGATGACAAATAATATCGTGGTGGATGCCTGGACGGGGGCCTATGGGGCTTATACGGCTCCCTTTGATGTTCACCGCAACACTTTCATTGGGGGGCGCAGCACCTACGGTAACAGACAAAATAATATTATCGCCTTCTCATCCCTTGATACCTGCAATGCAAGCAATCCCGCTTCCCAAAATGATGTTTATGGAACCAATAGCTTTTATGAAAGTGGATGCAGTGGAAATGGCAATTTAGCCCTTGATCCCCAATTCGGGGGAGACACAGGTTTTGCAGAAATCATTGAATCCAAAACCCTCATTGATTGCGGAGCGGATTGGGCCCCCAATCAATGGAAGGGCTTTTTTCTTATCCTTAATAATCATGGTTTCTGGATTGAATCAAATACACAGAATTCACTGACCGTCGCTACCGGCCGTCTTGACTGGTATGGCAAAGGAGGGGACTCTTATCTCATCACCAATCTGGCTCCTTGTAACGAGGCTGTTTTGAGCATGGGGGCTGTTGATAATGCTGAATGCCTGCAAGGAAAAGCCTTAACAGATAAAATGGTTTCGGGCTTTCAAATCGTCCAAGAAGATGGCGTATCCCTCTGCAAACTTCCCGACCCTATTTGTGGCAATGGTAAAATTGAAAAGGGTGAGGAATGTGATGATGGCAATTTAAGCAACAACGATACCTGCACTTCTGCGTGCCAGGTTCAGACCTGTACACAGGAAAAATGTGACGGTGTGGATAATGACTGCGATGGTTTTACAGACGAAGGGGATGCCATTGATATGAAGCGGTTTTATTACGATGCCGACCATGATGGTTATGGGGATGCGGGAAGTGCTGGTCTTACGGGTTGTCAGGCGATGGATGGCTATATTGAGCAAGGGGGGGATTGCAATGATTATGATGGAACGGTTCATCCCAATTTTACCGGCCCTGACACTTGTGATGCCAAAGACAACGACTGCGATGGTCGTGTGGATGAAGATTATATCCCCAATCCCACCATGTGTGGTGTGGGCGTCTGTTTGAATGCCGGTCAAAGGGAATGCGTTGCCGGCCAGTTGGTCGATACGTGTACGGCCAATGCCCCGTCGGCTGAACTATGCGGCAATAACACCGATGATGATTGCGATGGCCAAACTGATGAAGGTTTTGATGTGGGTGATGTTTGCCAGACAGGTGTGGGCGCCTGTAAGGCCGATGGCCACAAGGTTTGTAGCGCCGATGGACTTTCTACCACCTGTGATGCCGTGGCAGGTTTTGCCATGGAAGAACAATGCGGTAACCAGAAGGATGACAATTGTGATGGTGCGGTGGACGAAGGTTTTGAAGAATTGGCCAAGGATTGTTCAGACGGTTTTGGGGCCTGTGCTGCTTCCGGCAAAATGGTGTGTTCCCCAGACGGCCACTCTCTTGTGTGCAATGCCGCTATGAAACCGGCGATGCCTGAAGTGTGTGACGGTGTGGATAATGACTGCGACAGTCAAATAGACAATGTGGCGGGGGCCGGAGACTATTGCACGGCTGGTGAAGGCCAATGCTGGCGCGATGGTGTGATGGCCTGCCAGGGTGGAGCGCTTGTTTGTACGGCGCAAGCAGGGGAGCCTGTTGTTGAAGAAGGGGATTTGTGCGGAAATTATCTCGATGATGATTGCGATGGTGTCATTGATCAAAACGATGACGATTGCCGGGCTCTTTGCCCCGATGGAAGCCGGGCCGTGGCCAGTGTGGGAGGTATAAACCAGTTTGTTAATATAAATGATGGAAGTGCTGTGGCCCAAGTGAAGCGCTTTGTGAGACTTAACGAAGGGGATGTCCAGACCTTTGTGGGGGTTGGTGCCGATTCCAAAGTTTATTCCATTGATGGGGTTACCCACAACGTAACCCAGGTTTTGGGTGTTAATTCCATTCCTCAAGATGAAAAAATAATCGATGCCGCTTTTGACTCAAATAATGATGTTATTGTGTTAACGGATCAAAGTGATGTTTATCGCATAGCGGGGGATCAGGCTAATTTTGTGGTCCATATTGAAAATGCTTCAAAACTGGTCAGCGGAAAACGTTCCTCTTACAACGCCCTTGTTTCTGATATCTATTCGGGGACGAATTCTTTTAAATCTATTAATTCCTCCGGAATAGAGGATCCTGAAATTTCTTCTGTAGAGGGAGCCATGGGGCTTGTTGCTTACAACCCTGAACTTCCAGGATATGAGGGGGGTGTTTATGAAATAGGCTCTGCGGAATTAAGCGATGATTCGTATAACGCCATTTCTGATTATTCTCCTGAATCATATCCCGCATACACTATTTCTGATTCATACAATGGCATCTCTCAAATTCAGTCTGAAGTCTATGTGGTGACCAGTGACAATTTCATTGATCGTTTATATGGCGATAACACTGTTGAATTGATTGCCGACATGAATGGCATGGGCCAGCTTCACGATGTGGCGACGACGGGATCGGAAGTTTATGTGGCCTATGGAAACCGGATTGCCCGTTTTTACCCTGGTTCCGGCCTGACGGTGACGCAGAATAATGCCGACGTTCAAATGACACAAGTGGCCCAGTTTGATGCAGGGGGTGTTCTTCGTGGATTAGCCCTGGATGCCCAGGCAAGCGAGGTTTATGTGGCCTCTGATGCCGGGGTTTATAGTGTGGATGCCTATGGGTTTGATAAGTCATTTAGGAAAATATCCGACACAATCATTGATGGAAATATTCAATTTGTTCCCAGTTTGTGTGGAGGCCCCGATGCCGTTATTGAAGTGCCCTGTGCCGGAGGTGACGTAGATGAGGATGGGCTCTGTGATGAATCGGATAATTGCAAGGAAGTGGCAAATGCCGATCAGGCCGATGCTGATGGCGATGGTGCCGGGGATCTTTGTGACGCGGCTTGCCCTAACGACGCTGCCAACGATGGGGACGCCGATGGTATTTGCGGAGCGTTAGACAATTGTGAAGAAGCCGCGAATCCGGATCAGGCCGATGCCGATGGCGATGGTGTGGGCGATGTGTGTGATCCTCCTTCATGCGGCAATGGAGTTTTGGAAAAAGAAGAACTGTGCGACGACGGCAATCAAACCGCGGGGGATGGATGTAATGAATCATGTCAGATTGAAGAATGCCAAACAGGGAATGTAGAAGTCTGTGCTGTTGATGCTGCCAAGGGCGTTTGCTTGCAGGGGGAGAGAGTCTGCGTTGTGGGTAAATGGGCCCAATGTGTGCAGACAGTGACCCCTTCTGTTGAAGCCTGTGATGGTGTCGATAACGATTGTGATGGCACCATTGATAATGACATCCCGGCGGATAGTTGCAGTACGGGTTTGGAAGGTGTTTGCAGTACGGGTACACAAATTTGTCAGAGTGGAAATCTTGTTTGCAAACAGGATAAACACCCCTTGCTCGAAACATGTGATGGGGCCGATAACGATTGCGATGGAAGCGTGGATGAAAATGCCTCGGATGCCAAGACTTGGTATGCCGATGCCGATAATGATGGTTTTGGCGGGGCCCAGTCAGTAAAAGCCTGCACGCCTCCCAGTGGTTATAAAGATACGACCAATGATTGTGCCGATAATGATGCCAATCGTTACCCCGGGGCCTTTGATTCCTGTGATGGTGTGGATAACGATTGTGATGGCCGGGCCGATGAAGATTTTGCGCTTGGAGATTCGTGCAACATCCATAACGGGGAAGGTTGTTCCGAGGACGGAAAATATGCCTGCAGTGCCGATGGCCGCAGTGTGGAATGCAAGGTGACTGAGGAAGTTAATAAAAATGAGTGCGGTGTTTGTGGTGGCACCAAAATAAGTGGTCTTGGCAATGCCTGTTCCCAAACTAATGAAGATGGCTGTAAGGAAGAAGGAAGCCTTGTCTGTAATGCAGATGGCAATGGAACCCAGTGCCAATCCAATGGTCCCGTATTTAAAAATAGCTGCGGCGTTTGTGGCGGGGCCACTCTGACCGATGTGAACACTTCGTGCACTTTTGCCGATCAAACAACCGGCTGCAATGAAGCAGGGATGCGTGAATGCGCCGGTGATGGTCAATTCACCCAATGTAAATCGATTGCAACAGTTGAAAAGAATTCATGTGGCGTATGCGGTGGGCCGGAAGTTTCAGGTGTTGGGGATGCTTGCACGGTGAAAAACGCCAATGGTTGCCAAGACAAGGGGACTTGGCAATGCAGCGCTTCTGGCATGGGCCGTGAGTGTGTGATTACCACGCCTGCCACCCTGAATGCGTGCGGTTTGTGTGATGGGACGCCCATAATCAATGCGCCCAACACCACCTGTACCCAGGAAGTCAATGAATGTGAACAAACCGGCCAGTGGGTTTGCAGTTCGGATAAAAATTCAACCCAGTGCCAGATTACTTCAAGTAATATGAAGAACGGCTGTGGTCTTTGCGGTGGCCCCGTCATTACCGATGTGGGCACTTCCTGCAATGAGGGGGTCGGGGCTTGCGAGGTGACAGGAAGCCGTGTGTGTGCTGAAGATAAACGTTCCACAGTGTGCGATGCCCAGGCAAAAACACCCACGACCGAAATCTGTGATCAAATCGACAATGATTGCAATGGTACCATTGATGATAATGATGTGTGCCACCTTGAGGAAACTCCTTCCCAACCCACGCCTGAAGAGCCGGCTCCAGCACCCACTCCGGAAGAACCTGTAGTATCCTGTGGGGATGGCCAAGTGCAAACAGGTGAGGAATGTGATCCGCTTTTTACGGAAACCCCTCTGCCTACAGGCAAGCAATGCTCGGCAGAATGTAAGCTTGAAGATAACCCCTGTGCCGAGGGCGAAACTTACCAGCAAGTTACCATGACCGTGCCTGTAACCCAAGATGGTCAAATCCCTCCGACAGATGAAAAATACGATGCCGTCGTTAAAGATGCGCAAGGAAGCCTTGTGGGAAGTTTCTCCGGCTTTGGAAGCATCAAGACAATCCGCTCCAATGGTCTTGGCAGGGTTGCCATCCGGAATGATCAAAATGTTTTGTATCAGGCTAATATGGTGACAGGTGAGGTTTTACAGGTAGGGGCTCCAAAAACACGCATGATTGACGAGGCTTTTGTAGGACGTGGGGCCAACCTTGTGTATATGACCGAAGATAAAATGATCACCAAAGTTGATGGTGAAAACCGGGCAAGTATTTTGCCAACGGGCTTACCCCAAGAGACTGTTCTTGTAGATATAGAAGGCGGAAGTGAAAACACCTATGCGGCTCTCGATGCCGATTATAATTTCTACCATGCCGAAGTGGGGCAGACCTTGCAAAATGATTTCAATCTTGAAACAGCCAGGCCCGGTATCAAGCTGGAGCATTTTGTCGATTTCAAACATCTGTCCGGAAATGACTATCTTGTCGCCACCGACAAATCTGTAGCTATGTTGAATTCAGGGCAAATGCGTGAAATTATTTCATCCTTGGATTTGGGAATTGATGCCATTGAATCTGTAACAACCAATCTTGAAGGGGATGCTGTCTATATCACTTCAGCAAACAATGTTTATAAAGCGCCTCTTGGTCAGCCAACGATCAGAAATTCAATTTCAAAATCATTCAAAAAAGCTGAAGTTAACGACATTTCAAACCAGATACAAGCCCAGATTGAACCCTTTATGACGGGGGTTGCCCACCTTGAACCCACTTCCATGTGCGTGCGTCAAAACCTCGAAAAACGTTTTGTTGCCGAACGTATCATTCCTGAAACCTGCAATGGGCTCGATGACGATGGGGATGGTCAGGCCGATGAAGAAGTGCAGGATGAAGGACTGGGAGAAGCTTGTGAAACAGGTCAATCCGGCGTTTGTAGCCAGGGGGCCAAGGTATGCAGTGAAGGTAGAATCATTTGCCAGGCCTCTCAGACGGCCCTGGCCCAGGAAGTCTGCGATAATGGTTTGGATGATACCTGCAATGGCGCCATTGATGAAGCCTGTGGGTGTAACGATGGTGAAACCCAGGATTGCGGCGCGGGCGATTCGACTGATTTCTGCGCACAAACATGCGCTGCCGGAACTTGGGGGGCATGCACGGTAGTCGCGGGGCAAAATGGCGTTGAAGTGTGTGATGGCAAGGACAACAACTGCGATGGGCAAGTGGATAATGTCTCCCAAGACATGGAAAGTGTCCCCCAATGGTTCCCTGATGCCGATGGGGATGGCCAGGGCAGTGTTAATGAATCATTAAGATCCTGCAATAAGCCGGATGGATATGTTGATAATAGCAATGACTGTGATGACACCAAGGCGGGTGTGGGTAAGGATATGCCTGAAGTGTGTGGGGATGGGCTTGATAATAATTGTGATGGAACCAATGATGAGGAGGGTTGTCGTGTCGAGGGTGTAGAAGACAACGGTCCGGAAATTGCCGATGTGAAAAAGAACAACGATGGAAGTATTGATGTTGGTCAACCCTGTCCTGAGGGGTCCATCAGTATAACCTTAAAAGAGTATTGGGGCCTCAAAGAGGGAAAGATGAAAAAGATCATCGACAATAACAAGAATGAGGTTTGGATGGAAGCAGATGGAAGTTTGGCTGGTGAATGCGCCCAAGGCAGCGCGGGAGCTAAAGTAGCTGGCAACAGTTTCGTTAAGTGTAGTCTCGAACAAAATGCCTCTTCCCACGTTGGATTTGCGGGTATGGTGCTTGTTTTTGCCGCTTACTGTTTGATAGGAGTGTTTTTCAGGACCCGCATTAAAAATTAGGGGTTCCTTCCCTCTTTACATACACCGAAATCTTTTTGGCATGGGCAATGGCCAAGGGTTTGTCTACGGTGATTTCTACCCAGGTTTGGGGCCATTTTTTTAAAAGGGTGTTGGCAATTTCTTCGGCAAAAGTTTCGATCAAATGAAAATGCCTTTCCTTAAGTAAATTCAAAATAAGGTGGTCTACCACATCATAATCAATTGTTGAGTCGAGGTGGTCGGTCAGGGCCGCTTTTTTTACATCCACCCCGATTCGTACCGATACAATCAATTTTTGTTTCTGCTGTTTTTCCCATTGGTAAAACCCCAATTTTTCGTCGTATTCGAATGTTAGATGCAGGTGATCACTCATTGACAGTTTGTTATCAGATTGGTTAAGACCAGGCAATCGGGAGTTTATTATGGCTTCAAACAAAAAATTAAGGGAAAAACACTGGCTTTCAGGGCAGCAGGGCAAGGTGGCTTTGGGCCCCGAAGCTGAAAAAATGGAAACAGCCGTACGAAGCTTGCTTGAATCATTGGGTGAAGATCCCAATCGCGAGGGCTTGCTTCAGACTCCCCAGCGTGTGGCTCAGGCGCTTTTGTTTTTAACCAAGGGATATGAGGAAGATCCGGATGAAGTCATCAACAAGGCCGTATTTCATGAAAAACACGATGAGATGATTGTGGTCAAAGACATCAGCCTTTACAGTTTATGCGAACATCACATGCTCCCTTTTGTGGGGCGTGTTCATGTGGCCTATATCCCAGACCAAAGGATCATCGGGTTGTCCAAAATTGCCCGCTTGGTTGATATTTATGCCAGGCGTCTTCAAGTGCAGGAACGCCTTACACAGCAAATTGCCAAAACGCTTCAAGATGCGCTCAAGCCGAAGGGAACTGCCGTGGTGGTGGAAGCCGAACATATGTGCATGCAAATGCGGGGAGTGCAAAAACGGGGTTCGGTCATGATCACCTCGGCCATGCTGGGTGTTTTCAGGGCCGAAGCCACACGGTCCGAATTTTTGGCCATGATTAAAAATGGAAGATAATCCGAAAAAAATTTCAATCACATGCAGCCTGAATATTCATGCGGCCCACAAGCTTTACCGCGATGACTGGAGCCAGCAAAAAAATAGGGATGTTTTCGGGCATTGTTGCGATTTGCATGGGCATCAATATCGCCTGGAGGTGACGATTAAGGGGGGGATTGACCCGGAAACGGGAATGCTCATGAATGGATATGCCTTGGAAAATTTGGTGAAGCAAAATATTTTAACCCAGTTGGACCATAAATTTTTAAATGACCATCCCTTTTTTAAAGATCGTCTAACGACTGTTGAATGGATTTCCGTTTGGGTTTTTGATGAAATCAAAAAAAAACTCCCGTCCCCCTGCGTGTTACAAAAAGTGAAATTGTGGGAAACTCCCGATTTGTATGCGGAGTATGAAAATTAAAAACATCATCTTCGACTGGTCAGGGACACTTTGTGATGATGTGAAATCATCCTATCTTGCCACCAAGCACACCATTCGCCATTTTGGCGGCCCGCATCTTACTTTCAGGCAATACCGGGAACAATTCGATCTTCCTGTCTGGAAATTTTACAAAAAACATTGTCCCACAACCCATGTCAATGAAATTGATAAATATTATTTCAACTATTTTGCCCGTATCGTAGGGGCGCCGCTTGCTGCGCCCCGCTATGGGGTGACACGCGAAAGGGCGCAGCAAGCAAGGGCGCAGCAAGCGGCGCCCCTACTATTCAAACAAATTCCGCAAATTCTAAAAACAGCGCAGGCCATGGGCCTGAAGCTTTTTATTTATTCCACCGTACGCCAGGATTTGCTTGAAAAATGGTGCCACAGACACCACATCAAAAATTTCTTTGAAGTCATTGGCGGGAGTGTGCGCGACAAAGAGCGGGGGCTAAAATCGTTTTGCCGAAGGTACGGACTCAAAGCGAAGGAGACGCTTTTCATTGGTGACATGGAGCATGATGTTCGTGCCGCCAAGAAAGCGGGTGTTTTAAGCGGAGCCATGCTGTGCGGGTATCATGCAGAAAAGAGGCTCCTCGATTTGGCCCCTGATTTTGTCTGGAATGATCTCCAAGGGTTGATGAAATTTGTTTGTACGTTGATGGATGGGTCCTTCGACTCCGCTCAGGGACCACAGAGATTTCCGGTGGCTGAGCGGAGTCGAAGCCAACCAATCTTCCCCATCCCCACCGTGGGTGCCCTTATTTTCAATAAGGAAGATATTCTGCTGATTCAAACACACAAATGGTCGCACACCTTTGGAATTCCCGGAGGAAAAATCAAACAGGGTGAGACGATGAATCAGGCACTCAAACGTGAAATTTTGGAGGAAACGGGTTTGCGCATCAAAGAAATACGCTTTGCTATGGTCCATGACAGTATTGATTCGCAGGAATTTTACAAGAAAGGGAAACATTTTTTACTTCTCAATTTTTATGCAATCAGCCAGAGTCGGCATGTTGTTTTAAATGACGAGGCCCAGGCGTTTGTTTGGGTGAGTTTAGGCCAGGCCTTAAAATTGCGATTGAATCATCCCACTCGCGTGTTAATACAACATTATCTTAAATCTTAAGAAGGAGAAAAACATGCAGAAATCAAGTATTGGTAAATGGGTTCTCATATTTTTTGGGGCTTTGGTTGCTTTTGGTTTTTTGATGCCCTTTGTGATGATTGGAGCGGGGGAACGGGGAGTCGTATTGCGTTTTGGGGCTGTTGAAGACCGCATTCTTGGGGAAGGGATTCATTTCCGGATTCCGTTGGTCGAGTCAGTGGTGACGGTGGATGTTAAAACACAGAAAGTTGAAGTGGATGCCCCGTCTTTTTCCAAAGATATACAAAATGTTGCTACACGCATCGCCCTCAATTTTCATCCCGATCCCAAAATGGTCCAAAGACTTTGGCAGGAAATCGGTTCGGATTATGAGTCGCGCATTATTTCACCGGCCATTCAAGAATCGGTCAAGGCGGCCACGTCCCAGTTTACCGCGGCCGAGCTTGTGTCCGAGCGGCAAAAGGTAAAAGATGAGATCAAGCGTGTGCTGGTCGAACGTTTAGCCCCCCGTTACATTAGTGTGGATGATTTCTCGATTGTGAATTTTGATTTTTCGGATGCCTATGAACGTGCTGTCGAAGAAAAACAGGTGGCCCAGCAACAGGCCCTGAAAGCGGAAAATGATTTAAAGCGTATTCAGGTGGAAGCGGAACAACGCATGGCTCAAGCCAAAGCCGAAGCCGAGGCCATTCGCATCCAGACAGAAGCCTTGTCCAAAAATTCAACCCTGGTTAATTTGGAAGCCGTTAAAAAATGGAATGGCCAGTTACCCTATTACATGATGGGGAATACGATTCCGTTTATCAATGTGGGCGACACCAAATCATCGGGGCAGTAGGGATATTTATTTGTATGGTAGTAAGGGCAATTCATGAATTGCCCTTACGAATTCATGAATTTCACCGATTTTTACAAGCCCGGCACATGCCGCTATTCCTTTGAAGTTTTTCCTGTAAAAACAGAAGAGGGTGTTAAAAATCTCCTTCAGGTTTTAGGGGAACTTAAGGATTTTGATCCAGCCTATGTTTCAGTCACCTATGGGGCCCTTGGCTCCACGCGCGATCTGACGCGCGATTTGGCCCTGCGTATCCACCGGGGAACTAAAATCCCTACAGCTTTCCATTTTACTTGTGTTGGGTCCGGCCGGCAGGAAATAAAAAATTATGTCGAGAAACTCAAAAAAGAGGGACTCAATCTTGTTGTGGCCCTGCGTGGGGATCCTCCCAAGGGGGGCGCCTTTATCCCTCCTACCGATGGTTTTCGTTATGCCAATGAGCTTGTGACTTATCTTAAGTCGATTAATGGCTTTAGCATGGCTGTGGCAGGTTATCCGGAAGGGCATCCCGAGGCTGGCAGTAAAGAAGCCGACCTTGTAAATCTGAAAAGAAAAGTGGAGGCTGGGGCTGATGCTGTGATCACGCAAATGTTTTTTGACAATCGCGATTATTTTGATTTTGTGGAACGGGCACACAAGGTGGGCATTAGTGTCCCCATTATTCCCGGTATCATGCCCATTTTGAACCTGAAGCAAATTGAAAAAATCACCGGTCTTTGCGGAGCCAAAATCCCTTCCCAACTTCATCAAAGGCTTGTCCAATGCGGTGAAGATGTCGAGGCGACGCGAAATGTGGGGATTGAACACGCACTTAAACAATGCCATGAACTTAAAAAATCAGGGGTGCCCGGGATTCATTTTTATACACTGAATAAATCCCTATCCGTGGCTGGTATCATTGAAAACCTTTAAAGATTGTTGATTACCTCATCCACATGCCCTTCCACTTTCACCGGCGAAAATATTTTTTTGATCTTCCCCTCTGGCCCGATCACAAACGTGGATCGCACGATACCCATGAATTCACGGCCCATGAATTTTTTCATTTGATAGACACCATACGCATTGGTCACTTTTTTATCGGCATCCACCAAAAGGTCAAAACCCAGGCCATGTTTGTCGATGAATTTCTGGTGTGATTTTTCATCATCAAAACTGACGCCTAAAACAACCGTATTTTTCTTTTTGATGTTAGGAAGGTTGGTATTAAAATCACAGGCCTCGGTGGTGCAACCGGGGGTCATGTCTTTGGGATAAAAATAAAGGACGACGTTCTTGCCTTTTAAATCTTTGAGAGAGATGGTTTTTCCCTCTTGGTTTTTTAATGAGAAATCAGGTGCTTTGTCGTTTTCTTTTAACATAGGCTCTCCTTGTTTTATTGTTTGTTCCTACGGGGGATACCATAATTCTATGAATCTTGCCGGTCAATTTTTAAAACATTTTGGGGTGCAAAAAAAAGAGCCGGATTTTAGATTTTTGTCGGAAATCATGACTCCAAAATGGGGCCAAAAAATTTCGCTACCGTTTAAAAACAACACCGGTTTCATGGGATGAGTTTCAAAAGTATTGGAATGCGTCGTTTGATAGTGGGGGCGCTGCTTATCGCGCTCCTATGTTGATCGTGACAAAAATTGTGGATGGGGTGCATTATTATTTGCACAAGAATCATCTCAGGATTACGGGGCCCCAGGGTTTTATGCAGAGAAACCTGGACAGGCGTGAAAGGGCCGAAGTTTTCAAGAAGATGGGGGTCTCATCTCATTATTTATCTGTGGCCTTGACATCTTCAATATGAAGTTCGGCTTGGGTGAGATAGTCGTGCACTCTGATTTTATTTTTTTTCTTTCCTGGATTTTTTTCATCTATTTCTTCCGTTATGTCTAATCCCAGCGCCATCTTTGTTCTAAGTAATCCGGGAGTATGCTGGACTATTTTTGAATCAAATTTGATGGTTGCTTTGGGATAAGTTTGGGCTTCAACCTGAACTAGAGGGATGGATATCCAGGGAGTTCCATTATCTTTGCCGAGCATATTTATTTCATTGATGTATCCCTTGGGGAAGACAAGGCTTAAAAAAGATGCAGGGGCTTGTTGATCATCCTGGGTTATTTTAACTCTTCCTTTTTCAAACGATGCAGCATAATCCAGTTGGGTAAGGGCTAAATTTCCTCCTTCAAAAGTGAGGGTTTCAATTTTCCCTTCGTTTATGCCAAGCCGGTAAATGTGGGGTAAGCCTAATTTAAGGCGAGCCTTGATACGATTGCCTCCCATGGTGAGGTCCACTGTGGCGATGGCTTCCATGGCAAAATCTCCTTGCAGAGTTGCCTGGCCATTGACAAAGGATGATCGCGAAAAATTTCCCGTCCAATCCAGGCTGTTCAATTTGAGGTCGTTTATTTCCAGCCCGTCGGGCAGTTTGAATTTTTTGATCCATTCCAAAAGAGAAGCGGAATAACCCATTTTTTCGGCGGTTTCATAAAATCCCGTTTTTTGCTTCAAGTGTAAGGCCTTGGCCAGATCGATTTCTTTGGGGTCTTCCATGTGAAAGCTGATATTTTTTCCCTCAAAAACAACCTGGTCCTTGGTCACTTCAAAATACACATCTTCCATGGGGAGATTTCTTCCCATTTGGATGGGGAAATCTTTTATTGTTACAAACCCGTTGGTCGCTGTGAGCTTTTTGGCCTGAAAACGGAAAGTTTTTTCATCATCGACAAGCACATCGGTCAAACTTCCCGATTCCGTTTTATGGGCAAGAGGAAGGTAGGCTTGAAAATCTTCACCGGAAAGATTCGAGAATTTAAATCCAAATTTGTGATGATGAATTGAAAAATCGGATAATTCAAAATGATCCGCCGCCATTTCCAATGTGTGATCCGAGGCGCTATGCAAAAGAACACCCTGGGATTTCATTTTGAAAGCAGTGTCTATCTGTTTCCCTTCCCTGTTTTTCTGATGTAAATCGACATCAACCTTAAAAGCATCGGCACCGGCACGAAACTCGTTTGTATTGGTTTGAATAAAATACGGATTGTCTATGCGTATATTTGAAAAAATTCCGTTAAAGGTACTCAAGGAAAAACGGGTTTTGTCTATGAAAAGAGTTGTGTTTGCTCTAAGGCTTTTTCCCCGCATTTCAAGGGTTCCTTGTTTGAGGGTTACCCCTTCCAGATCGATTCCCTTGCCTGCTTTTACACCCATGCCCTCCTTTTTTACTCCCATCAGACGTGTTTTTGTGAAATGAATTTCGTCAAAATGATAGGTGTCCGGTTCGTTTTCTTTTTTCCAGGCGTGTATTTTTTGAGGGCCATCGTTTTGGGTGGCAAGGATGATAGGGGTGTTGGCAGAGCCAATGATCATTTTTTCTTTAATGTCCACATCGACATGAATGGCGGCTTTCTCCCAGTGAAAGCGCATTTCATTTTTTACTCTGAAGGAAGATTCTTCATTTTTTGGCGAGTCTTTCAAGCTGTTAATAAGTGCAATGATGATCTCTTTTGTTTTTTCAAAATCAACGGGAATGGTCAGTTTATTGCCGTCAAGTTTGATCCCTTTTTCTTTAAGAGTTTCGTCCGAAACCAAAAAGAGTTGGCGTAAAAAATCGACGGATTTATGACTCCACGAATCAAATTCGACAAGCAGGGTACCGTCCTTGCAATTGGGGCAAATGCCCTTGTTATTTCCTGTATAAGGGTCAATATCGGTACGTATAAGCTCCATGCCGCGTAATCGGAAATTTTCATCAAAAGGAATGGGAACAAAGGCCTGTGCTGAAATGCACGGATAAGGTTCTCCCGGTCTTGCCAGTTTCAGTTCCAGTTTCTGGATTTCTTCTTCCCCTTGTTTGTTGGCAAGAGTTGCCACCCTGAATAAAATATCGCCTTTTTCTTTCCATGTAAGACTTAAGTTTAAATGGTCACTTTGTGAAACGGTTATAGTGCCCGGATCATGGGGAAGTGTCATCCATGTGTTGGGGATGGCCCCAATGCCGTTGATGATGCCGGGAATGTAGTCGATTATTTTTTGAAAAGAAAAAGGCGCACTCTTTGCGTGGGTATTAACGGTTTGGGGTTTTTGTGTATAGGGGTAGAGAGGTTCCTCTTTTTTTCTTTCGGCAACTTGTACAGGAGGGAATGAGGCTTTCTGCGACTCGAGGCTGATATCCACATTGTTGGGAATGATGATGTCGCTGGGGCTTAGGATGGCTTGTTTCATGTGAATGCGGACAAGATATTCGGCATCCTTGTCGGTGTTTCCTTGAAGCACTCTGAGGTTTGTGGCTTCAAGCAAAGAGTTTGGTATTGTTTTACTTGAAAGCAAAATGTCGCCATCAAAAGTAATTTCTTGGGTTTCGGGGTTGTAGTAGAGGGTGGTAATTTTTAATTGGCCGTCATCAATGGGCACCGTTAAATGTAGTTTGTTAAAGGTGAGTTTTCCGCGGGCCTTTGTTTCCAAAAAATAAGGCTCCTTAGGGTTGGCACTGACAACGGTGAGTTCTTTTGAGTCGGGGTTGAGCGTGGCGACGGTTTGACCAATCTGAATATGGCTTAGCATGGTATTGGATAAAAACCGGGTGGTCAAAACTGTTTTCATGTCTGCCAAAAATTTTCCTATGTTTATGGATAATTTCTCGGAAGATTCTAGGGCATCTTGAGATGCATTTTCAGGCGGAAGAGATCCGATGATGATATTTTCTAATACTCCCCGGGGATTTTGTGACGAGGCTTGCAGGGAAAATCCACCTGTAAAGCCCGGAATAAGGAAATTGAAATCTTGTAAATCAAGCCGCCCGATTGATAATTGAGAGTTCTCCCCCAGTGTCAGATGCCCCGTGAGTTGTCGGGGATGACGGCTTGTTGGTAATTCGACTTGCATGCGAGGCAGGATCATTTCGTTTGTCTGCCATTCGGGGTCATAATACCACCGAAGATAGCTTTCGTTTATGGAGCACACATAGTCCAGATTAAGATCGGCATTTTCCAGATCATGGCTTGATACACCAAGGAAACATCCAAGTTTGGTTCCTGCATCCAAAATGGGTGAAACAAGACCGTGAAATTTACCGGTTACATTTATTTGGGAATCCAGTTTCCATTGGTTTCCATTTCCGGAAACGCTTCCTTCTAGATTGCTGGCAGTCAGATCACCAAACAGCGATTTGTTGTCGGCTTTTAGACTCAAAGGGGAGGCTTCATAGGTGATGTTTGTATTTTCAGGGGATGTATTAAAATTAAAATGGATCCACGGGGGGCATTCTTCAAAAATTTGATCGCAGGCATTGACATCAATAACATTGGGGCCTTCATTTTCTTTGCCGGGAACAATTATTTGGCCCTTGTCCACATAAAGTCGCCCTTCCCCTTCAAAATTTTTATTCGTCCAATCAAAAAGTGAAGAGTCCAGATCGAGCCGTACATTTTGGATGATTTGAGCCTGGTCACACCAATTCAAAAATACATGAGCCTTTTGGGCTTTAAGGGAAAGATGGTTGGTGCCACGCATTTCAAACTCGACTTCCTTGGCTTGAACTGAAATTCCCTTGGAAGGATCTTGAAAAAGAGGTTTGACCGGCCACATCCTGATTTTGAGAACCATTTGATCGGGTTGGAAAAGGGTTTGCTCCATTCTTTGACTTATTTCTTTTATCCCCGAAGCATCAGGATTTTCGGGGTTTTCTTTTTTGCTTTCGTTCAAGATTTTTAAAAGAGTGATGGGAGTTAAGTAGCTAATCCCTCCTAGTTTGCCTTTGATGATGTTGGTGAGATCGTATTGGTGGGGCCACCCATCCAGGACAGCATAGACATTGCCATAAATGAATTTGAAACCTGTCAACGTGAAAGAAAGACTGCCTATGTGAAAAGCCACATGGCCCCGAATGGCCATTTCACCCATTTCAATTTTACCTTGGCGTGATAATTCCAAAGGGCGTGCAACCATCAGGGAAGCCCTTGGCCCCACAACAAGGCTTGCATCTATTCCCAAAAACGAAGCAAGTTTAAAACGACCTTCTGGAAGGGGAAGATCTAATTGATCGACGCTTGCGCGGTCAAAACTTGTGAGTAAATATTCAGGTGTGGGAACTACTGATAAAGCATCTTGGTTATGACAAAAGGGATATTCTTTAAAAGAAGGGGCAATGGCATAACTATTATCCTGAATTTTTTTCCACCATTCGCCGACAAGCTCCGTCAATTCACCCTGGGCCAATTGAAAAGGAGAAAGGGGTGATTCTTTGGTCTTGATCCGGCCCGTATCTGCCGGCGTATGCCCATGGATTCTTTGCGGTCTGGATGGTGAAATAGCTGGAGGTGCCATTATGGCAAGGCTTATCGGCTTTTACTTTGAAAGGTTACCTGTTTTTTGTGCTTCTTCTTAGTTGTTTGAAATATGGGTTCCTAAAGAATTTTTGACCTTGAGAAATTCACCAGAAATAGGAAAGACGGCAGGATCAAATCCCATGTGTTTGGTGAAGGCTGTCAATCTTTTTTCGGAATAGGAAGATCCGGGCAAGTGTGCAGCTACCACAGAGGCCAGCATGGGGTTGATGGCCTTATAAGGGGCTGGGGTTGAAGCAGGGGTAGTAAGTGGGGATCCCGTTAATTCCAAAATTCTTAAACATTGTTGAGCGGAAAGATTTGGATTTACCCGCATCAAAAACAAGATAGCGCCTGAAACATGGGGTTGGGCTGAGGAGGTCCCGCCTTGTTCGATCCAGGCAAAAAACGGTACATTTTCATCGTACCCCAAGGGAGCCATGACGGGGTCCGCTAAAGCTGCAAGGCGTATAGGATTAGTCACATCAGCGCCTGTTGAATAATTGGAAACCCTGTCATCTTCCACATGAGGGGTATTTCGATTATCCACAGCACCCACGAGAATTATATGGGGAATAAATCCAAGGATATTAATGTGGTCTTTCTTGCCATCATTCCCTGCGGAAACAATGACGACAATTCCCTTTTCATGCAGTTTTTCAACAACTTTTTTCAACCTTTTGAAAATTTGTGAATGAAAGACATGGGATCTAAAAACTTGCGGGACTTCTAATCCAAGACTTAGGCCCACAACCTTTAAGGAAGGATTTCGGTCTGCTTCTTGGAGGATTTTTTCTAAACTTTCGGCCATTTTTATGGGAAAATCGGCGACTTCTTCACGAATGGAAACAATGGCAAGTTCGGCTTGGGTCATCCCATACGTTTCTCCTACAGCCAGAGAGGTGGTCAAGATCCCATGGCTTTTGGTTCCGGAGCTCCATGCTGGTTTTCCGAGAATGGTAATTTTGTTTTTGTCAGGATGTCCCTTTTCCACAAGATTGTAAAAACTGTCCACACTGGCGAAACTGAGTTCCTTTCCTGTTGGTTTGAGCTCGTCAGGAAGGGTAAGTAAAGGGGCGTAGGGATGTTGGGAGAGAAAATATTTGCGCACCCCATTAATATGTCCCCGCTGGATTAAAATTTCCGGGAGAGACTTGAGGGCCCTTTGAAATTTTACAGGAAGATCCACTGATTCATAAAAACCATAGAGCGGGGTGCCTCCCAGTTCGGTCCAAACCCAGGGCAAAAAAAAATCGGTTTGAACAGCATGGATTGTTTCAGGCGCCCAATGGGCTATTTCATTAAGCGCTGCCATGATTTCTTCATCGGTAGGGTCTGTAAGAAGGGTAAGCATCCTTAGGCTTAAGCTTAACTTCGCATAAATTTCTGGTGGTAACTTTATTTGAAGGAGTTCGGCCATTTTCTGGCTTCCCAAACGTTTGGCATATTTCCCAAACAAATCCATCCCGACGTTGCTTAAGACAGAGGAGAATGCATTTTCATGATTTAAACTTTGGATCGTAGTGCAGATGATTTCAATTTCAATGTCTCCAAGAGAAAAATTTTGCCATTTTCTGGTTAATTCAGGTTTTTTTTCATGGGAGATTAACAAAAGATAAGTTTCTTTCTTTACCTCGGGGGGAACTTTGTCAGCTTTAAGAATATGCTCGTAAATATTGTAAACATAAAATTCCGAGGCTTCGTCCCTGGTATTGTCATCTTTTTTGAAACTATCAATCCATAAGGAGTGATGACCAACGAAATCAGGAACTAAAGAGTTTTGAGCGGTAAGGAATCGGTTCATGGAATTCCAGAAATCCGGTTTTCTATGCAAGGCTGTGACATGGGTTTTAAAAAAATCCCACATTTTTTGTGCTTCAGCGGGATTCATTTTTGAATAATCAACTCCATTGAGGGAAACCATTTTTTCCGGATCTTGATTGAAAAAGTTTTCATCGAAAACAGGAGAAGGTGATGCGGAATTTTCTTGGGCGGCCTGGGATAGGTTCAATAAAAACCCGATTTGTGAAAATAAACGCGTGTGACTCCAGTCAAAATCCGGTCGATGAACAAAAGCAGACAATGGTTTGAAAAACTCGGATACTTTTTCCCTTTGATGGGGAGCCACATCCACCCAGGCATTGGCCAAACTCGCAAGAATTGAAATGGTCGATTTTTCTTCCTCCGTTAAAAAAGGACGCTCCTTCCGCTTGATCATGAGTTCCGGATAACTCGACATCTTTTCCGAAAGCCATGTAAAAAACCTTTCTTCATTGGGGACGAAGGCATTTTCCAAGGCCAAAAAGGCCCATCCCACTTCCTTTTTATGGGCTCTTAATTCATTCCAAGCCTTATCAAACTGATGTCGTGTTTCTTTAGGAAACCAGGTTGCATAAAACCGGACATGAAAATAGATGACGTCGGTTTCATCATCCCTTGGTATCAAAGTATTAAAACCGGGGCGGGTCAGAAGATGGTGTAATTTATTCAAAGGAATGATCTTAAAAGGGGCTTCTTTTTTTCCACCAGGATGGGGGAGCTTAAGCGTAGGGGCCCATAATAAAGAGGTAAGGGGTTGTCTTAATCTTTGAGAATGGGGGGAAAGAGGCAATTCAACTAAAGGAGCAGGCTCTTGATACGTGACAAGGGTTGCCTGATCAAAAGACGATTGCCCAAATACTAAACGGAGCAAATCTGTGGGTAGGATAGATAAACCCATGTTTCTTTATCGGCAGATTTTAGAAGAAGTTGTGACTCGTTCCTTCGTTTGGCCAACAGCTATTAGCATAGCCATTATCTAAACCTTATCCAACCGTGCCAAAGCCCGTCTTTTGGCCTTGGGAAGGCGCTTGGCGGGGCCTTTTTTCATGGTGGCCCAACGTTTGTGAAGCGGGCGGGATTCTCGTAGGGGCGCCGCTTGCTGCGCTCCCATCCCTACGGCATTTTCAAACATCAATGCCTCATTCATCTTTTTTTCAAATTCAGCCACATTCAAAAAAGCGCAGCCATAGGATTTGGCGGCGTTCAGGATTTTATTATCAGAGGTCACAATGATGAGATTATCCCGTCCTTTTTCTGCCAATTTAATGATGACATCATCGGCCGTCTGGTTTTGCTCGGAAAAAAGAATTCGGATTCCCGCCTGCCGTACTTCTTCAATAGTGACATTATCCGTAAACTGCGCATCAAATACGACAGTGATCGCATGACCTTTCAGTTTTTTGTATTGGGCCAGCCTGTCTACCAACGCATGCCGTCCTGCTTCCAAAGACCTAGCATCCTTCAAACTGAGCGAAGGTGATTGGCGGATTAAATTGTAACCATCGATTATGATCTGGGCCATGAGAGCTTTTTTATGGGGAACAGTCTTTTTGTCAATGCAAGTTTTCTCTTGAGAGAGGTGTCCGCAATTTGCGGAGACCTCAATGGTTTTTTTTGGACGATGGAGTTCTCACAGAGTTGGCAGCAATTTAATCTCTTTAATAAACTCAAAATGTTTTTTATTCCTGGTGGCCAAGACCAAATTCTTTTCCCACGCCGTGGCGGCAATGATGGCATCTGCAGGCTTGAGCGGTTTTTTGGAGTAACGTTGGAGGAGAGTGGAAGCCTTGGCCGCTATTTCTTGGGTGATGGGGATTTCGCGGAGGCAGTTGAAGAGATAAGAAATCTTTTTCCGCTCCTTGGCGGAAATATTTTTATATTGGTTCAGTTCCTTCCGTGAAAGGCGGGAATAATAAAAATCGATGCCCGAGGATAAAAGAATGGCTTTTTCTTCTTTTTCTCCCCTGAGCCAGTTGATGAGGATGTCGGTGTCAAGCAGGAGCCGACTCATGACTGTGTTTCCAGATCGTTTAGGATTTCGTTGAGGGACCGTTTGTCTTTTTGCCTGTTCTTTTCAACCCAGACCGAGCCTTCGGGATGTTTCTTTCCCTTAAATAATCCAAAGCCGGCGTCAGTGGCTGTGGATTCGTTGATGGGATTCAAAATATTATGAACCACCTGTTCCGGAATCCGGTATTCCTTCCCAATACGGATCGCAGGTATCTTTTTAACCCGAATCAACCGACGAATAGCCGCCTCCGTAAGCCTGAAAGCCTCGGCCACTTCACTGACGGTGAATAAATGGGTTAATAATGATGTATTTGTATCCATACATGTGTCACAGTAATATAGATACGTTTCTATAGCAATAGATACTTTTTAGTGATTTGTATGTTTATGGGAAAAGAGACGATTGAGACTATTGCCAAAGAAAATCCAATTTCTATCCCTGCCCATTTTTTAATCACCTGCTTTTTAATTAGGCATTTTTAAATTCAGCCCGTTTTTTTACTTCCATTCATTTCAATAAGTTAAATAATTTTCAGGCTTGGCATAATGTTTGCTTATGCAGAGGGCGCCCATGGTTATGGTTGATCGGGGCAATTAAAGTTTTTAAAAATTATTAAGGAGATGTCATGAAAAAAAAAATGTTTTTGATTTTTGCATTCCTGGTGCTGCTGGCACCCGGAGTTAGTTGGGGACAGGAAACAGGGGAATTAAAAATCGCCCTCGATACCATTTGGACAATGGTCGCGGCGTTTTTGGTTTTTTGGATGAATGCAGGGTTTGCCCTGGTTGAATCAGGGTTGTGCCGCAGTAAAAACGCCTGCAATATTTTGGCAAAAAACTTTATCGTTTTTGCCATTTCCTCCCTTGCCTTTTACTTTGTCGGTTGGGGACTCATGTTTGGGAATGGAAGCGGTTTTGTGGGAACAGAAGGCCTGTGGGTTATTGGCGGGGCTGATAATTCCCCGGCAACAGGTGAGGCCTACCAAGGGGCCTATTCCTCCATTGCCTGGACGGGCATTCCCCTTTACGCCAAGTTTTTCTTTCAATTGGTTTTTGCCGGAACAGCAGCCACTATTGTTTCAGGGGCTGTTGCCGAAAGAATCAAGTTCCTTTCATTCATTGTTTTCTCCTTCATCCTTGTGGCGTTTATGTACCCTGTGACCGGTCACTGGATTTGGGGTGGTGGATTTCTTGCCCTAAAAGGTTTCTGGGATTTTGCAGGATCTACAGTGGTGCATTCGGTAGGTGGATGGTGCGCCCTTACAGGTATCCTGGTTTTGGGACCCCGTCTTGGAAAATTTGGCAAGGACGGAAAAGTGACCCCCATTCCCGGCCACAACATGGGCATGGCAACTTTGGGTGCCTTGATCCTTTGGTTGGGGTGGTTTGGTTTTAACCCTGGGAGCACCATGGGTGCCGCCGCGGTGGATATTGCCCACATTGCACTTACTACCAACATGGCTTGCATTTCTGCCATTATTACTGCCGCCGCAACAGCCTGGATTGTCTTGGGTAAACCTGATTTGTCCATGATCTTAAACGGCTGCTTGGCGGGCCTTGTGGCCATTACAGCCCCTTGCGCTTTTGTAAGTGTGGGAAGCTCGATCATCATTGGAGCCATTGCCGGGGTGCTTGTGGTTCTGGCAGTCATCGGTTTTGACAAAATTAAAATTGATGACCCTGTCGGAGCTCTTTCGGTGCACTTGGTCAACGGTATCTGGGGAACTTTGGCTGTTGGGCTTTTTGCTCAGGACAAGCTGGTTGCAACAGCGACCGGCAATGGTCTTTTCTTTGGCGGTGGGATGTCGCTTTTTATGACTCAGCTCATTGGTGTTTTGGCCGTGGCTGCTTTTACCATTGTGGGATCGTTGATCGCCTGGCTCATCATCAAAGTGTTATTCGGGCTGCGTGTGTCCGAAGAGGAAGAACGCGAAGGCTTGGATATTGGGGAACACGGGAACATTGCTTATCCCGATTTCCAGTCTTCAACCGGACACATCTAAACTTGACGCGCTGTCAGACTGTCGCCCTGTCAGACTGCCAGAATCGGTAGTCTGACAGACGACACAAAGACAGTTCGAAGTCCTATGAAAAAAATAGAAGCCATCATCAAACCGTTTAAACTAGATGAAGTAAAAGAAGCCCTGACCGAAGCCGGTGTAAAGGGAATGACGCTCACTGAAGTGAAGGGCTTTGGGCGCCAGAAGGGCCATACCGAACTCTATCGTGGAGCCGAATACGTTGTTGATTTTTTGCCCAAGATCAAAATTGAAATTGTGGTGAAAGATGACGAAGTTTCAAAACTGGTTGATTCCATCCAGAATGCTGCACGAACGGGGGCCATTGGAGACGGCAAGATTTTTGTGTCTCCTGTTGAAGGAGTCGTACGTATTCGTACCGGCGAAAAAGGAGAAACAGCGATCTAAAATGGAATTTAATTTGATTTGATTTTGAAGACTTGTTAAGGGCTCTCCCTGCCTTTAGAAAAATGGATCATCATCAATTAAAGATTCGTTTTTCTTCAAGGTGAATATTAAACAAGGGAGAGTCCTTATGCTTTTAACTATGAATCGTGTTTTGAAGTTTGTGGGTGTTTGCTTTGTTTTTTGGATTTCATTTGGCAATTTTGTTCCATTGACTCTTGCCGCGGAAGAAAAAATGGAACCATCACTCGAACAGCGAGTGAATGATCTCGAAGCTTATATCAACAACACAGGTCGTGGTTCCGATGCCGTTGATTCAACTGTATCGTCCAAAGTGGGTGGAGCCGGTCCCGGCCATAACGGCTGGATGATGACCTCAACCGCTTTGGTTTTGTTCATGACCTTGCCCGGGTTGGCGCTTTTTTACGGGGGTCTGGTTCGTACTAAAAATGTTCTTTCAGTGATGGCCCAGTGTTTGGGGATTGCAGGGCTTGTCACCCTTATGTGGTGGGCCTTTGGTTATAGTTGGGTGTTTTCATCGGGTAGTCCTATCTTGGGTGATTTAAGTTTTGCCTTCCTTAAGGGGGTTAATTCTAATCCCAACACCAATTATTCCTATTGGGTCTCTCATAATGTGTTTTCCATGTATCAAATGATGTTTGCCATTATTACGCCAGCCCTTATTATTGGCGCGATTGCCGAACGCATGAAATTCATGGCTGTCCTCGCTTTTGTGGCTTTGTGGATGGTTGTTGTCTACTTTCCCTTGGCCCACATGGTATGGGGAGTTGACGGGCTCATGAACGGTGTATGGAATGCGGGTGCAAAAATCAAGGCCATCGATTTTGCCGGTGGAACTGTGGTGCACATGTCTTCGGGTTGGTCGGCTTTGATTTTGTGCTTGATGCTGGGTAAGCGTATCGGGTTTGGAAAAGACCACATGTCTCCCCACAGCATGGTGCTTTGCATGGTTGGAACCGGAATGCTCTGGGTTGGTTGGTATGGGTTTAATGCTGGCAGTGCGGTTGCCGCCGATGGTGTGGCTTCCAATGCCTTCATGACCACCACGTTGGCAACGGCTGTGGCTTGTTTTACCTGGGCCATGTCGGAATATATTGTTCGTGGCAAACCAAGCATCCTGGGTTTTTGCTCAGGAGCTGTTGCAGGGCTTGTGGTTGTGACCCCTGCCTGCGGGTTTGTTACGGCCAGTGGCGCTATTGTGATTGGCTTGCTTGCCGGTCTTATTCCCTTCTTTGCATGTTATAAATTAAAAGCTTGGCTTGGTTATGACGATGCCTTGGACACCTTTGGTGTTCATGCCGTGGGTGGAACCTTGGGGGCTTTGTTAACGGGTTTCTTGGCCACTGCCGATGCCAATGCGAATTTGTCCATGAACTTGGCCGACATTGTTGGGAAAACTTTGTGGGTGGAACAACTAAAGGCCATGGGAATTACAATAGCCATGGCGGTTGTGGGCACTTTAATTATTGGCACCCTAGTCAAAGTATTGATTGGTCTGCGTCCTGCTGCCGATGTTGAAAGACAGGGCTTGGATCTTAGTGAACATGGTGAATCGGGATATATTTATTAAAGAACGTGCTGTCGCGCTATCGAACTGTCGCATCTCCAGATTTTTTCTGGAGGGATGACAGGTCGGCAACTCGACAGTTCGAAATAACATGAAAAAAATAGAAGTCATTATCAAGCCGTTTAAGTTAGATGAAGTTAAAGAAGCCTTGACCGAATTGGGAATTAAGGGAATGACCTTAACCGAAGTCAAGGGCTTTGGTCGCCAAAAAGGGCATACAGAACTTTACAGAGGTGCCGAATATGTTGTCGATTTTTTACCTAAAATCAAAATTGAAATTGTGGTGAAAGATGACGAAGTGGCCAAGTTAGTTGACGTTGTTCAAAACGTTGCCCGCACAGGTTCTATTGGAGATGGCAAAATATTTGTTTCTCCTGTGGAAGGTGTGATTCGTATTCGCACCGGTGAAAAAGGAGAAAATGCGGTTTAACGAAACATTTTTTGTTTGCCATAGCCCTTCCAGACTTGCTAGGAGGGCTAGGCTTTG
>Ga0154362_111_pt3 | contig 52411 bp, 55 predicted proteins | sample RifGroA2_FD_115890 | JGI IMG/M metagenome (GOLD analysis project Ga0154362, IMG submission 115890) | Deltaproteobacteria bacterium GWA2_45_12
CCGCCGTTATCCAGCGTTTCGGTGTCGAAGCTCGGACCAATTTTTAAATCGGGCCAGGCATTGGATTTCGCGATGGAGACATTGGCTTCGCTGAGCTTTTTTTCAGTACGTGCTCCTTCAAGGGTGGCATTAGAAGGCTGGGCATGCTCCGTCGATTTTTCAAGTTGAGGCCATTTGGTTTTGGATGAGGGCAGATGCCGCAGAATACTTTGTTCACTCACTCCCGTTGCCACCTCCAGCCAGGCAACGAGATTGGCTTGTTCTTGGAGCAGCGATATCTTCTTGAGCTTATAGTCCTCCCGGGCAAGACTAAAAGAGGATTGGGAGACCTCCTGTTCTGGAGGTAGTTTGGGTCGGGACTTGAATGTGGAAAGGATCTTATTAAACGTCGCCAGGGTTTCATCGGCCCGGCCAAGTTCTGATTTGATCTGCCGGAGCCGATAGAGGGTTAAGACGGTTTGAAGAGCCACTTCCTCCTGGTTTCTCTTTACCTGGACACCTGACTTCTCAGCGAGCACTTTTGCTTGACCGATCCGATATTTCCGTTTTCCGCCAAGCTCCAACGTGTGCAAAAGAGAAGTCTCCGTATTCAGATTGGTATCATCGGCAGTTTGTCCACCCAAAATGCGGCTTTCCAATTCTGGATTGGGGCGTTGTTTGGCAATATTAACGAGTTTTTCGTCGCGGAATTTTTCCGCTTGGGCGTTGATCACATCAGGATGCTTTTGGAGAACACAATCGAGAATATCCTGAGAAGTGCGGACAAGACACATATCCTCAGCATGAGACAGAGATGTGTTCACTATAATTACTAAAAAAGCGATTCCGGCTGTGGCAAGAACCCGAGCCGGCATCAATATTTTTCTCATAAAAGCCTGCCTCGTTAGAAAACCGTAAATGTAGACCAGACACGCCTCTTAAAAATAGAGGTCCTGTATTTATCGATGAAGAATGGGAAAGGTTAGACGATCGGAGGACGGTCTATTCTTGAAAGGAAAAGAGTCGAGTAAAACGGGGAATGATAAGAAACAAAGCGGCTGACTGATGTTAAAGCGCCGACGGAGACTTGGTATTCTGGTGCAGGGGCTAGATGGTGGGAAGGACAACATTGGACACAACAATGATTGGCTGCGGCCTTCGTATTCGCATCGTGACCGGTATGCAATTCCAAAGCAGCAAACGCAAAAACGGCTATGAGGACTATCCCGACAACCTGCAATTTTTTACGGATCGAATACATTAGTTAATGCATTAAGTCATAACATTCAATTTTCTTCAAGTAATTTGTGATGTTAGGTAAATCCAATTTTTTTACGGAAATTACCTACGGGTTATCCTGAAAGGCCGGTAATCTCAGCAGTTCCTCAATGTAGTTCTTGAGCGCCTCGTCGTTTTGAAGGAGGGACTTTCTCTCGACGAGACAGAAGATCCGGCCGTCTTCCACTTTATGGCATCCTCTAATTTCGACTTTGCGGAGGCTGGGTGCGGGTGGTCTGGGTATTCTCGGGAGGGTAAGTGGACAGCAGCTCGCTAACGCGGTCGTCAGACAGATTATCAGAGGCAATCTCTTCAACTCTCTTTTCATGGGATCGCTCCCTTTCGGCTTGAGCCTGGGATGCCTTGGCCAATTCCCGAACGTCCTCTTCGGCCGTTTTCGCTCTTTCGTTGGCCGTCTTGAGTTTGCTCAAAAGCCAGCCGACAACCGTAAAGAAAAGCGCCGAAATTGCCCTCCCTATGGAGAGGAGGAGATTCATTGAGGAGGTTTATCCGTCTGACCCTTTTGAATAAAGGCCTTGGCGATATCCATCACGACCTGGGGCAATGTTTTTTTGAAGACGAAGGTGAAAAGGAGAGCGACGATCGTTAGACCCCCGCCGATCCAATTCCACCAAGTCCCCTGGGTGAAATAGGTCAGACATTGTTCCAGATCGGCCGGTGAGCTGATCCGGAAAGGGTCAGCCCTGGCCGCTGTTATCAGCGTCAGGAGCATTATTGGCGTTAGCAGAAGCGTTTTTTTCATGTCCCCCTCCTTGAACCATCATTTGGTTTTTATAAAATCCATAGAGTCGTTCGGCTTCTTCGAGTGCTCCCTCAAGCCGGGCCACTTGCTCCGATGCATTGTGCCCAGAAGATTTGAGCGCCGAGATTTCTTGATTCAAATGAAAGATCCTTTTTTCAAATTCGACCATCATGCGACTTTCCTTTCTGTAGGTATCCGATACGAGAGGACGCGATTTGCAGGAAACGCCTCAATCCTGACGGTGTTCCCTTGATTTCCCCCGAGTAGCTGGATGTGATTAGTGGGAACCTTCCCGATAAAGAAGCCAACGTGCCCTTGCCATAGTGAGAGGCCTCTTTTCAAAACACAGACACATCCCAACACAGGCTCCTTGATTTCATCGCCCCAATGAATCCAAGAGCGGGCGGCCGCCGAGCGAGTGCCTTCGATACCCACTTGGGCAAAGCACCAGTTGACGAAGGCGGAGCACCAAGGGGTTTCATCGTTCGTTGCCTTCAGCACCGTTGCTTGGCCATACTCTATGATCCGCGGATTATTTTTTGAGCCGGGAATTTCACAAACACCGATTTCTTCTCGGGCAATTTCTAGCCAAGGCGGTTCAATAATTGGCGGAATGTTTTCCGAAGGGATCATTTCTTTTTCTCCACGGAAGACTTGATCACAGCGACATCGGACTCGACGTCTTTCAGTTTTTCGTAGATCCGATCGACCTTTTCATCGATCTTTCCGTACATGTTATCCGTGTAGGATTTGGCTGCTGCGATTCCGTTGAAATGAGCCGCAACCACACCGCCGACCGCGATCACCAGCGAGACAATCATCATCCATCGTGTCCAGAAACCGTTCATGCGAAAATCTCCGATCTTAAAAAGTGAACCAATTAGACCCATCCGAAATAAGACTGATCTTTCCGTAGCCTGAATTAATGACGTTCGTTGAGGCTCCATCAATTGTCTGGGGTCCGTTGGGGTCGATGGTAATGGGATTGGCCACGCTTGCACCACCACTCTCGTCCTTGACGCGATAAACTTTTCCGGAGCCAACCATTGTTGCCGGAGGAATATTGATGATTATCGGGGATGCCGTGTTAATAACCCCGATATAATAATCGTCATCTTGCACGGTGTAATCGGTGCTGACAGAAACTCTTCTGACGCTCTGGCTTCCATTTATATCCAGTGTGGAATTGGGTGAGCTTGTGCCCACTCCTACCTTGCCGTCAGGCAGGATCCGGATCCGAGAAAAGTTGTTAGTAGTGATATCGAGAGGATAAGAGTTCTCGCTTCCGACTGCGGCCGCTGAGCCTTCTCCTTTGAGTTGAAGAATGCTTCCGCCATTTTGCTCGACAACGATCTTGCTTGGGATCGATCCGAAAGGTGTGACGATATGAAGGTTTGCGGTCGGATTGTTTGTTCCGACCCCAATTTTACCGGTTACATCAATGTCTTGTTGAAAATGATGGGAACCTGTTGTCGTCGAGTAAATGGCATTCGATCCGTCATGATCGAGGGTTAAAGCAGCATTTGACGAATCATCCTCGATTCTGAAAACCCCGAACGGTGCGTTCTTGAACCGCATATCACCCCATTCAGTGGTGATGGTGCCTTGCTGTCCTGTTCCGGATCCATTCGCAAATCTCAATTTGATGTCGCCGCCGTTGTTATTACCGACACTGGCGAATCCCGTTTGGAGATTGACATCTCCGCCTTTTCCTCCCGGGAGAAGAGTTCCTCCATCACCCGCCTTGACCATGAAACTGACACCTGCGTCTGACTTCTGCACACCATTGAGGTCATCTCCCTCACCCAAAATGAAGCCGAAACGCTTCGTGTCCGCTCCCTCCACGAATCCCATTGCGGTGAATTCATTTCTGACCTGATTCTTTGAGTGAAAAACGAGGATAGGACCACCAAGGGGTGGAGGGATGAATGATCCAAACCAATCAAACCCCTTGTTAGCTTCATTGACAAGATGAATGACCCCCGATGAAGGGGCAGTCAGAACAGTTGCATGTGGGTTATTCACTGTCGAAAAGAAAAGAGAAGATTGTGTGATGCCCGATTCCCCTAAACTCAGAGTGCCGTCTATCGTAAGATCGTGAACCCCTGATAGATCATTGCCGCCGTTGAGGATGACACCGCTGTTCTGAATATGCTGTCCGTCAGGACCATCAAATCTGACCACGGCATTGTGAGTCGAACTGCTGGGACCAGAAACGTTTCCGCTGCCACCTCCACCACTACAGGTGAGAGCAAGATTGCCCATCATATCTAGGTGAATGGGTATTGCCTCTCCGTTGGGATTTACACCGGCGATAACCTGGGGAGTTAAATAGTCTGGTTGGCTGGAAAGGTTGGGCAGAACCTGTGGCTCAGCAAAGGCCAGCGCTGGGATGAAAATAATAGATAAAAGAAGTTTCTTCATAACTTCTCCGTTTCTTTCGGCTTGCCCGTGCTGGGATTTAAAGCACTCTGAAATTTATTATTCAGGAACAAGGCGATCGGTGCATAGGAAAGCCCGCGCGCCTTGACAGCCATGTCGATCAGACCAGTAATTTCCGCGATTTCTTCCACGCTGAAATCAATTCTGACTACTTTCGGTGTTTCTATTTTTTCTTCAGACATTTTTTCTCCCATCATTTTTTAGCAGCATCGAACCTGAAGGCTTTTTGAAATCAGGATTTCCCCGGAAGGATCCTTCACGTAACAGCGCGCTGGTTCCTTGGAAGTGTCATCCGGCAGATACCATTGGAAATTCGCCTTGCTGTTTTTCATCTGCACGCGACCGTCTCTGGGGATAAGCCGCCCGAAATTACATTCGACCAAAGCCTCGCATTCGATACTCTTCACGTTCTTGTCCTTTACGTGATCGACACAGTCCTCCTGAGTCGTTTTCACGCAGACCTGCATATCCAGAGTAACTCCGCCTTCGGTGTTCACCTCGTGCATGCAGCAACGTTCTTTTTCTTCGGACTTGATCAATTTCTCGTGAGGAACAATTTCGAGACAAAAATAGGATCGGCGTTCGAGTTGGTCGGCAGAGTCTAGTTTTGAAGGTTTATATTCGTTGTACCCGCGTGATATTTCTTCAGAGACCACATAGTCCATGTTTGCCGGGTTCTGATCTGTCACTTTTTCCAAAAGATGGGGCCACATGGTTCCCTGACGGATGCTCTCCCACATGTTTGAGATGTCCGAATCCGCAGGTATGATCGATCCATTCGGATCCTTTTCGGCATGTACATGGGAACCGATAATCTGATTTGTTATCCTGTCGAAAAAATAGGTGGATTTCGCCATTAGCTTGGCCCTCCTGTAGTGTCACTGCACTCGATGACACTGCGATTATAGGCGCACACGATGCTTTCATTGCCTGCCCTTTGCCGGACTCGGAATTCCCAGTTGCTCGTTCCACCATTGTAGGAAGGCACCGTCGGGGCCTCATTTCCGCCGAAGACCTGTTGTCCGGGACCTCCGATCCACGCCTTGTTGTCACTATCAAATCCACCGCCCCCTTGAGTCATGTCGATTTGACAGATTCCCCATACGGGCATGTCCGAAGCGGTAAAGCCTCCGATGGTGAGGATATCGTCTGTCTCAATGTTTTGCGTTTGCTTGCCATAGACACCGAATGTTCTACCCAGAGAGAATGAATGAGTATGAATGTTGATATTGATACCGTCGATCGTGACTCCACCAGCGCACGCCAGATTCTGGTTCAAAGTCTGTCCGCCCTTATTCAAATGAAGATATTGGGTATGGTCGTCGTCGCCTAAGCCTGAGAGCGCCCCGTGGTCGGTCACTCCGGCGTTGGCGTCCACATAGTCCTTTGTTGCGATGGTTGTTCCCGGATCTCCCCCGCCTGTCGACGGATGTTGCAGCTTCTGACCGAAGCCCTGACCACCTTTATTCAAGTGAGCGTACTGAGTATGGTCATCATCCCCCAAGCCTTGCAGAACACCATGATCCAAGGCTGCATTGTGTTGCGTGATATTCGATTGAGCGATCCTGGCATCGGCGAATGTCCCCGACGTAATCTTGGAAGTATCGAGATTCGGGATCCGGGCATCTGCGAAGACACCAGAAGTAGTTTGGGCGGCATCGAGGATGAGGTTGGCTTGGTGTTGCGTGACATTGGAGGAAGCAATTCGCGCGTCGGCAAAGGTGCCGCTGACAATATCTGAAGTGTCATGCGTATGAGGCGCGGGGGCAACGACACCGATCATAGTCGTAATGGCTGCGTTAAGCTGCGTGTGATTATTTTTCCCCTGCTGGTTAAGTTGGATTCCGGCCTGCTCAATGACAAAGCAAATCTCTTCCTGCATCGCGTTGGCCCAGTCGGCGGAAACAACAGTCGCCTTCTGTCCCACCGCGGGATTTCCTTTTGAGAAAAAGCCCGCTAATTGGCCGGGTGCATCCGGGGCCGGAAGAGCGGGTACTGTTCCTTGAGAATCAATCCTAAACATTTTTCTTCCTCACTATTGATAGATGAACAAAACCACTGCATGAGACGGCTTGGCGTGATTGATAATGCACTCCAAAATGTCGTCTCCGAATTCCACCAATCTTTCGCCCACCGTGTGGCTGTTCACGCGGAAGGGCCGGATGGTCTGCAACGGAGCAATCACCCCGAAGGCATGCATCCAATCGACGCCATAGAGCGGCCCACCAACCGGATCCTCGACATGAAACTGGTCGTACTCCTCGATCTCAATCGGGTAGCCAAGTGGAGCAGCCAAATCCTTGAAGAACTGGATGCTCTGGTTTCCTCGTTTCACGAGTTTGGAAACGATCTGGTCGCGCCGTTCCTGCAGCGTATTTGCCAGCCCCGTACACTCATCGGGAAGACCAACAGCTCTTTCCCAATCCTCCAACATCTCGTAAGTTGAGCGAGGATCAGCTTCGTTTAAAAGATCCTGGGTGCGATTCTCGATCCGGAAAAGTTCATCGGCAAAAGCGTTGACGAGTTTTTGCCACGTTGATCCTTCATTCCGATTCCATGCCTCTCCGGTTGGAAGAAGTCTGGAAACTTGGTTCTGATAATCCTTAAGGCTTAAACCCATGTGATCACCCCCATCTGAGGTAGGTGGCCAATCGGGCTTACGAAATCGGCGACGGGGGCACTGATGGTATGATCCACCTCGCCCTTGGCGATCGAGACCGCCTCATTCATGTGACTCAAAAGAATCGTTCCTCCCGGTTCCGCTTCCCGGTAAACCATGTCGGTTAATTCCGCCTCGATGGCCGTTCTGATTTCCGGCGTGTCCGGGAAAATGGAAATCGTGAAATCAATCGGATCTGGAATCGGGGCAAAGACAATGACGTGGGCGGTCACCGGCCGGACGGTTTGAATATAATCGGCGACTTCTTGAACTTCCGAGGGGTCGGGAATAATGGGATTATCATTATCCCTCACGAAGGTAACGGCGACGGTTCCTGGTCCCAGGTATTCTTCATAAACCCAGACACGGGTTACACCGGGGACGCTCTTGGCCCAGAGTCTGTAATCTTGATCAGCTCCTCCGAGAGGAGGTTCCTGAATCCGTTCCAACAAGCGGCCTCTTAATTCTTCTGTCGTCTCTTCATCATTTCCCCCGGTTAAGCCCGTCGGATCCACAAGCCCTGTGGAATCGACTCCGGCAATCGGCGAAACGAGTGTGAGCTCGACGTCGGGATCAGCTTCGCCATTGGATCCAGCAACAAGTGCTTGAACGCTGACATTGGCTGTTCCATTGGCGATTGTCGCATCGGCCTGAGATTCGTATTGAACACCATCATTCCGGACAAAAAGTGTGAGTTGCGGAATGAGGCTTCCATTGGTTCCGGTTAAGATGATTATTCCGCTCGCAAATGTGGCCGGTTTTTTCTTGATGCCCCAGATGGAAGCCCATCGTTCGAGATAGGATTTTATGGCGGAGTCAGGGAGGACCTGCTTGGAGATGAAATCTAGATGCCCGTGGAGAAGATGTGAGGAACCGGCCAGCACGCGGCCGACGACAAGAATAACCGAGCGCCGTAAAAAAGCCCCAGCGGTCGATAGCCTTGTCTCCAGATCGGTTTTGATCCGATCGTTGATATCCTGAAGTGTTGGTCTATTGAATCCCATTGCTTCCCCAGATAAAACCGTAGCGGTACCTGATACGGTCATCGTGAGGACGCTTAATTTCCATTGCAATCGAGATTTGGTAGAGACCTGCTCTTTCCACAAACACAGTGATGTCTTGGGCGATCTGGTCGTCAATGAGCCATTGCAGGGCCTCTTCGCAATACCGTTTGGCCCGGTCCAGGAGATCTTGGGTGATTTTCTCCCGCTTCAATGTCCATAGCTTGGAACCGATCTGGTCTTTGTCGTCATTCAAGGCGTCGGCCCACCAGCCCCTCCGGTCTTTCTCGCCGGCGGGTAACTCATCGACAACCACGCGGTGGTCTGTGAAAAGGCTGATGATGACTGCCGTTTTGAGGCTATCATCCAATTTCAGGTCGTTGCTCTCCATCGTAATGTCGAAGGAAAGACCGTCTTGGGTATCAAGTTTGATGTCTGACATAATGGCCCTTACATTGATTGATTTGGTCCTCCGGTTGTTCCGCCTTGAGGATCGCTATGGTTATGCCCGTTATAAATTCCCCTCATCTGATCCATTGATCCTGTGTGGTCGGAAACCTGACCGGACGCATTGATGTCTCCGCTGCCGCCGTTTGAGTTCAACATCGCAAGCCCACCCGCGATGCCGACATTGCCGATGAAATTTGAGTTCGGTGCCGTGACATTGAACGAGGGGGTTGTGATATTCACCGCGGAGGTGGCGTTGACCGTCAGCGTGTGCGTGACGATCTCAATCTGATTTCCCCGCTTCAGTTTGATGTAATCGCCTTCGTCGGAATACAGAGCGACTTCTCCTTCCTGAAGGCCTTTCAATCGGTATTTCCGGTTATCCACCACAATCAAAAGACCGTGGGACCGGTCACCTCCCGGAAAAACAGCGATGCCCTCAGAGCCTTTGGGAGGATGTGAAGTAAGGCCGTAATTTTGAAACCGCTCCATGTCGTCCTGAACTTCATCGGCCAACAAACTCGCCTGCATGCTCTGGATCCCCTGATCATCTTTGATCGTCTCGATCACGGCGCGCGAGATAGACATGAGAATTCGGCGCTTCAGAGGTTCCAATATTTTGCGGAACTCTTTCATAATTCGTATTCCCCCACAGGATCGTTCTTTTTTTCCACCTTAGGCTTGGGGATGAAGGCATCCGGCTTCTGTAAAGTCATGACCGTTTCGCGGCCGCTTGATCCGGAAATCTTCCACTCGATATCCGCGATTAATAATTCCTGTTTAAGGCCCAGAGTTTTTGATTCGAAGTAGACGATCTCATTTACTTGCCAGAGAGGACCGCTTTCATTCTGTTCGAATCCTTGAACCGTGACGGAAACTTTGGAGGCATTGGCGGCCCGGACCGCGGCCTCCCATTGGGCTCTCTTTTTAGACTCGGCTAAATTTGCCTGTTGCTCGGCGATGATCACCAGGGGGCGATATCGTTTAATGACTGGGTCAGAGGCATCCCCTTTAACTTGGGAGACATGCTTGCCATGTGTCTGATCGGTTCCTTTCATTTGAGCTTTCACAAAATACTCTGAGAACCGCTCCTTGGTATCCAGCGAAAGGTTCGCCTGTTTGACGTTTTGACTTTCAATAAGCGAGGTCTGGGTTTTATTCTTCCCCAACTTCGTAATGACGATATTTCCCAATCCATCACTTGAAAAGAGAACGCCTCGCAACCTCGCGGCTCGATCCATAGCCTCAAAGACGGTTTCTCCGGTCTTGATGACAAACCCCGGAAATGGTGCTCCAACATCAGTTTCCGCCCGGACGGACAAACCAAAAGGCTCGGTGAGGAGCTGGGCAATTTTTAGAAGATCGGCATTTTTAATTTCGCCACTTTTATAGATGGCGGAACAGTCCACCAGGTCCGCGCTTTTATCTCTTCCGGAGACGCTCACTGTGTGGCCGGAGGCATCGATGGAATTTTGAATTTCTTCGATAAAACCCGTGACCAGAACATCATCTCCGATCTTGACCTGCGCCTCATCCCCGATGCTGATGAAGAAAACCGATCCCGTTCCGCCCCAATTATCGGTCACCGACAGGTTGAACTCGCCGGCGATTGCTTTGACGGAGCGTTTGACCGAAGCCTCAGTCCAGCCTTCGTACTTCTGGCCGTTCACAAAAAGAGAAACATCAGGGAGGCTTGCCTCAACGATCACGGATCACCTCCAGCGTGATGCCACCGGGAACAAAACCGGGATGCTCGACTTGGTTGCGCTCAACAATATCCGTTTCACGATCCAGTTTTTCGTAGAGGTCATAAGCCAGGACAAGTGACGGTCTGGTTTGAATATTTTGGTAAGGAACAACGCTCGGAAGATCTTCGGTAGGCGGAGGAAGGGCCTCGCTCAAGGTTTTTCTTACATCGTGCAGGGCCTGATAGGTATCATCGTCGATCTCTTCTGCTTCCATTTGTTGATCGATCACAGTCAGAATTTCGTCCCGCGCGGTGATGGCATCTTGAAGTGAAGGATAAGCGGCTTGAGCTGCAATCGGAGCAACCCAAGCGATTGCTGCCTGTTTGACAAGACCGACAATTGCATCCAGGTTTTGTTTTTCTCGAACCCGGGTTGCCGTCCCGCCCAAGGCTGCGACGAGGGCCGGGATGACGGGTGGATCAAGTTGATTGCTGGCAGGTTGATTTGGGATGTCTTTTCCTCCAAAATCCTTGCCGCCAAAGTTCATCAGAATTTTATAGGCCTCGATGACCTCCCGAGGATCCTCAGAGATGGTGCTGATCTTCGAAATGGTTCCAAGAATTGCGGGCGAGAGTTTCCCAGCATCGGGGATCAGATCATCGATGTCCTCCGCAATTTGTTTTGCGGAATGATAAAACTCGGCAAAGGTTCCTTCGATGGACCCTTTGATTCCCGTGAACGTATCGGACAAGGCCCGCACCGTCTCCTTGGCCGTATTCAGGACAAATTGTGGGAATTCGAGAACCTGATAGGCGAGATCAAACGCGGCTTGGGCCTTGGATAATAAATTATCCCTCGCATTGGCAATGCGTGAGAAAATATCATTCCGAGCAGAGGGGAAAATACGCTCTCCGGCTTCGACAAAGGGGATGGAAAACCTTGCAACCCCACCCTCGGACGTGGATTCCGACACCCTGATCTTTCCTGAAACGACAACGAAAATGGATCCGTAATACGGATGAATCAATTCGCCCCGACCGGGACGTTCACAAGCGGAGATGAGGGAGTCCCTTTCCCGCAGATAGTCATTGCCGATCACATAGGCTTCGACCGTGAATTCTTTCTGGGCGCGGCCCAAATCCTCGGCATAAGGGATATCCCGAAGGGGATATTCGTGCAGCACGTTCCTCCGGCCAAAACCGGCTGAAGAGGAATCCACGAAAAACGGGATGCCCCGGAACGAACCTTTGCGTAAGCTTTCTCTCCATCCCATTAGTCACCCGCCATTGAATAACCGAGACTTAAGTTGAGAGGCACTTCGCCTCTCGGATCTCTCTCGACTCGTGTCCCCTTGGGGAGATTTTCAAACTTGACCGTCACTTCGGATTTGTTCGCTACGATTCTCGTCGCCGTCCTGTTGTCCGCCGGGTTTGTAGAAGGGAGAAGAGCTGGTCCCATCCGAACCGCTCCGGGCGCTCCAACATCCGACATTTGAGACAGGCTTTTCAAAAATCCTTCATCGGAAACTTGAGGAAGGTTCAAAGTTTTTGGCGGAGAAAAAGGTTCCGCTGCGCTTGTCAGTTCATCGAATAAGTTCTTTTTCGCTTCGGCTTCTTGTTCGAAGAACTCTTTGAAGCCGGTGATCTTGGTTCCGTCTTTACCGAAACCAAGAAATCTTTTGAGAGACGAGTACCCAGACATTTCTTTCAGGAGATCCACGATTTTTGAAAAGACGTCTTTTACTTTCTCCCAATGTTTGGCGAGAAATTGTCCGGCCGTGATCAGCATGCCGATCGGAGAGAACATCCTGAAGATGGCTCCCACAGGGCCGTTCCAGAGAGAGGTGAAAAACTCTTTCACTTGATCCCAATTTTTCACGAGATAAATGCCTGCTTGAATCAACCACCAGAGCGGGGAAAACATTCTGAAAACAGCGCCGGCCGGCGAGTTCCACAAGGTGACAAAAAAATCTTTAATCTTCTCCCAGTTCCTGACGACCAACCAACCGATTCCGATGAGGGCGCCTAACGCGAGAATAAACCAGCCGATAGGATTCGTAAGCAGAGTGTAGCCAAACATCACGAGTGCTTGGACCAAGCCTCCCAAGGCGAGTAAGACTTTTGAGCTGATGAGTACGGCCAAAACTCCCAATGCGATTTGCAGCCTGTCTGAATCTTCAATGATCCAGGAAAATGCCTTCCGGATCGGGAGAAGTTTCTGCCACAAGCCCTGAAAGGCTTTGCCAATGGCCTCTAGACGGCCGGGAAGTTTTTCTCCGAAATCATGCGCCCATGCCCGGATTGCTTCTTCTTTGCCGTGCAGAAAATCAGTGAGCTTCCGGGAAAGACTATCCAGGGACGGGATCAAGGCGCTGACAATGGGAAGAGACATTGCTCCTAATTGTCGTGAGAGACGGTGAAGGACATCCCCGAAACTTTCAGCCCGTGCCGCATCCTCTTCCGAAATAAGTCCCGGCGTCTGTTTCTCAAGCATCTTGAGATTTTCAGCGCCATCCTTGGCAAGAGAGGCCAGCGCCTTGTTCGAGGTTTTTCCGACGGCGGCTGTGGCGAGGGCCAGCCTTCCCGTATCTGTTTTTGCCTGCGAGATTCGATTGATAAAGAGCCGTAAGGCTTCACCGGTATCCTTAGTCTTGAGCATCTTATCGAGAAGAGGCCGGTCGTATTTTTGAAGAATCTGAAAGAGAGGTCCCGCATGCCTTCGGGCATCGCCTAAATTTTTTGCGAACTTAACGAGGCCGGCCTGGAAATCCTCGGCGTTTCCCCCCGACTGCTCGAAGGCGTAACCCAGGGTTTGAATCGATTCGACGCCGGCTCCCGTGGCATTTCTGAGATCGATGAGATGACTTGCTGTCTCGACAGTATCATAAATGACCTTGGTTAAGGCGGCCCCGGCGATGCTTCCTAACAGCGCGAATTTTCCAGCGAGTGAAGTGACCGCGCTTCCGAGATTCGAAGTGGCTCTTCCGATACCAGCGAAAGATTCACCCAAGCGTCCTAGACCGGTGCTTTGAACAAGCGCGCCTAGTTGTCCTTCAAATTTCCGTATCGGTTTTTGAAATTGCTCGAGGGAGGCGTTGATTTTCCGGAGAGGTCCGGTGACGCCGTCGAAAGCCTTGAGAACTAACCCGAGTTTGAATGTTTCACCGGCCACGTGGTAGAACCTCCTTCAGTCGATCCATCCAGAAGAGGATCTCCGCGATATCCATCTCCCAGAGTTCAGAGGGAGGAAAATGGAAGGCGTAGGCTAAGGAGCCGAGGCACTCTCGCCAGTCGCTGGCCCAGGCCCCATAAATTCCCCCATGAGTGTCAAGACCTCCGTCATGTCACCCGGAGAGAGTAGATCAATCACGGAAGGTGGTTGCCCCGAGAGTTTCGCTGCGACATTTAAAAGATCCCCGACTTTCGGTGTAATGGGCATGTCCCGAAAATCTTTGGCCTTCGCTTCTCGGAAGGTGAGAGATTCGATCTTATCGGATCCGAACTGGATGGGTGCCTTGAGTTTGAGTTCCTTGGTTTCCATTAACGTACCTCCTCGGCACTGGCCCCTTCGAAACGGACGGGAATATTGCCTTCTTCCGTCTGACCCGAGAGACCATCCTTGTTTGTTGAAAAAGCGTTCCTCAAGACCACGACTTTGCTGTTGGCCAGCTCGAGCGTAATCGTTGAATCGGTAATGGCCGCAAGTTTATCGACGTCCAAATCCTTGCTGTCAGTGATCTCGCCCTCGATGAAGGCTGCCTGCGGCATTTCTTTGTAGCCGTGGAATCCATCGGAACCCATGATCGATTCCCGATTCGGTTTTCCCATGCCGTAAGTGAAACTTCCCTTGGCATCAAACTGCTCACCGTCAATCTTCAGAAAAATAATTCCTGCACGTCTCTGGGCCATAAATCCTCCTCCTTACCAAGGATCCACTTGTGGATCCGTTTTATAAGACGAATCCAATCTGGGCCGCCGTCACGATCAACTGATTCACGATATTGGGCGGCAGGAGAACATCCAGACGATTTGGATCGCCCTGGTTTCTCTCAACAATAAGATCATTTTTAAACTGCGTGATGTCTTCGACAAGTCCGATGCCTTCCCATTCCCTGAATTTGGCGATGATCTCAGCCTTCATCAGCTTGGGTGTCACGATGGCCTGACCGGGACCAAATCTTGTCCCGTCATTGGCCAGTTTGTGGCGCGGGTATTTTCTCAAAATATAATTTCTCAAATCATAACGGAGGTAAGAAAGCGTGAGGATCGTAGTCAGATCGAGATAAGAAGTGTCGGCAGCACCGAAAGCATTTGTTTTGTAGGTCGTAATCATGCGTTCGATCCGTGCCTTGCCGCCGGCGTCGATCAAGAGCGTGGAAATCCCGTCGTAGAGAAGGAGATTCCTTTCATCGTCGGTGAGTCTTTCTCCCACCTGCGGAGGAAGGACACCGTTTAAGGCAAGGGTTTGAAAGGGTCTGGCCGGATCGATGGAGCCGTAATAGGCGACGATGGCACCCAGCGCACCGGCGATTTGCCACGGGAGGGTTGGAAACTTCGGAGTTCCCGCGATCGAGAGATGTTCCGAATTTTGTCCGTTTCCCAAAGCCACCAGGCTTGCGTAATCGACATTCGAAACGGTGACAGCAAATCCATCGTTCTGGGTGATCGGTCCCCAACGATCCGAAAGTTCGGTATCAATCTTGGTCAGGTTCGATTGATCGGTATAGGGAACGACAATCACGTTGTATTGCTCGGAGCCGATTGCGGTGAACGCTCCGTCGACATCGGGATTACCGGCTCCAGCAGCCATCGGGGTAATTGTCAGCGTCACTCCCGAGGGAATTTTTTCTCCGTCATAATAGCTGTGGCGAAGGTCGATAAAATTGCCGGTATCACCACCGTTTTTGGCCGTTACCGTGACAGTATCGTTATTGATGGTTGCCGTAATCGGAAGATAGGTCGCCGCATCAAGGGCCGCTTTCAAAGCGGTCGCGATTTGAGGGCCGGTATCTCCGGAGGTAATGCCAACTTTGATTCTGTCACCGCCAATGTAAACATAGAGGGTTCCGGATTCCGTCGCGGGACCCGCGAAAAGTAAAGTTCCAGTCGCCTTGACGGCCGCTTGGTCATCATTCAAAGGAAGCGCCCAGACCTCCGTCGATGTGTTGTTATCGAAATGACCTTTCAGCATGCGGTGGAGGATGGATCCATTCCCGAAATAGTCCGCAGCCTGATCCACGCTGGTTATTTGTACGGGAACCAAGACCGGCTTGCTACCTGCGGCGATCTTTTGGCCGATATGAAGAATCTTGTAGGGTTGCGTCTGTGGGCCAGTCACCGCCCGCGTGTTGTCGAATTCGATGTAGACAAACGGGACACGGCGATCATTAGGAATCTGGTTGAATGAAATGGTCATAGATCACTTCCTCTCTTCGAAGATGTGTCGGTCGTAGACTTGTCAGCCGGGGACTTTTCAATCGTGAGTTTTTCAGTTTTCGGAAAGGCCATCTGATTTTCGACAGCCACCACTGTTCCGTCTTGAATCCGGCGGTTCCAATAAACAGTCATTTCGACCCTGCGGCCATCGATGGGCAGGAATTCTTTTGTCCTGGGATCCCGTATTTTCACGCCCGGGGCCGGCTTTAAAAATTTGATCTCCATGAAACCCCCTTATTGCGACAAATCCAAAACATCCTCGGCATCATTCTGATTCTGAGGAGTCGTCGGTGTATGATATTTAATATCCATCGTGTTCAAATCGTTGTACCCGTTCTCAGGAATCCGATCCGCGACCGCCTGGGTGTAATACAAAATGTCATAAGTGATGTTGCAGGAGCCAATCAGCGTGTCGCCGTTTTGATTCAGCGTGAGTTCGGTTCCCGATAAAATCACGTCTCTGCATAATTCTCCGAGCGTATGGTCCTGTCTCAAAACATCTTCGACCTGGATCGCGATTGCATCGAGCACATCTTCCAGACTGTCGTCGGCCTTGGCCGTTATCTGGACTGACAGGGAAAGCTTTCGCTCATACTCCCTTGGAGCCTCCTGCCAGATTTCCGTACTCTCCGAGTTCGCGTAGACTTGAACAGTCGGGAGCATTTGCTCTTCAATGGGCCTCACTCTTGAGGGAAAGATATTGTTCGCCGCATCTGTTTTTCCGATGAGGAGCGAAACCACTTTGTCTCGAATCTGTTTTCTTGGATGCATCAGCCCACCTTATGCAGATACAGTCTGCTTCCGCCTTGCCCGTCAGTTTCTACTTCCTTCACGCGATACAAAATTCCTCTCACGAGAACCTGGTCGTCCTGTCTGGGCGTTTGTCCGAGATCGGAATCCCGGATTCCCAGAATAGGTTGCCGGGAAGTGATGATCGCGTTGGTGTTCGGATCAACACCCTCGTAGAGCTCATCGAAAATCCCCGTCATATTGACGGCGGCTTGTCCCTGAGGTGTGTAAACGACGTCCTCTCCGAACGTGGTCAAACAGTTGCCCAGAACAAGACCGCATGTTTCTAGCCAGGACATAATTCATCTTAGAAAGAACCGTTCAGCCGAACATTCACGGTGAATTCAACAGCTGGCGAATCGGCTGTGGCAATCCCTATCTCCAGATTTCCCGCGACAGGGTTCACGTTCTTTGCCACATCATCCCAAAAGACCTTTACCCCTTGAGGGATCATTGCTGCGGCTTTTGGAAGGATGAAAACTCCCTCCAAAACGATTTCCAGCGGATCCCCCAGATTCGCGTCAAAGGCTGCGATACCGAATGTGTTTTGAACCAAAACACCGTCTCCGCTTTTGACGATAGCCGGTGATGCAACCGTGATCGTGTTTCCTTCTTGCACAAAATTTTGCATAAATTTTCTCCTCCTCTTTTAAAATTACACGCCGGGGTTTTTGAAAAGACCACGATGGTCTATTGCCTTTACCCCAACATCGAGCCTTGCCTTGATCTTGATCCCGTCGATATCGAAACCTTGTTCGGTTTCTGTGTAAACACCGGCCTGCCCCTGCAGGTAGGCGATCTCGATCGTGTCGATCTGTGAAGGGTCAGCCGCCATGTACCAGGTCCTTTTCGAATCAGCATCCAGACGCGGTTCGGTGATGAGGACGTAAGCCCCGGAAAAAACATTCACCGAATTTGCGACGTTGGCTGTGATCGCGGTCAATTGCTTCTGAGACGCAGTCTCCAAAGCCGCCGGCACAATCAGATAGCGGGCTGTGACATTCAAAAACTGTTTATCTTTTCCTTTTTGAAGGCCGGTCTGGGTTCGCATTTTCTCGCGAGCTTCTCCAAATCCAGCTTCTCCGGGAGCCGCTGGTACACCCAAGTTGCTGTGGTTGGCATGAAAAAGAGTGATGCCGTCGGACATTGCTGCGTTGCCAGTGATGACACCGTAAACCAGATCGCTCTCGAGATCGGCCGCGGAACGACCGAATAATGCCGGGATCCGAGTCATGGCTTCCAAGTCATCATCAATGATCACCTGGCGGTTGATCGCGATGATCTTTCCGAAGGTGGCCAGGTTGTACTTCTCGGCCGAATCGCTCATGGATCCGTATTTGAATTCGCCGCTCTGATTTACTTTTTCGAGTTTCGGAGCTTCACTCAGTTGGACCCGGGAAACCGGTTTGAAATCTGCATTGAAGACCTGACGGACAAAAGGCCGGAAGGTCTGGGGTGCCATATCATAAGCCTGGCGGAGTGTTTTGTTGGCGACTGCCGAAAGAATTTCGGGAAAATCACTCGTGGATAAAAAAGCCCGCTTGGTCAGTTCCATCTTGGAAAGACCTGAAACTTTTTGGTGATTCCTCAAAAGCATTTCTTCGGCAAGACGCAGGAGACTCATACCTGCAAAGGGATGAGCCTTCTCGGTCAACTGATTGACCTTGGGATCGTACCGATGCATCAGAGCTTCGACGGCCCCAGCGCGACGAACATCTGCTTCGTCACGAGTGACTTCGATGCCACTCACTTGATTTAAAATTTTGTTCTGGTCGCTTCGTTCGGCGAGTTTATCGAGGATCTGCCGGCGGGCTTCATCGACAGGCACATCGCTTTCGATCAGCTTCCGGGAGAACGCCTCTTCCATCCCGAATTTTCGGGTAAGCTGGGTGATCTCGGAAGTTCTTTTACGCTCTTGCTCGAGCGTTTCCTTTCGGATCGCTTCCGGGTTGACTATAGGGGCTCGCGTCGCCCCCTCCACGGGCAAAGCCCGCAGAGCCTCCCCCTCAACGCCCCTTTGGGGCTGGTTCTGGTCTTTCATAAGTGTCTCCTCATTTTTATTTTCCTCCGTGCGCTCCACGACCTCGCACGCGTTTAAATCCTTTTCATGGGATCGGACCGATGCTCCCGAATCAGCTCCAACAGGCACCATCGAAAGTTCCATTGGTTCCCAATCGGTTGCTCGGAACGTTTTTAGTTTGTCATTTTCTCCTGAAACATCTTGAAAGCGATAAACGCGATACCCCACTGAGACATTGCGGATGATGCCCGCTTTCACGTCTTGAAAGATGGGAGCTACATCGGCACGCTCGCTGAAGCGGACGCGCGCAAAGCCGCTGCCATTCTCTAACCACGCGTCTTCAACGACGCCGATCTGATCCAGGACATTTTGATTGGAGTGAGTATTGAGAAGAGGTGCTCCGTTCTTGAGCCGGTTCATACGAACCGAATCAGGACTCAAAGAGAGCTCTTCGTAAAAGGGGTCTGTGAAAAAACCGCCGCGCAAAACTTTCTCGCCGGTCGACCAGCGGAGCATGATGGTGCGCTTTTCAGCGTCCAGCGTCTCCGGCTCAAAGCCTCCGCGAAAAAAGAGAGGGGGAAGATTGATTTGAGTTTTCTTCAAAGTATTCTCGCGCCGCATGGTTTAAAAACCTTGAAAGAGTTGTTCCTCTTTGACGTTCATCATGAGGACGAGAAACGGGGTTGCAATCGATTTTTATGGATTATTGTTTGGAGTGGGATTTTTTTGGGACGGAGTGGAATTCCGTGGGTCCGAATCGAGTTTCAGCTTGTACTGATCGAGCAGGTCATTGTCGTGCGCCATTTCTTCCATCTGCTTTTCCGGATCGTTTCCTTGTTCCCGGATCGCTTCAGATAGCGTCTTCAAGCCTCCGCGGATAGCCGTGACCTGGGCCTCCGTCTCTTTGACGGGATCGATCATCTCTCGTTTCGGAGGAGTCCACGTTGCTTTCTTGACGCGGTTCACCGAAACGTGGCCAGCAAGCTCGGCCGCCTCTACAAACCAGTCCCAGACCGGCTCGCAAAGATTGGGAATCAGCATGTTCCAACGCCATTGCTCCACATTCCGATGAAACTCGATCCATCCCATACGGCCGCTGGAAAAATTGACCCGGGAATAATCCTGAGTAAGCGATTCGTAAGTGACACCGTATCCAGTTGCGATGGCCCGAAGAGTGACGGCCGCGTAGGGTTCATATTCTAGGCCCACCGCCGGAGGATTGCCGAAGGTGATTTCTTTTCCGGGAGGAAGATCATAGATCAAACCCGGCTCGAGTTTTTTATCCAAGACATCACTCTCAGTTCCGGGGCCATCCGAAGCTTCTTTATCCATCACAAAAGCGGCGAAACATGCGGCGATTTTCTGGCGGATCAATTGGGCGTCGTCATAGTCGTCAAAATCACGGAGTTTTAGCAGTGCAGGCGATCCCCACGGAACACCTCGGATCTGTCCGGCCCTGTCTTTCCGGTAGATGTGCAGAATCTCGTTTGCCGGAATACGAACACTTTCAAAATTGTTTCCCGGAAAACTCGTCTCGCCAGGGTGTTGCCGGTAGAGATGATAGGCCACCCGGTTTCCTCGAGAATCAAATTCGATCCCTTGTTTGAGGAAACCGCCGCCCGGAATTGCCCGATCGGTCAAGTCATAGAGAAAGTCCGCTTCGATCACCTGCAATTGAAGGGGCACTTGGAATCCGTCTGAATTCCGGCGCATGATTTTACGGATCAACACCTCACCGGCCTCCGTGATTTCGCGCAGAGCCAAGGCTTGGATCCCGTAAAAATTATTTTGTCCCTCGGAGTCACACTGAAGAGTGTCGCCCCAAGAACTCCAGAGCTCGTCGATTTTTTTATTCTTGGGCTGTGGGATGATGCCCGTGCCGACCACGTTGGAGGAAATCACTTGGATTGCTCGGCTCGCGTAGGAGTTATTCCTCACCAGATCGCGCGAGCGTGCGCGAAGTCGGTTCAAAGCAGGTTTGACCTCGGCGTTGGGGCCGGTATCCAACGCGTTCCATCCCTTGGTCCTTCTTCCAATACTTGCTGCTTCGTAGCGACGTTTTGATGGACTCTGAAATAGATCTTCAACGGCCCGATAACGCGCCCGTTTTGCCCCGGCTTTGGGGTTGAAATAGGAAATGAGGCGATCGATCCAATGTTTTTCGGACATTATCAAAGCCCTTTGTCGAATTCCGGTTTGATCACCTTGATCTGCCCGGAGGTGAGTCCCAGAGATTTTTTCATCATGTTCAGGATCTGCATCATCTCCTCAAGAGAGCGGTAGGTCACTTCGCGGTCCTGATATTTGACGCGGGTTGTGCCTTCGGCAATCGCCTTTTCCAATGCATCGATTTGAGCTTGAGTGAATGCCATATCGTTTCACCAGAAAGACCGGTCTTGTTTTAAAAAAGGAGAAGCCTTTCTTTTCTTCTGATGGTCCTGCGAAGGATTCTGAGGACGAGTTTTTCCTATTTCAATCGATCTTTGATTTTTCAACACCTGCCATTGATCTTTTGTGAAACGGTCCAGGCCGGAAAGGGCCGCTGCTGCGCGGGCATAGATTCGGCAATCAAGAGCCTCGTTTCTTTCCCGAATTTTTTCCCATTCATACCGCCGGCCGCCACTCTTGGTGACTCGGACAACCATCTGCTCGGCGGTCAGCATTTTGAAATAGTGTTCGTCGTATTCGGGGAAGTGACAATAACCGGCGAGATAAGGTTCGCCTTCCGTAGTAGGCTTGTCCAGGCGGAGCCAGCCGTAAAGTTCCGTCTTTACGATGCCGCTCCCGACGGTCCAGACTTTCACGCCGCGTCGGATCTTCCGGCCTTTGAAATCTACATCGACGGTAGAAGGTGAACTGATGACCATTTGGGAAAAGTCGGATCCCTTGACCGCGATCACGCGGTTGATCGGATGTTTGCGGACCTGGTTGTAGACAATTTGAGTATTGTAGCCGGAGTCGATCGCCATCATCCGGATTGGAAGTGCGCCGCCTGTCTCACACGTGAATTGCTCATTTAAGAAACCGAAGAGTTCATTCCAAGGTGACTCTTCGTTGGTGTCTCCCGGAACAACCCGATAATCGATCGACCAGCTTTGCCTATCTTCACCCCATGCGACGATTTCACATTCAAGGCGATCTTTTTGCACATCAACTCCCGCGGTGATAAAAATTCCACCTGCGGGCACTCGGTTAAACTCATGAGATTCACGTCGTTCAAAAATTCTTTGCCACTCCGGAGCATCTCCTTTTTCTTTCCAGGTTTCTCCCAAGACCGTATTCACAAAGCTTCTCAGCCGATCCGGATTCTTTTGGGCCAATTCCCATAGTTCGGCAGCATCGGCCCAGGAAAACCAACCGACGGGAGAATAAAGACTGTTCAGATGAAAACCGACGTGCCTTGGATTCGGATTGGTATTCTTGGCGACCCATCTTCCTTTGGAAAGCATGGACGTCTTGTGATGTTCTCCGATCGCTTGTTCGCAACCGGCGCAAATATAGTGAGCCGTGCTGATTTTGCCTTTCTCCCATTTGACTCGGGGCCAGATGAGTTCCTGAAAAAAACTGCAATGCGGGCAAGGGACTTCGTACTTTCTTTGATCGGAAGCCTCGTAAGAGGACTGGATACGCGACCTGCCTTCGATAGTAGGTGTGGAAACCTTGAAGATTTTTCTCCGCGCAAAGGTTCTCGCACGCGCTTCGGCCAGAGATACCGGATCTCCTTCACCGTCGACGTCGCCGGGATAGGCATCAATCTCATCCAGAAAAAGATAACGGGCAGGAAGTGAACGAAGTCCCACGGCGGAGTTGGCACCGGTCATGACAAGAAGTCCTCCCGGAAACTCTTTTGCCAGAATTGTATTTCCCGAATCGCGCGAACGGGGGGATTTTACTTTTTCCCGGAGTCTTTGAGATTCCTGGATCAGAGGCTCGATTCTTTGCTTCGAATTTCTCTTGGCCATTTCGACAGTCGGCTGGACGGCGAGCACTGGCCCCGGCGCGTGATCGATGATGTAGCCGATCCAATTACTGCCGGCTTCAGTTCCTCCCAATTGAGCGCCTTTTATCAAGGTGACAGACTGAACAGGACTCATCGCAGAAAGTGAATCCATGATCTCTTTGAGATAGGGTGTCCTCTCCGTTCTCCATTTCCCCGGTTCGGCGGAGGCCCTCTGTGAGAGCATGCGGTAAGTATCAGCCCACTCGCTGACCGTCAGGATTGGATCGGGCCTGAAGCCGCCATAAAAACCTTCTCGGTAACAGTCATCTTGATTCATGGTCGCAAAGCTCCCGGAGGGCGGTATTGAGCTCGCGTGTCAGGACAGCGTGCATGGTGGGCTGATCGGTGATGCCGACCAGTTCCGCGCTGATCCGGTCGGGGATATTCAAAATATGATCGCGGACCGTGCGGGCGATCTCAAAAGCATCTCTTTTCATTTTCTCGGCATCAACGAGCTTTCCGCTTTTCTCCTCAAATTCGAGTTTGGCCAGGCGGGCGAGGTAATGCTCGCGGGCCGCCCGAGCCGTGGCATAACCTTTGGTCGATTCGTTATCGTCTCTTACCTTAGAGAGATCTGTATTTTGGGACCAGTCCCTGTCGGCATGAACAGGGTTGATCCATTTTCCATTAGAATCGGAAAACCGGATCCGTCCACGCTTCAAGGCATCTTGGACAGCCGCAAGCGAGACCTTGCGATGTCTCGCGTAAGCTGAAATCGACATCAAATTTCCGTCGGGAGATTTTTTAGGCATACTGTGCCTTCTTTCCGACGAAATCTTCCCAGCGTTTGACGATCATGTCGCAGTAGCGGGGATCGATCTCCATCCCGTAGCAAACTCTTCCTGTGCTCTCGGCCGCAATCAATGATGTGCCGCTTCCAAGAAAGGGATCATAAACGGATTCTCCGCGCTTCGTATTGTTCACGATCGGCCGGCGCATGCATTCAACCGGCTTCTGGGTGCGGTGGTCGGTGTTGGCATCCTCGATTTCGCCACCACGGGGATTGCGGTTCGCGATCTGCCATAGAGTGGTTTGTTTCCGGTCCCCCGACCAGTGACCGGTCTTTCCTTTTTTGACCGCGTACCAGCAGGGTTCATGTTGCCAGTGATAATGACCTCGGGAAATAACCAAGCCTTGCTTGGCCCAGATGATCTGCGAGCGAATTTCGTAGCCGGCCCGCATAAGGCTATCGGCAACTTGGGCAGCGTAAACTCCGGCATGCCAGACGTAAGCGACATCGCCATCAAAGAGGCGGATCGCTTCGGTCCAATCAACCCGATCATCGTTCTCAACTTTTCCCAGAGCGCGGGCGGCGTAGGCGATCTTGCCTTTCTCCGCGGCTTCATTGCGCCATTCTGGTTCGTAGTTCACACCGTAAGGGGGATCGGTCACCATCAACACTGGCTTGAGGCCACCTAAGAGTTTCTCGACCTGGCCGGTATTGGTTGCATCTCCACACATCAATCGGTGAGAACCCAATTGGTAAATATCGCCCAGCTTGGTTTTAGGTTTGCTGGGAGGATCAGGGATGTCGTTCTCATTGGTTAATCCTTTCTTCCATTCCTTTTCTTCCGTCTCGAAAATATTTTGAACCTCTTCATTCCCGAAGCCGATGTCCTCAAGTTCAAAACCCTCCTGATTCAGAAAATCCAATTCCTCCTTCAAGAGGGTGAGATCCCAGTCCGCCAGCATAGGAATCTGATTGTCGGCCAGGACGTAGGCTCGCTTTTCGTTTTCGGTTAAGTGATTGAGGAGGATGGCCGGCGCCTTTCTGTGCCCAAGTCTTTTCAAAGCCTCGAGACGTCCGTGGCCGGCGATCACCATTTTCTTTTCGTCGATCAAGATCGGAACGGTAAATCCGAACTTCTCGATGCTCTTCATCAACTGGCGAATCTGATCGTCGCTGTGAAGACGGGCATTCCGCTCGTTGATTCGGAGCTTTTTAATCTCCACGACCTCGATCTTCTTGCAGGCGATAATTTCCTGAACCTGCGAGTCACTGACTCTTGATTTATTTGGCTTTTCCACAAGTCAAAATTCTCCCTGTCGCTGGCGAAATTCTGCGCCTTTGGCCACCCGCACTGTATCTTGGCGGGGAAGGACCCGTGATTTCATGAGCCACCTCGCTGGGTGAGGTATTTGTAATTGCGCTCAAACTCGGTTGCGAAGCGCTCCTCGGCAATGGGAGCGAGTTGATCCGTGATCTCAGGCAGAATGCTCGCGATACTTTTGTAAGCCTGCTTCTCAATGGGCAGCTCCGCCCCCTTATCGCTGCGTCTTGATTGGGTGTTGGGATCACGCACTTTAACGCGCCTCATGACAGGGTAGCGTCCGCTCTCCGTTCTCTTTTTCATAAGAAAAGCGTGTCTGATGACCTGTCGTTTGCCCGTGATATTAACGCTGACACCCGCGGCGACTTGTTGGGGTTTGAACTTGCTTAAGGAAATACCCTTTGCGCTGGCAGCAATGGTGAACTCCTGTGAATCAATGGGCTCGCTGGCCTTGGGTTTGTTCCGGATGGGAAGAGCGTCTTTGATATCTTTGGAGGGAAGTTTAATTTTTTTCTGAATCCGTTGCGCGGCTTCCTTCCGAATAGTGATGCCGGTCCGGTTAAGCGAACGCGAGACAACCTTTCGAAGAGTCTTCTCATCAATAGCGTTCATGAATCTTAAGAGCTCAGGCCGGTTGAGTTTAGCTTGGATGCGGATAGCCACGATATTAAGCCGCCTCTTTTTGATCTAGTTGAAGATAAGCGTAGAGAATTTTCTCCAGCTTCCGGCTTAAGAGTCCTGCATTTCGGATGGAAACGAGCGAATCGTATCGGTAGTTGATTGCTTGGGCGAGTTTCTCGAGGCCTCCCGCTTTTTGAGCGGCGAGATTTACGAGCTCGCGACCTTCAATCGTTACCTTTCGAAGAAGTCTTGATGCCGGCATTTGCCCTCCTGATAACGTGGTTCGGTATAAAAATAATTGTGAGACCTATAAAATCCATTTCAATCGATTTCTTGCTCTCTTGGCCGACTATACAGTCGCCTCATCTCCTCTTGTTTTTCAGGGGACATCTGGCTGAGCGTGATCACCGGCCGGGAAATCAAAATATCCCTCCGCAGTTTTTCCTCAAAATCAGCCCATTGACGGAATTTGATTTTTATCGGCATTCGCCGCCTTACGGCGCCGCTGCAATGCCTTGAACAAAAGCTGCGAGGGGAGTTTCTTTCAACGCTCTGTCGGTAAAGGGCGAGGCTGACCGAAAATGGTTTTCGGCAATTCCCACAAACTAGAGTAATGAAGGGGGCGGTCATATCCCCCTCTCAATCAGGTCCGTCACCCCGCGTGCCACGATGGTAAGAGCGCCGGCCTGTTCTGCATTGTGGAGGAAATTTTCCTGTGGTTCGGAAAGCTGGCCTTTGGCTGTCTTGACTTCAATTGCCAACATCTGCCCGTACTTGCGACCGCACTCACATCGGCAGGGAAGGATACCAAGAATGTCGGAAATGCCGGGGGTCGCCCCGAGGGACTGAAAAACCTTCCAGTGGAAAACCTTTCGGATGGTCAGGTAATCGCGGATGGATCGTGTGATGTCTCTTTCAGAAATCTTTGCTGCTTGGATTGCCATGTGTGTCATCCCCTTGTAAAAGCAGGAGTAATTGACACAAAGTGGCGATATGATAGTTAGGCTGCTAACGCCAGCTCGGCGCACGCAGTTCTAAAATCGTCCAGTCGGGAGCGCAACGACTTTTCGCCAGAAAAGTCGTCCTCTATTTTCCATTTTCAATTATCTATTTTCTGTGTTTCTGTGCTTTGAAGTTGGCGAAAAGTCGAGAAAATAGAGGTTTAAGAAATGCCATTTCAGTTTGAAAATTTGGAAGTCTATCAAAAAGCTCTAGACTGGGTCGAAGCCATTGAGTCCCTCTGTGAATCACTTAAAGGCAAAACCTCTTACTCATTGATCGACCAACTCTCTCGCGCTGCCTTATCGATCCCCCTCAACATCGCCGAAGGCAATGGCCGATGGCACAAAGGTGAAAAACGCCAATTTTTCTGGATCGCTCGCGGATCTACCTTCGAATGTGTTCCGATCATACAAGTTTTACACCGAAAAAATTTAATCAACGACATCCAATATTCCGGCTATTATGAACAACTCGATGTCATCGCCAAAATGCTCACGAATTTGGTGAAGTCGGTGGAGGATTTGAGAAAAGATATATGATCGCTCAAGACAAAGCCGAAGAATTTGCCCATAATTGGATTAATTCCTGAAATGCCCATAGGATTACTTCTCACTACGAGGACACAAAAAAATGAAACCCATCGATCGACTTCTTGCCAATAATAAATCCTGGGCCAAGCAATGCATTAGGGAAAATCCTCATTTCTTCCAGGACCTGGTGGGGATTCAAAATCCCCAATATTTGTGGATCGGGTGCTCGGATGCGCGGGTGCCGGCGAATACGATTGTGGGGTTAAACCCGGGCGAAGTTTTTGTTCATCGCAATATCGCCAACCAAATAATTCCTTCCGATTTAAACTGCCTTTCTGTCATTCAATTTGCCGTGGAGTTTTTAAAGGTAAAAAACATCATTGTGTGCGGACATTATGGTTGCGGCGGCGTTCAGGGGGCCCTTGAAAATAAAAAACTGGGATTGATTGACAAATGGCTTGCCCCCATCAAAGATCTTTCAAAGCGCAACAAGGCCCAACTTGAAAACATTCCTGATTTTGATCAACGTCTCAGCAAATTATGCGAACTGAATATTCATCAACAGGTTCGAAACGCATGCCACACTGAAACTGTCCGTAAGGCGTGGAAGGAAGGCCAACCGCTATCCGTTCATGGTGTCGTCTATGATCTGCATGACGGACTGATTAAAAGCCTCGATTTGTGCATTTCTTCTGTAGAAGATGCACAAACTTTGGACACAAGGGCATAGGAAGAAATCTCAGGAACATCCCCCATAATCCAGGCAGGGAGCTTGCCCCCGTGAATGGCCTCCAAAGAATGCCCGGCCTCATCGCGAATGGCATTGATGGTAAAATGGAAACTATTTTCCGGCGTGATGACTTCAAGCTTGTCCCCACAACTTAATTTGTTCCGGGGGGCGACAAACAAGCTTCCGGGGCGGCTAGCCAAAATCATTCCCCCAAATTCCTGGGAATAAATATCTGTAATGCCCGATTCATATCGTTGTAGAGAGCTGTCTGTTTTTTCCACCAAAAAACCGGGGGTATAACCACGGTTGTGAATTTTGTTTAAATCGCGGATTAAGTCCTCATTCAACGCCTTCCCCGCCATCATGTCATCGATGGCGCGACGATAGGTTTTAGTGGTAATGGCCAAATAATAAACCGACTTGGTTCGCCCCTCAATTTTGAAGGAATCAATACCGGCCTCCCACATGTCTTTTAAATGTTCGATGGCCATCAAATCGCGGGCATTCATGATATAGGTTCCATGTTCATCTTCATCAATACGCATCATCTGGCCGGGGCGTTCTTTTTCTTCCAGATAAAAATCAGCCAACAATTCCAGACGATTTTGAGGGTCTTCTTCTTCTAGTTGCGGCTTTGCATACAATTTATAAGGCCAGCGGCAGGCATTGGTGCACAAACCCTGGTTGGCATCGCGATGCCCAAAATAATTGGAAAGGAGGCACCGGCCCGAATGGGCAATGCAAATGGCTCCGTGGACAAAAGCCTCCAACTCCATTTCGGGAACCTGATTTTTGATTTCCTTGATTTCTTCAATGGACAATTCACGTGAAAGAATAATACGGCTCACCCCCACCTTGTGCCAAAATTTAACGGCCGCCCAGTTCATGACATTGGCTTGCACTGAAAGATGAATGGGGACATGCGGGTGCCGTTCTTTGACCAGACTTACCAAACCCGGATCAGCCATGATAAGCGCATCCGGTGCGGCCTTGATCAGTTCATCCATTTTTTTAAGGAAAAGATGGATCTTCCGGTTGTGCCCCAGAATATTGGCCGTCAGATAAAATTTTTTCCCCCTTTGATGCGCATAGGCCGCCCCTTCAAAAATGGTTTCTTCCCTAAAACCATTTTCACGGGCACGCAGTGAAAACTGCGGCATCCCGGCATAAACCGCATCGGCCCCATAAGCAAAAGCATATTGAAGCTTTTCAAGATTGCCTGCGGGCATTAAAAGTTCGGGGGAAAACATAGGGTGGCCTTTCATAGGGGCGTATCACGCCGTGCCTGCCTCAGGCAGGATACGCCCCTACGTTTTTATCAGATCCATGATGTTTGAATATAAAAAGGGGTTGGAATGAACAATGCCGGTGGCCAGGGGATCTTTTTTGTTGAATACAAAACGACTTCCATCAATTTGAGAAACAACCCCACCCGCTTCCTCCACAATCAAAAGGCCTGCGGCAAAATCCCATTCCGTTTTGGGCTGCAAACTAAAACTGGCATCCGCCCGGGCGCAAGCCACTTGCACCATTTTAAAGGCCATGCCCCCCGAAGGAACTATCTGAAACCGGCCTTCATGTTTTTTCCATTCCCCGCGACCCAATTCAGAACGGCTGGCCAGGATTCTGGATTTTTTAAAATCTTTTTCATCCGAAACATGGATTCTCTTTTCCCCAAAAAAGGCTCCGCCCTTTTTTGACGCATAAAAAAGTTCGCTTGTGGCCGGATTATAAACAACCCCCACAACGGGCCGGGCATTTTCGACCAAAGCGATGGAAACCGCAAATTCAGGAACACCCCCGATAAATTCCTTGGTTCCATCAAGCGGGTCCACAATCCACACACGTCTTTTGGAAAGACGTTGGGCATTATCGGTTGTTTCTTCCGAAAACCATCCGTCATTTGGAAATGCCGATAAAACTATTTTTTTTATGATGGCATCAGCTTCGCGATCAGCAATAGTGACAGGTTGTTCGGCTGATTTGTGATGAACAGCCACCCCGGTTTGATAATATTTGGCAATGATCTCCCCCGCTTTAAGGGCCACATCAATGGCAACACATAGCTCTTTTTTCCAAGTCATGAAAAGGGAAGTAGCAAAACAAAGTTACAATGTCAGTATTTAAATACTGATGGAAAAATAACAGTAAGGCTTCATGTACCATTGTAAAAACAAAAAACCCCTTTTCTATTTTTACAAGGGTATGTTAATCTCCCAACCATGCCTCATACGCGCCATAGACATCTTACCCCGCTCCTCCAAAAGACATTACGCTATTCTCCCATCACGGGCGTCTTTGGCCATCGGCAAGTGGGCAAAACCACGCTGGTCGCCCAATTGGCCGGGCAATACAGCACTTTTGACCAAGCACTAGCCCTCGATTACGCCAACCGGGACCCTGAAGGTTTTTTAAAAGGCCATGAGATGGGAAAAACGCCTTTTGTTATCGATGAATGCCAGTTGGCTCCGCCTTTGTTCCCGGCGTTGAAGGAGCGTATCAGGACACATCCCAAGCCCGGACAATTTTTACTCACCGGATCCGTCAGATTTTCAAGCCGCAAGGCCATCAAAGAATCCCTCACCGGCCGCATGATCGCCTGGGACCTTTTACCCATGGATTTGAGCGAGCTCCATGAGCACGACATGCCGGACTCCTTGGTGAAAATCGCGAAAGCCAAGACTATCGGTCTTGACCTTAAATCCCCAAAATATTTTTCCCACAAAGCCTATTCCGAGTACCTTCAAAAAGGGGGACTCCCTGGGGTTTTCTCCGTATGCGACCTTGCCATCCGCGAGCAAAAGTTTGAAACGCAACTCAACACCATGCTGGAGCGCGATCTCAAACTCATCGTCCAAACCACGCTTCCTTATGCCACCTTACGGCTGCTTTTGGCTACGCTCGCTAAAATGCAAGGGCTGCCCCTGGACTTAACTAATTTATCGCGTCAATCGAGAATTTCGGTCCCCACAACTAAAAAGCTATTAATCTCCTTGGAATCCATGTTCCTGATTCGAACGCTTAAAACCCGGGGAACCGAAACAAAACCCATCGTTTTTTTGGAAGACCAGGGTGAAGCGAGCTTTTTATCGGAAGGGCAAAGCCATGAGCTCCATGATTTACTGCGGTTTTGCTTCGCCAATTTCAGGGTGCAATTCATTTACAAAACAGAACTCAAAGCGGAGTTTTTTCAATATAGAAACCGCGGAGGGGCTCATGTACCGCTTGCCATCCAGATCAATGCCGATAAGAATAGGTACCACCTTGGCGTGATTCCCATCCTCGGGACCACACCGACCCCCCATGATTTGGGAAGTGCCTACAGTTTCTTGAAAAAATTTTCTTTCTCAAAAATATTATTTGTAACTCTTAATGAAGTAGATCGCGTCTTGTCTGACGCCATGCGCGTGATTTTTATCGGAAAACTCGTCTAAGCTATGAACAACTGCCCCCCGAGTTTCATCCTGAGCGACCCTTCGACTCTCCGCCTTAAGCGGATCGCTCAGGGTTGATCCGTTTTTTTATTTCGGCCCCAAGGGGCCGAGTTTGAGTCGAAGGATCAACATTTAAATACGGCGGAAAACAAGTGGAAAAACTTTGGCTGAGCCCCCATTGAGTTTTACAGGGGAAACCATATAACGGGCAATCCTATGTGGGGCCGCCTTGGGACTTACATGTTTCTTTGGCGTATCAAAAGGAGTTTTGGAATAAGCCACCATATCCACTTTTTTTCTCTGTTGACCCAAATAACGAGCGGCCGCATGCACATCATCTAAGTTTTCAGCAAACAAAAATCCCGTTCCTCCCAGAGCCAAAATATCCATAGAAGCATCAAGCATGTTTTGAATCGAACGCTTTTCTCCCTCCCCATTAAAATGAACCATCGAAACAGCCCGCGGTTTTCTGTTAATCATGGTTGGTTGCACATCGGTTGTTTCATGGGCATCAAGAACCCAATGCAAACCGTCCGGGATTACTTCTAAAGCACCCCATACATGGGCCAGAGTGGCCAGATCCGTTTCTTGAACGGTGGGTTGGGCCAGTGGCCAAGGATTAAGCGCCTTTAACAACCTCCAAAATCTCCGAGGCAAACGTTGGGTCATCCGAGCCACAAAATTCTGGGCCGCTGGTTCATAGGGAACCAAGGAGTGAACTTCTGCGCCCTGTTCCTCGTCTTCTGCTGGAGGTTGGGGCCTTAAGGCCATGGGAACGATTCTTTTTTTATGTTCAGCCACGATTTCCTGGACTTCTTTCATGACTTCCTTCCAGGTTTTGTCGGGGCTATAATTTTTTCCCATCATTTTCCTTAAAAGGCGTAATCGAAGGGCAAAAAGTTTTGGAAGCCACCCATGCACACGAAGTTCTTCCCTCATCAGGTTTTTAATCCCGAAAAGTTTGATGGTGGGCAGGGAAAAGGACGTTGAAAAACCACGGAACTCATGATCCACATACACCCGACCCACTGAACCCTGGATACGACGTACCGGGGCGGACCGTAGATCAACCAAGATCCCAGGATTTTCTTCGGTTTGTTGATGAATCAAGGCAATGGCCTTGAAAATTTCAGAGGGATGAACATGACGCGTTCCCTTTTTCTTGTGTTCAACACCTTCTTCGGTAAAAGGCCGGCCGATCACCACCGCCCCACGCCCTCCGGAAGCAATATAGTTTTCAGCATTCACGATTTTGTCATCGCAAAATATATAACCATTACCATTGCCCCCATAACCCTTTTGTCCCCGGTAGGCTTCATTAATGTGCCACTCAATAAGACTAAGCGCTGCCTGCAAACGGATTTCTGGATCCAGTTTTTCAAAATCGTAGTTATGACCCCGCAATGCTTCCAACGCCTTAAAATCCGATGAGGCCAATTCTTCGTAAGTTTGGTTGGTGTCACGTTGCACTTGAATATCATAAGCTGACACCGCAGGATCTTCATTTGTCTTGTAGGTTAAAATCCATTTTAAAATTCCAAGTTCTGGATGATTTACAAAATCCCGTATACGGGAAGCCGAGGCATGGGTTCTAAAAACGATGGGGCGCTTATCCCGTGTCACCATGGCCGCAATGGCAATAACCAAAGGATTCAAACTCACGGTTTCCCCATCAAGAATCCTTCCCTTGGGGAAACCCCACACACAGTCATCCAGATCAAAACGCGTATTTAAGGTGGTGACATCCCCATTATTCCACGCATCCTGCCAGATTTGCCAAATGGCTTCGCGGTCAATTTCTTGATCAAAGTTTTGGGGCAAAAGACGAGACAAAAAAGCAAGCACCTCTTCTTTGTTGGTACCGTCAATCTGATAATGTTCGGGAAAATTTTCAGCTCTGGGAGCTAGGGCTCTTTGCACATACAAACCATTATCCAAATTCATCAGGGCATCGGCGGCTCGCCCAGCCCCGGTTTCATGTCCATGGGCCACAATGAATTTAAGTAAGGTTTTGAGATCACCCAAAACTTGGGGGTTTTCTTGAAGGGCATCGGCAAAAGCCCGATCCGAATCAAACTGGGCGTAAGCCGCTTCGACTCTACTGATAACTGCTTGCACCTCTTGTCTAGCATTGACCAACGGAATCCCTGTTCGATCAAAAGAATGAGCAACACCTTTTCTTTCGTTATAATCAACAAACTCATTTAACGCGCGGCTTGTTGTAAGCGCCTGGCTTACCAAATAACGAAGGGGCACATCGGCATTGACTTCCCCATGACCCAAAAAATTATGCTTTCCCTTGTAAGAAAAAACATCGCGCCAAACAGGAGGAACAAGATTTGCAAAAAACATGAGCCCTTGTGAAAGAGGATCTGGGGGAGAAATTTCACGAGTAATATTATTTAACAAAAGTCCTACAGGATCAGCTTCTACCATATCCCCGTTTGAAGGGCCGGGAACCATATTTAACCACTGCCCGATAAAATGATCATTTACTTGGCGTGTTGCCTGTAAAATACTCAACACAGTTAATGCAGCCAAAGCAGGAGGAGCAAAAGTCAGAGGGTGGGAACGCCCCTGTTTTTGGGCCCTTAAATAGTCCGCCACAAAAATACGAATATCGTGGGATGTTAAATCATGCACATTACCGTCGGCCAAAGCCACGCGTAATGCAACATCCGTCACAGCCCCTTCAGCAGAGGGGTCTGTCAAAGTTGCCTCACGATTCGCTGGGGGGATACGGCCGGCTAATGCTTGGAACGTCCGCCACACTTCCCGGGCATCCCAGGCGCCATTTGTTGGGACATATTTCATGATTAAGTATTATTGTTTACTTCGGCAATTTGAGAGAAAAGTTGTGTGTAATTGTACGCGGGAGATCATCAAGCAAATCCCCTAGAATTCTCAGAACAATACAAAACACATGATCGAAAATCCATTTTCACCCGAGATTTTGAATCAGTTGAGAATCCTCTACGCTATATTAGGTAGTGAACATGAATACCAATCGGGTTATCAGGCACGCCAATATTTGGCAACGACCTTCCAAATTACAGTCTCTATAATAAACCAAGGCAATTTTTTCCTTATCAAAGGGAGAATTCATATTTATTTTGACTGATTTAAGCAAGTTTTAGCATTTAACCAGTTGTAATCATTTAATTTTTAAAGATCCCCCCCTTGGCATTTAAGTTGCACGCTTAGAACTCTTGTGAAAAAAGATTGGTCCATCGGCATGGTACTTTTGGTTCTTAGTTGGGCTTGGGGTGCCACAGCCCAAGTTCGCCCTACAACTCCTGTACCAACAAAAGCTATTGCTGCACCACGGTCCACAATACCGGCTCGTCAAATTCCAAGCAATCAGATTACTCCCACTCAAAATAAAATAGTCATTCCGTCAAAAAAACCAGTAACAGCTGTGGCCAACAAAAAACCGCAAAAAAAAATCAAACCCATGACTATCGATGATGAGATTCTTTCTTCTTGGAAGCTCATCGAAAATCCCATTTTGGAATATTCAGTCAGGCTTGGGGTGTTAAGGGAGGGAGAGTTTTGGGGGCCATCACCCAAGGCCGAGTATCCATCTCAATTGATTTTTGAAGAGAAGAAAACTTTTTTGGGTAGAAACAATAATCCATCAGAAAGCCAAAAGACGACTTTCGCCAATCAAATACAGAGCCGTTATCAAGTTTCTATTCAAGATTTAGATTTAAATAAAATTTACTCTTGGCAAAAGGCCTGTTCGTTAAAACCTCTAAATTTATCAGAGGTCCCTCCGGAAATTAGAAATAATAAAATATTTTATGAATTGGGATTAGATCAAGTTTATGTCTTTGAAGATTTTCATACCCGTGCCTTCTCCCTTCTTAACGTAAAAAAAGATGGGGTATCCATGAGGAGCTTTACTCCGGTTGGAATGGCTGTTGAAGGAAAGAAAGTTCGCTTTTCGTCTCCAAAACCTTTTTCGGATTTTAATTATTATTTAAAGAAGGTTTTGGAGAAACAAGCCTGCCCCCTAAAAAGTATACCCTCTCCGTTGATGATGACACCGGCTTCTTCTACACCCTCATCTTCATTAAAGAGGAAATGATCCTTTATGAAACGGTACTTTTTATTACAGTTTTTGATTTTCGTTTTTAGTCTTGCTGGGGGCAGTTTGGGAATTTTTTCAGTGGGATGCGGAGGACCGGTAGAAGAGCTTCATCCTGAGAGACCACCTTATTCTTTTCCTTTTTTAATTCCGGATGAGGATTTAGTACGGAGTAGGTATTGCGGCGATGAGGTCTTAGGCAAAATGGAGGCTGAATTCTCACCTTGGCAGTTGGAGAATCTATCTCCTAATACTTTGGCAAGGACTTTAGAAAGTTTTCAATGTGGATGTGGAAATTATGCCCATGAGGTTAAGTATTGGCCTAACATCGTAAGTATTTATGGGAAAGAGTATCCTTGTTCCGATCTTAATACCCTTTGTAGCGACTTACATGAAGATGGGTCACCTGATTTAGGTCGTCTTCAAACCGAGATGAGAAAGATGAGGGATTATTCCCTTCAATTAGCTCCTCTGGGGACACCTCTTCCCCCTCAAGCAGTACCCGCCCCGGGTGCAGAAACAGAAGAACGCGCTAATGAGGTATGGCTTTTACCGGAATGCGTAGCTCGGCCCGATCCTATTCATGTTCCTGCCGCAAATGATTTAGAGTGGGTGATCAGTGCCATAGCTCTTCTTTCCGGACGGAATGTGACAGTTCATTCCCCTGCTTGCGAGGTAGAAGTAAGCAAGGTCTTTGAGAGTGAGTATTTTAATTCTGAGTTTGTGATGCGTGAGATGAGAAGATGTTTGGAAGAGAGAAATTATAGCGCTGATTATGAGAAAGAGATTATTGAAGGAACTTTTGTTCCTCCGCTATTTGGAGGGGCCCCCTTTGTTCAATTTAATGAAAACCAATGGCCTGAGGTAGATATTTGCCTCCAAGATGTGGTGAATAAATATTATCAGTCAGATTTAAGATATAGCTATGAACGCAACGGGTATGAGGATGCCTCGGAGAGAGAATGTGATTATGAAGCTGGTAATTATGGGATCCATTATGTCACCGAAGGAGACCAAACTTGGTGCCACAGTGCCTGGGATAACCAAGCCATTGATGAGGATGGGGACGGAGTATGTAGCCTCATGGATACTTGTCCTTTTGAGGCTAATCCAGGGGGAGAACAAAATATGGATGCAGATGGGGACCGAATTGGGGCAAGCTGCGATAACTGCCCCAATCATAATAATCCCCGGATGCTTAACAATAGAGTATTTCCCCATCATCGAGCGGCTATCCAACCGGATAGTGATCATGACGGGATAGGGGATGCCTGTGATGTGGATGCCCATGGCAATCTCTGTGCTGATACCGCAGATGCAGATATGGATGACGTTAATGACGCTTGTGACAATTGTCCCCAACACTACAATCCACTTCCCACAGCTCAGCTCCAGCAAATAGATAGCGACCATGATGGCGATGGCGATGCCTGTGACGTTTGTCCGCAAGATAACTTGAATGATTGTGACGGGGATACCCTATGCGCGAATCTTGATCCTTTCCCGCTTGACCCCCAAAATCAAATGGCCGACCAAGACGGCGATGGCATTGCCCGGAGGCCGCCGCAAACCAATTGTCCAGCGACCAACGCTGCCGTTGATAACTGTCCTGCCATGGCGAACAATCTCATTCAAATGGTCCTAGGAAGACAATATCATCCACAGCAAAATTCCGATGGGGATGCCCAAGGGGACCTGTGCGACGCCGATGATGATAACGATGGAGTATTAGATGCAACAGACAAATGCCCCATAACTTCAGATCCAGAGCAGGTGAATACGGATGGGGATGCACAAGGGGATCTTTGCGACATCGATGATGACAATGATTCAAAATTAGATGGAAATGATAATTGTCCAAAGGTTTCTAATAGGGATCAAGCGGATCGGGATCAAGATGGAAGAGGCGATGCCTGTGACAACGATAATGATGATCGCGATAATGACAATGTTCCTAATGATGGTGACAACTGCCCAGACACGGCAAACCAAGATCAAAAAGATCGTGATCGCGACCACAGAGGTGATGTCTGTGACAATTGTCCTAATGTCGCAAATGCCGGCTGGGCAGATCGCGACAATAATGGCATTGGGGATGCTTGCCAAGATCAGGCAGTACCTGCCTTCGCACTAACCTTCAGGCCCGACAGTCCTGCCTTCGTCAATCGTGATGATTTTGGCGTAAACATCTCTGTTGAGATAGGGAGATTTTCTTTGCAAGGTGATGTTCGCCGGTTGCAATCCTTAAACTATTTTATTCGTTTTAATGGTGCAGTAGTGGTTCAAGGCCGTGCCAATCCAAATTTAGGTTCCATTCGCTGGAACGGCATGGTCAATGCATCTCCTGCCAGTCCTGGTATTTACACCCTTACTCTTGAAGCGAGTGTAATTGACCAAAATAATGTGCCACAGTCTATTCCCATCGAAACTCGTTTTACAATTTATCAAATTCGTTTTGCGAAAGTTGCTAACGCGCTACAGCAAGGCGGTGGAGCGCAGGCGAACCAAGATACCCCTTCCCTAGATCTGCTTTCTTTATACATCAACAATGATGATGATAATACAAATTGGACAAAAGATTTTTTGGAAAATAATCTCAATAATGAAAATGATCTGATAGGATTACGAGCTACCATAGATCCTCCGCTGCTTGGAACGATGAATATCAATGTGGAAAACAATCTGCAAAATGTCGCATCACCAAGCGTCAAACTCTGGACCTCCATACAAAAACAACAAGCCTTGGCTCCTCCTTTAGTTTACCTCCCTGGAACAACCTTCTACATAGAAGGACTTTCTGCCGTTACTTCACAGCAACAAGTGGTGCATCTTGCGGCTTCCTTCATGGCCGCACAAGGAAATCGTCAGGTTGCATTAGCAACTAAATTTCTTCCCCTTAATCTTGTCCAAGTTGATGTGGTGAAAGATAGAGATAATAACGCTATCATAGGCTGTGACGACAGTGGCATTGTCGCACGTGCAGAAAATCGTGATGCCAACTGGGAAAACTGTGAGATTGGCCTCATTGACGCCAGCAATCCTCCTTTAGATAGAGACAATCCTCTTCGTATTGGCTTGTGGGACCATGCTTATTTCGTCAATGACCGCAATCAACTTTCAGTTTACAATGAGGCTGATCCACGACAAAACTTTATTGATCGTGATTCAGAACGTTTTTATGTCCGCATAATCAACCCCAAAAGAAATCAAGATCCTAATGTAAGAGAAAGAATTTTGGCCAATGAACCTTCGCATGTGGAAATAGCCACTAGAGTAAGCGGTCAAGGAAATAATATTTTTGACGACTTTACACCTACAACGCTTGAAGAAACAGGGAATAGTACTGGTGTTTTTGTTTCTCGATCACAGCTTTTAACAACCTATGATGTCCTCCCATTAGATGTTGATTATGAAGAAAACCTCCTGAATTGTGATGGAAGAGGGGATATTGTAAGCATGCAGTGCAGCGATGACAATTTTATGGTTCATGATGGCTTTTCAGGACGAGTGGCGGATGATGAGCCAAATGATCGCACTCATAAAGCAACGGTGAGTGATTATCTGCAAATTCGCTATCAACCATTTCCTGGCATACCAAGACAGCTGACTATTGTTCCGATTTGTTTAGCAAGTGAACTCAAAACTGTTCATCTTCGAATGTTTGTTTTTAATGAACTTTTTTTGGACAATGGGGTTATGGTAGGAGATGAGGAGGGAGGGGCACCCATTCTTGAGGGGGCAGGAGATGGCCAATTTACCTTCGAAGATAGAAATGGGAATGGTGTGTGCGATTGTCCGGATAGGGACAACAATAGCACATGTGACCCCATGGAACGGGAATGTGAACCTTTTGCTGACACCTTTCGACAGGAAGGCGAGCAGACGACTATGGATAGGGGGAAAGCTAACGGCCGTACAGTGATGAGCTATACAGGGGTTCGTGGGCCTGTTTTAGATCAAGCAAGAATCCAGCAGATGGTTGATACGGCAAACATTCTCTGGCAGCAGGGATGCATTAATGTGGTGATGGATGAAATTAGGTACATAAACCCTCCCCTGGAAATGCTCAGGGAAGAGATGCAATTGGTCATCGATGGTAATTATGATGGGATGTTCTTGACATTTTCTTCTGATGAAATTTACAAAAATATATTTCGTACTACCCTTCCTCGATCGGATGATATTTTAAATACTTTTGTAATCCCTTTTTTAAATATGTCTGTTGGTTTTACACTAATGCCCGGGATGGTTTTTGACGATTGGTCAGCAGCACTTTTTGTATACGCTCCTGACTTTAGCAAGGATGTCCTTGCCCATGAAATTGGTCATGCGCTTACCAATCAAGCTCATGGTGATTTTGATCAAGTGGAAGGTGTGCTTGAAGATCAACCTTACTTTTATCCTTTCGGGTATTCATCACCTAATGGTATCCTTTTGATTAACGAGGATAGAAGAGTACCCCGTTCCGTTATTCAAACCATTCATCGCACACCAACCGACGAAGATCGGTCAGGTAATTTTATCCTTCAAAATTATGTTCCCATTCCCCACCCCCAGCAATAAATCTCTTTATTGTTTTGCTAAAGTTGCTGCACAACTTTCTGGAGCTACACTTTGGATGGCAGCATCAAGCATGCGCTCAGCGCTTGCAATATTTCCACTTTCTAGTGCAGCTTTGACAGGGTTGAATAAAGAACCCCACAAGGTATGAGCTAAGCCTAAACCTTTATTCACTTCTGCATCTGACACTTGCTGGTTTGAATTCACAGAAGTTCTTGCCACAATGCAATTTCTCGCTAAGTCAGCTAACTGAGCTTTTTGTGCGATCACTTTTTGTAACGCGCAAAGTTTCTGGTCATCTCCACCACCTTCGCAGTAACCTTTCACCGCAGTCACTTGGCTTGCAGAAGCAACATCAGTGGGGTTTTTAAGTTGTGCTCTTAAGTCAGCGCTTTGAAAGACACTTTCTCCAGGCGCAAAAGGTACGCCCAAATCAAATGAAGCACGAATAAGATTTTGATATTCGCTAAGAATTGTAATTTTTCGCAGACTGGTCATAAAGTTTCCTTTTTTATTATCGATAAAAATGAAAAAAACTTGCATCTCCCCCTTAGCTTATTCGAAACCTTCTTCGAAATAAAAAACAAAATCACTTATGGCTGATCCAACAAATCAAGGGGTGCTTCATCAAACCGGGCCTGGCTGGCCACAGCCGTAAAATGCACGCCTCCCATGGTGGGAATATCCTCAGGGATAATTCCCGCACTCACCAAACGAACCGTATTTTCCTGAATGGGAGCCCCTGTTACCGAAAGGAGCCCCGTGGAACCCACACCGGTTGTGAAACGATTGAGGATGATGCGATCCACATTCACAAGACCGGACATGCTTGTTGTGGCATTGTGCCCCGTCATTCCATTTTCAACAATAAACACCCGGGCACGAATGGCCAAATTATTGATTTGCAATTTCCCATCACTGGTTAAAGTGCCCCGATAAAAAGTGGGATCTGTTCGTCCGCATGCGTGGTTGTCACGGTCAATCCCACATGAATCAAGCACCAAATCGGCTTCCACAAAATGATCCACCAAATCAGTCACCACATCGCACCGGCTGCGATCCACACGAGGGTCATCCGGGCACGCCTTAAAACGCTTCACCATTTTGGGGACTTCTTTTGCAAGCACGCTGACAGCCCCATTTTCCTGAATGTAAAGAGGAAGGCTTAAAGTATCGGGCAGGCTCACCACAAAATCGAGTGCCTCATCCTCGGTTGACTTGGTTTGCACACGCAAAGAAAAATCAACCACTGCTTTGGCCCCATCGCCCCCTGAACCTTCACCAAGATTAGGATCATCGGAATTACTGGCGGTTTCAGATTGTGACCCACACGCCACCCACCCACAAAAAAACAGAATCAAAAAAACTTTTTTCATGATTTCCACCCTCTTCTTTATTATCGTTCTTTTCAAAAAAAGGTTGTTTACTCAAAACCTTGACAAGAGAACCTTTCAACCCTACTAATCGTTTACTTTTACTTACTTTTTTTTAGGAGAAAGCCATGTCTAACCACGAAAAGAATCCAGATTCAACCCACAAAGTGGTTGATAAACGTCTTTTTAATGCTGATGGCACGTCGCGTCATGACATTCCCCCTGCCCCGGAGGAAAGAACTCCCTCTCACCCATCTTTTAAAGAAGAGCCCAAAAAGGATGCTTCCTTTCAAAAACAAAAAGCATATTCCCAAGAAACTGGAATTAACTTTCCCATGTTTGTCATCTCACTGGCTTCGTCCGTACAAATGGCTCTGGGACTCATTGCCAACCCGGTGACCAATACCACTTCGGTCAATCTGGCTTCGGCCAAACAAACCATCGACATTTTAGGAATGCTTCAGGAAAAAACAAAAGGAAATCTCTCCAAGGAAGAAGACCACTTATTGCAGCAAATTCTCTTTGAACTACGTATGCAGTATGTTGAAATAGCACAAAGTAAGGGGAAACCAAATGCTTAACGACAAAAAAAAAATTTTTGTTCTTTTTGGAATTGTCTTATTGGCCAGTTATCTTTTGGGAAACCGTTATCTCGACACGTCCCCGAAATCGCAGTCTACGCGCTCATCCCCCACTCAAGATAATGATAAAGAAACACAGACTATTTATCATGATTCGCTGAACATCCCCATCCCTTCAGCTCTTAGCATTAATCCTCCCAATGACTTTTCCACCCTGACAAAAAAAGTAAAACCGGCCGTGGTGAACATTTACACCACCAAAGAAATGCAAACACGGATAACTCCATGGGCCAACCCCTTCTTTAACGCTCCGCCGGTGGTACAAAAGGAAAAAAAGGTGAATAGCCTGGGAAGTGGCTTCATCATTAATGAAGCTGGCGATATTTTAACCAACAATCATGTCATTGAAGGCGCCGACGAAATCTGGGTGAAGCTTGATGACGGCCGTGAATTGAAAACCAAATTGATAGGACGTGATCCACGCCTGGACATTGCTGTTTTGCGTCCTGACAAAACAGATCATTACCCTTATGTAACCCTGGCTGATTCTGAAAACCTCGAAGTGGGAAACTGGGTCATTGCCATAGGCAACCCCTTTGGCCTTGGACATACAGTCACTGCAGGCATTGTTTCGGCCAAGGCGCGTGTTATTGGAGCGGGACCCTATGATGATTTCATCCAAACAGATGCCTCCATCAACCCGGGAAACAGTGGCGGCCCCTTATTTAACATTAATGGTGAAGTGGTGGGGATTAACACCGCCATCTTTGCCAGCGGTCAGGGGCTTGGGTTTGCCATTCCCATCAATTTGGCCAAGGAAGTGATCCCTCAATTGATAAGCCGTGGGCATGTCGATCGCGGATGGTTGGGAATTTCATTTAAGGAATTGGCCCCTGAAGACTGGAAGCATCTGGGGCTAACAGAAAATACAGGTGTGTATGTTGCTGAAACGGTCCCCGGAGGGCCGGCAGACAAGGCAGGTCTCAAACCAGGGGACGTTATTACAGAATTTAATGGTATCAAAATTGACAATCCTCACATGCTTCCCACCATGGTGGGTAAATTACCTCCGGAAAGCGAAGTTGAAATTGGATTCATGCACGAAGGTAAGAAATATGCCCGTAAGGTTATTTTGGGGTCACTTGATAACCCCCAAGCCTCCATCACAGGGGACAAATCAAACACCATCGAGGTGTTGGGCATGTACGTACGGGACTTAAACGCCAATGAAGCCCAACGTGTTCCGGGGGGAGTGGTTGTTATTGATGTGAAACCAGGGAGCCTGGCCCATTCGGCGGGCATTCAACCCAGTGATTTGGTCATCGAAATCAATAGTGAACTCATCAAAAATACGCAGTACTTAACCAAAGTATTGGCCAATGTGCAAAAAGGACAAGTGGTGAAATTAAATCTGGTTCGAAATGGAAGTGTTTATTATTTTGCCTTTAGAAAAGAATAACTGTCACTTCGACTTCGCTCAGTGACCCATCTTTTTTTAACTGAGCTTGTTTGAAGCGAACGAAGTTGAGGATTCATGCGTACCGATAAATTAACCATTAAAGCCCAGGAAGCCTTGGCAGATGCCCAAAACATCGCGCTTGAAAATGAGCACCAACAAGTAGAGCCCGAGCATGTTTTGCTGGCTCTGCTTAAACAAAAAGACGGGCTTGTCATTCCCCTTCTTCAGAAAATGGGGATTTCTCCCCCACATCTTCTCAGCCAGGTTGAAGCTGAAATTAAAAAATTTCCTTCGGTCAAAGGGGGCGCTGGCGAGTATATTTCCCCAAAAATTCGTGTTCTCTTAAACACAGCCACCAAAGAAGCCGAACGTCTTAAGGACGATTATGTCTCCACCGAGCATCTTCTGATCGCCCTTTCCGAGGACAAAGATTCCAAAAGCGGGAATATTTTAAGAACCAACCACATCACCAAAGACGCCATCTTTAAAGCGCTCCTTGATGTGCGCGGAAATCAGCGCGTAACCGACCAAAACCCTGAAGAAAAATATCAGGCCCTTGAACGCTATGCCCGTGACTTGACCGCCGCTGCCCAACAAGGAAAGCTGGATCCCGTTATCGGCCGCGATGAGGAAGTGCGTCGCGTGGTGCAAGTGCTTTCACGCCGCACCAAAAACAACCCTGTGCTTATCGGGGAACCGGGCGTTGGGAAAACAGCCATTGTCGAGGGCTTGGCCATTCGCATTGCCAATGGGGATATTCCTGAAACACTCAAAGACAAGCGCGTCGTGTCCCTGGATTTGGGTTCGTTGATTGCCGGTACCAAATATCGTGGTGAATTTGAAGACCGCTTGAAAGCCGTGCTCAAGGAAATCTCCAAGTCCGCCGGGGAAATCATTTTATTCATTGATGAACTGCACACTCTTGTGGGTGCAGGTTCTGCCGAAGGTTCCATGGATGCCTCCAACATGCTCAAACCCGCACTGGCTCGCGGCGAGCTGCACTGTGTGGGGGCCACCACTTTGGATGAATACCGCAAACACATCGAAAAAGATGCCGCCTTGGAACGCCGTTTCCAACCGGTGTTTGTGGGTGAACCCACCGTCGCCGACACCATCGCCATTCTACGTGGATTAAAGGAAAAATATGAAGTGCACCACGGCGTACGCATTCAGGATACAGCCATTGTGGCCGCCGCCACTTTATCTCAACGCTATATCACCGACCGTTTTTTGCCGGACAAGGCCATTGATTTAATCGACGAAGCTGCTTCCAAACTACGCATTGAAATTGCCTCGATGCCCCAGGAAATTGACGAGATCGAACGTAAAATCACCCAGCTGCAAATTGAAAAACAGGCTCTCTCCAAGGAGAGTGATGCTGCTTCCAAAGACCGGCTACAAAAACTGGAAAAAGAGCTGGCCGATTTCAGGGAACAATCCTCCAAGCTTAAAATACACTGGAAAAATGAAAAAGAGGCCATCGGAAAAATTCGTCAAACCAAGGAGACCATTGAACAAACCAAGATTGAAGCCGACCGTGCCGAACGCCAGGGCGATCTGAGCAAGGCCGCTGAACTGAAATATGGAAAACTCCACGAGCTTGGGAAACAACTTGAAACTGAAAATAAAAAACTGGCAACCCTTCAAAAAGACGTCAAAATGCTTAAGGAAGAAGTCAGTGATGAAGACATTGCAGAAATTGTGGCCCACTGGACGGGAATTCCTGTTTCCAAAATGCTGGAAGGTGAAGCCAAAAAACTGCTACACATGGAAGATCGCTTGAAGGCCCGTGTGATTGGCCAAGATCACGCCATCATTAAAGTATCCAATGCCGTACGCAGGGCCCGTGCCGGCCTGCAAGACTTAAACCGTCCCATCGGATCCTTCATCTTTCTTGGCCCCACCGGTGTAGGGAAAACTGAAACAGCCAAAGCGCTGGCAGAATTTTTATTCGATAATGAACAGGCCATGGTGCGCATCGACATGTCCGAATTCATGGAAAAACATTCCGTCGCCCGCTTGATTGGCGCCCCTCCGGGTTATGTGGGTTATGAAGAAGGCGGTTATTTAACCGAAGCCGTCCGCCGCCGCCCTTATTCCGTACTGCTTTTGGATGAAATTGAAAAAGCCCACCCCGATGTATTCAATATCCTCCTTCAAATTTTGGATGACGGCCGCTTGACCGATGGGCAGGGACGGACCGTTGATTTCAAAAATACGGTCATCATCATGACCAGCAATGTGGGTTCCCAGGCCATTTTGGAACACAAGGACAAAAAGAAGGTGGAGGGCGAAATTTTGACCATGCTTAGGGCCACCTTCAAACCCGAATTTTTAAACCGCATTGATGATATTGTTTTCTTTAATGCCCTTGACCAAGCTGGCATCCGGAAAATTGTGGATGTTCAGATAACCAAACTAAAAGCCCTGCTCGAAAAAAGAAATCTTTTCCTGGATATTGACCCTGAAGTTTCAGACCATCTGGGAGAAGTCGGCTATGACCCGGTTTACGGAGCCCGCCCATTAAAACGTACCATCCAAAAACTCATCCAAGATCCGCTTTCGGTGGAAATCCTCTCGGGTAATTTCAAAGAAGGTTCAACTATTGAGGTCAAGCTTGGCAAGAATGGGGAGATTACATTTAAATAATTTTTCCTAAAAATGGTTGAAGGGCCTTCTTGAAGGGTTTCAGTCATTAATAGGAACGGGGCAACCCAAGGGTATGCTCGGCAATAAAGTTCAAAATCATGTTGTTGCTCACGGGCGCCGTCTTGAAGAGGCGGGCTTGTTCCCAAAGATGAATCAGATCGTGGTTTTCGTGAAACCCCTTTCCTCCTAAAGTTTCAATGGCAGCATCTACCGCCTTCAAGCCAAGTTCGGCTCCCAAGTATTTAGCCATATTGGCGTAAAATCCAACTTGGGAAGGATCAGCTGCCTCATCAAAGAAACAGGCCGCTTTTTCCATCATCAAACGACACGCTTCCTGTCTTATCTTTGTTTCAGCCAAGGGATGTTGAATGGCCTGATAAGAGGCGATTGTTTTTTCTCCAAAGACATTGCGTTTTTTTGCATAGTCGGTGGCCACATCTAAACAATGCTGGCTAACACCCAAAACAAGAGCGGTTCCCAAGACACGCTCTACATTAATGGCATCAAACATCACCATGGCTCCCATATCCTGCGGGCCAATCAAGTCTTCTTCAGAAATTTTTACATCTTTGAATCGAATAATGTTCTGTTGAAGGCTTACCTCCCCGCGAGTGGGCATTTTTTCTAGAGTGACTCCCGAAGACCGGACATCAATAAAAAAAACTGACAGGCCAAAAGTTTTTGGCAATCCTTCTTTTTGGCATTCAGCCGCTGTCTTGGTGCGGACCAAGACGAGCATTTTATCTGCAATATCGGCACCGGATATGTAAATTTTGGAACCATTTAAGATATAGCGGCCTTCTTTTTTGTCGGCACGGGTCTCAATCCGAAACATATTGGTCCCCGACACCTCTTCGGTAGCCGCCACACAGGATTTAATGCCCCCGCTGGCCAGTTTGGGTAAAAACTTCTTTTTGAGCTCGTCACTTCCGTGGCGCACCAGGCAAATAATGGCCATGTTGGTTAACATGGGAAGGGGGCTGGCATAAGCACAGGTTGAAAAATTTTCCATTCCCCAAGCAAGCTCTAAAAGCCCCAGATGATTGCCCCCATACTCCTTGGGAATCAGGCAGCCCATCAACCCAACCTGGGCCATCGCCTGCCACACTTCTTCAGGAAACCTTTTTGTTTGCAAGACTGTTTGCCGTAAACCTGAAATATTTTCTTGAAGCAAGGCAACGCTCTTTTTTACCTTTTTGTGAAAAAAATCTTGAGTTTGATCCATCATTTTTTTACTCCCCCACCACCATCATCTGCGTGGTCGCTGTGGCGACAAGTTTCCCTTCGGCATTGCGGGCTTCCCCATCCATAAAAAGAAATTTTTTTGTTTTCTCTTTAACCACAACCTCGACTGTAATCAGCGATTGGCTGCAGGGAACTGGCCTGACGTAGGATGTATTAATATAAAGCGAAATACAGGGCTTTTGGGCCACCATGTATGAAAGAGGACCAAAAGCTTCCTGATTCATGCTTGTTCCTTTACAGAAATAGTGAGGGTGAATTTACACACAGGCTCATCCCCGCTGACCGAAGGAGTGGTGGCCCACATATTTACCGTTCTATTGGCCCTTTTTTTGGTGCGGAGGCACTCATTGACAACAGCTTTCACCTTGGCCCCTTCTGTACAATGAAAGTGCACATCCCCCTTGGCCAGTTTTAAAAAATCCGCCTTAAAATCCTTGAAGATAAAACCCACATTTTTCTTGGAAGCTTTAATCGCCTCCATCACAAAGAGCCCACCGGCCAAGTCTGCCCCCACAGCCAACGCACCAAAGTACATCGACTTCACATGATTGCGTGTCCGGTAATTGAGGGGAATTTTAACTTCACACCGGTTGGCATCCAAAAAAATAACCTTGGGCGTACAAAAAAGAATCATGGGAATTCTCAAAAGCGCAAAAGCCCAGGTTTGAAGTGTTTGTTTAAGAGCTTGCATGGGGACCTCCAAAATATGAATGATTATTCATTTTTTGGAGAATGAAGGATTCATCACGGTTTTGTCAACATAAAACATGAATGGTTATTCATTTTTGGAGGAAGGTTTGAATTTGCGACTGGTCCATGTGGTCATGGCACGAGCCTCTTCCACTCCCAAGATAAGGCAGGTCACTACATAAATCCCTACTGCCATGGCAATAGGGGCCAAGGTGAGCACAAAGCGGTCAATCAGACGAGAATTCCCCATTAAGTGAAGTAAATAGAAATAAGTCCCCCAAGCAAAAACCGCCGCAATCAAGGAAGAAATAAAAATTTTGGTTAATTGTTTAAACAAGTTTTTATTCCATACCTGGGGAATATTTTTGGACGAAATCTTGATTAAGGCGAAGGCATTCCAAAGAGCCACAGCCGAAGTCCCCAAAGCCAGCCCCCAATGCCCCCAATGCAACACAAATACAAAAATCCAGTTCAACACAAAATTAATCGCAATGGAAACCAGCGAAATAATCATGGGGGTTTTGGCATCATTAAAGGCCAAAAAAGCCGGCTGATAAATTTTGACCAAAGCATAAGCCACCAGCCCCACTGCATAAGCTTGCAAAGCATGGGCTGACTGGAGGGTATCACTGATATTAAAATGCCCCCGCTGATAAATAAGGGCCATGATGGGCTCGGCTAAAACAATAAGCCCCAGGGCTGAAGGCAGGCACAAAAAAAGAGCCATTTGAGTGGACTGGCCCAAGGTTTTTTGTAAATGAAGGGTATCCTTAGTCGCTACCATGCGCGCCAAAACAGGAGTGGTGGCCGTGGCAACAGCCACCCCAAAAACCCCAATGGGAAACTGCATCAGTCTGAAAGCATAATTAAGCCACGAGATACTTCCATCAACCAAGTAGCTGGCAAAATTAGTATTGATCATCACATTAATCTGAACCGCGGCCCCACCCAAAATAGCCGGAAGAGTCAGTTGAAGAACATTTCTGAAATCCTTGTTTTTAAAACTGAAACCAAAACGAAAACGAAACCCCAAACGATAAAGGGAAGGAACTTGAACAAGCCACTGCACCAAACCTCCTGCCATGGTTCCCAAAGCCATCCCTGTCATGGCCCGTGTGGACATTTTCCACGTAACAAGTCCCTTGGACGCATCAGCCCCGTAATGCCAAACGGTATGAAACCATTCCGGTGAAAAGAAATAGGAAGCTATCAACCCAATGGTGATGGAGGTAATATTAAAAAAAGTGGAAGCCGACTGGGGCAGGGCAAATTTCCCCTTGGTGTTAAGCATGCCCATGCAAAGGGCGGCCAGGGAGACAAAAAGAATGAAAGGAAACAAAAAACGGGTTAAAAAAACCGTATAGGTGTATTTTTCACCGGTAAAACCGGAGGCCACCAAATGAACAAACAGGGGCGAAAAAATAATTCCCAAAACAGTCAAGCCCCCTACAACCACCAAAATATAACTCATGACCTGGTTGGCCAGTTCCCAGGCGGGTTTGTCCCCTTCCTTGGCGCATTTTTTTGAAAAAACAGTGATAAACGAGGTGGACAACGCCCCTTCTGAAAATAAATCACGCAATAAATTGGGAATGCGAAAAGCGGCGATAAAAGCATCTAAAACGGGGCCCGCCCCAAAGAAAAAGGCAAACACCATTTCACGCAATAGCCCGGCAAAACGGCTGAACATAACGGCAATGGTGGCAATGGAAGCGTGTTTTCGGATGGACACCCGGATGAATGTAGAGAAAAACCCCTTCATTGTAAAGCAGGGGAATCATGTTTGACAAAGCGGGGGTCTTGGGATAATCGTTTCCCCCTTTTTAAAGCGCCCGTAGCTCAGCTGGATAGAGTACCTGACTACGAATCAGGTGGTCGCATGTTCGAATCATGCCGGGCGCGCAACGCCTTTTCGCCAGAAAAGGCGTCCTCTATTTTCCATTTTCAATTATCTATTTTCTGTGCCCTTAAGCTGGCGAAAAGGCGAGAAAGTAGAAAATGGAGAATAGAAAATAGAGGTTTTTATGGCTTTTCCTTTCGAAAATCTCGACATCTACAAAAGAACATTCTTTTTCTCTAAAAAAATCTCACCCAAAAAAAGACACCATAAAGTGAACAGCCAAGGCTGCGCCGTAGGCCAAAAACGTATAGAGAAAAAAAGTTTGAAGGGGCAGTTTCCATGATCCGCTTTCGCGCTTCATTACGGCCAGAGTGGCCACGCATTGCAGGGCAATGGCGTAAAAAACCAGAAGGGCCAAGCCAGAGGCCAAAGTAAGCCCGGTGGCTTGTAGGCGTTCTACAAGGCTGGTTACGTCGTCGTCAGCCCTTGCAATTCCTAATAAGGCACCCATGGTTCCCACAAACACTTCCCGCGCCAAAAAGGAGCTAAGGATCGCCACGGCATACATCCAATCCAACCCCAAGGGACGCACCAAGGGCTCAAGCCAGACACCAATGCTCCCCAACCAGGACTCTCCCAAATTCATTCCCCGATTGGGCATATACCCTAAAAACCAGACAACCACCGTGACCGAAAAAATAATGCCTCCCGCACGTCTTACAAACGCAAGTGATTTTTCCCAACTATGTCGTAGGAGCGTGCCCCACATGGGCATGCGGTAGGGAGGCATTTCCAATACAAAGGGGGCATCATCTTTCTTTTGATAACCCACACGTGAAAGAACACCCGTCACCAGAAGAGCCATCACCAGCCCAAATAGATAAAGACAAAAAAACACCAGCCCCTGCAAACCAAAAATTCCTCCAAAAAATGTCTTGGCAGGAATTAAAACGGCGATGAGCAATCCATAAACAGGTAGCCTAGCTGAACACGCCATGAGGGGAATTGCCATATAGGTGAGAAAACGCCTTTTGGGGGAATCGATGGTACGGGCGGCATATATACCAGGAATGGCGCACGCAAAACCCGAAAGCATGGGAACAAAACTTTTTCCTGTCAGCCCAAAAAAACGAAGAGGCCGGTGGCATAAAACAGCAGCCCTGGCCAAATAACCGGAGTCTTCCAAAAAACCAACAATGAAACTCAATACAAAAATCTGCGGCACAAAAACAATGAAAGCCCCCAACCCTCCAAAGAGAGCGTCTTTGATAAAATCAGAGACAAAACCAACGGGCAAAAATCTGATGGTCCATACAGATAAAAAACTGATACCTGATTCAATGCCATCCATCAATGGCGCCGCCCAAGTAAAAATGGACTGGAACACAACATACATAATGGCAAAAAAAGCGATAAACCCCCATGTGGAGGAAAGCAGGAAACGATCAAACCGGTATTGGGATTTTAAAAGCACATCCCCTTTGGGCCCAAAACGCCTTGCCAATTCATGAGCCAAACGCGTAAGCGAGAAATCGTCGCGAGCCAGAATTTCTGGATCCACTTCATTTAAGATATTTGTTCCATCCACAAAGGACTCTAAGTCCTTGACCCCTTCAAGGGTCCGGGCAGACAGCATGAGTACAGGGCATCCCAGTGTTTTAGAAAGCCCTTCGGCATTTAGTTTAAGCCCATTGATCTTTAACTCATCGAGCATGTTGGCAACAAAAATCATCTTATGTCCATGCTGGTGCACACGTTTAAGTACCTGCACTCCATATAAGAGGCTTCTCTCGAGTCTGGTCGCATCAAGAACACACATCACCAACCGGACATTTTTTTTCTTTAGCGCGTCTTCCATGGCCTGGACCGCCACCTGTTCGTCTTTGGTAAGCGTATTCACACTGTAGGCCCCGGGGAAATCGATGTATTCAATATCCGAATTTTTACGGCCGGCTCCCGAATGCACCTCCACGGTGACACCCGGAAAATTGGCCACTTTTTGGCTAAGCCCCGTCAGACGGTTAAAGAGAAGGCTTTTCCCGGAGTTTGGGCTACCAACAATTAAAATCTCTTCCATAAATTCTTCCTCATAAGATTTCTTTTCTTACTTCAATGGCATCCGCAATGTCCCTTTCAAGCGAATACACGCAATTGCCAATCCGATAGAGCCGCGGCCCGCCGGCAAAAGTCCGTTTCACACAGAGCACTTTTTCATCCACATGAAACCCCAACTCTCTTAAGCGCCGCCGGTAGCGGTCTGGAATATTTTCAGAAAGACCGCAAATGATCGCTATTTCCTTTTCCTTAAGGTTCCAAAGGCTCATCAATTTTTGTGTAGCAAAGGGGATCATAAACTCCTTTTTATTAAATATTCTAAAGTGAGAGCTCCCAACGCACACCGGCCAAAAAAGCATTCTCCAATCTTGCTTCAGTCCCAGGATTGATGATGAACTGAAAATCGGGTTGGAGGGCCAGCCAAGGAGCAAGCACAGCACGATAAGTCAACTCCAGATTTATTTCCGTTTTTTCTACAGAGTTTCCGGCATTGGCTTTCCTAAATTTTTCTCCATTGAAAATAGAGGCCAAAGCAAGACCGAACCGGTCTTTATCACGGCATGGAATTAACCCAGTGTAAGTAACTCCGGCACCCAAATAATAATTGATCTGATTCAAATCGGGATTTGCATAACCAAGGCGACTAAAAAGTGCCAAGCCTTGTGTGGGATCCCTTTCCCTGTAAATAGTGTATTCTCCAAAACCATAAATACCGAAATTACCATCTCTCCGCACAGCATTGCCAGAAGCATCCGTGTCGAAAACATCATCAAAGCGTGAAGTATAGGCCCACCCCCCAAGCGCAAATTTTCCGTAGGGCGCATTATCATGCAACTTACCCGGCATAAAGCCAATCTCAGAAGCAATTAGAACCCCATCATGGTCATCAAAATGAATTTGGGTTCCTCTAGGAGCCTGTCGGAATAATCATTTTCTTACTCATGATTTTTTCCAGACTCTGATTTTTTCGTGAACTCATTGTTCTGTAAATCCAGTTTTT